>VFQU01000065.1_pt1 | contig 161157 bp, 144 predicted proteins | sample 3512311 | NCBI WGS metagenome assembly VFQU01 (sample SAMN10412377, study PRJNA504923) | tailings metagenome | isolation source: Relicate 3 Philex TSF3 active mining site | place: Philippines: Tuba, Benguet | collected 2017-08-29 | reverse complement strand
TTCAAAACCCCTTCTCTCTGCATTCCAACTTTCTCCATCACTCGTGCCGATGCAGGATTTTCAACATCACAAAAAGCCCAGACTCGATAGATCTCATCCTGTTCTAATGCCCAATTCGTCAGGGCTTGCATCGCTTCTGGCATATACCCTTTACCCCATTCTGACCTTGCAAGAACATATCCCAAATCTGCTTTGTGCTGATTGACACGAATCTCGATCATCCCAATCAGTTGAGCATCTTGCTTGCAGATGAGTACATAAGGAAAAGCAACGTGACTTGCCCAAACTGAGATACACCTTTCGATGAACTCATCGGTCTCTCTAATAGACTGATGAGATTGCCAACTCAGATACTTCGTTACCTCTGGGTCTTGTGCGTATTGCTCAAATATCAATCCTGCATCTTCAGGTATTGGCTGCCTCAAGCATAATCGCTCCGTTTCTAGAGTTTTTGGTGGTTTCATAGCACATTCCCAAGTTCCAGACTCAACTCACAGCTTACTAGATAGACAAGGGCAGTGCAGACTCAACTCAGAATTTCAGCGCTAGGTTTCTCCAGTGTCGTCATAGAAAAGTGTGGAGCTTTTCTAGCTCTTGTACGATTTCGACTGCATGAGCAACTCCATCTTCAGCTTGAATCTTTGCTCCTAGATCGGCAGCACGTTGGCGCATTGCTGAATCGTTCATAACCTGCTGAATTGCTTTTGCCAATCTTTCAGCAGTAAGGTCTTTACGAGGAATCGGTGCTGTCCCTACGCCTAATTCTGCAACGCGATGTCCCCAAAAAGGCTGATCACCAAAGAAAGGAATCACAATGGTCGGTATCCCTGCTCTGAGTCCCGCGGCTGTTGTCCCTGCACCCCCATGATGAACCACAGCCGCGACACGTGGAAAAAGCCAAGAATGGGGAATTGAATCCACCATAAAAACCGTATCTGGCAAATCACGCTTACCCAGACCCCGCCAACCCGATTGCAAGATAGCACGTTGTCCCGTAAGTGCGATCGCTTGTAAGACTAGATCTGCTGTTTCTTCTGGATTTCGACTCACCATACTCCCAAATCCAATAAACACAGGGGGAGAACCATTTTGCAGAAACTCTAGTAAAGCGAGAGGTGGAGACCAATTGGGAGGCTCATCTAAGAACCAATAGCCAGTCATATGAGTATTCTGCCAATCCGAGGGTTTCGCAATCACAGATGGACTTAACCCATACAGGATGGGATAACGCTGAAGATGAACCGAATGATAATTTCCCCAAAATGGGGCAGTGGGCAAATCTAGCACTTGTTGTCGTGCTAATCCATCCCCTGTCTGCGCTCCCTGCCACATGATCTGTCGAAAGACATGATGCGACAGTCGATTGACAGTTCCGCCAAATTTAGCAATAGATTGAGGAAACAAAACAGCGGGAAAGGCTTGAGTCGGCGTAAAAGGAAAGATGTATGCCTGAAGCAACGGGATCTTCAGCTTCTCAGCAAGGGAAACACCGAGGAAGAGTCCGCCTACGCCTGCAACTAGCAGATCCATTCCCTGAGCCGCGACCAATCCGCCCTCTGCCCAATCGATCGCGGCTCGTTGAGAAGCTTTCGCTGTACGTGCATTAATCGCCAGAAAATTCCCGCTTTCTAGCAACTGACGGTTCGCGGGGTCTTCTAGAAAAGCTTGGACGTTGCCCTTAAGCGGATAGAACTCTAGCTCATATGAATTGACTAACGATTCAAAGTTTTCATGCGTGGCAAGTCGAACGCTGTGTCCTGCGGTTTTCAGCCCCTTGCCCAAAGCAACGTAGGGCTGAACATCGCCTCGACTTCCCATCGCCATAATCATAATTCGCATCATTGACTCTCTCTTTTCATTGCTTGCTGTAGAACTTGCTTGTAAAATGTGAGTAATTACTCATAATTTTATGGGCGATCGCACTCCTCTGACAACTCGCATTTCGAGAAGCCCTACCGATGTCTCCTAAGCCTCCTGCAACCCCACGTAAACAACCCAAACAAGAGCGATCGCAAGTCACTGTTGAAGCGATTCTCTCGGCAACGGCTCACATTTTGACGGAAAACGGGTATAACCAACTGACGACGAATCGGGTGGCTGAACGGGCTGGTGTGAGTATCGGCTCGCTGTACCAATACTTTCCGAATAAGGAAGCTTTAATTTTTGCTTTAGCGGAGCAGCATGCTAATGAAATGGTGCAATTAGCAAAGCAGCATTTAGAAGGACTCAGCGATCGCACAATTCCAGAGGTGCTGCGACAAATTATTAAAGCAGCATTGGCGGCTCATGCTGTGAATCCTAAGCTTCATCGCGTTTTGCATGAACAGATTCCCCACAGTGAAGTGATGAAACGCTTAGATCAGGCAAAGATAGAAAATCTGCTGCAATCATTTCTCGCACAACACTCTGATCAGCTTCGACCCAAGAATCTAGAGTTAGCAGTTTTTATGGTTGAGCGCACGATCCGAGCCTTGATTTATGGGGCGATGATCGATCATCCTGAGTTGCTCAAAACTGGGGAATTGGAACAAGAACTAACGCTGATGTTGTCAGCATATTTAGTCAAAAGTTGACCAGAGTAGATTCAAGATTTGCTTCAACAGATGGCTTTTAACATAAAAGTATTGGGCAGCCATTTTCTGCTATTTAATCCCAATCACCATCGAATCTGGGCCAACTAAATGCTCAACCCGGATCTGAGAAAAACCAGCTTCTTTCATCCATCCAGAGCAGTCAGCACCTGTGTAGTCGAAGCCTCCCGGTGTCTCGATCAGCATATTTAGGCTCATCATCAGACCAAAGGCATTCTTTGAGCGATCGTCATCAATGAGTGCTTCATATACGACGAGAGCACCTCCAGATGGAACAGCATCGAATGCTTTTGCAATCAGCATTTTCTTCGTCGGTAGATCCCAGTCGTGCAGAATATGCCCCATCAGTACTACGTCAGCTTTGGGCAGATCGTGCTGGAAAAAATCACCTGGCACAAACGACAGACGGTCTGCTACCCCTGATGTCGTGCTGTACTCTTCAAAGAAAGGAGCAACCTGGGGCAAGTCGAATCCGAAACCTTGTAAATGCGGGTTTGCTTTTGCGATCTGAACTGCTAAATCACCTTGGGCTGTGCCTACATCTACGAAGGTGCGGTAGTCTTTCCAGGGAAAGCGTTGTGCGATCGCTACATTGGAACCCCGGCTCACTCCTGTCATCGCAGAAAGAAATTCCTTCAAGCGGTCTGGGTCGGCATAGAGGGTTTCAAACAGGCTAGGATCACCTGTCCGATATTCGTTTTGCGGTTGCCCAGTGCGAAGGGCGTCAGTTAGATGACCCCAGAAGGGATACAAGCGGTGATTCGCCATCTCTAGTATCCCTCCGACGTAGGATGGCTTGGTTCGATCGAGGAATAGATTGGTCTCGATCGTATTCGAGTAGAGATCGCCTGTGCGTTCCAGGAAGCCAAGCGCGACTAACGCATCGAGGAAGTCACGCGCCGAGCGTGGGTGCAACCCTACCAGATCTCTGATTACGTCAAATGGCTTGGCACCATCTGCCAGTTTAGTAAATAGGTCGATTTCGATAGCACTCAACAGCGTCTTTGATGCCCAGAAAGCTAGCCCTGTTTGCAAGATTTTCTCTGGACTTGGTTGTTCACTCATGCTGTTCTCCTAAAACCCAAAAGTCGCGCTCAGATATTATTTTTGTTTACTATTTACGATAGATTTACCCAACTTGTACAGACGAACTATTGTTCCGAATCATACCTTTCGACAGCCGATTAGACAGACAATTTAAGGATTTCTTCTCGAAGCGCTAAGCGCTCAAAAAAGTTCGTCTGTCTCAGAATGAATGAAATATTGGGGAGCTTCATCCCTGCAACAAGTCATGCGATCGGCGGAAGTTTAGCGCTCTCACAAAAAACTAGTAGATTGCTAAGATTGCCTCTCGCTTACTAACAAAAGCACTCCAAGTCTTTCAAAGACTTGGAGTGCTTATCTTATGAACTAACCTAATTACGAACTAGCCCATTCGAGATCGATAGTCCTCATATCCAAATGTTCGCCACAATTCAAACGAACCATCTTGTTTGAGACAACCGATCGATGGATGCGTTACCCCGTTAAACATTGTTGTTTTAACCATGGTGTAGTGCATCATGTCCTGGAACAATAAGCGATCGCCAACCTCTAAAGGTCGATCAAACTGATAATCTCCCAAGAAATCTCCAGCCAAACAGCTAGCACCCCCCAAGCGATACCCGGTTTGACCTTCCGGCAACACAGAAGCTCCAGTAATCTCTGGCTGATAAGGCATCTCTAAGCAATCTGGCATATGTGCTGTGAATGAAATATCTAGCATCACATGCGTCATGTTCGGCATTGGAATCAGATCCAAGACTGAGCTTAGTAAAAAGCCTGTCTGCCAAGCGATCGCTGAACCCGGTTCTAGCATCAATTGCAAGTTCGGATACTTCTCATGGAAAGCTTTCAGAACTGAGATCGCATGATCGACATCGTAGGTTTCATGCGTCATCAGATGTCCGCCCCCAAGATTGAGCCATTTCAACTGAGGCAGTAAATGACCATAGTGTTCCTCAATGTTGAGCAGCGTTTTCTCCAAAGCAAACGAATCACTTTCACAGAGGTTATGCGAGAGAAACCCCTCAATTCCATCCGGTAAGCGATCGCCCAATTGCTCAGGTAGTACCCCCAAGCGTGATCCGGGCACACAAGGATTGTAGAGCGCAGTTTTCACAGGAGAAAAGAGCGGATTGATCCGAATCCCGATCGAAGCATTGCGCGGGAATTTGAGCGATCGCTCCCACTGACTCAAAGAATTGAACGTCAAATGCGAAGCAGACGCGAGTAACTCCGGTAAGTCCTCGTCCCGATAAGCAGGCGAGTACACACACAGCGCACCCCCGAAAAACTCCGATGCCAGTTGCGCTTCCCACAATGAACTTGCAGAAGCTCCATATAGACTTTCGCGAATCATCGGAAAGCTATGAAACAGCGCAAAGCCTTTCAGTGCCAGTAACACTTTCACAGGCGCATCTCGTTGAACCCGCTCGAAAATTTGCAGGTTGCGTCTCAGCTTTGCTTCTTCCAGCACAAAGCAGGGCGAAGGAATATTCGCCAAGACCTCATTGACTTGTTCCATCAGTTAGATCGCCTCAAAGGGAGAAGGTTGACCGATGACTTCATGCCAAGGCAGTCCCATGTCACCCAACTTTGCTAAGAATGGATCAGGATCTAGCTGTTCAACGTTGAACACACCTGGCTTTTGCCAAGTTCCATTCGCCACCATGAGAGCACCTAGCGCTGCCGGAACGCCTGTGGTGTAGGAAATTGCCTGTGCCCCGACTTCTTGATAAGCCGCAGCATGATCGCAATTGTTGTAGATGTAGTAGGTCTTTTCTTGACCATCTTTGATGCCGCGAATGTGACATCCGATCGACGTTTGCCCAGTGTAAGTTGCTGCTAGAGAAGCCGGATCAGGAAGCAGCTTCTTCAACATTTTTAGAGGCACAACGGGTGTCCCTTCATAGTCGATCGGATCAATTCGGGTTAATCCGAGCGTTTCTAGCACCTGAAGGTAGTTGATATAGCTCTGTGAAAAGGTCATCCAGAACCGTGCTCGCTTCAAAGTCGGAATGTGCTTCACCAGCGATTCGAGTTCTTCGTGATAGAGCAAGTAAGATTCGCGATCGCCGATATGGGGATAATCAACAGGGCGATGAATTGATAAAGGCGGAACCGTGATCCATGCGCCTTTTTCAAAATAGCGTCCCGGCTGAGTAATCTCGCGAATATTAATCTCTGGGTTGAAATTCGTTGCAAATGCTCTGCCATGGCTACCGGCATTGCAATCGACGATATCTAGCTCGTGAATCTCATCAAAATGATGTTTCAGAGCATGAGCAGTAAAAATGCCGGTCACACCTGGATCAAAGCCACAGCCTAGAATCGCAGTTAGTCCGGCATCATAAAAGCGGTCTTGATAAGCCCACTGCCAGCTATACTCGAATTTCGGATTGTCTGGAGGCTCGTAATTTGCCGTGTCAAGATAATGCACACCTGCATTCAGGCAAGCATCCATCAACGCCAGATCTTGATAGGGCAACGCCACATTCACCAAGACATCTGGACGGAACGACTTCAAAAGAGCCACAGTTTGAGAGACATCATCCGCATCGACTTGCGCGGTTTGAACATGCCTACTGGAAATACTTTCTGCAATCTGATTACACCTTTCTACCGTTCGGCTGGTAAGCAGAATTTCCTCGAATTCTTCCAGTGCAGCAAGTTTGTGAGCCACTACTCTGCCAACCCCGCCTGCGCCAACGACCATCACTCGTGCCATTTTTTCTCCTTTGCGCTTCGTTTAGAAGTCCGCGATTATCGATCCCCTAGATACTTCTAGATTTTCTGGACACATCATTATTACACGGGATCTTGTCCGTCGTTATGTATCAACAACACAATCTGGAAATTTCATTCAATCCACTGATAGGCGCGTTGAAATCGATCGCAATTCGTCTGGAATTTCACTGACTTCTGGAAATTCCAACAGCGTCTCAGACAATCCTAAGTATCCGGATTCTGCGAACGATAACAGCATTCGTTGTAATGCAAACCAAACTTCCGGCTCAAATTCCCAGTCGCGTCCTCGTTTGGCTCGACCTGCGATCGACTTTAATGCCCAAAAGTAACTATTCCGGACGATTGACCCACCTTTTTTGAAGGGCGGGACATCTTCGTGATGCAGATACAAAATATCCGACTCAATTCTTGCTCTCATCTGTCTTGAATCCAAAAGAAATTCCCCTAATGCACACACATTAGGGGAACCTAAATTTTAGCGAATCAAATTAATAGCGCTGCGAGAATCCACCGCTACGACCGCCACGACCGCCGCCACTGCGACCACCGCCGCCGCTACCCGATTCTTCACGGGGCTTCGCTTTGTTGACGCGCATGTCGCGACCCATCCATTCCGCACCATCGAGTGCCTCGATCGCTGCGTCCTCTTCGGCATCCGAAGACATTTCGACAAACCCGAACCCACGCATCCGTCCAGTTTCACGATCAACGGGAAGCTGAACGCGCTTAACAGATCCGTATTCTGCGAAGATCTCAGTTAAATCCTCGCGTGTAACCTCATAGGACAGGTTACCTACATAAATCGACATTGAAAGAATTCTCCAGAACCAGAAATGAACGAGGCAATCGTATCGGAGGGTGTGCCTGCTTTAGCGCTAACAAACTTGCAAGTTTTAATGGAAAACGAACGAGTCACTGTCTAGGAAAAACAAACTGAATCAGCCGAGCTAAATACCTCTCATTACTCACTGTAACACGAATCTTTATTGCAGACCGTTTGATTCAATTACACTTGAGAAGTTTCGATGTTGTCGCGGAGATGGCTATGGCTGTTGCATCTTATGGGGCGTGGAAGTCCCCGATTAGCTCAGATTTGATTGTGGCGGGCGCGATTGGGCTAGGTCAAATCAAGCTCGATGGAAAAACAATCTATTGGAGCGAATCGCGCCCGACCGAGGGCGGAAGGAATGTGATTATTCGACGTTCAGAGAACGGTCAGACAGTCGAGGTCACACCTACTGCGTTTAACGCTCGTACCCGAGTGCATGAATATGGAGGTGGGGCGTTCACAATCATTGATGAGACAGTTTATTTCTCAAATTTTGCTGACCAGCGCTTGTATCAGCAGAGGGTTGGAGAGGAACCGATCGCGTTAACTCCCGAAGCTGCGATTCGCTACGCAGATGTGATTTTAGACAAAAAACGCGATCGCTTAATTTGCATTCGAGAGGATCATCAAAATGCAGATCGAGAGGCAGAAAATACGATCGCGAGCATCTCTCTCAAGGATCACTCTCAAACTACCTTAGTCGCTGGATCTGATTTCTACATGTTTCCTCGATTAAGTCCGGACGGATCTCGATTGAGTTGGATTTGCTGGCATCATCCTGACATGCCTTGGGATGGAACCGAGTTATGGACAGCCAAAATTCAGGATGATGGCACATTAGCAACGCCTAAAAAAATTGCAGGGGGACGAGAAGAAGCAATTTTTCAGCCGGAATGGTCGCCGGATGGAAATCTGATTTTCGTCAGCGATCGTACAGGCTGGTGGAATTTTTACCGCTGGAATCCAACGACTCAAACTGTAGAAGCCCTGTGCGAAAAAGCGGCTGAATTTGGATTGCCGCTTTGGGTGTTTGGCATGTCTACCTATGGATTTGCAGGCAACAACATTATTTGTGCTTATACCGAGAATGGGATGAGCAGATTGGCGAGTCTGGATCTCAACACACTTGAGCTTAAAAATCTTGAATCTCCCTATACCAGCATTGCAGGTGTTCAGGTTTGTCCAGATCATGCGGTTTTTGTTGGCGGATCATCAACTGCACCGAGCGCGATCGTCAAATACGATTTCAACACTCAACAGTTTGAAGTCCTCAGACGAGCCAGTGAACTCAGGATTGATCCAGGCTATTTGTCCATTCCAGAAGCGATCGAGTTTCCCACGGAGAACAATCTCACGGCTCATGCGCTTTACTACGCGCCGAAGAACAAAGACTTTCAAGCTCCCGAAGGCGAGCTTCCTCCGATGTTAGTTAAAAGTCATGGAGGCCCAACGGCTGCAACTTCTGCTTCATTCAACTTGGGCATTCAGTACTGGACGAGCCGTGGGTTTGCTGTCCTTGATGTGAACTATGGAGGCAGTACTGGATATGGTCGAGCCTATCGAGAAAGACTCAAAGGGACTTGGGGAATTGTCGATGTGGCTGACTGTGCAAATGGAGCAAAGTATCTCGCAGAACAAGGTAAAGTCGATGGCGACCGCTTAGTGATTGCAGGCGGAAGTGCAGGCGGTTATACAACGCTGTGTGCTCTAACTTTCCGCAATACCTTCAAAGCAGGTGCAAGTTACTATGGCGTAAGTGATCTCAAAGCGCTTGCAGAAGATACGCACAAATTTGAATCACGGTATTTAGATGGCTTAATTGGAGCGTATCCGGAACGTGCGGATCTTTATCACGATCGCTCTCCGATCACTGCTGTCGATCGCTTGTCTTGCCCAGTCATCTTTTTCCAAGGTGACGAAGATCGGATTGTGCCGCCAAATCAAGCTGAAATGATGGTCGATGCTTTGAAAGCGAAAGGCTTACCTGTTGCGTATGTTCTATTTGAAGGAGAACAACATGGATTCCGCAAAGCAGAGAATATCAAACGTGCATTAGATGGCGAGTTTTACTTCTATTCGCGAGTATTTGGCTATACGCCTGCGGATACGATCGAACCTGTTGCAATTCACAACCTCTAAAGTTCAACGTTTCCAAGCCTTAGATGGATTGCACCCTGATTTCAAACTGAAATGAGGTTCTACTGATCAAGTAGAACCTCAAAACGTCTTAGCGGAGACAAATGAATACCGAGTCAGCTTTCAAAGTGAACAGATTGACTGAACACGCCAAACTCTAAAATCCGAAAATTGTACTAGCTAGCACAGATAGGCTTATTGTTCGCATTCAAGCGAATCTTACCTTCTGACCCACCCACCATAAACGGTGCAGTCTGATCATCAACCACACGCACGAATGCAGGCTTATCTTTCAGGCAAGCACTCACGGCTGCGCCCCAAGCTGGCAAATCTTTCGCCATTTTATCAGTAATCGGGGTATCGCTAGTAACACTCGCTTCCTGAACAACAGCAATTTGGATCGGTAAGGTAAACTTCGCTGCTGTGTTAGCACTCTCAGGTAAAGTCACTTGCTGCACACCCGTGATCGTTTCGCTTTCTAGCACAGTTGTCGTTGCCATGGGTTGCGTGCTAGGAGTTGAAGACTGTTCAGCCGGAGCAGTTGGCTGAGTAGGCGTAGTTGTCGATTCCGGTGTGGTCGAAGGGGTAGTGGGAACCGTGGTATCCGGTGTGGTCGAAGGGATAGTGGGAACCGTAGTATCCGGTGTAGTTGTCGATTCCGGTGTGGTCGAAGGCGTACTCGGAGTCATCGGAGCGCTTGTTGGAGAAGCAGGCGTTGTCGATGAATCAGGAGCAGGCGTTGTTGTATCCGGAGTCGAAGGCGTTGTCGTTGCGCCAGGAGTCGAGGGAATTGAAGTTGGGCTGACAGGTGTGGTCGCGGGGGTTGCAGATTCAGCAGGCTTCTCGACTGTGGGTAGCGTCGGCTTACTCTCAGATGGCTTCTCTGTTGTTGGCATCGTTGGTATGGAGGTCGGAGTCGATGCAGGAGTCATCGTCGAAGGAGCCGAGGTCGGCATAACTGGGGTTGAACCTGGATTAGCAGGAGTGGTACTGATTGACGGCATCGAAGGCATTTCCGGCTTTGCGATCGGAGTCATTGAAGGCGTGCTGGTCTGGTTTACCGTAGGAGTTGCAGACTCAGTGTTAGAAGGCTTCTTCACCGATTCAGCGATCGTTGGAACCGCATACCCTGCTAAGACAGCAGCAGCTATACCAAAAGCAGCAATCTGTTTCCGTTTGCTCACGTTAGATCTCCGAAATTTGCTAGAGGGGCTAAATCTTCTTTCGTATTCAGGACGCACCTGGATGATTCACACAGCTGACATCTAGAGGTCGAGCAATGTCCGCATGAATTGGAAAGCGGCAGACTAAGCGAACCGTACCGAAGGATGTGTAAATGGCTCAACCAATCGGGAGACAGATAATAGATTGGCACAGGGTTAGGATACAAAGATGCAAAATCAAGGTCTTAAAGGCGAAATTCGGCGCTAAAGTAGGCTGTGCAGTAGGCTCAGTAGTGTGTTGAGGGAATCGAGCATGCAAGACCCGTATTATCGGCTAGCGCCTTTCATTCAGGAGTATATTTACTCACAAGGTTGGAGCAGTTTACGCCCAATTCAAGCAGAAGCATGTCGAGTTTTATTCGATACCGATCAGCATCTTCTAATCGCCGCAGGTACAGCATCCGGGAAAACTGAGGCTGCATTTCTTCCAGCGTTGACGTTACTGCATGAAAATCCATCTCGCAGCGTTGGTGCAATTTACATTAGTCCGATTAAAGCTTTGATCAATGATCAGTTCGATCGATTAACGGATCTCTTACGGTTCGCGGATTTACCTGTGTGGGCATGGCATGGAGATGTGTCTCAAAGCCGGAAGAAAAAGCTACTGGCAAATCCGCGTGGCATTCTGCAAATTACGCCTGAATCCTTGGAGAGTTTGCTGATCAATAAAAGTTCTGACATCGATCGTATATTTGGCGACCTTCGGTTTGTGATTATTGACGAAGTTCACGCATTCATTGGCAGCGATCGCGGTTGCCAAATCTTGTGTCAACTTTCGCGCCTTGCGAAGCTGACAGGTAACCAACCGCGTCGAATTGGACTGTCTGCAACTCTGGGCGATTATTCTTTAGCAGAAGCGTGGCTGCGGGCAGACACTTCTCCATCTGTCACCACCCCAAAAATTGAAGGAGCCGCGAGAAAAATTCAGTTGTCGATCGAACATTTCTATGATCCGGGTTTAGTTGTCCGGGCAAAAGGAGATACCCGCGATCGCGTCTTTAATCCCTATCATTTGTATTTGTTTCAACAGACAGAAGGACGCAAGAGCCTGATTTTTGCGAATGGGCGGACTGCAACCGAAGAAGCGATCGCGGCATTGCGAGAAATTGCCCAGGCGAAAGGCGCACCGGATATTTATCACGTTCATCACGGCAGTATCTCGGCAGCATTGCGAGAGACGGCTGAAGAAGCCATGCGGGATGAGGAGAAGCTCGCTGTGACAGCAGCAACCGTGACGTTTGAAATGGGAATTGATTTAGGACATCTCGATCGCGTGCTGCAACTGGAAGCACCTGCTTCGGTTGCTAGCTTTCTGCAACGCTTGGGTCGATCAGGGCGAAGAGGCGATACCGCCGAGATGCGATTTGTCTGTGCAGAAGACAAGCCGACAGGCGAGGAAATTTTACCTGAGCAGATTCCCTGGCAGTTATTACAAGCGATCGCGATTATTCAACTGTACGTTGAGGAAAAATGGATCGAACCTGCACGAGAAATGCAGTATCCATTCAGTTTGCTGTATCACCAAACGATGAGTACTTTGGCAGCATTAGGAGAACTGTCGCCAGGTGCGATCGCGCAAAACGTCCTCAAATTGCCTCCTTTTCAGTCAGTGACTCAAGATGATTTTCGGTTGTTTTTACGGCATTTAATCGAAATTGACCATTTAGAACAAACGCCGACTGGGGGCTTGATCATTGGAATTACAGCCGAAAAAATTATTAACAATTTTAAGTTCTATGCAATTTTTCCGGATACCGAGGAGTATCTCGTTAAGCATGATGGAAAAGCAGTTGGTAGTATCATCGTTCCGCCAATGGAGGGAGATCGCTTTTCGCTAGCAGGCAAAACCTGGGAAGTGATCGAGGTCAATGCAAAGAAGAAAACGATCGTTGTGATTCCTAGTACAAAATCCGTGACTTCTAGCTCATGGCGCGGCAGTATGGGCGAGATTCATACTCGAGTGTTGCGGCGCATGAGAAAAGTGCTGCAAGAGACAACGATGTATCCTTATTTGCAACCCGGTGCGAAACGGCGACTCCAAGAAGCAAGAGAGCTAGCGCAATACAAAGGCTTTTTACGTCAGCCGATACAATTGATTGAAGAGGATGTTTGCTGTATTCTGCCCTGGATGGGAACGATTCCATTTCGGACCTTAGAGCGATTTTTGCGGTTTTACGCGAAAGATGCTTTGGGACTGAAAAGTATTAAAGGGCGATCGCCTTATTTTCTCATCGTTCGATTGGGAAAATGCAAGCTAGAGGCTTTGGATCACGAGATTCGATCGTTAGCCGATCGCCGCTTAGAAGCGAATATGCTCCTGCCTGATGATGAGATTCCAAAGCTGCAAAAGTTTGATCCTTACATTCCATCAGAATTGCTCAGAAAAAGCTTCATGAGCGATTATTTGGATCTAGGAGAACTCACGACGGCGATCGCCAAGTGGTAATACTCAATTTCACCAAAGCAGAGTTGAAGATGAAAGCCCTTGATCGGAAAATCTGTCATCGTTTAACTTGGGTTAACTTGCCAACTTTTGCGGCGCAGTTCCCAGAGCTTCCTCTTCACTCTCAAAAATCTCAAATACTGAATCCATCATCGTGACTTCAAAGACCAGTTTCGCCTCTGGATGCACATTGCAGAGCTTAAAGCTGCCGCGTGCTTTATCTGCATCCCGCATCCCTGCTACTAGCGAAGTCAGCCCAGAACTATCAATAAAATTTACCTGACCTAAGTTGACAATAATATGATTTGTTTGTTTCGCAATACAGTCCTGTAGCTTGGTGCGGAACTGCCACGCTGTTGTGATATCTAAGCGCCCGCTCGGATTAAATACGACGATCGTATTGCCATCCGGGGTACTAAATACTCTTTGCTCCATGAGGATCGACTTCTGCTCCATATTAATCAGGACTTGCTTCGTGCAAGCGATTGGGGGGATTCTCTAGGTCAGTTATGCCCAAATCAGGGAAAATGCTAACACCATTACCTTCTGCAAAAATACCTTCTGCAAAAAGAGGGAGGCGCTAGAAAAACGCTTCCCTCGACATGCAAGGCTTAACAAATGGATGTTAATGGCTAATCACCATTAAGCTGAGTGTGCCCCGTTTTGTGACCAATTGATCCAATCTTGTGGCTTCAAGAAAATGTCATACAACCGAGCTTCTGGACTTCCAGCTTCTGGTTCATACCCATATTCCCACCGCACCATCGGAGGCAGTGACATCAGAATCGATTCTGTGCGTCCATTGGTCTGTAAGCCAAAAATTGTGCCGCGATCGTAGACCAGATTAAACTCGACGTACCGTCCCCGGCGATAGAGTTGGAACTGGCGTTCGCGATCGCCATATTCGGTATCTTTGCGTTTTTCAGCGATCGGCGTATATGCAGGCAGAAACGCATTTCCGCAAGATTGAATAAACGCAAACAGATCTTCCCAAGTCCGACCTTGCACTGCACCCACTTGTTGACTGTATTGTGCGGCAGGGGTGTCCATTTGCGAACCTGGATAGAAAATCGGATACAAAACGCCTTGAGTGTCCTGATAGTCAAAGAAGATACCGCCAACTCCACGAGTTTCATTGCGATGCTTCAAATAGAAGTACTCATCACACCAGAGTTTGAAGGTGGGATAGTATTCGGGATGATGCTGGTCACATGCTTGTTTTAGTGTTTGATGAAAATGGATAACATCTTCTTCAAAGGGATAGTAAGGCGTTAAATCAATACCACCGCCAAACCACCAAACGGGACCTGCTTCAAAGTAACGATAGTTCAGATGCACGGTTGGAATGTAAGGATTCCGGGGATGCAGTACCATCGAAGTCCCCGTCGCATAGAAGCTATGACCTTTCGCTTCGGGACGCTGCACTAAAATCGAGGGTGGCAAATCCTTGCCCCAAACTTCGGAAAAATTGACTCCGCCTTGTTCAAACACACGACCTTCGCGCATGACTCGCGATCGTCCGCCACCGCCTTCGGGTCTCGTCCAACTATCTTCGCGAAACGTCGCTTCACCATCAACGGCTTCTAAGCCTTTACAAACTTGATCCTGGAAAGATTTCATCCATTGGCTCACCCGCTCTCTTGAATCTTGAGGCGGTAGCGCTTGAGTCGTTTCGGTCTTGTCGGAAGTGGAGAAGGCAGTCATAAACGTCGGTTCCTGGAACGAATCGCTTTACTATCGGTGAAGAAGTTTAAAGGTTCCGTTAGGTTCGAGCAGCAGGATTGCTCAATCTAGACGGTTCAATTAGACTATCGCGAAACGGTTCCTGTCTAAACAGTTGAGCCGATTTACAAGGTGCGAATCGCGCATCCTGTGCGGAAAGTAGAGATCGTAAATGTTTATAACGTTCTGTGACTTCTGCCCCAAGAAGTCGGTCAGCATCTTGAGAAGGATGACGATCGGGGACTCAATTTGGCTAAGATCAATCACCCCGGCTTTAGCGTACAGGTTCGCCTTAGAGGAGATGAATATTATGCTGAACTTTCCTTGGACATTCTTCTACCGCAAGCGGCGACGTGTCGAAATGACATTAGCGCGATCGTACCAAGCGATTAGTTCAGCGTCGGTCGATGATCTCTGGAAAAAAGTCATCGATTTAGCGGATGTATCGTGGCATCCGATGATTTCGCACACGAATGTTCCGCGAGGGCAGGTGGCAAAGCCGGGATTGATTTATGAAGCGGTGACGCGATTGGGACCGTTTCCGATTCGGATTTTTGTCGAGCGGGTTGATCCGCGAGAATTGTTGAGTGTGAGAATTATGGCAATTCCTGGGCTTGAGGAACGGATTCAGTACGAAGTGAAATCAACCGTTTCGGGCACGAGTATTGCGTATTCGGTGACATTGCAGGGGTGGTTGTCGCCATTGATTTGGTCAATTATTAAGCCCTATGCGGCACGAGTGGCTGAGGATTTGGCACATGCGGCGGAACAACCGGAATTACCGCGATCGAATCAACGCAGTTGTTTAGACTTCTAACGAGATCCGTAGAACGGTAAGATCGAATCAAACCCTGACTCGATCTCTCCATGCTAGAAACTCTTAGTGCAGAATCCGTTTTAGAAGTGCTTAAACCAGTTCAAGACCCTGAACTCCAAAAAAGTTTGGTGGCGTTGAACATGATTCGCAATGTGTCGATCGACGATGGCAATGTTCGATTTACATTGGTCTTGACGACTCCTGCCTGTCCGTTACGTCAGTTTATTGTCGAAGACTGTGAGCGGGCGATTAAAACTTTACCCGGTGTGACATCTGTCGAAGTCGAAGTGACCGCTGAGACACCACAGCAAAAATCTTTACCCGATCGTACTGGGATCGAGGGTGTGAAAAATATTATTGCGATTTCCAGTGGTAAAGGTGGCGTTGGGAAAAGCTCAGTTGCCGTTAACGTTGCAGTGGCATTGGCGCAAGCTGGCGCTAAAGTCGGGTTAATCGATGCCGATATTTATGGACCGAATGCTCCGACAATGTTGGGGCTTGAAGGATCGGGTGTTGCAGTTACGCAAACAGAACAAGGTGAAATTCTCGAACCTGCCTTCAATCACGGAGTCAAATTAGTTTCGATGGGGTTTCTGATCGACAAGGATCAGCCTGTGATCTGGCGAGGTCCGATGTTGAATGGTGTCATTCGTCAGTTTCTCTATCAAGTTCGGTGGGGCGATCTCGATTATTTAATCGTCGATATGCCTCCGGGAACTGGAGATGCTCAATTGACGATGGCGCAAGCGGTTCCGATGGCGGGGGCAGTGATTGTTACAACTCCTCAAACGGTTGCGCTACTGGATTCTCGGCGCGGGTTGAAGATGTTTCAACAATTGAACGTCCCAGTGTTAGGCATCGTTGAGAATATGAGTTATTTTATTCCGCCGGACATGCCCGATCGACAGTATGACATTTTCGGTTCAGCCGGAGGCGAAAAGACTGCGGCGGAGCTAAATGTGCCTTTGTTGGGCTGTGTACCGTTGGAAATCCCGCTGCGTCAGGGCGGAGACAAGGGAATTCCGATCGTCGTTGGCGATCCCGATTCTGCTTCGGCAAAAGCATTGACACAAATTGCTCAGCAAATTGCTGCTAAAGTATCCGTTGCAGCACTCGCATAAGCTCAAATTTCTATGTTTCGCAAGAAAAAGTCTCCGATTCCGTCTACGCTCCGACCTTGGCTTCAACCCTGGCAAGATATGGACTGGTTTTTGTTAGGCGCAGTCCTAGCATTGACTATTTTAGGAGGGTTGATGATTCACAGTGTGCAACTGAATCATACGGAGCGACGGGACTGGATGTTTCACGCTCTGATTGGGAGTGTGGGCACCTGTTTGATCTTCGTCATCTCTCGGCTGCGTTATGACGCGCTGCTGGCTTGGAAATGGTGGATTTATGGTCTGACCAATGTAGCACTGCTGCTGGTGATGGTCGTGGGAGTCGAGGAAAAAGGGGCACAGCGATGGCTAAATGTCTTTGGGTTCGGGATTCAGCCGTCTGAGTTTGCGAAGTTGGGCGCTATTATTACGCTAGCTGCGATTTTGCATCAGCGATCGGCATCGACGTTGCCTCAAATGCTGAAAGTTTTGGCGATCGCTGCTTTGCCTTGGGCGTTAATCTTTTTACAGCCTAACTTAGGCACATCGCTGGTATTTGGTGCCATTACATTCGGGATATTGTATTGGGGAAATGCGAATCCGGGCTGGCTATTGTTGCTGATTTCTCCAGTCATTTCTGCGATTTTGTTCACAACGTTGGTGGCAAAAGGCGCGATCGGGATTGTGGGACTAGGACTGTGGATTGCTTTCGTTGGGGTGGTTGCCTGGAGAACTTTGCCGTGGAAGACTTACGGGATTTTAGTACCCGTTGTGATTAATACGGTCGCGGGCGGGCTTGGTCAAGTGCTGTGGCAATTTGTGCTGCATGACTATCAAAAAGCTCGGATTCTGACGCTGATTGATCCAGATCAAGATCCGCAGGGGGCTGGGTATCATGTCATTCAGTCACGAATTGCGATCGGGGCTGGAGAAACTTTCGGACGAGGATTGTTTCATGGCACTCAAACCCAGCTAGAGTTTGTCCCTGAACAGCATACAGACTTTATCTTTACTGCGATCGGTGAGGAATTAGGCTTTGTCGGTTCGATTTTTGTGTTGGGCGCTTATCTGCTGATCTGTTATCGTCTGCTGATTATTGCTCAAAGTGCAAAGGATGAGTTTGGTTCACTGATTGCCGTGGGTGTGTTCTCAATGATTATTTTCCAAGTGTCGATCAATATCGGCATGACGATTAATCTTGCGCCTGTTACGGGAATTCCGCTGCCTTGGTTAAGCCACGGGAATGCGGCATTGCTGATGAATTTTTTGGCGATCGGGTTAGTCGAATCAGTGGCGAACTCTCGACAGAAGTCAAAATTCTAATCAATTGGAAAAGTGCGATCATCGCATCGACGAGAATCAATATCAGGGAAGCCGAGAGCCACGGTAAACTGATAGTGAAACGTATTGAAGCAGAATTATGTTTTTACCAGGTTCAGCCGTTCGCGTGACGAATGTTAACGATATTTACTACGGGTTCCAAGGACTCGTACAGCGGATTAGCGATGGGAAAGTTGCAGTCCTGTTTGAAGGGGGCAACTGGGATAAACTAATCACGTTTAGAATGTCGGAACTTGAAGTGGTTGAAACTGGGAAGAAAAAGGCAGGAAAGTAATCTGCTCAATTTTTTGAAGATTCTTTAGAACTCCAGGTTTTCTGAAAACTTGGAGTTTTTGCAATATGCAGCTTCCCAATAGGCAAAAGTGCAGTTCCTACTTCTCTACACTCAAAAATTCTTGTAATAGTCCAGCCACGATCGCAGGTTGCTCTAACGCGACTAACACTCCCGAATCCGGCACGACTTCAAACGATCGCACTCTTTCATTCAAGTCCGACAACCGTTGTCCCAATCTTACGTCTGTAAACTGCGCTTCTTCTCCCCAAACGATCGCAGTTGGCGTTGTCAATTGCGGCAAGTACCGCGACAAATCAAAATACAAATCTCCTCTTAAAAACGCCAACGCTGCATACTCTGCATTGGGCTGGCGCGCAGATGCAAGATAGGCATTTACCATCTCTGGAGTAATGCGATCGCGATTCACAAACAAGAAATTCTCTAAGAAATTCCGAACGGCGAATTCATTCGTGGCTCCGATCGCATAAATCACGCGATCTAAAATCGGTGTATTAATAATCTCTCTGGGAATTCGTCTGCCTGCTCCCTCGCCAAAATCATCAAATCCAGATGGACACACCAGAAACAGTGACTTCACTAAGTCAGGATGCTGAATTGCGACGCGAATCGCTAATGCACCACTCAATGAAGAAGCCACTAATATTGCAGGTTCACGGGTTACTTTTGGGAGAAATTCAGCGATCGACGATACATAATCTTCGGCTCGGTAATTTCGTGCAGGATGACTTGACTCTCCCCAACCTAAAAGATCCGGCACAATGATTTGATGCTGTCTTGCAAAGACTGGATAGACTTTTGACCATTCATAAGCTGAAGATCCGCCACCGAAGCTATGGAGAAAAACGATTGGGGATCGTTCTACCACTTCAGTTTGCGTGTAGTAAGCGATCGTTCCTAAGCTAGTTTGAGTATTCTTCTGTCTAAATCCTGGGGGCTGAAATTGCAGCATGAGACTCGCTTTGAACGCATCAAGTAAATTCTACTCAGCCAGACTTGATCTCGTTCTCTATCTTGCAATTGACTTTACTTTGAGCCGCTTTTTGCGGGTTAAGTTTTGGCTTAGCTCAACCCGCAAAAAAGTAGGATTATGCTGTTCTGAGATATCAACTCTACCTGGAACCGGAGATTTTAGGGTGACTTTCTAAAGCAGAAGTCAGTCTCTATCGATCTGCCGCAGGTTGATTTGGTTTCGGAATCGTAATATCTACAGCTGTTACAGGTTGTCCCAAAGTCGATAACGGTGGATTAATTTCCTTCTCATTCCCGACCACGATCGTGACTAACTTTTCAGGCTGTAAATATTTCTGTGCAACCCTTTGTACATCTGCAACTGTCGTCGCTTCTACGCCTTTACGGTACTGGAAAATGAAATCCTTGGGATAGCCATAGTACTCATACCGCAACAATCGAGAAAGCGTCTGTGCTGGATCTTGGAAATTAAAGATAAACGAATTCAAAACTGTATCTTTCGCAAATCCTAGCTCCTCTTGTGAAATCGGCTCTTTGCGAATCCGTTCAATCTCTTTTTTCACAGCTTGAATGAATGGCACGGTTGCCTGCGATCGCGTTTCTCCCGCTGCTAAAAACACACCCGGATGATCAAACTGCGCCCCCCAACTTGCATACACTGAGTAAGCTAAGCCTTGACGCGATCGCACTTCATTAAACAATCGCCGCCCAAACCCACTTAGCACATCTTCCATCACGCTTAAAGCCGGATAGTCAGGACTGTTCAACGATCCGCCTAAATGTCCAATTTGCAGATAGCTCTGATTCAATTGAGGCTGATTGACAAAGAAAATGCCGCCTTGCTTGGCTTGAGTGACCTGTGGAAGCTGACGAGGCATCGCTTGACCTGTCGGTTTCCAGGTTCCAAACTTTGCTTCGATTAGCGATCGCATTTGTTTCGGATCAAAATCTCCCACTATGCCAAGGAGCATCTGATCCGGCCGGAACGATCGCTGATAGAAATTGACTAAATCCTGGCGAGTAATGTTTGCAAGTGTTGAAAACTCAGTGATTCGAGCATAAGGACTCTCAGCACCGTAGATCAATTTCTGAAACTCTCGTCCTGCAATACTATTCGGGTCATCATTGCGTCGAGCAATTCCGCCCTGGGCTTGAACTTTCGCGATCGCGACTTGATTGTCTGCAAATGCAGGTTGTTGAATCACTTCTGCAAACAGATCAAAAACTTCTGGCAAATCTTCGGTCAGCGTATTGAAGCTCGCATTTCCAGCCGTGGTTGAAATACTCGTTTCAATGCTGGCGGCACGTTGTTCTAGGAATTGATTCACCTGATTGGCACTGCGTTTCTGAGTGCCGCCAGAGCGCATCACGATTCCTGTCAGTTCACCGAGTCCAACTTGATTTGCAGGTTCAAATCGATCCCCAGTTCGGACGATCGCAGTTCCACTCACTAAAGGCAATTCGTGGTCTTCCATCAAATACACGGTTAAGCCATTTTTGAGCTTGAACTGGGTATAGTCGGGGACTTTGACCTCTGGAGGGGACGAGAATTTGAGATCTGTATAATGCTTGGGCGTATCTGCCACGGCGGGATGAACCCGCAGCAAAACAACCAGACAGGCAAGAACAAATAAACTTGAGAGTCGGAATAATTTCATCGTGCTTATCCTTGCGGCAAAATTCGACCAATGGTGCGGTTTTGATCAGTAAAAGTTGCGGTGGCAACTCGCTGAATATCCGCAGGAGTAATTTTCTCGATCGCATCAACTTGCTGAAACAAATTCCGCCAGCTTCCCGTTTTCACCTCGTATTCCAACAATGCCTGAGCCATGCCCATATTAGAATCGAGCGATCGCAGTAATCCGGCTCTAGCTTGAGTTTTAACGCGATCGAGTTCTTGTGCTGAAACTGGCTGAGTTTTTAAGCGCTCAATTTCTGCTCTCAGTGCAGATGCCACTTCTTCGAGCGATCGACCGGGAGCCGTCAACGCATAGAACAAAATCAAATTCGGGAATTTATCTCCGGGGAATCCATTTAGTCCCTGTGCGGCTAATGCTAATTTTTTCTCTTCGACCAGCGATTTGTAGAGTCGAGAAGTCCGTCCGTCGCTGAGAATCGATGTCAGCGTTTCATAGACGGCATTATCTGGATGGTTCAATGCCGGGCGATGATAGCCTTCCAAATACCAAGGCTGAGATTGCAGCTTGAGAGTAACTTCTTTCTGTTGCGTCTGCGGTGGCTCGACTGCAAGGACTTCTGGCGGTGCAGGTTTTGCTTTATATCGACCGAAATAAATTTGAGCGAGACGGTTGACTTCGGTGGGATTGACATCACCAACAATTGCGATCGTCAAATTATTCGGAGTGTAATGCGTGTTAAAAAAGTCCGTTACATCCTGGCGAGTCAGATTGACCAAATCTTGTGAATAGCCAATCACTGGGCGGCGATAAGGATGAACTGTAAACGCTTTTCCTGTGAAGGCTTCGATCAATTGCCCGATCGGAGAATTCTCAGTTCTTAGCCGTCTTTCTTCGAGGATGACAGATTTCTCTTGATAAAACTCTCGAAACACTGGGTCTAAGAAGCGCTCAGATTCCAAGGACATCCAAAGCTCTAACTTATTCGACGGAAAACTGTAAAAATAGCGAGTCGCATCTGCGGACGTATTTGCATTTAAGCCAACTCCACCCGCCTGCTCAACAATTCGCCCTAATTCGTTCTGTCGCCCTAGCCGTGTGGCTTCAGCTTCAATGCGAGTAAATTCTGCTTGCAGGGCTGTGACATCTTTCTTTTGATCTTTTGCAGCTTTAATCTCTGCTGCTAGCTGATCTAATTTTTCTAGGAGTGGCTGCTCGGCTTTGTAATCACTTGTTCCAATCCGAGTTGTTCCTTTAAATGCCAAATGCTCTAAAAAGTGGGCAACGCCAGTTTTTCCTTCTGGCTCATCCGCTCCACCGACATCGGCATAAGTGAGAAACGAAACCACTGGCGCTTGATGCCGCTCCAAAACAATAAACTTCAAGCCATTCTCTAACTTAAACTCGGTAATATTCTGAATGACTCGATCGAGATAAGGCTGAATCGATTGAGTCTGAGGCAGAGTTCTCGCCCATCCGATTCCTGGCGCACTTTGCCAACTCAACAGAAAAACTAATCCAAAGCTCAGGATCGCTCGACTTATTCTTTTCATTCCACGAAACCCTTAAGGCACGTTCTCTATCCTAGAGAGTTTCGTCAAAATTGACCTATTTTGCGTCGAACTTATCCGTTGAAGTCGTAACTGTAAAGATGTACGTATCAAACAAACCACCAACCACAGCACACGCGCATCCAATAACAATGACACCTTCCCAAGCACTGCCATTGCCAAAGGTTGCAAGGAAATAGAGCAATTGAGTCGCGCAGGCTTGCCCGAACAACATCAATCCCGGTACAGATCCAATGCAGAGCAGAATGATGATTGCACTGCCAATTAACGCGATCGGTGTAAGAAAGCTGAGCAACACCGCGAGCAATAGCGACCTTAGATAACTGATGGTGATGCCAAATGACATAGATTCACCTCAATGAAACGAACTTGAATGAACAGGTTGAACTCTTCTAACAATACGGGGGATTTCTAGGTTTGGGGCGAGTTGTTGCTAAATCTTAAATCTTTATAAAGAAACTTGGTGAACTAGATTGCAATGATTATTGCACTGGGGCTAAAAATCAAGCTGTAAATCGGGCTACAGGTTTATAAACCCTTACATTCCAAATCTTGCAGTTGATTTTCAGCGATTGCAATATATCGATATCCGGCGATCGCAGCGTCCGAAACTGGTCTAACAAAAGAAAGATTTTTCCTCACTTCTAAAGGCTGATGAAGCTAGCTTGGTGCATTTCTAAGATCGCTTCTAGAACCCTATAAAACTGGATCTATTTCTTATGCAAGTTCTCAGACATCCTGAAGCAACGAATGACCCCAGAGATCCCCGCAATAATGAGGTCGTTTCTCCCGGTGCTGATATTTATGACGGCAACCTATCTACGCCAATCAATTCTTCTCCGCTCGTCAAATCCTATCTTTCAGCGCTGCCTGCTTACCGCCAAGGTCTTTCTCCTCAACGTCGCGGCTTAGAAGTCGGCTTTTTCCACGGGCTGTGGATTATTCTTCCCTTTACCTTGCTAGGTCCTTTACGCGACACTCCAATGGCAGCGCTCTCTGGCTTGCTCTCCGGATTTGGGTTGCTCTTGATTTCAGCCCTGAGCATCTCACTCTACGGCGCAACCAATCCCCCCGCTCCTACTGCAACGATTACTACTCCTAACCCGCCCCAAGAACTCGAAACTGGGCACGGTTGGAATGAGTACGCAGGTGGATTTCTGCTTGGCGGGGTTCTCGGCGCGGTTCTGACCTACTTCTTATTGTCCAATACAGCCTTATTCCAGCATTTTGGGACGGGTCTGTAAACTCTGTTAACCCGTTAAACTAAGTGGGCATCATAAAGATCGCCCACTTGTTGTAGCGTGTAGTCAACTTGACTGCACGAGACAAATTGCTGCGCTAAATTGACTCAGCAGACAGCTGCAACTGGCTCGAATAAAGCGATTTCAATTTCGCCCAGCGCCCGCTCTAAATCGTCATTGACAATCTGAATGTCAAATTCCCCTGCTGCTTCTATCTCTTCCCAAGCTCTCTGGAGCCGACGCAAAATTGCGGCTTCAGGATCTTGGGCGCGTCCTCGAATGCGAGCTTCGAGTTCTACCATGGAAGGCGGAGCGATGAAGATTTGCAGAGCGCTCGGGAACGATCGCCGAATTTGGCGAGCGCCATCGAGTTCGATTTCGAGAATGACCCATTTTCCGGATCGGATTTTTTCTTCGACGGGCTTGCGAGGAGTGCCGTAACAATTCCCAGCAAATTCAGCCCATTCGAGAAATTCCCCTTGGGCGACCATACGCTCAAATTGTGGTCGGGTGACAAAGTGATAATTTTTGCCATCGACTTCTCCGGGGCGGGGGGATCGAGTGGTTGCCGAGACAGAGAGAAATAGATCGTCCTTGTGGCGCTGAAGAAGCGACTTTAGCAAGGTTCCTTTTCCGACTCCGCTTGGCCCTGTTAAAACAATTAGTCTACCCTTGCTCATGGCTGCCTAATTTATTTGATGCGCTAGTGTTCCCAGTTTTCTGATTCTGTGAGTATAGCTTGCAACGCTCGTTGATAGGATGAAGGATTCGGCGGAAAAAATAAAATTTTCTCGGAAATTACGGTTTTCTTAGTTCTACCCTTCTAAAAAACGATGCGCAACTGTCTCAGGTTGGATCGCTGAAAGGACGACGTGACCGGAGTCCATGACAATGACAGCGCGGGTTCTGCGTCCATAGGTGGCATCGATCAGCTTCTCCCCTGTACGGGCGTCGCTGATGATACGCTTAATGGGTGCGGATTCGGGACTGACGATCGCGATGACTCGGCTGGCGGAGACGATGTTGCCAAAGCCGATGTTAATGAGTTTGATCTCCGTCATGAGAAAAAATTGAGAGAACTTGTTTTTTCACAATACTGAAAAAATAAGAGGGGGTAGAAAATGCAACCAGTTGATTTCACAACGCTAATGGCGGTCTGTGCGGAATTGCGATCGCAGTGGCTTCCAGCCAGATTTGAACAGGCGTATCAGCGCGATCGCTTTACAGTTTTATTGGCGTTGCGAACGCTAAAGCAGCGGGGATGGTTAACTCTATCCTGGCATCCGCAGGCAGCCCGGATGCATATGAGTGAGCCGCCGCCTCGCGATCCGGATACATTCACATTTAGTCAGCAATTGCGGCATCAGCTAGGTGGATTAGCCTTGGTCGCGATCGAGCCTGTTTCTCCTTGGGAAAGAGCGATCGATTTGCAGTTCGCTCATCGTCCTGGGGAGCCTGCGCTATGGCATCTCTATATTGAAATTATGGGTCAGTATAGCAATGCCATCTTGGTGAATCAGGAAAATGCAATTGTTACAGCAGCGCATCAGGTGAGTTCCAATCAATCGAGTGTGCGTCCGATTCAGACAGGGCAGCCGTATGAGTTGCCGCCTGCTCGACTCGATCCGGCTCCGAGTTTGGCAGAAGATTTTGAACGTTGGAAATCGAGAATTGCTCTTGTTCCAGGTGCAATTCGGAAAAATCTGGTCAAAGCTTATCGAGGATTAAGTTCTTCGCTGGTTTTATCGATGGTTAAAGCGGCAGAAATTCAGCCAGATCGCTTAACTGATGAAATGTCTGACGGTGAATGGCAACGATTATTTGAATGTTGGCAATTTTGGTTGAAATCGCTTGAAGCTGAGAATTTTCAGCCAGGATTTACTTCATCCGGCTATACGGTGCTGTGGGGTCAGGGAGAAACCAGCGTTCAGAAAATGATCGATCGCTATTATCGCGATCAGTTGAATCAGCAGGTTTTTACTCAACTGCTTCACCAGATCACTCAGCGATTAAATGCTGTCCTTGGAAAGCTACGAGTCAAAGCAGAAGGATTTGAGAGTCGATTAGACCGCTCAGATCGAGCAGACCAAGCGAAGCAACAAGCGGACTTGCTCATGGCTCATTTACATCTGTGGGAGCCAGGTATGCAATCCATCGAGCTTTGCGATTTTGAAACCGGGGAGCCTGTAACCATCCCACTCGATCCAGAAAAGAATGCAGTTCTGAATGCTCAAAGCCTTTACAAGCAGCATCAGAAATTAAAGCGAACTCGTGCCGCGATCGAACCTTTATTAAAAGCGGTTCAAGACGAGATGTTTTATTTAGAAGAGATTGAAACGGCGATCGCGCAATTCGATCGCTACGAAACTCCAGACGATTTGAAAGCGCTCGAAGAGATCCGGGATGAATTAGTTCAGGAATGCTATCTCGAAGGCTCTGAGTATCGAAAAGCGACAACTCAGCAAGATTCTGAAACTCAACCCTACCGCTACAAAACGCCAGGCGGATTTGAGCTTTTGATCGGTCGGAATAATCGCCAGAATGATCAACTCACGTTCCGAACGGCGACGGAATACGATTTGTGGTTTCACACTCAAGAAATTCCGGGCAGTCATGTTTTGTTGAGACTGGAACCGGGAGCGATCGCGGATGAAAAAGATCTGCAATTTACGGCAAATTTAGCCGCGTTTCATAGCCGTGCCCGTCAAAGCGAACAAGTTCCGGTGGTTTACACGGAACCAAAACACGTTTATAAACCGAAGGGCGCGAAGCCTGGAACCGTTATCTATAAACAGGAGCGGGTCATTTGGGGGCAACCGCAGCAGGGTAGAGAATTTGCGATGTCGCACCGACCGATTAGCTAGATCTTAGAAAGAGAGAATCAGTCATCAGGAAGATATATGTCCGAGAACCATGAAGTTTCATGACAAAAGTTTTGTGTATGTTGTTACAATAGCAAGCGAATAGGGATTATTACTCTATGAACCCGCTGCAATTTTGGGAAAAAGCGCAGATGGGTTTTCTCCAATGTGAAACGACAACAGGTTGATTCAGAGCCGATCTCTCAAGGGGTTGGCTCTTTATTTATGTTTATCAGTATCCGATAAAAATCATTGTATGTTATGTAACAACAGATTGCGATCTTTGAGCGATTAGACTGATTTTGATCTTGTTATTGAGTCTGAATTAATACTCAGATTATTGATTCTTTTGCAACGGCTGGAGTGATTCAGTTGTCCCCGGAGTCTTCTCATTTTGGGAATCTAGAAGTCTTCTTGAACTTACAATCGCCTCCAACTCGTTCCATAAAGCTCAAAACTCTAAGCGATCGCGAAACATCCTTCATAGACGGTTCGACCCACTGCTTTTGCCACAGGCTGCACACTTTGCACCAACTGCATCATGCTCTCGATCGACAAAGCCTGTTGTGCATCTGAAACCGATTGATCAGGTTCGGGATGACACTCAATGATTAATCCATCTGCTCCACACGCGATCGCGGCTCTCGACAAATCTGCAATCAATTCTCGCCGACCTGCCGCATGGCTCGGATCAACAATCACAGGTAAATGCGTAATTTGCTTCAACGCAGCTACAGCACCCAAATCCAAAACATTGCGGGTGTAATTGTCGAAGCTGCGAATTCCTCGCTCACAGAGCACGACATTCGGATTGCCGTGGCTCATGATGTACTCGGCTGCCATCACGAATTCTTCGATCGTGGCTGCGAGTCCTCGCTTCAGGAGAATCGGCTTATCCGTCTGCCCCAACGCTTTGAGTAAATCGAAATTCTGCATATTCCGGCTGCCCACTTGCAGCATGTCAGCATATTGAGCGATCTCTTCAATTTGAGAAATTGCCATGACTTCTGTGACGACCGGCAAATCATAGCGCTGACGAACGGTTGCTAAGATTTCCAGTCCAGCTAAACCAGAACCCTGGAAAGAATAAGGGGAAGTGCGTGGCTTGTACACACCTCCCCGTAATGCTTGAATCGGAGCCGATTTTAATTCACGTGCGATTGTTTCCATCTGTTCCAAACTCTCGACAGCGCAAGGGCCACCGATAATCACGATCGCTTCGCCGCCAATGGCAACACTATTTGACAGAGACACGATCGAGTTGGAAGTGGACTCAGTTTTGCGGACTAATCTAGCGTCTTTCATGGAATGAACTCCTTAAATTGATTGGGTGAACTTCAAACAAAAAACCCGGAACCTGATTTGAGGCTCCGGGTTGCAATCACACATGCAAATGACTTACCCAGAGCGCCTGCGGGTAAAAAAGTAAAAACCGTAAAGCCAGGAAGTGAGATAAGTCATTGCAAAGAGGATGTTGAGAAAGAAGATTTTGAGAATAAAAAAACCGCAGATGTTACTCTGCGGTTCACCGGACGGACTCATGAGGATTTACCTCGCCGGGTGAACCGCCGATCGCCAAAAAAAGTAAAAGTAGGAAGTGCCGAGTTGCATTTCTCTAGGTTGGCTTGTAAATCTGTTACTTTGAACCCTAACAGAGCTTTCTTAGGTTCGTCAAGTACCCGATTGGGCGGCTTGTTTGGCGGGGATGGATTGAAGTGCTTCTTGAACGAGTTGTAAAATCTCCGATCGCACTTGTTCGTGATGAATCGCAGCGCACCAGGGACGTAAATACAAAATTGTTGCGTCAGGTGTAATGCTCTCGACGTGACAAGTTGGACGGGGTTCGCGCAATACGAGGGGATGAGGTTGTACCAGCGATAACAGATGCGTCATGGTCGAGTCAATTTCGCGATGACCAATATTAATCTGCAAATCGACTCGCCGCGTTCCCATAATCGTATTATTCTTCAGGGTTCCACTAAATAAATTGCTATTGGGCACGGTAATGCGGACATTATCAGGCGACACGATCGTCGTCGAAAACAATCCAATACTATCAACCATGCCTGCGACACCTGCACCTTCGATCGAGTCTCCGACTTCAAATGGTCGAAAGCTAACTAACATCACGCCTGCCGCAAAGTGGGACAAGCTATTTTGCAAAGCTAAACCAATGGCTAAACCTGCTGCACCAATGATCGTAATCACGGTTGTCGTTTGAATCCCGATTGCATTTAAAGCTGCAACGGTTCCCGCAATCCAAACCATAATCGATGCGACTTGAATCAGGAACTTTTGCAGGGTTGGCTCTGCATATTTAAGTATGCGAAATCCGATCGGTCGAATAGCGTCTGCGATCCAACGAGTAACCAGTAGAATCACGATCGCCCAAATCACTTTCGGCAGATTTTGAGATGCCAAATTGATCAAGGTATCACTCAGGGATGTCACTGTTTGAGCATTGAATGTCATGAGTTTCTACCTCCTCTAGCTTATCTAGTGAGGATTCTACAGAAGAAATGTGAAGCATCCCGCATCACTATTGACAAATTTCGTTCTGAGTAATCACAATGTATATACATTGTGATTTTAATTTATGAGTGGAACAATTCGGACTCGACTCGTCAAATTTGGCAATTCTCAAGGGATTCGGATTCCGAAGCCATTACTAGAGCAAAGTGGCATTCAAAGTGAAGTTGAGATCGAAGTCGAAGGCAATCGTTTGATTATCCGTCCTATATCTCATCCTCGTGCTGGATGGGAAGCAGCGATCGCTGCGGAAATCAAAACATCTGGGGATGAAGGCTTACTTGACGATGAAACTTCAACCCAATGGGATGAAACCGAATGGCAATGGTAGTGCGTCGGTTTGACGTGTTTCTCGTTCAGCTAGATCCTACCGTTGGTTCTGAAATCCAGAAGACTCGCCCTTGCGTGATCATCTCTCCTGATGAAATGAACCGCCTACTCAAAACAGTTTTGATAGCTCCATTAACTTCTGTAAGACGAAACTTCCCATTTCGAGTGGATTGTCAGTTTCAAGGCAAAGCGGGTCAAATTGTCCTGGATCAAATTCGAGCAGTAGATAAAGCCCGACTTGTTCAATTTCTAGATCAAATTTGCGAGGAGCAAAGAGCGATTCTCGATACGCTATCTGACATCTTTGCAGAATGAGCTTTTGGCAGGAAGTTTTCAAGAAATGTGAATCAGAAATAAGAAAGGTAGGCAGCATAACACTACCTACCCAAAGTGTAGATTAGACGGTGGGGAACGATTAGGTTCCAGAAGTCCAGGAGTTGATGTACTCGATTTGCGACTCGGTTAAGCTATCGATCGAGAAGCCCATTGCCTGTAATTTCAAGCGAGCAATTTCTTGATCTAACTCAGTCGGAACTGGGTAAACACCTGGCTCTAGCTTGCCTTTGTTCTGCACCAAATACTCTGCTGCCAATGCTTGGTTTGCAAAGCTCATATCCATCACTGCGCTCGGATGTCCTTCAGCCGCAGCTAAGTTCACCAAACGACCTTCGCCCAAGACAACAACGGATTTGCCGCTCTTGAGGGTGTACTCTTCGGTGAAGTTCCGAACGGTCTTCACTTCGGTTGAGCGCTCTTTCAACGCTTCGAGATCGATTTCGATATCGAAGTGACCAGAGTTACACACGATCGCGCCATCTTTCATTGCATCGAAGTGGCTGCCATTGATCACGTGCTTGTTACCTGTCACGGTGATGAAGATATCGCCACGCTTCGCAGCTTCATCCATCGGCATGACTTGGAAACCGTCCATCACAGCTTCGATCGCTGCAACTGGGTTGATTTCCGTCACAATGACGTTTGCGCCTAATCCACGCGCACGGTTTGCAGTTCCCTTACCGCACCAGCCGTATCCTGCAACGACAATCGTTTTGCCAGCAAGCAGAATATTGGTCGCACGGATGATACCGTCGAGGGTGGATTGACCTGTGCCGTAACGGTTATCGAAGAAATGCTTGGTTTCAGCATCGTTCACGTTTACTGCCGGGAACGTCAGCGCACCGTCTCTTAACATCGCTTGAAGACGGACGATCCCGGTTGTGGTTTCTTCTGTCGTTCCAATGAGGTCTTCGAGTTGGTGTTTGCGTTGTTGTACTAATGTTGCAACGACATCACAACCGTCATCAATGATGAGGTTAGGACGGTGGTCAAGCGCGATTTGCACGTGCTTGTGGTAGGTATCGTTGTCTTCACCTTTGATAGCGAAAACGGGAATTTCGTAGTCAGCGACTAAGCTTGCTGCTACATCGTCTTGAGTTGACAGCGGATTACTTGCGATCAAAATCGCGTCAGCTCCACCAGCTTTGAGTGCAATCGCGAGATTTGCAGTCTCGGTCGTGACATGGCAACATGCGACGAGTCGAATGCCTTCAAACGGCTTCTCTTGAGCGAAACGATCGCGGATCTGCTTCAAGACGGGCATTTCCCGCCCAGCCCATTCGATCCGCTGTTTTCCAGCAGGTGCGAGGGCAAGGTCTTTGACTTCGTATTTCAAGCGGACGGGTGTTGCGGTCATGAAAATGTTCCTTTTTCAGAGAGACATCAGAGTTGGGGTGTAATTCCCCTTAACAAACTAACTTGCCGCTTCAAATTAATCCATCTCGTTGGAAAAATTCTTAGATATGGATCGCTGACGTAGCAAGTCATTCCCACTGTCAAGGGGGAAGTCACTAAAGTCAAGGTGATCAATAAAGCTTTTCAGGGGCTTTACAAAGCCTTGCTCGACTTCTTTGAAAGCTTAACCTTTCTTTAGGAACTGTGGGCACTTTTGCGTAAATCGGATAATATAGTACATGTATACCAATCAGGTGTGAGGGCATAAACCGTCCAATGTGGGACGGGAATTGCGCTGAAGTGAGCCGTTATTTTTGTAGTGAAATTTAACTACAATATAAGAACGATACATTCTTCCCTTTCTATGAATACTTTCGTTCCAATCGGTCGATTTTTCTCGCTGCGAGATGGACGTGTTGGACAATACCTTTCGAGTCGAGTTTTAGTAGTACGAAGCCCGTTTCGACGATCGCTGAGTCTTTGTTATTTCGGGTTTGACAAGCTGAATCAAGCTCAAAAATTTGCCCAATCGCTTGCCAGTTCTGGTTATCGATTCTCGGTGCAGAAAAGCCAAGTTTTGACTCAGTTTCCGTTTGAAATTAAGCTCATTGGCGACACTGAAATTGCAAAGCGCCTAGCCTATTGGGATCGCAAAGATCAGAAACAACTGCCCGAACTCCGCCGTAAAATTCTTGCCGCTTAAGCTTGAAATCGTAGCGATTTTACACTACAATAGTACAAGTGATTCAAGGTTCTTGTTCCATGACGAAGCATTACATTCTTCAGCTTGATCCGAATGCCAAGTATGAATGGGATCGTTGTTCGTTACGTGACCCAATTACCGCTGATCGACCTGGTTTTGCAGAACTGATCGCGCAGGCAGTGGGCGAGCAACCCGGTTCTTATCTCGTGTCCGTCAAGATTGAAGTGCAGGTACTCGAGCAAGCTGCGCCTCAATCCCAACTGATTCCCCCGACTCTGACCGAATTGCCGTCTGAGTTAACGGCTCGTGTGCCTCAACTCGTCGCTTAAGGCTTGAAAGGCTGTCTGTTGTTCGTAGTCGGTGTCAAATTCTGACCCGATGGCTACTGACCACTTCATTATTTTCAGGATGTCAGTCATGAAACTTCGATTAGATCAATATCCCAGTGCGATCGCTCAAGCGTCTCAGCATGTGAATGAGCTAGAGCAAAATATCGCAGAAATTCGCTATCACATTGCTCGATTGGAAGGCAATGCCGATATGGTGGTGGCGTTTGAGACGGCGCTAAAAAATGACAACCAACGCAAAGCTCGGCGGTTTGAAGTCCTACAAGTGAATTCCGAGTATCAGCGGGCAGTGGATGCGCTGAACCGAGCCACAACCGAAAAGGCGAATGCGTTTGCTCATCTCGAGCGGTTGCGGAATGAGTTTAGCGTTGCCAAGTTGGAGGCTCGCTTGACGATCGCGCAACAGTTGAGCGGTTTGGAAGCGCGTGAGTTAGTTGGTTTGTAAGACATTGAAACCCGGTTGGCAGCAGAGCGACGCAGCGTTCTGCTGCTTTTCTATGGAAACATCTGTACGATATATCAGCGTAAAAAAAGACCTTTACCATATGCGGCAAGGTCGTTCAGTTGATTCAAGTTCTCAGAAGCATAGCGTAATCGAAGGTGGGGCTTTATGCAAGAAAGAGTGGTGGAGGTAATTCGGGAACTGATGAAAACCCAAGGGCTGAGCATTCGTCAGATTTCCGCCAAAATTGCTGAGGAGCATGGTGGGAGTGCATTAGGCTACACTCAGCAGATCAATCGGATTTTAAACGATCCTCAATATGAGCCGAGTTTCGCCACGGTGGAAAAAATTCTGGCAGCCTTAAAATTTTCGATGTGGCAGATGCCAATCAATTTGAAGACCGTAGAAGTGCGATTAGATCATCTGAGTCGTGAGATCTCAGAAATTAAATCCTCGATCGCTCAACTGATGTCAGAGATCGAAGGATTGACTAAACCCAAGACCTGAACCACATCCGCAATTTGTATTCATCTAGGGTCAGCGGTAAGCCGAGATAGATAGGCATCCAAAAGATAAAACTGATGGCACAAATTACCATCACACCAATCCCGATCGCACGAAATTCGCGGGTTCTAAACCAGCGATCGACGAGCCAAGCCAAGCACATCCCGGCATATACCGATGAACCCATATAGTGATACAAAAACACACATCTCGATACAGGAACCCAGGGTAATAGATTCGCTACATAGCTAATCAGCAAAAATAAGACAATCCACAGCTCTTGAGGCGGCAAAAAACTGAGTCTGGGCGCATTGGGGATAGCCAAACTCGGCAGGATCTTCCAGTGTTCGAGCAGTATCCAAACGAGAAATGCGATCGCGATCGACGAAAACCACCAAAGAAACGGATTCCCCAGGGCATGAACATCGTAAACAACCCGCCCTGGCTCAAGTACTAATGCCGAGTTTCCACTAGGGATCGGAGCGTTGACAGACTCGGTAACCTGGTAAAAATACGCAACAGGGCGGAGCATGGGTATCCAACTGTACCAGGTTGAACAGTAAGGATGAATGTTTGATCCGCTGCCAACTCTTTGGTGATAAACCAGAATTTGTCTTTGAACTTCGAGAAAGTCAAACTCTGGATTGAGGTGAATATGAGGCAGCCAAATTAGCCAATAAACGAGTGCAGGAATTGCAGCGAAACAGAGTAAAAAATATAACAAATTAATCTGTGTAAGGCGATATACAGACGAAGTCGGTAATGAATTGGTCGGAATTTGTTCACTTCCTTTTGAGCTTTGACGAAACCAATTCAGCACACGAAAACTCCAGCCAATTCCCCACAATAAATAAATGCTTGCCAAGAACCATAAACCATTCCATTTGATTGAAGCAGACGCTGCAAAAAATACGCCGGATAATACCAGAGAAAAATTCAATCTTTTGGACGATCGTAAACTTAATAACAAACACCATTGCCCTAATAATCCGAATAGCACCAGATAGACATTATTGAGGGCATAACGAGACTCAACTAAGAATAGACCGTCCATCGCAGCAAGGCTTCCAGCGACGAGAGCATAGCTTCGGCGGCGGCTCAGCTGGAATGCGATCGCGGCAATAACCAGTGGAATAAATGAGCCTGTCAATGCATTTAGCCAGCGGTAACTCCAAGTACTCAGTGTGGAACCCGTGAGCGAATTAACAGTATCTCGACCGATCGGGATTTGATTGCCAATCCAAATTCCGATCGCGATCAAATATTTACTTAAAGGCGGATGTCCATCAAAAAAATTTGTGCCAGTCAGGTAGTTATTTGCAAACTTTGCATAGTAAACTTCATCAAAGACTAGGGTATTGAATCGCTCGAGTCCCCAAAATCGGAGACCCAACGAAACGAGAAATATTCCAAGTAGTCCTAGCCGAAACCATGCAATCGGCTTGATCGGTTGCTCAGTCTTCCGCATCACAGTTTGTTGGAGCCTATTTTTCTAGTCTTTCAGCATACTGATTTCTCAATGGATTTGGTAAATTTCTGTCACAAAAGACTTGATTTCTTCTATCAAATAATAAAAAATACGTTTGGTGAAGTTTCGTGAACGATTTGCATGACATCTTTGATTTGCTAAGGAGCATCTGCGATCGCAGCCAGGTTTGGTTCAGAGTCTGCGTGATTTCTTGGATATCCAAGCCCTATGCCTGAAAATCAATATTGAGTTGAGGAACCGATTATCATGATTCGCGTATTGCTGGCAGACGATCAGAACCTGATTCGAGAGGGTCTGAAAGCGCTTCTAGATCAAGAACCCGATCTACAAGTGATTGCGGATGTGGATAACGGCTATGACGCAGTGCAGCAGGCAGAGGCGCTCCTGCCCGATGTTGTGCTCATGGATTTGAAAATGCCTCGAATGGATGGAATTACAGCGACGCAGACTATTTGTGAACGTTGTCCAGACACGCGGGTTTTGGTCTTGACTGCTTCGGATGATGAAATTTCAGTGCGCAATGCCTTACAGGTCGGAGCACACGGCTACCTGCTGAAAGACATGTCCCCCGATGAATTGGCAAATGCGGTGCGGACGGCTCATAAGGGATTTACTCAGCTGAGTCCTGGGATTTTACAGAAAGCAATGGCTCCAGCGATCGAATTAGAAACGATGCCCATTGAAACCCCTGCCACAAATGTTTTGCCTTTCGTTCCGTCTCAGCGCCGCACGTCTTCGAGCAATTTACCGCCTGGATTTTCCAAGCTGACCGCACGTGAGCGTCAAGTTTTGCGTTTGATTGCAGAAGGCTCAAGTAATCGAGAAATTGCAAGAACTCTTGACATTTCCGAGGGCACAGTTAAGAACCACGTTGCGAGTATTTTAGGACGGCTGAATTTGCGGGATCGTACGCAAGCCGCGATCGTTGCCACTTCAGTCATGCCCTTACTGAACTAGCGTTTTCTCGGACTCTGCTTAGAAATCCATGTGGTAATACTGTGCTGAAAGGAAACACGCTGTACAGAAAATACTCATGGCACACTTCATCTTAGACTTACCGACTTGGTTGAATAGTACGACGCATCTCGGCGATCTGTTCCAAACCATGCAATCGATCGATGTCACCATTTTTGCTCAAGAATTCAAACCGACTGATATCACCGGAGATGTCAGCAAAAGTTGGAATCACTTCGTCAGAACCGGACAAGTCTGGGCGTTCGTAATTGGAATCGTAGCTGGCTATCTGGCTAAAACTTTTACTTCGTTTGGCTAAGCAATGGGGTGGGGATGAAGAAATTTTATTTGGGCTTCATCCCTCATGTGATCGCGGTTTAGGGTAGGCTTAAAACTTGCAGTCGAGCGAGAAAAATTTCTCTTGAGTTCCCAGCCTTCTGAATCCTCTCAACCCTCCCAAACCTGGAGTCAACGCTTTGAATCTGCGTTGCATCCTGCGATCGCGCAGTTTAACGCCAGTATCGGGTTTGATATCGAATTAATTGAATACGATCTCACCGGATCTCAAGCTCACGCGAAAATGTTGGCAAAGACCGGCATCATTTCTGAAGCGGAAGGTGAGCAACTTGTCACAGGATTAGAGCAGATCCGCCAAGAATACCGTGCCGGACAATTTCAACCCGGAGTGGATGCGGAAGATGTCCATTTTGCGGTGGAGCGGCGCTTGACCGAGATTACGGGCGATGTTGGCAAGAAGTTGCACACGGCACGATCGCGCAATGATCAAGTCGGAACCGATACCCGGCTCTACTTGCGCGCGCAAATTCAAGACATTCAGCAGCAGCTTCGAGAATTTCAAACCGTCTTGCTGGATTTGGCACAGCAGCATGTGAGAACGCTGATTCCGGGTTATACGCACTTACAGCGCGCCCAGCCGATTAGTTTGGCGCATCACTTGCTGGCGTATTTTGAGATGGCGCAGCGAGATTGGACGCGGCTTGGAGAAATTTATCAGCGGGTGAATGTATCGCCTTTAGGTTCAGGTGCGTTAGCAGGCACAACGTTTCCGATTGATCGACACTATGCTGCTGAGTTACTCGAATTCGGCGGATTGTATGAAAACAGTTTAGATGGCGTGAGCGATCGAGATTTTGCGATCGAATTTCTCTGTGCTGCCAGTTTAATCATGGTGCATCTTAGCCGCCTATCAGAAGAAGTGATTTTCTGGGCATCGCAAGAGTTCAGTTTTGTGGCACTGAAAGATAGCTGTGCGACGGGTTCGAGTATCATGCCCCAGAAGAAGAATCCCGACGTTCCAGAATTAGTGCGCGGAAAAACAGGACGGGTGTTTGGACATTTGCAAGGCATGTTGGTGCTGATGAAAGGTTTGCCGCTGGCGTACAACAAGGATTTGCAAGAAGACAAAGAAGCCTTGTTTGACTCCGTGAAAACAGTCCGGGCATGTCTAGAAGCGATGACCATTCTGTTCCGTGAAGGATTGGAATTTAAGACGACGCGGCTAAATCAAGCCGTATCTGAGGACTTTTCTAACGCGACAGACGTGGCAGATTATTTAGCGGCAAAAGGTGTGCCTTTCCGAGTGGCATATAATCTGGTCGGTAAAGTCGTGCGATCGTGTTTGGCAGAAAATAAATTGCTCAAAGATCTGTCGCTCACCGAATGGCAAGAATTGCATCCAGCCTTTGAAGAAGATATTTACGAAGCAATTGCCCCTGTTCAAGTGGTTGCGGCTCGCAATAGTTTCGGGGGAACCGGATTTGAGCAGGTTGAACGGGCGATCGCGTCGGCAAAACAACGATTAGGGTAAGAACTATGGCGCTGAAAGTGGGCGATCGCGCTCCTGATTTTTCACTCCCTGATACCGATGGAAATCTCGTTAATCTAGTGGATTTACGCGGCAAACGGGTGATCTTATATTTCTACCCTCGCGATAATACACCAGGCTGTATCAAAGAAGCTTGTGGCTTTCGGGATGCCTATGCTGATTATCAAGCTCAAGACTTCGTAGTGTTAGGGGTGAGTACAGACGATGCAAAATCGCATGCGAAGTTTGTTAAAAAGCACAATCTTCCATTTCCCTTACTTTGTGATGAAGGCGGGAAAGTTGCGGAGACTTACGATAGTTTTGGTCTAAAGAAATTTATGGGTAAAGAGTATTTAGGCATTACCCGGAATACATTTGTGATTAGTCCAGATGGTACGATCGAGAAAATCTACCTCAAAGTTAAGCCAGAGTTTCATGCGGCTCAAGTTCTCGCGGATTTAGCCTGAACTACAACGTTAGATTTCTTTGTGCTCAGGGTATTACTCAGACATCCCTACAAATTCTGTTCCCTAAGTTTATGAGTCGGTTGTGGCACTTTTTTCAAACTGTTTTAGGGGTGGTTTTCCGTCATCCTGTGACTGGCACAAGCATTATTACGGTGTTGCCAGACGATCGCATTGTGTTGATTCGTCGCCGCGACAATGGCTTGTGGGGCTTGCCGGGGGGGATTGTCGATTGGGGTGAAGATTTGCCAACGGCGATTCGGCGTGAATTATTTGAAGAAACCGGGTTAGAACTGACAAAAATTCGCCGCTTAGTTGGAATTTATTCGGCTCCCGATCGCGATCCGAGAATGCATTCGATCTGTGTGGTCGTTGAGGTCGAAGCAACAGGCAAGTTTAAGCCGAAAGATGTCAATGAAGTCTTGGATGTGAAAGCTTTCCATTGTTCGCAGTTGCCGCCCGGAAAGCTTTCTCATGACCATGGTCAGCAACTGCAAGATTACTTTGCAGGACGCACTACGCTCGCCTAAGGCAAGGAATTTAAACTGAGTTCAATGATTTCAAATCCTGGCGGAAATGAGTTGGATCGCACGCGAAGCTTGCATCCGAACGGTTCCAGGTTAAATCTGAAACAGTTGCAAATAGCTTGATATCCATTGCTCTCCCCAAAAGAGACTTAACCCCGCTCCCAAAGCCAAAAATGGACCAAACGGCATCGCTTGCCGCCGCGCCAATTTTCCAAGCGAGAGTGCCCAAAGTCCAGCAATTGATCCAGTCAAACAACCCAAGAAACCCGTCAATAACAACAGCTTCCACCCTAACCAAGCTCCTATCATTGCCATCAGCTTTGAATCACCTGCTCCCATTGCGGTCTGTCCGAGCATCATCGATGCCACAATTGAGATCGCATCCAATAGCCAAATTCCGACAATTGCTCCAATCACTCCCGTCATAAAATGCTGAATTGCTCCTGGTATTCCTGCGATCGAGAACCCAACGATCGCTTGAAACACCAATCCCAACACTAATCCTGATTGCGTCAAGGAATTGGGCAACAGCATGGTGTCGAAGTCGATCATCGACAGCGCCAAGAGCCAACTAATAAACGCCCAAAATCCCAGCGTTTGCAGCGAAAGATTGAAAACCGCAAAGACCAAGACAAAAAGCATCCCGGTTGTGGCTTCTATCAATGGGTAGCGAGGGGAGATCGGACTCTTACAATGTCCACATTTTCCTTTTAGTCTGAGCCATCCAAACACCGGAATGTTCTCGCGTTTTCTCAAGCGAGTTAGACAATGCGGACAGCGCGAAGGCGGATAGATCAAAGATAAACCAGCAGGTAAACGGTAGATGACCACATTGAGAAAACTACCGATCGATGCACCGATAAAAAAGACAATCAGAAAAGCTGGAACTGCGAGAATGTCCATCACTTGAGACAAGTATTAGGGCAACTCTCATTTAACTCGATCGAATTCAATTCAGCGCCCTAACCCTTCAATTCTCGTATTTTTACTCAATCAATTCAAACGGCACAAAACATTCTTGAGGCAGCAAAATCGGTTTCCCCGAAAAAATAATTTTGCCGCGATGTGTAATCCGATTAATCGCGACCCCTAATGGTCGATCGATATCGGGATGTACCGAAAAATAAGTTTCATAGATCAGTCGCGCCGATTGAATGAGAGTCGGATCCAGATAAGTTGAAAAATCATCTACATCCATTTCTTGATCAACTTTCGTCAAAACATCCATCTTCAGTCACATAGAGATTGACTGTATACTATGCCAAAAATTGCAACTGGAGCGCAAAAAAAGTTAGTTTATTGAGCCTGAGTATCTTCCTACTTGCCCCTCTCTACTCCCCATCTTCACAAATGTAATGTTCTCCTCACGAAGTTCATTGAAATTAGATTAAATTCACCTAACGGTTAGTGAGGAAAGCGATGACAACAGTTTAGAATTCAGAGATACCATTGCCAATCCTGAGCTACTCCAGTGTCAGTTACTCGGTTCCTCCGCAAAAGCGGATTCATTCGTCGTCAGACTTTCCTCGCTGTGATGGTCTTCCCAGACGAAGCCTCAGTGTTTCAAGCCTATCGTTTGCTGCATTATCACGGTATTTCGCCCGAACATCTCGCGATCGTGGGCGCGGGTTATAGCAATCCCGAACATGTCGGTTTGCTTAAACCGATGCAGCTTGCTATCCGCAAAGCTCGATTTCTCAGCATTATCTTGGGCACCTTGGGCACGATCGCTGGATTGGGTTTGTTTCTTGCTGCCCAGTTTGATCTGATTCAGATGACAGAATTAGAATCGCCATTTTTAGTACCAGCTTTATCGATCGTCAGCGGATTTTTTGGCGCAGTCATTGGCGCATTATTCGGGCTGTTTGGTGAAGGAACGACGGCGAGTATTTATCGACATCATCTCGATCGTGGGCAGTATTTGCTGATGATCGAAGGCTCCGAACGGCTTGTGCGCTGGGGACAAGAAATCTTAAGCCACTATTCAACCTCTAGTAGTTTGTATTGATGGCAACAGCAGACGAATTCGATCGGGCAATGATGCAGCGGTGTCTGGAGTTGGCGAGGCGAGCAATTGGGCGTACGGCTCCAAATCCCATGGTCGGCTGTGTGATTGTGGCAGATGGTGAAATTGTGGGCGAGGGGTTTCATCCGAAAACGGGAGAGCCTCACGCTGAGGTGTTTGCGCTGCAGCAAGCGGGTGCGCGATCGCGCAACGCGACTCTCTATGTCAATCTAGAACCCTGTAATCACTTTGGTCGAACTCCGCCTTGTTCTCAAGCAGTCGTGAAGGCTGGACTGAAGCGAGTGGTCGTCGGCATGGTTGACCCGAATCCGCAAGTTGCAGGCAAGGGAATTGCAACGCTTGAGAATGCCGGGATTGAAGTGACGGTTGGGGTTGAAGAAGCGGCATGTCAGACCTTAAATGAAGCCTTTGTGCATCGAATCTTAAATCGTCGTCCGTTTGGAATTCTCAAATATGCCATGACCTTAGATGGAAAAATTGCGGCAACGTCCGGCCATAGTAGCTGGGTGACTGGGCAAATGTCGCGGCGACGTGTTCATCAATTACGGACACAGTGTGATGCGATCGTCATTGGTGGCAATACAGTTCGCAAAGATAATCCTGAATTAACCACGCATGGACTTTCAGAGTGGCAACCCTTGCGGGTCGTCATGAGCCGCAATTTGGATTTACCAACACTGGCGAATCTCTGGAAGACTGAGATTGCTCGAACTGTCGTATTTACAGGGCTGAATGCCAATTCAGACATTCAAGAAAAATTGAGCCAGCAAGGTGTTGAAGTTGTGAATTTGGAGACGACTACGCCTGCTGCGGTGATGGAGAATCTCTACGATCGCGGAATGAATACTGTGCTTTGGGAATGTGGTGGAAATCTAGCAGCGCAAGCAATTCGCCAAAGTTGTGTGCAAAAAGTATGGGCATTTGTTGCGCCGAAAATTATTGGTGGAGAGCACGCACCAACGCCGATCGCAGAATTAGGACTCAATCAGATGACCGATGCGATTCCGTTAACGCGGGTGACCTGGAGCACGATCGAATCAGATTTACTAATCGAAGGCTATTTAGGCTAAGCGTTCATAGGCTAAATCCCGAATCAAAGCGAGCCGAGAATAAACATAAGTCGAGAGCAGCGAATTCTCTTCTGAGTTGAGGGGTTGCTGCGTATTCACTTGGCGCAGAAGAGACTGCACCAAGTTTGCATCATCTAGGTTAACCAGATGAGTGGCTTGGGTCGTCTCTACCAGCGCCCAGAGTTGACGAATCAAAGATGGGTTCATAGGAACAAAGGATGAGGTTGCTGTTTCCACAATACTGAATCTGCCTATCCTGAAAGCCAGACATTACAAGCTGAAATAACAGTTATTAAAAGATTATTCTGCGCCTGTATATCGACAGGACAGTCGAAAATATTGTGACTTCCCTTCATCCTTTCACACATTAGCGGTAGGCTGCTATCGGTTCTTTGATGAAGCGGATATACAGATGTTTGAAAGTTGATTTCAGAACGCGAGGCGCACCAAAATCAATGGGCATCATTTTGTCAGGAAGCTGCCAATCTGAAATCTGTAGATCTACGGGTTGAAGCAGTGGAAAGTCAATTGCATCAATGTCCGAACAGAGTCCTAATCGCTGGCTAGCTACAATCGTCGGTACAGTGTTGGGATCGACTTGTAGAATGTCAACGATCGCTCGGTCAAGAGAAAATATATCACGCGATGCTCCCAATACGCCTAAATCTTTTGGTTCACCGCCGCTTGGTCCATTGCCTTCGTGTCCGATGATGCCATCTACGATCGTTAAATCTGGATCGATTGTTCGCGCTGTCTCAACTAACATCGTGCCAAAACGAGATTGATCTTTCCCCGCTTCCATGTGCCACCAAGCTTTCATTTTGCCTGGAACACATCCGAATAAATTTTTCACACCCATTGTGACAGTCAATTGCATGTGCGATTTGACTTTAGGTAGATTGATCACGACATCCGCTTCGATCGCTTGTTTACAGAGCAATAAATGATTGAATTCTTCACCAACTGTTTCATACCGTTTGCCTTTGAATTCAACGATCGGTAAATTGAGCGACTCAGTGAGTTCGAGATAACCACTTGCCTTTGCGACTCCTAGAGCGCTGCCAAAGGCGGGACTATCTCCTAAGAATGGCTTTCCACCTGCTTCCTGCACCATTTTCGCAACGCAGTAGGCAATCTCAGGACGCGTCACGCATTCTTTTCCGGGGCGGGCACCCGTCAGGAGATTGGGTTTGAGTAAAACGCGATCGCCCGGTTTGACGATGCTGCTGATTCCGCCCAGAGGTTCAAGCAATGCTTCGAGTGCAGCCCGAAGTTCTGTTAAATCGTAAGAGGTAGCACGCAGCAGACTAACGGTTGGTTTCATACGCTTAGAAGGTTTTTTATTACTTTAACCGCGATCGAAAAATCCTATTGCAAAAGCACGCTCAGAATTTTGCACATTTTTTGGGAGTGCTGACTGAGTGAGGTCGAGTTACGTTGTGAAAGCGCAAACGGATGCAGACAAGAAGGCAATTCTAGAGTGCAGTGCTAGACTAACGATCAATCAGCAAACCTGCTGAAACCAAACCGTCATTTTTTCAGATTCGCTGGAACCTCTTCAGGTACAACCCAGTAATAAACCGTTGTTCCGCCAACGTTCACGACTTGATCAGGTTTCCAATCGCCCATATCAAAAGCATGAGACACAATCCGTGTGCCTGGTTTCAACTGCAATAATTTAGGACGCAATTCGAGATTGATCCGAGGTAAAAGATAGAGCGAAATCACAGTCGCCTTGCTTAGATCTGTTTTAAATAAATCTTGCTGAGCAAACTTCACCAGATCACTCACGCCTTCTTTTTGGGCATTTGCGTTTGCTTCTTGAATCCGTTGCGGATCGATATCTACTCCAAATCCACGAGTTCCGAATCGTTTTGCTGCGGTAATAGGAATCCGACCATCTCCGCTTCCCAGGTCATACAGCACATCATTCTTCCCAACTTTCGCAACTTTGAGCATGGCATCAACCACTTCAGTGGGAGTAGGCACGTAAGGCACATCAAGCTGCGGAGACTCTTCGACTTGAGCTTGTTGCGGTGCTGAGGAAGGTTCAGGGGTTGCAGTTGGAGTAGAAGTTTGAGCACATCCAGTCAATGCCAAACTGACAAGACTGATAGTGATCATGAAAGTTTTAATCGTCATATCTTAGTTCTCCTAGAGCTTTATCGAAGTTGATTTTGCCGATATAGCACTGGAATTCCCAATGCTAGAACGACCACGCCTGCGATCGCACCCGTTTTCACATACACCAAGCTCGAATACAGCAAGTACCCACAAATTAGACAGAACAAGATTGGCGTGATGGGATAAAACGGAACGCGAAATCCATTTTCCTGAAGTGGCTCCTGCGATCGCAAAATAAATACGGAAATCCCAACCAGCAAGAAAAAGAACCAAAACACAGGAGCTGTATAATCCACCATTGCTTCAAAACCCTTGCGTGTTAGTACTCCTAGTCCAATCAAAAACAAGGAGATTGCGCCTTGTACAAGTAAAGCGGTGGTTGGAGTATTCTGCTGTGATCGCCAAGTTCCTAAAGCCCGAAATACTGAGAAATCTTGTCCCAAAGCATAGTTTGTCCGTGCTCCAGTAAAAATCGTTGCATTCATCGCTCCTAATGCTGAAATAGCAACGAGGACGCTAATAAACACAACTCCAGGTTGTCCAAATGCTCGTCGCATGAGTTCTGCTGCTACCGCAGGCGAGTTTGCCATTGCACTGATGCCGAGTCCATGCAGATAAGCTGCATTAATTGCAACATAGATCGCTGTGATAATGCCAATACTCCAAAGCAGCGATCGCACAATATTTCGCCGAGGATTCTGAATCTCAGCAGAGATATAGGCGGCTTCATTCCAGCCTCCATAAGACAGCAAGACGAGAATCATTGCGAGTCCCCAACTGAGTGAGGATTTTGACTCGGTTACAACAGGTGCAGCAGTCGGCGATGTGAAGAGTCCAATTATGACAACTAAGATCAGCCCAACGACTTTTGCCGCACTTAAAGCATTCTGCACTCCCTTGCCCAAGCGCAATCCTGCTAGATTGATCACAGTAAAAAGAACAATTGCGCCTGCGGCATAGATCGGAGTCGAGAAGTTACCCAACGAAAAAATCTCAGAGGCATAATCACCAAAAACAAAAGCAAGGAGAGCAATCGAGCCAGTTTGCACAATCGTCATTCTTGCCCAAGCAAACAGAAACGCGATCGCGTTTCCATAAGCTCGCTGTAAGTAGTAGTAATTACCACCCACATGAGGATAATTCGTTGCTAGCTCCGCATAGCACAATGCTCCAATCAGAGACACAACGCCTCCTGCAATCCACGCCAACAGAGCAGCCGAATTTGTTCCAGTATTCGCTGCAACCAATGCAGGGGTTTCAAAAATCCCTGCTCCAATCACAATTCCAACAATCAACGCGATCGCATCAAACAAATTTAATGTAGTCTTGGGTCTAGCAGACTCAACTTGGGTAGTAGAAGCAATCGAGCCAGAAGAGTTGGGTAAACCCATAGCGACACCTAATTAACAATGATTGCTATCGCAACCTTAGCACCGGATTTTAATGTACTGAGGGAACGGACGCGATCTAACTTTCGATAGAGATCAAGAGCTTTTCCACAATCTCCATCCTTAGGAAAAGCGATCACTCTATGGTATGGGTAATATAGTTTCAGAAGCAAAAATTTTCCATTCTACTCCCATTCACGAAAATTGCTCACAAAATTATGAAAATGATCGCATACTTGCATCGAGCTGGCGAAAATAAGTCCCCAGACCACGCGCAGATCAAGCAAATCCGTTCTGGGAACCTCTGCGTTCGGATTTTGAGCGTGTTGATGGGATGCGCGATCGCTGGATTCACTCAAATCGCAATGGCACAGGAGCTTTTAAGAAAAGGAAGTTCGGGGCAAGCAGTGGTCGAATTGCAGAATCGCTTACAAGAGCTAAATTGCTATGACGGTTCCATAACTGGATACTTTGGCGATCAGACCGAAACAGCGGTCATTCGATGCCAGCAACAATTTGGAATTGAAGCCGATGGAATTGTTGGTGCATCAACGTATAACGCTTTGGGGATTGGAACGACTGTAAATCCCGATACAGGTTTTGAGAATCAGTTCGGCGATCGATTACGAGTGGGCGATCGAGGGTCACGTGTACAACAGTTACAACAGCAATTACAAGCTGCCGGATACTATTACAGCGAGATCGATGGCGTATTTGGCTCTGCTACTCAGAGCGCTGTGATTCAGCTTCAGAGAGACTTCAGATTGCCTGAAACAGGCGAGGCTGATGCTTCAGTTTATGCAGCATTAGATCGAGGAAGTGTGCCTACCTCCCCGACAAACAGACCCGGAACAGGCTTACAGCGTGGAGATAGGGGAACCCAAGTGAGCGAACTCCAACAACAACTCAACCGATTAGGGTATTCAGTTCGAGTAGACGGTATTTTTGGGGCAAGTACAGAAGCAGCCGTCTTAGATTTTCAGCAGAGGAACCTGCTTGCAACGACGGGTGAGGCAGATGCACGAACGCTGAATCAAATCAGACAAAGTGCAGAATCTTCTGCCTCGCTGAATGTTCGTCGCTATGTGGTCATTGTTCCGATCCCTACAACAACAGAGTGGAGTCGGGTACTCAACATTGCGCCTAGTGCCACTCCTCGCAAGGATCGATTAGGAGACTACGCTGAAGTGAATCGTTACACGACACCCGAAGCAGCAGAGAGAATTGCCGCAAATTTGCGATCGCAAGGATTTCCCGATGCTCGTGTAATTTTTCGATAACGATTTTTCGATAACTTAGAGCGGTAAGAGCGATCGCTGACAGGTCGGACAAACGGCGTGAATTGTTAACTGGCAGTCTAGAATGTGGTATCCCTCTTTCTGGGCTGCTTTTGTACCGATTTTCAAGATCGGGTCACTTTTGAATTCGATCGTTTTATTACAGCGTACGCAAATCAAATGATGGTGATGATGGAAAGGCTGGTTAATCTCGTAATGCTTGTGACCCTCTGCTAATTCAAGCTCGCGCAGGATTCCCATTCGCGACATTAATTTCAGCGTGCGATAGATCGTCGATAAACTAATTCCCTCATTCTTTTCCTGAAGCTCATGATACAAATCTTCAGCACTGAGGTGTTGACCTTCAGGAAGCTTTTGAAAAACATTCAGAATAGTTTCACGTTGCGGAGTGAGCCGCCATCCTTTTTCATTCAGTTCCGCTTTTAGCGAGGCACTGGTATATACAGGAGCGTTTAGCATTGTCAACAAAGCCTCCTTTCTTGAGAATCATAGCATATAAAAATAATAGGCGATTTGCAACAAGTTCGCCTTATTGAAAATAATCTGCAATTAACTTTTTCAAAAAATTACCCCGCCTGCCTTGCTTGACTAAGCGGAGTTGATGGCTATATCTGCCTTGAGAAAGTCCCCATTGATTGGATTTACGTACAGCGAGTTTCGGCTTCGCTGCACATAAATCCGATGGCAATTCCTCAGCTCAGCGATTCGAGATAGTCCCGAACGCGATTGCGCCGTTTCGGTTGACGAAGTTTTTGCAGCGCCTTCGCTTCGATTTGTCTCACTCGCTCTCTAGACAATTCGAGCGCGCGTCCAATCTCTGCTAAAGAATAAGGATGTCCATCGCTTCCTAGACCAAAGCGCATTTGAATCACATCTCTTTCACGAGTGGTTAAATCGGCAAGCAACTGCAGCAAATCTCGGCGCAGTGATTCCCGCATCAACGTCTCTTCAGGCGTGACTTCTTCTGTTTCCAGCAAGTCGCCGAGTTCGGTGTCTCGCTCTTTGCCCACTTTGGTTTCTAGCGATACAGACCGCGGAACTCGCAACAACACTTCCCGAACTTGAGGCGGTGTCATTTCTAGCTCTGTTGCAATATCTTCGATCGTGGCAGTTCGCCCCTTTTCTTGAGAAATCTTGCGCTGAGCTTTTTTGATCTTATTCAGCTTTTCCGTAATGTGGACGGGCAGGCGGATTGTCCGGCTTTGAGTGGCGATCGCGCGCGTGATGCCTTGCCGAATCCACCAATACGCATAGGTGCTGAATCGGTAGCCTTTGGTTGGATCAAACTTCTCAACGGCTCGTTCTAAGCCGAGTGTGCCCTCTTGGATCAAATCTAGGAGTTCTAAACCGCGATTTTGATATTTCTTGGCAACGGAGACGACTAACCGCAGGTTCGCATTGATCATGCGAGTCTTCGCAGTGAGTCCTTGACTTTGAATTTGCTCGAGTTCGGCAACGCTGAGTTTCACAACTTGTGCCCAATGTTGTTTGCCTTCTGCCAAGAGAGGTTTGAGGTTAGCGACCTCGATATTTGCTTCGGCAGCCCAGCGTTCGAGAGACGGGCGGTGGGTCAGTGTGGACACCAAGCGATCGCGGGCATCCATTAGGTCTACAAATTGACGGATAGAATCATTGCCTTTGTTAGCGGCATCATTGCGCTGTTCTAATAGCTTCATGTAGCGTTGAACTTTTTGCGCCTCAGCCACTTCCTCGTCGCGTCCAAGTAAGTGGTAGCGGCCGATCTCTTGCAGGTAGAGCCTCACTAAGTCAGTGGTTTTCCGTCCAGCGGCGCGCATTTCCATTTGCCCTGCCAGTTCCGCTTCAAGTTCAGCGAGATCCGCATTGGGATCAAATTCGGTTTCTGATAGGGTTGAGGGTTGCTCTAGTGTAGAGGGATCAAACTCTGCATCAGCGTAGAAAGAAGTTGCTGGCATCATGTTCCGTTTGTGCGCTATGTGGAAATCGTTCTGTTGGTTGCTTTGCTAGTGTTCCCGTGCTTCGGGACTCTGAAACAGAGTTTAAAGTTCCAGGAAACGTAGAAACTACCGATGACATTGGATTCGAGCAGGTTTTTGAAAATTGCAGTCTGCAATCTCCTCAGTTCTTGATAGGGACTACACGCGATCGCGGGTGCAATTCGGAATTTACACAGGAAAACTTTCCCGTGTCATCAAGTTGGAGTCAGTATAGTGACGATAAAAGGGATATAAAGTGATTGAGATCATTCCGTGTTTTGACCCAGATCACGTTTCAACGGGGGCTAAAATGATGTGTGATTGATGACATTACCTTTTTCACAACTCGGGTTTGGTCATCCGGATCGAATCTAGCCTCTGTAATCCGGCTGATTCTAAAGCGTCAAAAGTACTGTCCATCTTGCTCTCAGGCGGAATAAATACAATGAATCCGTCGCGTCCCCGGGTAAGTAAAACTCGATAGCTATTGAGGCGTAATTGTCGGGGATTCTGCACATTTTTTTGGCGATTTGTTGTTTTCCAATCCTCGTTCTGCCAAATCAAATCGTCTCCCCAACCCAAAATTGGAAAATCTAATTCTAACCCTTGGCAACTGAACTCAGTGACGACTCGATCAAACATGCAGCAAGAGGTTTCCGTATCAGGTGGTTCGATATACCATGCGCCAACATTGAGTCTTTGAGTCGAGAGATAGTCGTTTCGGATGCCATATTGAGTAAGATTTTTGGCACGAGACGAGGCAACTAGTCCGTAGCGTTTGTCAGGTTGACCCTGGTAGCGATCGCGACAATAAATTTTCGCAACTTCCAAATCACGAGTCAGGTAACAGTCAAATCCTTCTGCAATCATCAAGGGCATGATAGCCCTAGCTTGTTCAATCTCACCGGCTAAAACATGAGAAACCCAGGTTTGAACATATTGGGCAAGATGCGATCGCAAAGACGTGGTCAGATTCAGCAAGGAATTGGTATGAGTGGGCTGATCAAAGAATTTTGCGTGTTCTGGCGAACAGTGAACTTGCCAAGACTCGATCGAGCTTTGTAATCCCTGATTCCATTGCTCGATTCCGCCTTCTTCTCCGACATGGATCGTTTGCCCTTCGCCAATTAAACCAACCAGTACACACCAGTCTGGGGTGCGTTCACAGATCCGTAGAACTGTACCAGGAGCAGCACTTTGAATGCCATATTTTTTGGACATGCGATCGCTATCCCAAGCCCTTTGAGCTTCATCGAAAACAATGATTTGCTCTCTAGGGGCAGATTGGCGACGAGCTTCGTGCTGGATGTAAAAATTCCGAATTTCTCGAACCAAGGCTTTGCTTTTGAGGGCATATTGCAGAACGTTAATCAGTGGGCGGTTTCCAGATAGAAAAAGGGCATTGTGATCGGTTTGGTAGACGAACTGTAAGCCGACGAGCGTTTTCCCTGAACCTGGAACGCCTGTGATCAGAACAAGATGGCGTTCTTTTTTCTCTGAGGCTTGCTGCACTAAGCGATCGAGAAATTCAAGTATCTCTGGAATGCCCGCACTTTGGGCGCGTCTGATATTTGGCAATGGCTCTTGCTGAAAAATTCGCCGCGCTGCTTCGATCACCGTAGGCAAGGGTGCATAATCTGAATTCACCCAACTTGTCGGATCGATTTCCGGTTGCTTTGCAGGTAAGGATTCCAAATAGGTTGAAATTTGAATGGGCTTGAGAATTTGAACTGCGTTACGGGCTGCATTCTCTTTGACGGAGCGAGTGGGAATTAGAACTGCGCTGACTGGATGTTGTGCCGATGCTTGATGATATTCGGATAAGTCTCGCGCATAGGCAGCAACTTGATCGCAATCTGCATTGGAGGCTGAAGTATTTTGTTTGAATTCAAAGACGACAATGTGTCCTAAACCGAGCATAACTAAATCAGGACGACGACCGCCTTCACCCGGCAGTTCGTATTCAAAAATCAATGTCCAGGATTTGCGAGTCAGAGCAGACAATTGCGATCGCAAAATTTCTCCACAGTCTTGCCAAGCCTGTTGTTGGGTTCCGGCTGAATTTTGATGATAGAGCCTTTGATAATTCGTTTTGAGTGTTTCAAGCCAATCTGCTTGAGAACAGGTGAGAAATTCATCAAGTGACCCCATCCAACCGTAATTCGACATCGTTTTTGCGATCGCAACTTTCCCTACTGTTGCAAAAAATCGGGAACACGGCATCTCGATTGCGACGGAAAGAATTCCCAGCAATCTTGGCAAATAAAGTCTAAGATTGCTGTGATGGAAGGGTTAGGGAAAATGGATCGACGCAGTTTCATACTAGGAATGGCAGCATTAGGAACCACGCTGAGCGGATGCAGTTCTGACCCCTCAGCATTTCGAGTGAGATTGCTGAAAAATTCCATTCCAAGCCAGCTTCCAAACGAGTTTCGCAGACAACTCAAGCAAGATATCAAGCTCGATTTCAAGCCTGCCAATCAGCTGCAAGACCTGTTTAATGACTTGCAGGCTTGGAAACAGAAGCCAAGTCGCAATCAAACATCATCACCCGGTTTACCCTTCATCAGTCAGTCTTCTGAGCCAATTCCAGACTTGATCACAATGGGCGATTACTGGCTTTCCACTGCGATTCGCCAAAACCTCATTCAACCGCTTGACCCGAAAGCTTGGCAGCTTTGGGCACAACTGCCCGATCGCTGGAAAAAGATTGTCACTCGCGACAATCAAGTTTGGGGTGCGCCCTATCGGTGGGGTGCAACGGTCATTGCTTACCGAACGGATATTTTCCGCGATCGTAATCTCCAGCCGCCTCAAGATTGGGCAGATCTGTGGCGCGAAGATTTACGGGGTCGAATTGCCTTACTCGATCAGCCGAGAGAAACGATCGGACTCACACTGAAAAAGCTTGGTCAATCCTACAACACCGCTGATCTCAATAAAATTCCAAATTTAGAACCGGAGTTAGTCGCGTTAAACCGACAAGCCAGAGCCTACAGTTCTAGTACGGCTTTGCAATCCCTGATCCTGGATGATGTCTGGGTTGCAGTCACTTGGTCTACTGATTTTCTACAAGCAGTAAACCGTAATCCGACGATCGCTGCGATTTTCCCCAAGTCTGGTTCTGCTTTATTTACTGACTTGTGGGTTCGTCCTGCTCCGGTTAGTTCAAAAGCGCCGATTGCAGATTGGATTAACTTCTGTTGGCAGCCCGATATCGCGCCCCAACTTTCCCTGATCAGTCAAGCTGCATCCCCAATGCTTTCCACATTGGATGCCAATACTTTTCCAGAAAAACTTCGGCAAAATCCGCTGCTGGTTCCGCAGCCAGAAGCCCTTGCTCGTAGTGAATTTCTAGAACCCATTCCCGACGCTACGATTGAACAATACCGTTCTCTCTGGGCTAAAATCCGAGCGTCGGCTTAGTCGGCGACCAGAAGTTCGTACTCGCTAAATTATCAAAAGAAGCACAAGCAAGTCTTTCATCTGCATCTTTTGCCGCAATCTCTGAATTGAAGTTACAGGTATAGGCTGCGACTATGCTGCCTTGCGGATCAAACACTCGCAGATTATAGCCATAGCCTGTTGTCGCTGTGCCAAATTTTTGGATGAACTCATAGCGATCGAAGAAATCCAGCGAACTCCAAAGCTGAGCATTCACAACTACATCGACTCGGTTGGGTTCTTCGATGCCAGGACAGGCAAGCCACCCATTGACTAAGCGATCGCCGTATTTATTTTGAGCCGCAAGCTGATCCCGAATCCACCATAGACTCGGCTCTGTCAATTCTGTCTGCTGAATATTTGTATCTGTAATTCCAGCGATATTAGAGCTACACATCCCCTGCTGGATCATCTTCGGATTAAATGGAGTGGTCGAAGGTTCAAGCGCAGGTTTTGCGACAACACTTTGACTCCCTAGACCCAGCATCAAACTGATGCGAATGAAGTAGTGTAAGCCAGTTGAGAAAACGTGTTGCTGTGTCATATTGAGTTGAGCGAATTGAGCTGAACGAAATGTTCCAATCTAGCTGGCTAATCGACGTTGAACTCTGAGCAAAAGTGCCTCTCAATCTGTTGTAGTCTATCTGTTTAAAAATTAAAACCCTCAATATTCTATGTTTGATCCGCTCCGCCCGTTGAAATATCTTCCTTGGATAGAATTGCTGCAAGTTGCACTTGTCACGATCGGATTTACAGTTTTATTCGATTGGGCGTTTTTTCAGGCAGCAAGTACTCCTGCTCTACGACCCATTGCTGCAAGAGTTCTACAGTCACCGCTTGGATTTTTGCTCGAATTAGCAGCAGCAGTTGGAATTGGAGCATTAGCAGTTGCTATCATGGAACGCTGGTTCCGCCGGAGAATTTTAATTACGAACTCGGTTCTCTGGGCATTAGTGCCGTGTTTGGCACTGTGGCTGTGGCTGCGATCGTTTTTGCCAGACTCGATTTTTCCGCAGCTATTGACTCCGGTTCTAGGGATGAATGCCGTAATTTGTATAATTTTAGGGGTGTTTTGGAAGGGAAAACCCTATTGGCGATGATTCAATTTGTCGCTTGAATACGCTACCGTAGTCTCAAAAGCTTTTACTTACTCAAAGGACGCTCGTGATGGTTGCTCTGTATTGGGTTTTAGTCGTTGCCATGCTCGTTGGCATTGTGGGCGCGATCGTTCCGGGCATTCCAGGAACAAGTCTCATTTTGGCAGCGATCGTCATTTGGGGTGCAGTTAAAGGATTTTCAGATATTACGATCGCGTTAGCAGTGGGTGTGCTCGTCTTTCTGATGAGCTTAGGCATTGATTTTCTCGCAACCTACTGGGGTGCTAAAAAGGCAGGGGCAAGTAATTGGGGACAGATTGGTGCGTTCGTGGGATTTGTGCTCGGATTTTTAGGCTTTTTGCCGACTTTGCCAATCGGAGGACCACTCGGACCCATCATCGGAATTTTCTTTGGTCCTCTGGTGGGTGCGATCGTGGGTGAATATCTCTACCGAAAAGATTTAATGATCGCGGTCAAAGCTGGCTTGGGAATTGTCGTAGGTTCGATCGTTGGCAATCTCATCCAGGGCGTTCTTGCCGTTATTGCAGTGACCGTCTTCATTTTCACAACGTTCCCGACCGTGATGGGAGGTTAGACAAACCACGCTCGCCAGTCTTGCAATTTAAGGCAATTTCTGCGATCGCGCTCCACACTCTAAAGCCTTAGAGCCTTTTGCTGTTTTCGGCTTTTCTGGAGCTTGCACCGATGGCTTTAGAGATTGGCAAATTACACGAGTCGTTCCCGATGGACTCAGGCTGACCACACTGATGTAACTCTGTAAATTTGCTTCCCGAGGAATCGCAGTCATCACGGAATCTGTTCCGACTCGCAGGCGATAAGCATAACTATAGCTTTGAGAAATCACATTCGTCGATCGCTCTAATTCTTCTAAGCTACGCGCAAAGCGATTATTCTGCGTGTAAAAATTCTCCTGGGCAGTTGTCATCGCCTTCAGATAGGTTTCTGCCTCTTGCTGCTTCGCCTCAGGTGAATCACTTTGCGGTTTCATGACCGCCTCAACCGACTTGGAACCCTGTTGCTTCGAGGTAGACCAGAACGCCGTCGTTCCACCCACGACAAATCCACCGATGACAACCAACGCGACCGGAAGTGCATAGACTCTCCACCGCTTCTTCACCCAACCTCGGAATGAAAGCGTTTCTTCTTCTTCCTCAATTTCTTCCTCATCGATCGCAACTGCGGATTCCATTTCAGGAAGCTCGTCCTCAATCGGTGGCGTTAAGGTTGCAATTCGCGAAGCTGATTCCTCAATTTTGTCATCGTCGATCGCAACTGCGAATTCCATTTCAGGAAGCTCGCCCTCAATCGGTGGCGTTAAGGTTGCAATTCGCGAAGCTGATTCCGTCGATCGCAGGGAAAACTCACGTGTCCAGGCAAATGCCTCATCTCCCGCTCTTTTTCCTTGTGCCCGTACTGATCGAATTGAGTCATTGCCTAACTCAATCAATCCCTTCTGAATGAACGCTACGAGCGTTTCCTGATTCAGCGGCTTTTGAGACTCTAAAAAAATGCACAAACAGTCATCCTCAATGCCCGCTCGCGCTGTGATGCCTTTGGGAGACAATACTGCATTCATCAACGCTGCGATCGCACTTGGCTCACCTTGTTTTGCAAGCTCTAAAAGGTTCGACTGTTCCATAGACACAAACTAATCTCAAGCTTCAGATCTCAACGAGCCGCGAACGAATTGCCTTTACTTTACCGTAATCCATAGCGTTATCCACTGAAATCGTAGATGCTTCAGGATAAGAACTGACCGATTTTGAAAAAATCTGAATTGGAATTGTGAAGAAATAATTTCATTAAACTTGCATCTTGTAAAATTGCGGCAAAGAATTGTCTTAAAAGCAATTTAGCCTATTTTTGACGTGAATTCTTACTGTCCCTGGGAACACTGAAAAGGTAAAGGGAGAATCTCCCGAACTGGAATCTGTCACTTTCAGGAGCAGGGCGGTGCAATCGGTTAAACAGCAGCAAATTCTCGGTTATTTCATCGAAGAAGCAAAAGAACATCTCGACACGATCGAACAAGGCTTGGTCGATCTCGCTGCTACGATGGCGGATTCAGAGCGGGTCAATGAACTGTTTCGTGCCGCTCACTCCGTTAAAGGTGGGGCAGCAATGCTCGGCTTTGACAGCATTCAGAGAACTGCGCACCACTTTGAAGATTGTTTCAAAATTCTCAAAGAACATCCGGTCAAAATTGACCAACGTCTCGAAGATCTCTTTTTCAAGGGGTTTGACACACTCAAAGAATTAATCGAAGCTTTACAAAGCCCATTTGGCTTACGTGAAGAAGATGCTCAGCAAGCCGTTGCTGCTTCAGAGCCAACTTTCCGAGAATTGCAGGCTTATCTCGAAGCGCTCAAAACCGGAAAAGCTTCTCCCTCGAAAGGCAATCTGCTGCCTCAAAATGCTGCGACTCAGATTACAACGATTCTCAAGGGCATGTTGCAGCTTTTCAAACAAGGTGATTCTCAAAAAGGTCGCCAGCAGCTCGTCGCACTCTGCAACCGTCTGATTCAAGTCAGCAGTACCACAAAACCCTGGGTGACATTACTGCAAACCGCTCAGCGGGCGATCGCAAATCCCAAAAATACCTACGCATCTCTTGCCCCCATCGTCATTAAAGACCTCAAACAAGCGAGTGATCTTTTACTCTTAGGTCAAGCCGAGCAAATCAGCATTACGGCTAATCTGCAAAAACTGCTCAATCCAGCATCTGCACAGCCTGCTTCGGCAAAAGCTGCCCCATCTCCAGCTGTGAAGCAGCAGGTTACGATTCCACTCGAACCGAGAGCGGCAGCCCGGACTCTGCTTGACGTGTTTAACAAGTCGGAACTGATCGAAATTGCTGAGTTCCTGATGAAAGCGATTCAATAGTCCATTAGACTGTGAAAGGCACAGTCTGGAGTCGCGCTCATGGTGAAGGTTAGCTTTCTGGGCATCGGGTTGATGGGATTACCAATGGCGCAACGTCTCATCGGTGCAGGTTATTCCGTGACTGCTTACAATCGCACCGCTACAAAATTAGAAAAGCTCTCTGAAGTCGTAAACCCAAAGGGTAGCATCGCGATCGCACACACTCCTGCAGAAGCGATCGCGGCTTCTGATTGTATCGTGCTGATGTTAACCAATGCCCAAGCCATTCGAGATGTTTTACATCAAGCTGATTTAAGCGATCGAACTGTCATCCAAATGAGTACGATTTCGCCAGATGAAAGCCGCGAGATTTGCCGCGAAGTGATGGCAGCGGGTGGAACTTATTTAGAAGCTCCAGTTCTAGGAAGTATTCCTGAAGCAAAATCGGGAAAACTCATTGTCATGGTCGGCGCAGAGCCAGAACAATTTGAACAATGGAAACCTTTGCTGCAAACCTTGGGCGAAAATCCAGTTCTGATCGGGTCTGTCGGTTCAGCTGCAACAGTCAAATTGGCACTGAATCAATTGATTGGTTCGTTAACGAGTGCATTTGCTGCAAGCCTTGGGCTTGTCTTACGACAAAACGTTGATGTTGAAGCGTTTATGCAGATTGTGCGGCAGAGTGCCTTGTATGCGCCGACATTTGACAAAAAATTACAGCGGATGATCGATCGAGATTTTGAACATCCAAACTTTCCAACGAAGCATTTGCAGAAAGACATGAACTTGTTTGTCGAAACTGCAAAGTCGTCAAATTTAGATACAGCTTCTATTGAAGGAGTGCAGCAGATTTTACAAACTGCGATCGACCTCAATCTAGCTGACCTCGACTACGCTGCATTGTTTTCGGTAATTGTTCCTGAAGAATCAAAAATTCATTGAAAGTATAATTTTCAGCACTCTCCGGAAATTGGCGCGCAGCGTTGAAATTTAATATAGACCGCCCCCGTAAAAGGTTCATTCCTGACTTTTCACTGAAATTTATATCTCAACGCTAGATTCTCGGCATTTCTATAAAGCGATGTAACGAGTCATCATTTGTGGGCAACCTAGAGTTAGCGTCCCTAAATTTATCTTCGATTTCAAGTCTAGAAACTCACAGGACAGTTTCTTGCCGGTGATATGTGACCCCCTAGCGCATCTTCAGTCTCCAGCAGGTTGAGTTCGACTGAGTTTTATGCACATCGTGACCATTGCCGTTTGGGTTCACCAAAATTATGCGTGTTTTGATCTATTCCTACAACTACTACCCAGAGCCGATTGGAATTGCACCATTAATGACAGAACTCGCGGAAGGTTTAGTCCGCCGGGGACATCAAGTTAGAGTCATCACTGGAATGCCGAACTATCCCCAACGTCAGATTTATGAGGGTTATCGGGACAAGCTCTACATGACTGAGAAACGTAATGGAGTGATCATTCAGCGAAGCTATATGTGGGTAAAACCAAAGCCGAGTCTAATAGATCGTGTTTTACTAGATAGTAGTTTTGTTGTCACGAGTTTCCTACAAGCTCTGAAAGGCTGGCGACCCGATGTCATTCTCCTAACAGTTCCGCCCTTGCCTGTCTGTGTGCCTGCAGCACTTCTAAGCTGGTTCCACAATTGTCCGATCGTGCTGAATGTTCAGGATATCTTACCAGAAGCTGCCGTTCATGTAGGACTGCTCAAGAATAGAACCATGATTCGCGTGTTTGAAGCGCTGGAAAAGTTTGCTTATCGCACGGCTCATACCATCAGTGTGATTGCAGATGGGTTTGTTGAGAATTTAGAAGGTAAAGGTGTGCCGTCCAGTAAGCTCACTTGTATTCCAAACTGGGTCGATACAAGCTTCATTCGCCCGCTATCAAAAGAAAATAATGCTTTTCGGCTAGAGAACGGGCTAGATGGAAAATTTGTTGTGCTTTATGCCGGTAATATTGCCCTGACCCAAGGACTGGAAACAGTGATTGAGGCTGCGGCACGATTGAAGCATCAGCGTGATATTGCTTTTGCAATTGTTGGAGAGCCAAAAGCGATCGAAAACCTCAGACAGCATTGTGAAGCCCACGGTGCAGACAATGTAAGACTGTTGCCATTTCAACCGCGTGAGAAATTGCCAGAAATGCTCGCTGCGGCTGATGTAGGCTTGATTGTGCAGAAACGCAATGTAGTGTCGTTTAACATGCCGTCAAAAACTCAGGTATTACTCGCGAGTGGGCGAGCAGTCATTGCCTCTGTTCCGAGTACTGGCAGTGCAGCAAAAGCAATCAAGAAAAGTTGCGGTGGCGTAGTTGTCGAGCCAGAAAATCCTGAAGCACTTGCAGATCAGATTTTGGAGTTGTACAACAATCCTGAACTGACGAGCAAGCTAGGGAAGCAGGGAAGACAATATGCGATCGAACGTTACTCCTTTGAGCAAGCTTTGAATCAATATGAGGCGTTGTTTGAGAAAGTTGTGAGAACGCCTGCCGTGAAACCTGCCTATATGTTCAGTGTCAATAAGTCGAGCAGCTAGCTTTTAGGCTACGTATTTCCAATAGTTTGATGCCCTCACTTTAGCAACGAGGGCATTTTTTATAGTTGTGCTATTGCTGTGATTTGATCATAAGACAGTAAGTTATCATCACGGATATAAGCCGTTCCGCGATCGCTCCAGATCATGTGCAAATAGTAGGACTGCGTGCCATCTTTTGCAACGAGATAGACCCGAAAGCCTGTGTCTGGTTCTAGTTCTTGTCTTGTCAAAACAAAGCCTTGCTTTTCAAGCTGTTGCTCAAGTGTTCCAGCGACAGTTCGACCATTTGATTCTGCAATTTGCCAACATCCGATTCGACCTTGGCAACCTGGAGTCGCTCCAGTAATTTGCAGGACATCTGTAGGAGATGGGCTAATGGTTGGTGAAGGATTTACGGTGGGAGATGGGCTGACCGTCGGGGACGGGCTGATCGAAGGCTGTGGAGATGGGCTGACTTGCGGTTGAGGTTGAACTGCTCGCTGAAGTGTGGGAGTTGCAGTCGGCGAAGGTTGAACGGTCTTAGAGGGTTGGACCTTAGGGGAAGGTTTTGGAGTTGGAGAAGTGATCGCGGATGGAGAAGGCGACGGCTTTGGTAAGTTCATCACATTCACTGAGTTCTCAGACTTCGGTGGCTCAATGTCTGAGTCAGTCGATGGAATTGGCATTGCGAAAAGGAATCCGTGCAGCCCAATTGCGATCGGGAGCATGTGCCAAAGCTGGAGATGGGGCAGTTTGAAGATCATGATCGCGACACAGGAGCAGAGACAATACTCAATTTGCAAATTATTCCTGTCTGATCATAAAGCAGTAACTAAATAAATTGTCAATAGTCTTAAGAAGTTTTGCCAGCGATATTGCGCAGAACCCTTGCAAAATATAAATTCTAGATCGACTTAGGGATTCTCAATGCGGATTCACTTGACAAAGATTTGGAACTCTCTTAAATTACTTACTAGAAAAAAGTCTCAATAATGACGACAGGCTCAGCAAGAAGTGCTATCGGACTTTTAAGAACATAGATGGAGTGTTATGGCGATTAAACGGCGGATTTTCTTGGCTTCAGGCGCAGCAGTGGCAGCGATCGCGATTCATCAGCTTGTCAAAATGCAAGCAGGCACATCAGCGGGAGTGGTGAATCTTTATTCTGCACGTCACTACGATACAGATAATGCGATCTACGAAGCATTCACCAAGAAAACGGGCATCAAAGTGAATCTGGTCGAAGCAGATGCAGACAAACTGATTGAGCGGATCAAAAGTGAAGGTGCAAACAGTCCGGCAGATGTTTTGATCACCGTTGATGCAGGCAGACTGTGGCGTGCTCAAGATGCGGGATTGTTCCAACCTGTTGACTCTGCGGTCTTAAAGTCTGCCATTCCTGAAAATCTGCGATCGCCCAACAACCTATGGTTCGGGTTCACCAAGCGGGCGCGGGTGATCATGTATAACAAAGACCGTGTTAAGCCTTCTGAACTGAGCACTTATGAAGATTTAGCTGATCCGAAGTGGAAAGGACGGTTGATTGTACGATCGTCGAGTCACGTTTACAATCAATCCCTCACGGGTGCACTGCTCGAAAAGCATGGCGAGCAGAAAGCTGAGGAATGGGTCAAGGGATTAGTTGCAAACTTTGCGCGATCTCCAGAAGGAAATGATACGGCTCAAATTAAAGCGATCGCCGCAGGCCAAGGTGATTTGACGTTAGTGAATACTTACTATTTACCTCGCTTAGCAAAATCAAATAAGCCTGAAGAGAAAGAGATTGCTTCCAAGATCGGCGTGTTTTTCCCGAATCAGGGTAAAGATGGGAGCGGAACTCACATCAATATTAGTGGCGGAGGCGTCCTGAAAACTGCTCCGAACAAGGCAGCGGCAATTCAATTTTTGGAGTTTCTAGCCAGCAAAGAAGCACAGCAAATTTTTGCTGCAAGCAACAATGAATATCCTGCGGTTGCAGGCGTTCCGGTTGATTCTGTCTTGCAGAGCTATGGAACGTTCAAGGATGATAAGCTGAATGCTGAAATCTTTGGGCGCAACAATGCGAAGGCGCTGCAAATTATGGATCGGGCTGGCTGGAAGTAATGTCAACGCTACTTGATTTAGCGGCAAAAGGTGGACCTGTGATGATTCCGATGACAGGTCTATCTGTGCTCACGATTGCTTGTGCCTTAGAACGGGCATGGTTTTGGTGGCATGTGTTGAGGGGTGAGGATCGCTTGGCACATCAAATTTTGGCGGCGGCTGAATCTGATTTGAATCAAGCGCGATCGATTGCCGAATCTGCTTCGGAAATCGCGATCGCGCGATTTTTATATGCGGCATTGAAGCTGGATCGTCCTGAGCCGGAAACCTTTCGACTGGCATTGGAAGCCGCGAGCGATCGCGAATTTGTCAAAATGCATAAGGGCGATAAGCTGCTCGAAACGGTGATCGCCATGGCTCCGTTGTTGGGACTCTTGGGAACAGTGACGGGGCTAATTGTCACATTTTTTAATTTGAGAATTGGTGGATCTGAGAGTGCGGTAGATACTTCTAAAGCTGCATTGGGGATTGCCGAGGCATTGATTACAACCGCAGCGGGAATGATTGTTGCGATCGTGGCTTTGTCAATTTTTCGGGTGTGTGTGACTTTGCAAGCGAAGCAGATGGACTATTTTGCTGAGATTGGCAGTGAGTTAGAACTGATCTACCGACAGGTCTGGTACAACAGAGGTCATTTGCGCCATGAGATCTAAAGCAAGGCAACGTGGAACATCTATGCCTGAGATCAATCTCGTGCCGATGATGGATGTGATTATGACCATCCTGACATTTTTCATTATTGTGTCGATGACGTTGACCAACTTTCAGTCGGTTGATGTGGCATTGCCAACTGCTCAGTCTGGGGTCAATCGAGAACGACCGATTGAACCGATGATTGTGGGGCTGAATCAACAGCAGCAAATTTTGTTGGAAGGCAGCCCTGCAACTCGTGAGCAGTTAGCACAAGAGATTCAGAACTATCTCGCGCAGAATCCGAAAGGCTCGGTTGTTTTGAAGGCTGATCAAAGATTGCCTTACCAACAGGTTATTCAGGTTTTGGCAACGTTGAAAGAAGTGGGTGGCGATCGCGTGTCTTTAGCGATCGAATAGTTTTGCAAAATCGATCGATCAACTCCGGAGCAAACTGCCATTGCCTTCTAGAATAGGATGTGGTTTTTTGCAACAAGGGCACGATCGATGCGGCTATCTCAGATGCTATTTGTAACACTGCGCGAAGATCCGGCGGAAGCCGAGATTCCCAGTCATAAGCTTTTGGTACGAGCAGGGTATATCCGGCGGATTGGCAGCGGCATCTATTCGTATTTGCCTTTAATGTGGCGGGTGTTGCAGAAGATCTCGCAGATTGTGCGGGAGGAAATGAATGCAGCAGGCGCACAAGAATGCCTGTTACCGCAGTTGCAGCCGTCGGAATTGTGGAAAGAGTCGGGGCGTTGGGATACATATACCAAGGCTGAAGGAATTATGTTTGCGCTCATCGATCGTCAAGATCGTGAAGTGGGCTTGGGACCGACCCATGAGGAAGTCATTACGACGATCGCGCGCGATATGATTCGTTCCTATCGTCAATTGCCTCAAAATCTTTATCAGATTCAAACCAAGTTCCGTGATGAGATTCGTCCTCGGTTTGGATTGATGCGGGGGCGCGAATTCATCATGAAAGATGCCTACTCATTTGATGCAGATGAGGCAGGGATGAAAGTGACTTATCAAAAAATGCACACGGCTTACTGCAAGATTCTGAGCAGAACAGGCTTGAAGTTTCGGGCAGTCGATGCGGATTCAGGCGCGATCGGGGGTTCTGGGTCACAAGAATTTATGGTGCTTGCAGAAGCCGGAGAAGACGAAGTTCTCTACACCGAAGATGGGAAATATGCAGCAAACGTGGAAAAAGCGATCGCGCTTCCGCCAGATGTTGTGCCCTCTCCTTTTTCCAGTTATGAGAAACGCGAAACGCCAGGAACAGAAACGATCGAAAAGGTTTGCAAGTTTCTAAAATGCTCCCCTACGAATGTTGTTAAAAATGTTCTCTATCAAGCCGTATTTGATAGTGGCATCACTGCATTGGTCTTAGTTCACATTCGCGGTGATCAAGATGTCAATGATGTGAAACTGCAAAATGAACTGACCAAACTTGCTGATCAGTTTGGCGGCAAAACTGTGATTTCGCTGACGGTTCCCGACGCGGAAGCTCAACAGAAGTGGGCAGCAAAATCTTTGCCATTGGGATATATCTCACCCGCGATCGCGGATGATTACATCAAGCCCAGTAAAGAGATTGCATCGAAATTTGTTCGATTCGTGGATCAAACGGTGACAGATTTAGAAAATTTTGTCACAGGTGCAGATGAATCTGGCTATCACGTTGTCGGCGCAAACTGGGGGAAAGAATTCCAGAAACCTGCTTTAGTGGTCGATGTGCGCAAGGCGAAAGCAGGCGATCGCGCAGTTCACGATCCATCTCAAACGCTGCAAACCGCTAGAGGTATTGAAATCGGGCATATTTTTCAACTTGGAACGAAGTACTCGCAGGCGATGAATGCGACCTACACCAACGAGCAAGGGGAGGAAATGCCTTTAGTGATGGGTTGTTATGGGATTGGGGTTTCGCGATTAGCGCAAGCTGCGGTGGAGCAGTCCTATGACAAAGATGGCATTATTTTTCCGGTTGCGATCGCGCCTTATCACGCGGTCGTTGTGATTCCCAATGTCAATGATGCGGATCAAGTCAGCGCTGCTGAGAAGCTATATGCAGAATTGAATCAGGCAGGCGTTGAGACATTGTTAGACGATCGCAATGAGCGGGCAGGCGTGAAGTTTAAGGATTCTGAACTAATTGGAATTCCATATCGAATTGTCACCGGGAAATCTTTGAAAGATGGCAAGGTCGAAGTCGTACAACGGGCGACTAAGGCGGTGCAGGAACTTGCACTCGATCAGGTTGTGCCAACTCTGAAGCAATGGGTGACAGAAGCGCTGCATTCATAATTTTGAGCAAATTTTGAGCAGCAAGTTCTCAGTTAAATGGGTAACGTTCAAATTTTTCGTGGGATTAACGTGAATTCGGGATAAGGGATTTCGCTCTTGTGCCGATGTGAATGGAATTCACGCCTAAACGTTAACGAACTGACGTTGGAATTAGGTTTCGACTTCGCTCAACCCACGAAAAATTTTTGTTCTTGCGCGTTTGCGTTGAGCTTTGTCGAAGGCTTGACGAAACGGAGTGAACTGGACTAAAGAGGCAACCGCGATGCACATTCGATTGTTTGAAGAACGAGACGCTGAACAGATTGCACAACTGTTTCATGACACGATTCGAGAAATTAATCGTCGTGATTATTCGCCGTCTCAAGTCGCAGCCTGGGCACCGGATGACATCTACTTCAGAGATTGGGTTGCAGTCTGCTCACAGCGAATCACTTATGTTGCTGATGATCACGGTGTGATTGCTGGCTTTGGTGAACTCGAATCGAATGGTCATATCGGCTGTTTCTACTGCCACAAAAACTATCAACGCTGTGGAGTAGGAAAGCAAATTTATCAAGAAATTGAGGCAAAAGCGATCGCACTAAATCTTACACAACTCGTCACAGAAGCCAGCATCACAGCAAGACCTTTCTTTGAAAAAATGGGGTTTTCAGTTGTGAGAGAACAAGAAGTCTATTGTCGAGGTGAGCAATTCAAGAATTACGTGATGCAAAAATTACTCTGAATCCATGGAATTTTTCACAATTTTGCTTTCTAGCTTGCTTGGATTAGTCTCTCCGGCAGGTGTCGTCGTCGATCGCATTGCAGAATCTCAAATCCGCAAGCAACTCGTCAGCGCAGACCAGCTTCAAGTCCGAGTGGACAATGCGCCCAATTATCAAATTGCTCAAGGAAGAATCGATCGCATTCTCATCGCAGGTCGCGGAATTGTACCTGTAAAAGGAGTGCGACTTGAACGATTTGAACTGGAAACCGATGCGATCGCACTTAACCTGAAACGTCGCAAACTGACTCAACCGCTTCAGGCTGGAATTCGAGCGAGTCTCACTCAAGACGATCTCAATCGTGCCTTGCAATCTCCACAGGTGACTGCTCGACTTAAAAATTTGAGTCTTCAATTGCTAACGCGATCGCAAGCCCGACAAGCTGAGCGTTACGATTTTCTCAATCCTCAAATCACGCTTTTGCCACAAAATCGCGCTCGATTTGCAATCGAACTTCAAGAGCAAGGTGATCCCGCTAAATTAAAAATCGTCGCAGAGGCTCAACCGCAAATTATTTCAGGTCGATCGCTACAACTGAATGATTTGAGAATCTGGGCAAATGGTCAAGAAAGTCCAAAGCAAATCACTGAAGCGATCGCCAATTTGATTCGCGATCGTCTCGATCTGCGGCGATTGGAAGCGTCCAATACAACCGCTCGAATTTTAACTTTGGTACTCAATCCCTCCAACTTAGAGATTGCGGCTTTTGTACAAATCCGACCCGACGTAAGGAAACAATAACGGTTTGTGTCAAACATCCGAAATTGCGCTAAACATAGCTGTAGAACTTCTACAATCTGTCAGGACTCAGACCTGGCAATTTCTGCCCTAGTTGAGGACTTCTCACATGCAAGAGCATCCGCGCCGTTTTCCACTCGGAATCGTAGTTGGATTATCCACGCTGGTTGTTGCGACCGGTAGTGCAACTGCATTTTTCACTTGGCAACAAGCCCAGAAACAAGCACCCACTCCTGTTGCTGTAGAGCAGCCTCAGACCCAAGATCCCCGAACCGCTGCGTCTGTCCCATCAGTTTCGCAAAATCAAATTAAGCCGCAAGCCCCAACGACTGAAAAAACAGCGCAGGTCTTCTGGCTCAAAGATAGTGCAACCGATATGGAACTCGTTCCAGTTGCCATCAAAGTGAAATCTGACGATCGCCAAGAAGTTTTACTCACAGCTGCGGTGAATAACCTTCTGAACAATCCGCCGACTCAAGATTTAATGACTGGCATCCCCCAAGGAACCCAGCTTCGCAGTCTCAAGGTCAAGGCAGATTCGATCTATGTCGATCTGACCAGACCGTTTACCGCAGGTGGGGGCAGTTTGTCGATGACGGGTCGCTTGGCTCAAATTCTCTATACGACAACTAGCCTTAACCCAAAAGCAAAGGTCTTCTTATCGGTTGAAGGAAAGCCTTTGACAGTTTTAGGGGGAGAAGGGCTAATCGTTGAGCAACCCTTGACGCGAGCGCAATTTGAACAAGACACAGGCACGAAGCAGGAATAAATCCTACCGACGACTGGCTAAGCTGAAGGCTCGGAAATACTGAGCTTGCTGTTCAATCCGAGTCGCTAAGCGATCGCAGACCAGATTACATAACTCGAAAATCAGATCGTCTTCGACGCTGTAATATGCCAGCGTCCCTTTCGATCGCCGAGTTAAGATTCCCGCTTGCAGCATCACCTTGAGATGCTTAGAAACATTAGCTTGACTCGTATCAGTCGCTTCAACGAGATCCTGAACGCATTTTTCGCCATCTCGTAGTAAATTGAGAATGCGAAGACGCATCGGTTCACCTAACACACTAAAATAATCAGAAACTTGCTGCACGACTTCAGGTGGTACAGGTTGTGCGGGAGATTTCATGTCAATTTGACAACGGAATGACTTGATCCCAGATTCTAGCCAGTCATAATGCTCTATAGCAATAGAGTCATCTGAGCCTTACGTAATTTTGGCGAAAACTTCATAAAAACCTCGGCTTCTATAGAGATGACATGTCGTAATTTCACGCAGAGTAGCTTTCAACCTGATGCAAATAGACTTGGAAGTCAGAAAGTGCGACATAGCAATTTAATCGAATGCTTTTGAATCGATTGAAGCGCTTAATAAAGGGCGGGAAGTTCTCGATCGCAGATCTACCAAGCAATTCAAAACTCCGTCTCTGGGCGTAGAAATTAAAAAAATCAGCGCACTATTGTAAAAGGGAACTTACCATGCACTTTGGAATTCTTCATAAATAATGTCGCTGTGATAGTATCTGGATGTCTGAGGAGATTATACGGCTGTTTAATCAGCACAATTTCGGTGGTGGAGGAGGAATAAGAGTGCAAAACAATATCCCAATTGGGTATTCCCAGTTTGGTGTATCCCGGAATCAGCCAGAACCTTTGCGGATTGGCGTGATTGGTGTCGGGAATATGGGACAACATCATACCAGGGTGTTAAGTCTGCTGAAAGATGTTGAACTGGTCGGAGTTTCGGACATCAATGTAGAACGCGGTTTGGACACGGCTAGCAAGTATCGTGTCCGATTTTTTGAGGACTACCATGATTTGTTGAATCATGTCGATGCGGTTTGTATTGCCGTACCAACACGGTTGCATCATGGGGTCGGAATGGCGGCTCTGAAGGCAGGGGTTCATGTTTTAATTGAAAAGCCAATTGCGGCAAGTATTGCCGAAGCAGAATCGCTTGTGAATGCGGCGGCGGAATGTCAGTGTATTCTGCAGGTTGGACATATTGAGCGATTTAACCCCGCGTTTCAAGAACTCAGTAAGGTTCTGAAAACTGAAGAGGTTTTGGCGCTCGAAGCTCATCGGATGAGTCCTTATAGCGATCGTGCAAATGATGTATCGGTTGTCTTGGATCTGATGATTCACGACATTGATTTGCTGTTGGAACTGGCAAATTCTAAGGTCGTGAAATTGACCGCAAGTGGTGGGCGTGCCTCGAATTCAGGTCAGTTGGATTATGTGACAGCGACGTTGGGCTTTGCCAATGGCATTGTAGCAACACTGACCGCGAGTAAAGTGACCCATCGGAAGATTCGACAAATTTCAGCCCACTGTAAGAATTCACTGACGGAAGCAGATTTTCTCAATAATGAGATTCTGATTCACCGTCAAACGACCTCGAATTACAAGACGGATTATGGACAGGTCTTATATTGCCAGGACGGTCTAATTGAGAAAGTGAAAACGAGCAATATCGAGCCGCTTCATGCTGAATTGGAGCACTTTGTCCAGTGTGTCCGGGGTGGTATGGCTCCCTCAGTTGGCGGAATTCAGGCATTGAAGGCACTTAGACTGGCGAGTTTGATTGAGCAGATGGCACTCGATGGTAAAGTGTGGCATTCTTCGCCAGACTCAAAGGTAATTGAACTCGATACTGCCGCGATCGCGGTTTGAGGGAGACATAAAATTTGCGCCGATCCAGACAAATCCAGATCGGCGCAGGGATTGTAAAAATTAATAGGTTTAAGAGGGTTAGAAGTGTTTAACCCTCTTTTGTTTGTTTTGTAGAATGTTTTGTGAGATTCAGTTTGCTGCACCGTGATGCACAGTCTTCACCCACTTCAGCCGCTTCTGACGGATGGACATTCTCAATGTTGCAGTTGAGACAATGACAAACCAGTGCAACATATAAACCGCACCTCGTAATCCTTGAAAGATCTGAGTCAAGATTGAGATATCATCTTGACTTTTCAGTTTTTGAACTCGACGCAATCCACCGATCGCACTAAATAAGAACAAGAACAGCGTCATCGCAGAAATCGGACTCGTCAGCATCATCCGATGGCGCAAAACCGCCATGAGAAAATCGGGAATGGCTGCAGTTGGCATCACATATTGCAGCATCCAAAACATCGCGAGATCGATTGTTTTGCGACTGCCCATGCGATTGCGTAAAATCAGTCGCCAGTAATCGAGATAGCGTTGATAGCCGCCTTCTGCCCAGCGATTTCGCTGATGCCAAAGCGCGATCGCGTTTGTCACGCCTTCTTCGTAAACGGCTGGCTCTGTCACGACTTCAATATCCCAACCGCTCAAATGCAATCGGAATGTCAAATCCAAATCGTCTGTGATTGTTTCTTCGTTCCACCCCCCACAGTCGAGCAACGCTTCTCGACGAACGAGTTGTCCATTTCCGCGCAGTTCACCTAATCCTCCGATCGCGGCTCTCTGCTGCTGAATAAACGCATCCAATGCCATTTCTGCCATTTGTCCTTGGATCCAGAAATTCTCCGCCTCGTTGGAGTGAAATTGCGGTTCAGCCTGAATGATCGCTTTTCTCACTTGGATCGCACCGATATCTCCTCGCTCAAAAACGGGGATAACTCGACGCAAGAAATCTGGCTCGACTTGAGCATCGGCATCAAACACGACTAAGAATTCACCCGAAGTGAGTGGAAAAACTTGATTTAATGCGCCAGATTTGCCGCCGCTTGAGTTTTCAGGACGATTGAAAACTTTCAGTTGGGGATATTGAGTTGTTAAATGGTCGAGCACTTCAGGCGTTTTATCAGTGCTGTTATCGTCAATTACCCAAACTTCGTAGCGATCGCGCGGATAATTCAACTCACACAGCATTTTGACCAAGCGCCCGATCACAGCTTCCTCATTCTTTGCCGCAACCATCAGCGAAACTGTAGGAAATAGATCATCATCTTCAAGAGGCTTTGCGAAGGCATTTGGGCGGGCAAGCATCAAGCGCATTGCATGAATACTCATTAGGGTCGTCACGCCCAACACAAACCAGTAACCCCAGGTCACTAAGTGCAGCGCGATCGTGCCACTCCAAATGGCAGCAAAGACAATCGCTGCTTTTTTCCTACGTCCTTGAAAACCGCGAAACGTATCCGGCTCTTTAGACCCGTTGGGTTCTTCGGGCAGTTCTGATAACAGTGCTGCCAGCGATTCAAGCTCGTTTTCTTGCCAAGAATTCTCCGACATAGGTTGTGATGTCTAACACCCAATAAAGTGAAGTTGAAAATTCAGGTTACTTTAATTTCTGTAACCTTTTCTTCAACTTTCGTACTCTGACAGCTTACCTTGCGATCGCCGAATTTCAGCGTTTTCTTCTAGGGGTTCGTGATTCGGATTACCCGACTCGCTTCGGAGCCGCGACGGTAAGTTCTAGAGATTCGGCGCGCAGGGCAAGCCAGGGCTGAGTTCTGATCACGTGAGCAAATGGGCTAGATGCTGGAATATCGAGTCGAGCAGAAATCAGTGATAAATTGGCGATCGCCTCGCTCTCAAACCTTGCAAGCTTTTCTAGACTGGAATAAGTTCCAAACTGCCCCCGCTGTCGCCACAGATTGAACTGCCAAGTTGGTGTGAAATCGCACAGAACGCGATCGCCTTGTTTGACCATTGCACCTCCGTTCGATTGCCAGACAAATTGTGCTTCTTCTTTCGGCAAACCCCAAATCTTATGTCCTCCTGCGCTTGAATTCAAATCATCAACATAGATATGCGAAATCCAAGCTCCGATATTTCCGCTTTGGCGAACTAAAGCAGGTACAACAATGAGTTCTCCATACGTCAAAGTTGAGCCAGGTTCATATTTTCCGAGCACAATGCCGCCGATCGTTTTTCCAGGTAAGACTTGAACAATTTCGAGATCAGTTGGGATGTATTTTTCTGCTTGGGCAACATCAACTAGATGCAGCGTCAAAAAGCCGTAACCTCTGAGAATCCAAGGGGCAAGGGGATAATTCATATGAGATCTCCAGAGTTTCTTCCAAAATGTAGAGATGTTTTATCAGCAAGAAATCTAGATTAGTGAGGAATTAAATTTAAAAAAGCTATGTCTGAGCGATCGCGAACTGAAGAGAATATTTTTGCGGAATTTACAAAGCTAGTTTTGGCAACTCAACTCGATGAATTCAGAAAAATAGCAGTTTCGATGAGAACGAATCTAGGTAAGCTCTTTCAAGGCGAAATCAATGACGTTTCAATTCAGGCGCGCGATTTTGTTAAAGATGAAATTCAGGTCCAAGAATTGGAAGTCAAGACGGATCAAATTTCAATTGATCCGCTCAGTATGTTATTAGGAAAAATCCGATTAAGTGAGCCAATTGATAGTGAAATCCGGCTAACTCTCTCTGAACAAGATCTGAATCAAAATATGAATTCAGAGTATGGAAAGTCTTTATTAAAACCCATTGAATTAACCGTCGATCGCGAAATTATTACCCTTGAATTATTGCCTCCCTCGGCGATTCGCCTCTTAAGTGATAATAAGCTGCGATTTACGGGAACTGTAGAGATTAAGCGTGCGAAGCAATCGCAGACCTTAGCATTCACCTGCATTATTTGCCCACGTACTGAGACAAGTCCTGTTCGATTAGAGACATTCTGTTGTACCCCAAATGCTGGGCAATCTATTCCCTTTATGATTGCACTTCTGCAATGGATGGAATCAATTCTCAATCGGCCCTACTATGAAATCGAAGGCATTGCATTTCGATGTAAAGCATTAGAAATTAAAAATAAAGTCTTAACAACTGAGCTTGAAATTCACGCGCGAAAAGTTCCCGATTTGTAATTAAAATCACACCCATTTTCTCTCGATTTCGCCTTATCAATTTTCATAACGTTTGTGATTCCTAGCACATCTTCTGGGAACCTTAACAAGGAACGTGTATAAGACGGAATTGGGTGATGAGCCAAGCTCAAGACGTTGAAGTAACGCTCTTCTTTCAGAAGGGGTTATATCTCAATAAACAGAAAGCCTACGAAGCCGCGATCGCGAGCTATGAAGCCGCACTAAATCTAAAGCCTGACTATCCGGATGCTTGGTACAACCGGGGCAACTCGCTTTACCATTTAGGACGATTCGAGCAAGCGATCGACAGCTACTCTCAAGCGATTGAATACCAACCGGGTTTCCCTGAAGCCTGGAACAATCGCGGCAATGCTTTAGATGAATTAGGACGCTATCAAGAAGCGATCTATAGTTACGACAATGCGATCAAGTACCGCGCTGATTATCACTGGGCGTGGTACAACCGAGGCATTTCGCTTCGGAATATGGAGCGCTATGAAGAAGCGGTCAATAGCTACGATCGCGCGATTGAATTCAAGCCGGACTATTACTGGGCTTGGTACAGTCGTGGACTCGCCTTACGAAAACTGGGTCAATTAGAACGAGTCGTAGCCAGCTACGATCGGGCACTCGAACTCAAACCTGACTTCGAGGAATCCTGGACAAATCGCGGCAACGCACTCTACCACATGGGCAACATTGACGATGCGATCGAAAGCTACGATCGTGCGCTTGCGCTCAAACCAGATTCTGCCACGATCTGGTACAACAAAGCCTGCTGTTACGCACTTCAGGGCAAGTCTGACCTTGCTTATGAACATCTGCGACGTGCAATCGAACTCAATCCTGATGAATATCGCGATTTAGCTCAGAGCAATGCTGACTTTGCCGCTTTGCGTCGAGATAATCGATTTCTATCGTTGCTGAGCTTTCGTGCGCCTCGCGAGTCGTAAATTCTGCCCATGCTTCCCTCTGATGAAATTCGGTATCGCAATGCAGGACGATCGCTATCTCTGCTCGGTCGATATGGAAAACAGTATGCGAGATTTGAGCAAATCTTAGCGATCGATCCTGATCATCCGAATGCGCTGTTGTGTCGGGGTTATGCACTAGAAAAGTTAGGTCGCTATGAAGAGGCGATCTCAACTTTTGAACGTGTGATTACACTTCGCCCTCGCATGGCTTTGGCATGGCAAGGACGCGGAATTTCATTAGGTCGAATCGGACAATATGAAGAAGCTTTGACAAGCTTTAATCAAGCCTTAAAATTTACGCCAGATGATTATCGCAGTTGGCAAAATCATGGCAAAACGCTGATGAACTTGTATCGCTATCAAGATGCGATCGCCAGTTTTGATCAAGTCATTGCTTTGAAACCACAAAATTACAAAGCTTGGTATAACCGAGCGATCGCATTGTCATCTCTCAATGAGCATGAGGCGGCTTTAACGAATTTAGACATTGCACTGAAGATCAAGCCCGTCTCAGACTACATCTGGAATTATCGAGGGCAAGTGCTTGGAAAGTTAAATCGAATCCCGGAAGCGATTGCAAGTTTTGAGAATGCCGTGAAAATTAATTCTCGGAGTGCCAGTGCCTGGTATGGTATGGGTTGTTGCTATGCACTCAAGCGAGATGCAGAAGCAACGATCGAGAATTTAACCCACGCGATCGAGCTTTCAGCTTCAATCTATCGCAACCTTGCTGCTACAGATCCGATTTTCAACTTTTTACACAACCATTCGCAATTTCAGGCATTGCTAGAAGCTGGAACCAAGGCTTCTTGAACAATGAGCACTGAGCATCGTGCATGGTGCATGACATGATTACTGACACTGCCTAAAAAGAATTCACTTAGTCCTGATCTGCCTCTACGTCCCACCACAATTAGATCCGCGTTCCAAGTTTGCGCGATCTCACAAATAGATGTGCCCGGATCACCGACATGTTGTGTAAATTCACACCGGACTCCAGCCGCAGTTGCAGCGGCATCTCGTGCCCGTAACATGTCCAATCCAGCTTGTTCAACTTGGGAAAAGAGCTGGGCTGAAGATTGAAGTAAAGCCTCATGGTGCATCGGATAGAGACCATCGGGCATTGGATAAACAGGAGTTGGCACACCTTCGTCGATCGGGCTGATAATATGCAGTAACATCAATTCAGCGTGATTTGTTTTGGCAAGCTCGACCGCTCTTTCAAATACGGCTTGACTCGAATCAGAGTGATCCAGCGCGACTAAAATCTTGTGGAACATACGATTCTCCTAAATGTTGTAGGCAAAGGCGTTAAACTAGCTTTGAAGAGGAGTTGATCAGTCTTTGCTACTAACAGTATAAAATGCCTAGCTTGGTATTGCCGCTGGGTGTTTTCGCTTCTTAATATTCGATCGACGCTGACCACAACCGGGATGATTTTTGAGCCAAACAAGAGTACGACAATCCTCATCATTTAAGCGGAACTTGAACAGTTTCAGGAGTTGGGTGTAGTTGCACAAGTCGCGATCGCATTGGATGGGAGAGGTCTTACGGCTGTTAACTCCACTTTGCCTGTTTGGGGATTGCGATACCAATCTGTGGCTTGCACGATCGTTGGAGTTGACGTGGGAGCTTGAGCGATCGCGGATTTGTGAAAAGCCGAGAGATCACGCATATCATTCCAGGAACGATTGTGGCTGACTTCTTGAGTTGGATTTTGAGGAATCCCGCCTCGTCCTGTAATCACAAAACTACTCCCTTCAGTGCCGGAACAGGCAGCGGCGACTTGTTGGTTTGAATCGATGAGTGTGGTGGATAGCTCGACTAAGCCAGAGTTCGGGTCAACTCCTACATTGTTGACATCAACAGTACCATTCACGCCAAATTCAGAACTTGCGGTGATGTCATTTTCTGGGGTTAAGCGATCGCGATATTTCAGCCCAATAATGCCTTGAGTCGTAATCTGGATATTCCCTCCACGACCTTCTACCGCATTGGCAATAATGTCACTATTTTCTAATCCCACGATAATGGGTGCATCAATGGTAATGTTTCCGCCAGTCGAAGTTCCTGTAGCACTCGTAACGATTTGACTACCTTGCCGGAGCAGTAGCAAATCACGGGCCTGCAGCCAGATATTGCCTTGATTACCACCATTGACCTTGGCTTGCAGACTCGCACCATTGTTAAGAAAGACAGTCTCCGCATTGATATTGAGGTTGCCTGCATCGCCGGTTCCGGTATTACTAACCGTAACTTGGGCAGCATCACGAACGGCAACAGAATTTGCAGTAATGTTGACTGAGCCTGCGGCAGCCGAGGAGGAGGAAGAGGCTGTAATGGTACTGGGCAAATATTGACCATTGATTTGAGACAGGGCTCCTCCCTGAACATCGATCGAATTCACGTTCAAGTTCACATTTCCGGCTGCACCTTGCCCCTGGCTAGATGCACTGATTTGTCCTCCATTAAAGACGCGCAGACTGTCCGCTGTCAGATGGATAGTTCCGCCTGTCCCCCTTGCCCCATTGCCAAGGGAAGTAGTAATTCCTGTGAGCGTTTGGCTATATCCATCCACGATTGGATCGCTAACTTGTACCTCCCTAGCTCGAATATCAATGCTTCCGGCTGTGCCTTGTGCACCTGGTAAGGCACCAAAGAATGGGTTGATTTGAGAACCTGCGACTTCACTAGCAATGGCTCCACCCTGAGATAGTTTTAAAAGTCCTGTGTCAATTAAAATATTCCCCCCTTGTCCAGATGATCCTGCTTCCAAGGTCGTGAGAACTGAACTAGATAGGCCACTAAAGGTGGTTCCCTGCATCTCCAAACTCTCGGCAGCCCGAATGATAATGTCTCCAGCTTTGCCATTGCCCCCGATTACACTACCTGCGATACGGCTACCGCCCAGAAGACGTACCCGATCTGCCTCAACCGTGACCTGACCACTCTGATTATTGTTTCCAGCCACAATCACACTCATAATCGTAGTTGCAGTCAATGTGGGTAAAGTTTCAAATCCTCGCATCTCCACATCAGTCGCCCGAACCGTCACATTCCCGGAGCTAGAGTGATTCCCCGCAGTGGCCGATCGCAGAGTAGCCGAATTAGCGACTTGTAAGCGCCCCGTTTCAACGGTTACATTGCCCGCTCGTCCAGTGGCAGGCGGCCCAGGCAGCGCAACAATACCAAATGAATTGCCCACCGAAGTGGAAATCCCATCGAATCCAAAGGGAAAATTAGAATCTGTTGCACCTAAAAGATCAACAAACTCCGTCGTGTTAACTGTAATATCCTGTCCTTCTCCAGAGAAGGTACAAGATGTCATGTTTGAACTCTCTTGCAAGGTCAATCCCCGTCCTCGCACATTGATGCCTCCCCCAGCAGTCATTCCACTAGCATCGACCAAGGCAGCTTGTTGTAGAGTAATAGTGCCCCAAGTCGCTGCTGTTGCTGGGCTGGCTAATTGCCACGACTGGGTGTTGGTTGCGATCTGTCCATTTCGCAAGGCCCACAGTTCGATTCGTCCTCCAGGGGCAGATATCGTTGCACTACTCAAATCGATCTGACCACCCACCAGTGCTAAGGTTTGCATCGGAGCTACTGCCAGGGTAGGTGGTCGGAATGAAGGATTGGCCGTGGCAGCACCCTGTACTTGAATGGGGCCTGCATTTGCCCCCATCTGCAAGCCTATGGGTGCGCTGATCGTCAGTAAAGGCGTTCCAGAATTAACCGCGCTAAATTCTGTACCATCCGCAAATTTAACGCTACTGGCTGTCGTTCCGACAAATGACCCGCCCAGATTCAGTGATGCATTTGGTCCAAATAAAATGCCACTGGGATTCAACAAAAATAAGCTAGCAGAACCATTGGCTTGAATCAGTCCATTGATGTTGGATGCAGTTCCCCCCGTGACGCGTGCAAAAATATTCTGCACATCTAAGGCATTGTTGAAACCTGCTGAACCACCCGTGGGTACTGAGAACTGGCTGAAGCTGTGAAAGAGATTGTTGCCAGAACGTGTGCCTCCCTCGATCGTGAAGGCAAGATTGTTCGGCGTTTGAACTGTCGTTGCTAGGGTGTTGTCGGGAACGACTTGAGCATCAACTCGATCCATTCTGAGAATATGGTCGGTATATCCAAGAGCGATCGTACTGAGTCCAACCCACATTAATCCAACTACAGCCTGCTTCATAACGTTTAACCTTGAATTTTGGAATGTCAAACGTAGAGTGCCCGTGCTTCAAAAAACATCATCTTGCCGTATAAAAAAGATGCTGTTGGCAAGCAGAAACTTAGGAAGGGCTTTCAGTTGAGCGAGGTTTGCTGGCACAAGTGGCAGATGGAGTGCTGGAAATAGGATGTGCTGCAACTAATTCGACTTTTCCAGTTTGAGGATTGCGATACCAAGCCGATGCTTCTACAATCAAGGGTGATGAATTTGGCGACTGAGCGATCGAGGGTTTGTGGAAAGCTGAAAGATCACGCACATCATTCCAGGTGAGATCGTGGGTCACCTCTTGAGCCGGATTCTGAGGCACTCCACCTCGCCCCGTGATCACAAAGCTACTGCCTTGAGTGCCGGAACAGCCAGCCGCGACTTGTTGGTTTGAATCGATCAATGTGGTGGATAACTCGACTAAGCCAGAGTTCGGATCAACTCCAACATTGTTCACTTCGACGGTGCCATCTACGCCGATTCCGGAACTAGCAGTGATGTCGCTTTCAGGTGTTGTGCGATCGCGGTATTGTAATCCGATAATGCCTTGAGTCGTAATTTGGATATTTCCGCCTTTACCTTGTGCTGCATTGGCGACAATATCACTATTTTCTAATCCTACGATCACAGGCGAATTGAGCGTAATATTCCCACCGTTACCATTTCCACCCGAAGTTACCGCGATCGCGCTATTGCTCCGTAGCAGTAACAGCTTACCAACTGCTAAATCAATATTTCCGCCATTTCCTGACGCTGTTTGTGCCTGAATGCTAGCTTGACGATCTAATTGAATAGTATTAGCTTTGATGCTCAGCGTACCACCATTGCCATCCCCTTGATTCGTCACACTGACGGTGCCGCGATCTGTCAAGATTAGATTAGGTGTGGAAATGCTAACACTGCCTGCATTTGCGATTAAAATATCGGGAAGCCCAAATTGCTGCCGCAGTTGTGGGTTTAAGGATAGGACAGAAGAGTTGATGCTGCTATTATTGCTCTGATTGTATCCTCTGATCTCGATAGATTCTGCCGCGTTAATTCTCAGATCTCCGCCATTTCCCATAAAGAATGTCGTTGCTGCAAGGGTTCCGCCATCGAGAATTTGTAACCGATCTGTCTCCAGGGTGAGAGCCTTAGCAGTTCCGGTTGCAAACGTGACTGAACCAATAGCGCTCTGGAATCCGAAGCCGTTGCCGCCCGTGATCGTTGTTTGATTGTTGTGAATTGCAACTTGCCCACTCGCACCGCTGCCAAAGGTTGCTGAACTCAAGGAAGCGCCACCGGAAACGACTAAACTATCCCCATTGACCAGAATGTCACCCGCATTTCCCGAACTGTAGTAACTAGAGGTGCTGAGACTACTCACACTCCTAGGATTGCTGAGTGAAAAACCAGATACTTCAATGGCAGTTGCCTGAATGTCAATATTCCCGCTTGTAGCCGTTCCTATCGTTGAAGTATTCAATCCTGCCCCTGCTTGGACAGTTAGCTTGGGAGTAACAACACTGACGTTGCTTCCTGCTGCAATGCCAAACGTTTCACTCCGAATTCCACTCCAAATGCGTGAGTCCGTTGCACCAATCATGTCGATCGCGTTTGAAGCTCGCAGGCGAATTTCCCCACCCGGCAGGTAACCAAAATTTTGTGACAGGATCAGTGAACCATCGGTGAATTGAATCTCTCGCCCTTGAAGCTGTACCGATCCGGCATTAACGCCACTCACGTCGAGAAGCGACTTTTGGGTGAGTTGAATATTTCCAAAGCTCTGATCCTGCTCATAGTCCAATCGATACCCCTGGGCGGTAGGAATGAGGTGAATCAGACCTGCACCACTCAGACTGCCTAATTCGACTCGTCCCTGTGGGGCGCTTAGAGTTGCACCATTGAGATTCAAATTGCCGCCCATCAAGGCGAGGGTTTGTCCTGGTTGAACGCGCAATTCTGTCGCACTGGGAATTACAGCGATGGGAGGCAACCCACTAGGATTGGGATTACTCAGAGCGTGTCCTGTTCCTTGAACAGTAATGGATGCCGGATTGCTCCCCATTTGCAATCCCACAGGAACACTCATCGTTAACAAAGGGGGTGCCATTACATTGTCGGCATACCACTCTGTACCATCGGCAAATCTTAGACGATTTGCAGTTGTTCCCAAGAATGAGCCACCCAGATTCAAACGAGCATTCGCACCAAAGAGAATGCCATTGGGATTGAGCAAGAATAGATTGGCAGTGCCATTGGTTTGAATTAAGCCATCAATGTTGGAGATGGTGCTACCCGTAACACGACTGAAAATATTTTGAATGTTAGTCGCGTTGTTGAAGAGAGCAGAGCCACCTGTGGGAATAGAGAATTCTTGGAAGCTATGGAAAAGATTCGTGCCGGAAGTCGTGCCGCCTGTGATGGTAAAGTCGTTGAGCGATCGTGTGACTTGAGTATTGAGGGTCGTGTCGGGAAGGACTTGTTGCGCTTGAACCGGAAGAGTGAGGGTCAAACATATTCCCAAGAGCACGGAGTGTAGCACGGATCGCACCATAGAAGCTTCTCTTGACAAATAGGAGACTCAGTCAATGTGCCCCAAAAATCATCAAGAGAAATGTTGTGTAAGGAATTTAATTGCAGGGTCGAATTACTTGACACTAGAGCGCAGTTGTAGAGGAGCCGCACAGGTTGCGGCAATGTGAGGTTTAGTTGGTCCAGTGGCAACCAACTCGACTTTGCCCGTTTGGGGATGGCGATACCAAGTTGTCGCTTCTACGATCGAGGGTGATAAATTGGGAGCCTGAGCGATCGCTGTTTTTTGGAAAGCTGAGAGATCGCGGGTATCATTCCAGGCACGCTCACTTCTCACAGTTTCAGCCGGATTTTCTGGCATTCCGCCACGTCCTGTGATCACAAAACGGCTGTTTTGAGAACCAGAACAGCCATCTGCGACTTGTTGGGTTGAATCGATGAGAGTTGTGGATAGCTCGACTAAGCCAGAGTTGGGATCTACGCCGACATTGTTGACTTCAACAGTGCCATTCACGCCGAATTCGGAACTCGCCGTGATGTCGTTTTCGGGGGTTAAGCGATCGCGGTATTGTAATCCGATAATGCCTTGGGTCGTAATTTGAATGTTTCCGCCTTGACCCCTCACAGCATTGGCGACAATATCGCTATTTTCTAATCCCACAATGATGGGTGAATTGATCGTAATATTGCCTCCATTTCCCTTTTCGCCTGCCGTTGCCGCAATGCTACTACCAGAACGCATCAATAAGAGATCACGAAGTTGAAGGTTAATATTGCCCCCCTCGCCTGATTCAGCTGCCGCAGTAATGCGACTCTGATTCTCTATCAGGAGGCGATTGGCGTTAATCTGCACATTTCCTCCAATGCCTGGCCCATCATTTTGGACACTGAGAGATCCTCCATCTAATAGGTGGAGCAATGGAGTGTTTATGATTAAAGAACCTGAATTACCGCTAGGAATCTCAGGTAGCCCAAAAGCAGCTTGAACATCTGGACTGAGCCTCTCAGCATTTGAAAAGATCCGAGAGGTTGTCCCAATTGCATTTCCCTCAGTTCCACGACCCTCTATAGTGATGGACTCCGCAGCATTAATTGTCACACTGCCGGCTGAGCCAGTTGCGAAGGTAGACGATCCCAGAGATGCTCCTGATTGGATCACCAATCTAGCTGTGTTGATAACAGCACTCCTTGCATTTCCAGAATCTTGCACGAATGTAGACAGCGAACTTTCTGAAAATGCAATAGGATTGTACCCTACAATTTCGATTTGATCAGCGACATCTACTTGTATAGTGCCAGTCTGCCCAGACTGAAGCGAGACAGATGTAACAGCGCCAGAGTCGAGAATTCTAAGGTTATTCGCAATTATTTTGATGTCCCCTGCGTTACCCATATCGAAAGAAAATGTGACAAGGGCAGAATAAAGGAGTGGATTTGTGGAGTTAAAGCCACTGACCTCGATCGTGCCGCTCGCATTCGCTGTAATGGTTCCACCGTTGACTTGATTGCCAATTGTTGAAATTCTTGCGCCATCCTGGAGAGAGATTTGGGCAGCAGAAATCGTAATATCTCCTGTCTGACTAGTGCCAAAGTTATCGATTTCGATCAGACTGCCCAACTGATGATTGGCTGTATTGCCGACTAAGCTCAGCGTACCTGTCGCATTGATTGAAATTCCTCCTGATGGTTGGGTTCCAAAGTTTTGGATCAAAGCAGCAGATCCTTCAGTTAAGCGAATGTTGTGTCCTTGCAAGTGGATAGAACCAGTGCCGTCGCTGGCATTTAGTAGTGATTGTTGCGCTAGATGAATATCGTTAAATTGCTGCACCGTGGAGTAATTTCCTGTCCAACCTGTAGATGTCGTCTTGAGTCCAACTTGTCCAGCACGGACACTGCCTATTTCTAGATGCCCTCCTTCATTTGTCGTGATCACGCCACCAGAGAAGGTTATAGCACCACCGATCAGTGCTAGGGTTTGATTGACTCCGGCTTGTAGTCCAAGAGGAGCATTGCTAGCATCGATCGTTCCAAAGCCAGTGCTATCGATCAGTTGATTGCCTTGACCTTGGATGGTAATACTGCCAGGATGCTGTCCCATCTGTAAACCGATTGGCACACTCATGGTCAGCAAAGGTGGATTACTGGAATTGACTGCACTAAACTCAGTCCCATCGGCAAACTGAATGCTATTCGCAGTCGTTCCCACAAAGGAGCCGCCAATGTTCAATCTTGCATTGCTGCCAAACAGAATGCCACTGGGATTAAGCAGAAAAAGACTAGCAGTGCCATTCGTGTTTAACAGTCCATCAATATGGGAAGCACTGCCTCCAGTGACACGAGCAAAGATAGTTTGAATATCTGTCGCGTTATTGAAACTAGCAGAGCCGTTTGTGGGGACAGAGAATCGGTTGAAGCTATGGAAGAGGTTGTTGCCGGATCGAGTGCCCCCGTCGATGGTGAAGTCGAGGTTGTTCGGCGTTTGGACAGTGGTTGCGAGGGAGGAGTCAGGGAGGACTTGAGCAACAGTGTGATCGATTTTGAGGATCAGGTCGGCACATCCGAGTGTGACTGTACTTAGAGCGACCCACATCAATCCAGCGACAGCCTGCTTCATTGCATTCAACCTCAAATTCTGGAGTGTCAGATGTAGAGTGCCCGTGTCTCACAGAACATCATCTCGACTGTCGGAAAAGGATACTGTTGAGAATTGGCTAGAGAGGCTTTGAGTTTAGTGAGGGTTGCTAGCACAAGTGGCAGATGGATTGAGGTAGGTAGGGTGTGCTGCGACTAATTCGATTTTTCCGGTTTGAGGATGGCGATACCAAGTTGTTGCTTCTGCGATCGTAGAAGCAGAACTAGGTTGAGCGATCGCTGTTGTTTGGAAAGTCGAAAGATCACGCATATCGTTCCAAGAGCGATCGCGGCTCACGGTCTGAGTTGGATTTTGCGGCACTCCACCACGTCCTGTGATCACAAAACTACTGCCAGTATCGTTAGAACATCCTGGCACAACTTTTTGGGATGAATCCGTGATATTTTCTGGTAACGTGACTAAATCAGAATTGGGATTCACTCCCAAATTATTAATCTCAATGGTTCCATCAACACCTGATCCACCACTGGCTGTAATGTCATTGCCTTCAGTGAGTTCAGGACTAACCTTTAAGCCAAAGATCCCTTGCGTTGTGATGTTGATATTTCCACCTCGACCCGTGAGTGCACTTGCAATAATGTCACTGTTATTTAGTCCAAGAATAATGGGTGACTGAATGGTAATGTTGCCACCATCACCTGTGCCTAAAGCAGTTGTAACAATCCAGCTTTTATCTCGCAGAATTAGCAAATTTGTTTGGACATTGATGTTGCCTCCCTGTCCTGAGGCGGTAAAGCTAAATAAACTACCCACATTTATCAGTTCTAGCTTTTCCGTATTAATATTCAGTGCCCCTGCATTGCCAATTCCATAGTTACTCGCATTAATCCTACCGTTATCGCTAATTCTGAGGAGCGGAGTATTAACGGTAACGCTTCCTGATGAACCCATAATAGGGGGCACGGTTCCACCCGATAACTGGGAAGCATAGGCAGTAGGCAGAGCGCTGACGCTTGATGCGATCGCACTACCATAGCTCACTAAGGGTGCTGTGCCACTGAGATCGATCGATTCCGTCGCATTGACCGTCAACTCTCCGGCATTGCCAATTCCTAGACTCGCGGTTGTAATCGTACCGCTTTCCCTCAGGATGAGCGTCCGAGTATTCAGCAACAAATTTCCGGCATTGCCAGTTCGACCGTTTGTTGTAGCAGCAATTAGACTCGTGTTCCCGGCGGGTGTTGCACCACTCACGTTAACGCGATCGGCATCGATCGTAATATTGCCACCTGCACCCCTGGCAAAAGTTGTAGAGCCAAGAAATCCACCGTCTACAATTGAGAGGTCGCGGGTTTTGACCTGCACATCACCTGCTTTTCCTGTGGAGAGTGTGAGACTTCCTAGAGCGGTAAAGGCTGAGAAATCGCTTGGGATATACCCACTAATATTCAAATGGGTTGTTGTGATGTTAATGGTTCCACTGTTGGCAGCACTATAAGTCCGGTTGCCCATCAGTGCACCCTGCATCAGACTCAAATCGGGTGTCACAATGTTAATATTGCCACTCATCCCGCTGCTAATGGTTTCGTTGATGATACTCGTGCGGATTTTGAGATCGGATGTTGTACCGGATAACTGCACACGATCGGAAGCAAAAACATTAATATCTCCAGACTTTTGGCTGCTTCGATTCTGTGCCCATAATGTAGAACCGCCGCTGAGGTTCACCGTACGACCTTGTACTTGAATTGAACCCGCATTGATACCATTGACTTCGACGAGCGATCGTCCTGCAAGATGAATGTCACCCAATGTAGTAACCTGCCCATAATCTAGGGCAAAGCCTTGATTGAGCGGATTGAGTTTCACCTCACCTTCCGCCACACCGCCCAGTTCGACTCGCCCTTGCGGAGCGCGTAAAATGCCGTCATTGAGATTGATCGTAGACCCTATCAGTGCGAGGGTGCGACCTGGCGTTACCGCTAAACTCCCCTCAAACATGGTAGGAATGTAGGGCGCAAGAAGGGAATCTTGGGCAGTCAGACGGTGTCCAGTTCCTTGTAGTGCAATATTTCCCGAAGGTCTGCCAAACTGTAAGCCAATCGGCGCACTGATTGTTAACAAGGGCGGAGTGCTGGTGTTTATCGTACTAAACTCCGTGCCGTCAGCAAACTTGAGACTGGAGGCGGTGGTGCCAATAAATGAGCCACCCAGATTCAAACGAGCATTTGCACCGAAGAGAATGCCATTAGGATTGAGCAAGAATAGATTGGCAGTGCCATTGGTTTGGATTAAGCCATCAATGTTGGAAACAGTGCCGCCTGTGACGCGAGTGAAGATGTTTTGAATGTTAGTCGCGTTGTTGAAGAGAGCAGAGCCACCTGTGGGAATAGAGAATTCTTGGAAGCTATGGAAGAGATTCGTGCCGGAAGTCGTGCCGCCTGTGATGATGAAGTCGTTGAGTGATCGGGTGACTTGGGTATTTACGGTAGAGTCGGGAAGTACTTGTTGTGCTTGAAGCGGGAGGGTGAGGTTCAAACATATTCCCAAGCACAAAAAATTCAGTACTGTTCGCAGCATGAAAACTTCTCTTAACACAGATAGGCGACTCAATTAATGTGCCCTCAAAATCATCAAGAGAAATTTTATGTGGCGATAGATTTAATTGAAGTTTTGACTAATTCAAAAATGCCCTATTTGTAAGGTTTCATAGACATCTCAAACCACTGTAGGTCATGGAAAATTGAAATGAGTCAAAACTCCAAATTTTTAAGTGCAGGGTCGAATCAATTGGCACTAGAGTACAGAAGGAGTCGTACAGGTTGCAGCAATGTGAGGTTGAGTCGGTACAGTGGCAACCAACTCGACTTTGCCCGTTTGGGGATGGCGATACCAAGCGGTTGCTTGAGCGATCGAGGGTGATAAATTGGGAGCCTGAGCGATCGCAGGTTTATGAAAAGCCGAGAGATCGCGGATATCGTTCCAGGCACGCTCACTTCTCACAGTTTCAGCCGGATTTTCTGGCATTCCACCGCGTCCTGTGATCACAAAACGGCTGTTTTGAGTCCCAGAACAGCCCGCTGCGACTTGTTGGGTTGAATCGATGAGGGTTGTGGATAGCTCGACTAAGCCAGAGTTGGGATCTACGCCGACATTGTTAACTTCAACGGTGCCGTTCACGCCGAACTCAGAACTAGCAGTGATGTCGTTTTCTGGCGTTAAGCGATCGCGGTATTGTAATCCGATAATGCCCTGAGTGGTAATTTGAATGTTTCCGCCTCGTCCCTGATCAGCGTTGGCAACAATATCGCTATTTTCTAATCCCACAATGATGGGTGTATTGATGGTAATATTCCCTCCATTTCCCTGTCCGCCTGCCGTTGCCGTAATGCTACTATCGTGACGCATCAATAAGAGATCACGAAGTTGAAGGTTAATATTGCCCCCCTCGCCTGATTGAGCCACCGCAGTAATGCGACTCTGATTTTCTAGCTGGATATCATTGGCGATAATTTGTACATTTCCTCCAATGCCTGGGCCATCATTTTGGACACTCACAGCGCCGCCATTGCTGAGGCGGAGTGAGGGAGTATTAATCGTTAAAGATCCCGAATTACCCCTGGGAATGGGGGGTAATCCAAATGCAGCTTGAATCTCTGGACTGACCTCTTCAGCATTGGAATAGATGCGAGAGACCGTTCCAACCGCATTTCCTGCTGTTCCCTGACCTTCAATCTCGATGGACTCTGAAGCATTTACTTCTACGTTACCCGCTGAACCTGTTGCAGTCGTAGAGGATCCTAAAGATGCACCCCCGGTTATTACTAATCTTGCTGTGTTGATCACGGCACGATTCGCATTGCCAGCCCCCTGGGTATAGGTAGACAGAGAACTTTCTGAAAATGCCACTGGATTGTAACCCGCAATTTCGACTTGTTTAGCCGCATTGACTTGGATTATGCCTGTGTTCCCATCACGCGCAGCAACCGAAATCATTGCGCCAGAATCCAAGACCTTGAGATTTTCTGTAGATAATGCGATGTTACCCGCATTGCCACTGCCAACTGAAAATGTGGCAACTGCTGTGTACACTGCTGGATTACTGTTGTTAAACCCAGTAATTTCAGTCGTACCATTAACGTTGATATTGATGTTTGCTCCAGCAGTGGCGCTTCGGGTTCTAGACATAATTCTAGAGCTATCTCGAAGAAATAGCTGAGCCGCAGAAATGAGAATGTCTCCAACCTGACCACTATTTAAGTTATTACTTTGAATCAAACTTCCTAATTCACCATTGGAAGTATTGCCTTGCAATATTAGAGATCCTTTTGCATTGACCGTGATTCCCCCTGCCGGTTGTGAACCAAGGTTTTGAAGTAAAGCCGCAGATCCTTCTGTCAAGCGAATGTTTTGTCCTTGGAGCTGGATGGAACCATTACTCCCACTAGCATTCAATAGCGATTCCTGCCCCAAATGAATATCGTTAAATTGCTGTACTGCTGAGTAATCACCAACCCAGCCCGTTGGAGTGGGTTGAAGTCCAACCGTTCCACGACTGACACTCCCGACTTCCAGATGCCCACTGCCCTGGATAGAAGCAACTCCACCCGAGAAGGTCACTGCACCACCAATCAAGGCTAACGTTTGATTTGCGCCAGCTTGTAAGCCAGTAGGACTGTTGATCGCGCTGGCTTGACCAAAACCAGTGATATCAAATAACTGATTGCCTCGCCCCTGCACAGTAATTGCTCCTGGATTATGTCCCATTTGTAAACCGATCGGTGCACTCATGGTCAACAAGGGCAGACTACTGGGATTCACTGCACTAAACTCAGTGCCATCTGCAAATTGGATACTATTGGCAGTCGTTCCTACGAAGGAACCGCCAACATTCAACTGGGTATTGCTCCCAAACAGGATACCATTGGGGTTCAGCAGAAACAGACTAGCAGTGCCATTCGTTTTGAGGAGTCCATCAATATTGGAAGCACTGCCTCCAGTGACGCGAGCAAAGATAGTCTGAATATCCGTAGCGTTATTGAAGAGGGCAGAGCCACCTGTGGGAACGGAGAATTGGCTGAAACTATGAAACAGGTTGCCCCCGGATCGAGTGCCACCTTCGATCGTGAAGTTGAGATTGTTGGGAGTTTGAACTGTGGTTCCTAAGGTAGTGTCAGGAAGGACTTGGGCATCAACTCGATCCATTCTGAGAACAGTGTCGGCATATCCAAGTACAATAGTACTCAGGATAACCCACATTAATCCAACGGCAGCCTGCTTCATAACGTTCAACCTTGAATTTTGGAATGTCAAACGTAGAGTGCCCGTGTCTCAAAAAAATCATCCCGATTGTAGAAAAAAGATACTCTTAGGAAGCTGAGACTCAGAGAGAGCTTTCAGTTGAGTGAAGCTTGCTAGCACAAGTGGCAGATGGAGTGCTGGAAGTAGGATGTGCTGCAACTAATTCGACTTTTTCAGTTTGGGGATTGCGATACCAAGCTGTTGCTTCTACGAGTGTGGCAGTCTGAGTTGGAACTGGTGCGATCGCGGTTTTTTGGAATGTCGAGAGATCGCGTACATCATTCCAGGCACGATCTCGGCGCACCTCCTGAGTCGGATTTTGCGGCACTCCACCGCGTCCTGTGATCACAAAACTACTCCCTTGAGTGCCGGAACAGCCAGCCGCGACTTGTTGAGTTGAATCGATCAGCGTTGTGGATAGCTCGACTAAGCCAGAATTTGGGTCAACTCCGACATTGTTGACTTCAACAGTACCATTCACGCCGAATTCGGAACTCGCAGTGATGTCGTTTTCTGGCGTTGTGCGATCGCGATACTGCAAGCCGATAATGCCCTGAGTGGTAATTTGAATATTTCCACCTTGCCCCTGCACTGCATTAGCAACAATATCACTATTTTCTAATCCCACAATGATGGGTGCATTGATAGTAATGTTTCCGCCCGTGGAAGCTCCGGTGGCACTCGTGACAATTTGGCTATCCTGCCGTAGCAGGAGCAAATCGCGGGCTGCAAGCCGGATATTACCTTGACTTCCGCCATTGACTTCAGCTTGTAAACTCGCGCCATTGTTGAGGAAAACAGTCCCCGCATTGATATTGAGGTTACCTGCATCTCCAGTTCCGGTGTTGCTGACTGTGATATTGGCTCCATCCCGAACACTCAAACGATCGCTCCGAAGATTGATAGAGCCAGCATTAAAGCTAGTCGTTGAACTCGCAGTGATACTACTGCGAAATTGTCCATCCTGGGAGAAGCCACTAATATCGATATCCCCAGCTTGGAGATTGATACTTCCTGCATTGCCAAATCCATCGGTTGCCGCTGTAATCTGTCCTCCTCGGAAGACTCGTAATCGATCGGTGACAATATCCAAGTTGCCACCTTGCCCAGTCGAGCCATTTTGCACTGAGGTCACAATGCCGCTGATCGCTCCCGTAAAATCTACTAAAGGGTCGCTGACTTCAACTTCGTTCGCTCGAATTACAATATTTCCAGCCTTCCCGTTCCCTACCAAATTTGCAGTAACCTTGGCTCCCTGCTGGATACTCAACCGCCCTGTTGTGATTCTCAAATTGCCGCCATGTCCTGTCCCCCTGGGTTCAACACTGCTAAATAGCCCTGTTGAAAAGGGTCCCCCATCCCAGGTGCTAAACCCGATCAACTCTACCGACTCGGTAGCATTCACCGTTAAGTTGCTGCCATTCCCTGACGCAAAAGCACCCGACGAAAATTGACTACCACCGAAAGCTTGGAACTGCCGAACATTCACCGTTAAATTCCCCGCATCCCCTGAACCGTTGGAATTGGATTGAACAAGCACAAAGTCCTTGGAGAAAAGTCGATCTGCATTGATCGTGAGATTGCCACCCTGACCCTCAGTAAACGTTCCAGTATTGAGAACACTCGGAAAACCATTGCCATCCGGGTTACCATTGATTTCGACCGTTTGGCTCTCGATCGTCAGGTTGCCTGCATTTCCTTGCCCTCTTGTGTTTGCGACAATCGCCCCTGCCTGACTTACGGACAGATAGGGACTGTCAATCTGAATGCTGCCCCCATGCCCGGTTCCTCCTCTGACAACAGCATAAATGCCACTTAAACCACTGGTATCAAAGTCTTCACTACCATAGTAGATGTTGTAGAGAGATAAATCTTCGGTGCCCACAATCTCGACTCGCTCGGATGCCCGAATCGTGATAGGTTTTCCCTGATCCGAGCCAAGCGTATTTGATCGCACTTGTGCCCCTTGTTTGAGGCTCAATTGTCGAGCTTGGATTTGAATCGCCCCCCCACTACTGCCACTGGCATCTACTTGTGCCTTCTGAGTCAGTTGAATATCTTGAAAGCCTGTGGCTCCAGCATAATTCATGACAAAGGTTGTCGGCTCAAGACCCACTTGACTATTCGCAGCAACACTTCCTAGCTCGATGTTGCCAGATGGCGCACTGAGTGTTCCACCCGCTATGGTGAGAGATCCGCCAATTAATGCAAGAGTCTTACCTGGCGCAACTTGGAAGCCTGTTGTGGATTGGTGCGTGATGCTCCCTGGATTGCTGCCAAACTGTAACCCTACTGGCGCGCTTATCGTTAACAATGGGGTTTGGCTCGAATTTACGGCGCTAAACTCCGTCCCATCTGCAAACCGAATACTGTTAGCAGTGGTTCCCACAAAAGAGCCACCAATGTTCAATTGGGCACTGTTCCCAAACAGAATTCCGGCAGGATTAAGCAGAAATAGGCTGGCAGTGCCATTGGCTTGAATCATGCCATCAATGTTAGAAACTGTTCCGCCTGTGACTCGGCTGAAAATCATTGACACATCGAGTGCATTATCGAAAAAAGCTGTGCCACCCGTCGGAACAGAAAATTGGCTGAAGCTATGGAACAGGTTAGAACCATTATTTGGACGAGTTCCGCCTGTGATCATGAAGTTAGGATTTCCGGTCACAACTGTGCCAAGGGTGCTATCAGGCACAACGGCTTGCGCACAAACTTGTTCTGAGATTGCAACTGCTCCCAAGATTGCCAAACACAGCTGGAATATACCCTTCATCACTACCACACTCTTAAAGCTATAGGACGGTAGGTGTAGAGTTCCCTAATTCATCATTTTGTAGTCTATACAAAACTATAAGTAAGCAATGATTGAGAGCGACTGGAGGGAATTTTTTGGCGATTTCCTAAGTTCCGATTTGCGATTAGACTATTAGGAAACATTCAGAAAAAAACAATATGAGTAGCACTCCGCTTCATTTCACGCGAATTGATCTTCCAGCGAATGTTCGATCGCAAATTATCGACATTTTGAATCAGACCTTAGCAAATACACTTGATCTCAAGACTCAAGTGAAGCAGGCTCACTGGAATGTCAAGGGAATGGATTTCTATCAGCTTCATCAGTTGTTTGATGAAATGTCATCCGAGTTGGAAGAGTTTATCGATCTGGTCGCTGAAAGAGTGACTGCTCTCGGTGGCACAGCGCTTGGAACTGCAAGGCTTGCAGCGCAGACATCGGAGATTCCCGAATATCCGATCGATATTTTTGACGGAAAATCTCATCTGACTGCTTTAGCAGATCGGTATGCACCCTACGCAAAACTATTACGAGATGGGATTTCGGAAACAGACGATCTCGGAGATGCAGACACAGCAGATTTATATACTGAGATCTCAAGAGCGATCGACAAACGTCTGTGGTTTCTAGAAGCACATTTGCAAGCTGAGGGAACTCCAGTTTCAACTAACGGAAGTTCAGCAGAAACAAAAGCAACCAACGGTAAGAAAAAGTCTAAAAAGTAGACTCATCTTCTTCAAAAGCTGCGAACAATGTTGTCAAAATAACATTGGAAAATAGAAATCCTTCTGGATCAGTGAGTCGGATACTTGCTGCTGTGATTTCGACCCAATTTGATGTTTGATAGGGTGCTAAACATTTCACAATTTCAGCGATCGCAGCTTCTCCAAATTGGGTTTTGAACTGTGCTAAATCAATGCCTTCTTTGAGCCGTAAGCCAACCATCAAACTATCTAACATCAGATCAGTTTGACTTACTTCGGCTTCAGATTGTGCTGTGCCAATCCAGTCGTAATACTCTTTCAGTTTGCGGGGGCGAGAAACCCGATCGCCATTCAAATAGCTGGTTGCTCCCATGCCAAAGCCATAAAACGATCGATTCTCCCAATACACGCGATTGTGTTGACATTGATATCCCGGTTTCGCATAGTTGGAAATTTCGTAATGCTCAAAGCCCGCATTCGTCAACGTGCGTTGTGCGAATCGGTATAAATCAGCCGTTAACTCATCAGACGGAAGCGGCTTTTCACCCGGTTTCAATTGCTTTCCAAATGGAGTTTGCGGCTCGATCGTTAAATCGTATGTGGATAAATGTGTGGGAGAAAGCGCGATCGCTTGCTCTAACGACTCTTGCCAACTCTCGATCGTTTGATGCGGCAAACCTGAAATCAAATCCAAACTAAAGTTCTCAATTCCTGCTTGCCGGATCAGATCTACTGAAGTGTAAATATCTTCGACTGTATGTGTTCTTCCGCAGGCTTTCAAAATGTCCGATTGAAATGCCTGAGTGCCTAAACTAAATCGATTCACACCCGCTGATTTGAAGCCTTTAATTTGTTCGAGATCAAACGTTCCTGGATCAATTTCCATTGAAATTTCGGCATCTGAAAGAATGCCAAATCGGCGATCGAGCTTATCTAAAATTTGCTCAAGCTGTGACACCGCTAAAAGTGACGGCGTACCCCCGCCAAAAAAAACAGTTCTTAACGGTTCACCAAAATCATTAGAGCGATCAATTTCTTCACAGAGCTTTTCAATATATTGAGCAATAGTTCCAGAATTCCTGCCATTTCGTTGATCCCCTACAACCGAGATCGGAAAATCGCAATAAAAACAACGTCTTCGACAGAAGGGAATATGCACATACGCGGAAGTTGGAACATTAAATTCCATAACAATTCACTCATTTTTTAGACCAAAATATTGGCTTTTCAAAACTCTCTGACGGTTGCCTCTCAGAAAGTCCAGCATTTGTATCACAAACTACGCCTAAGATACGGTAAACCTCCCATGTAATCGGTATTTGGACACAGGAATCGATAAGCTCTCAAGATATAATGGTGCAAAGTCAAGCCCGATCGCTAAGCCTGACATACTCTAAAATTCTAGTCTGGCGAATTTCTGTCTTTAATTTCGCCTCAGAGACTTGGCACTTGGTTTGACTCGTAATTTTCCCGTACAGACGCGATCAAATGCGTCTCATCTTACCCATTATGCTTGACGCAATCATCATTATTTCATTCATCCTAGCAGGGGCGGGAACTGGCTTTCATGGCATTGAAGCATTGCCGGGAAGTGTACTGCAACAAGTCTCAAATCCAGATGCACTGCGCTGGGTCTGTGCGGGATTTGGGGCAATGTTTGGCTTAGCGATCGGGCTAATCGCGCAAAGCGGATTCCGCCGTATCGAGCGCCAAATCCGTCAACTTCCAGCTTATACGCTTCTGAGTCGCGCGATCGGCTTAGTCATGGGGCTTCTCGTTGCCAATTTGCTCCTTGCGCCAACGTTCTTACTGCCGATTCCTCCAGAGTTCTCATTCTTAAAACCGCTGGTTGCTGTAGTTGGCAGCATTATGTTTTCGGTTTCAGGCATGTCACTTGCGGATGTGCATGGGCGATCGCTGTTACGGTTAATCAATCCGAGCAGTGCAGAAACGCTGCTTTTGTCTGAGGGAACGATTAAACCTGCGACTACGAAAGTACTCGATACGAGTTGCATCATTGACGGTCGAATTGCTGATCTGTTAGATACAGGATTCTTAGAAGGTCAATTGCTCGTGCCGCAGTTTGTCTTACAAGAACTTCAGCAAGTCGCAGATGCATCCAACGATCAAAAACGAGTGCGCGGACGGCGTGGACTCGACATTTTGAATCGGGTTCGAGAAAGTTATCCCGATCGAGTGATCATTCATTCAGCAGATTACGACGATATTCAAACCGTCGATGCAAAACTGGTGCGCCTGGCTCAAGAGATCAGCGCAACGCTCTTAACCACGGATTACAACTTGAATAAAGTGGCAACGGTTCAGAAAGTTCCGGTTTTGAATGTCAACGATTTGACCCAAGCGATTCGTCCTTCATACTTGCCGGGCGACAGCATCGACCTGAAAATCTTGCGAGAAGGCAAAGAGCCTGCTCAAGGCATTGGCTATCTAAACGACGGCACAATGGTTGTGGTTGAAGATGGGCGCAGTTATGTTGGTGGTGAGCTGCAAGTCGTGGTGACTAGTTCATTGCAGACCTCCGCAGGTCGCATGATTTTTGCCAAGCCGAAAACATCGGCTGTCGCTTGAAATGAGTCGAGTCCGAGAAAAACAATGTGCGCTCTGTGACAAATCCGCTCCAGTGCTCTACCGTATTCAATACGATGAGTTAGGGGAGTGGATTTTTGTATGTCAAGACTGCTGGAATCAAGTCAGTCAAGACAATCCCTTCTATCTCTATGGCGGCACTTGGAAAGCCCACAAACGTTAAGATCACTAAATTCCTTACTATCCGCCATGTCTCTGAATTCTGCCCAACTGACCGAGATTCGCCAAATTGTTCGATCGTGTGGACAACAAGCGAAAACTCTCTCTGCTGAAAAGTTTGAAGTGTTTCAAAAAGCGCCCGGTGATTTTGTCACCACGGTGGATCAAACGCTCGATCGCCAACTGTCTGAATTTTTTACCCAGCTTTTCCCTCAAGACGGCATTATCACAGAAGAAAATGCCGACTCTCGAAAACGCTATCAGTCTGACTATCCAAGATTTTGGTGTATTGATCCCCTGGATGGAACGCAGGACTTTATTCATGGCGATCCCGATTACGCCGTTTTAGTTGGACTGTTAGAGCAGCAGCGTGCGATCGCGGGTTGGGTGTACGCTCCTGAGCACGACATTCTTTACTACGGCGGAAAAAATCTTGGAGTCTGGGAAGTTTTGGGTAACGCAGATCCCCAACCTTGCTTTAGCCCGCTCTCACCTCCGAATTCGTATCGCGTCATTATTGGCGACAAGGATTTCAGAAATACATCTGAGAAAATTGGGGCTGCGATCCCTGAAATTGAATTTTTGCGATCCCCTGGTAGCTTCGGCTTGAAAGTAATGAATGTGGTGTTAGGCAAAGCCGAAGTTTATATTTATTTGAATCGCCGCGTCAAAATTTGGGACACGGTGGCTCCGATGGCGATCGCCGAAGCTGCGGGATTAGTCTGTCTCGATCTCGATGGCAAACCGATTGAATTTACGCCGGAAGTTTTGGATTTAGAGAGTTTGGCGCATCAGCAAGCGATCGTCATTGGCAAACCTGCTGCGATCGAGTTTTTGCTGCCGCGCTTAAGAGATGTTCTTGATCCCCAACTCTCATATTGAGTTTGGCTGTGATAGATATCACGGTGAGAAAAAAGGGAACGTTAATACTGACCCCTTTTCTCCATGGATCGCGCAATGCAGACCGAAGTATTCAGTGAGTTATTTCCGTTACTGGCGGCAGCAAATCCAGAAACCCTAGACTGGTTACTTTCTGTCGCAACCGAGCACGAGTACCCCTCTGGCAGAGCCGTTTTGATGGAGGATGCTTGGGGCAATGCAGTTTATTTCGTGGTATCAGGTTGGGTCAAGGTTCGCCGACATTCTGGAACAGGTGAAGATGTTTCGACGCTGGCAATTTTAGGGCGCGGGGATTTCTTCGGAGAAATGGCAATTTTAGACGAATCTCCGCGATCGACGGATGTGATTGCCCTCTCGAATGTCCGACTGATGAGCATTTCGGCGCAGCGCTTTATCCAGACGTTGTTCAAAGATCCTCAGTTGCATCATCGTATGTTGCAGTTGATGGTCAGACGGTTACGCCAAACGAATTTTCGTTTTCAGTTGCGTCATCAACCGCCTGCAATCAAGTTGGTCAATACCCTGGTCAGCTTAGGCGAGAATTATGGACAGACTTCGGGATCAGGAGTTGATATTTTCAATATTCCAGCGAAGGATTTGGCAGATGTGTCGGATATTTCAACCGAGGAAACGAGCAAGATTCTAGAAAAATTAAACAGCAAAGGCTGGATTCAAATTAATCCCGATCAGCAAGTGATTCATTTAGTGAATTTAAAACAGTTGATGCAGTTAGCAACCAAAAAACCTTAGTTCGATTTTAGAGTTGGAATTTCGGTGTCGGGTCGATTGATCTGACACCGTTTTATTTTTGGAATCAGATTCGTATGATAGGGGAGAGCCGTTTTGAGAATTAAGTGAGCATCAGCATGAACCGTGAAGATTTTGATTGGGCAGGATCACAGCAGTCTCAAGAAGTTTCCGATCCTGTAAAACCTTTCACGCTTCATTATGCGATTGCGATGCCTCAGCCAGAGACGCATCTTTTCGAGGTGACGCTACAAATCCGGAATTGCCAATCTGCTACAGTCGATCTCAAAATGCCAGTCTGGACACCGGGATCGTATCTGGTGCGCGAGTATTCTCGGCATCTCCAAGGCTTTAAGTCTGCCTCACCCTGGCGAAAATTAGCGAAAAATCACTATCAAATTTCAACTGAAGGCAAAGACTCAATCGAGCTTCGGTATCAAATTTTTGCGAACGAATTGACGGTCAGAACGAATCATCTGGATGAAAATCACGGCTATTTCAACGGAGCCGCTCTATTTTTCTACGTTCCAGGATTTCAGAATCAGCCGATTCAAGTCACGATCGAGCCTCCGTATCCAGATTGGAAAGTTGTCACTGCTTTACCCGCGATCGCGAAAAATACATTCGTTGCAAAAGATTTTGATACATTAGTTGACAGCCCATTTGAGATTGGAAAACATCAATCTTATGAGTTTGATGTGTTAGGAAAACCTCATCAATTTGTGATTTGGGGAGAAGGAAAATTCGATCTCAATCGCTTAATTCACGACACGAAAAAAGTGGTCGAAGTCGAAGCAGAACTATTCGGTGGATTGCCCTACGATCGCTATTTCTTTCTGCTCCATTTAACGGCGAATTCTTTTGGCGGATTGGAGCATAAAGATTGCTGTTCGTTGATTTATTCTCGGTTGGGATTTCGAGCGAAAGACAAATACGATCGCTTTATCCAGCTCGTTGCCCATGAATTCTTCCATTTGTGGAATGTAAAACGAATTCGTCCAAAAGCTTTGGAAGTATTCGACTATGAAGGTGAGAACTACACCCCGTCTCTCTGGTTTAGCGAGGGAACGACCAGTTTTTATGATTTGATTCTGCCGTATCGAGCCGGGGTCTATGATGCAAAAGCCTATTTAAATGCTTTGAGTCAGGAAATTACACGCTATTTGAATACGCCAGGTCGGATAGTTCAGCCGTTAAGTGAATCGAGCTTTGATGCTTGGATCAAACTCTATCGACCGGATGCGAACAGCGCAAATTCTCAGATTTCTTACTATCTCAAAGGTGAGATGGTGACATTGCTGCTAGATTTGGCAATTCGGATCAAACACGCGAACCAGCGATCGTTCGACGATGTAATGCGCCAAATGTGGGAGAAGTTTGGAAAAGACGAGATCGGCTTTACTCCAGAAGACTTAACGAGCGTGATTGAATCGATCGCTGGATTTGATTTGACGAATTTCTTCGATCGCTATCTCCACGGCACAGAAGAACTGCCATTCGACGAATATTTGGCTGGATTTGGATTACGGCTCAGTTCAAATGCTGGTGCGACGGCACTGCCTCCCTTCACTGGAATGACGGTAAAACCTGAGAACGGGCGAGAAATGATCAAGTTTGTGGAAGCGGGATCGCCTGCTCAGAAAGCTGGGATCGATCCAGGTGATGAACTGCTTGCAATCGACGGATTACGAGTTGCGTCGGGTCAATTTGAGGAGCGTTTAAGAGATTATAAACCTGGGGATACGATCGAATTGACGCTGTTTCACAGCGATGAATTGAAAACGAGATCGCTGACGCTAGGCTCTCCGCGCGCAACACAATTTGCGATCGAAGCGATCGAGCAACCTTCTTCGCTGCAACAAAGCAATTTTGAAGGTTGGCTCGGCGTACCGTTAAGTGCAGTTAGCCGTTCAGTTGAGAAGTGAATCTGATAGGGAGACAGGAAGCAATCCGAGCCTATGTTCTCCCTACTCCCCACTCCCAAAGTGAGCGCAGTTGACGACTAACTCGATTTCTTCTCCGCCTCATCCGTCTCCGCCTTTTCCGGCTTGAGCAATGGGAAGGCAATGACATCGCGAATGCTCGCGGCATCGGTGAGTAGCATCACTAATCGATCGATCCCAATTCCCAATCCTCCCGTTGGCGGCATCCCATATTCCAACGCCGTTAAGAAGTCCTCATCAACGCCTTGGGCTTCTAAGTCTCCAGCCGCTTTTCGAGCAGCTTGAGCTTCTAAACGTTCACGCTGATCTAAGGGATCAGTTAACTCTGAAAAACTATTGGCAGTCTCACGACCGACCATAAATAATTCAAAGCGTTCAACCAGTCCGGGCTTCGATCGATGTGGCTTCGCTAGCGGAGAAATTTCGACCGGATAATCCAAAATAAACGTCGGTTGAATCAAGGTCGTTTCGACTGTTTGTTCAAATGCCTCGTTCAGCAATTTACCGATCGAAGGACAATCTGCAATATTCTGCAATCCAGCAGCTTTTGCCGCCGCTTTTGCCGCTTCTAAATCTGTGAATGCAGCAAAGTCGATCCCAGTCTTTTCCTGCACAATCTCGTGCATGGTGACTCGTCGCCAGGGTGGAGTCAGATCAACGGGTTCACCTTGATACGTTAGCTTGAGTGTCCCGATCACATTCTGGGTCACGGTTGTGATGATTGCCTCAGTCAGGTTCATCATGTCGTGATAGTCAGCGTAGGCTTGATAAACCTCGATCGACGTAAACTCCGGATTATGCCGAGTCGAAATCCCTTCATTTCTAAAAATTCGACCCAGTTCAAACACTTTCTCAAATCCGCCCACAATCAAACGTTTGAGATGCAACTCTGTCGCAATTCGCAGATACAACTGCATGTCCATCGTGTTGTGATACGTGATGAACGGACGCGCATCCGCTCCACCCGCTTCACTCATCAACACAGGCGTTTCAATCTCAATAAAGCCTTGCTCATCTAAATAACGCCGAATTCCAGCCGTGATCAAAGCCCGCTTGCGGAAGGTATCGCGCACTTCAGGATTCACAATCAAATCGACGTAGCGCTGACGATAGCGTTTTGCGACATCTGTTAAACCATGCCACTTATCCGGCAAGGGCAACAGCGACTTCGTGAGGATGGTGTACTCTTTCACGTAAATCGATAATTCGCCTTTATCGGTGCGCTTAATGGTGCCTTTCACGCCCAAGAAATCACCTGCATCTGAGAGCTTATCGAGCTGCTTGAATGCAGTTTCGCCCATGTTTTCTTGAATCCGCTTTTTTTCTAAGTAAAGCTGAATCGTTCCGGTTTCGTCTTGAATAGTAAAAAATGCTAACTTACCCAAGACGCGACGCAGCATAATCCGACCCGCGATCGCAACTTCGATCGGGTCTTCTTCACCGCTCGGCAACTCAGCAAATTTTTTCTGCAACTGTGCCGCAGAGTGCGTTGATTCCCAGCGATAGGCATAGGGATTGATCCCCAACTGCTTGAGTTGATCAACCTTTTCGATCCGAGTTTGGCGAAGTTCGTCTGACATAGAAATTGAGAGAATGCAGCCTTTTATTATAGAAGTGCAACGGGCAAAGAAGTGGACATCGCAATTATCAATTTGAAATTCACGATCTTTGAAATTCACGATCGCTTCACTCAATGAGGCTCCTTGACACGCTAAGATAAAATCTGGTCTTATCACGCCACATAGGGATGCCACTGTGCTGAAAAGCCTGATTGCTGACTTCAAAATTATTTTCGATCGTGACCCTGCTGCCCGGAACTGGCTGGAAGTTTTGTTTTGCTATCCAGGGCTGCAAGCTTTGATGTTCCATCGCTTCGCTCACTGGTTGTACAAAATCGGTATTCCGTTTGTGCCGCGCTTTATGTCGCAGATTTCCAGGTTTATTACTGGGATCGAGATTCACCCTGGAGCGACAATCGGACAGGGTGTATTTATTGATCACGGCATGGGTGTTGTGATTGGTGAAACGGCGATCGTCGGAGATTATGCGCTGATTTATCAAGGGGTAACACTAGGCGGAACTGGTAAAGAGTGTGGAAAGCGTCACCCGACCCTGGGCGAAAACGTGATTGTGGGAGCCGGAGCGAAAGTTCTAGGCAATATCCAACTGGGTAATAATGTGCGGATCGGGGCGGGATCAGTTGTCCTGCGCGATGTGCCTTCGGATTGTACCGTTGTGGGTGTGCCGGGACGGATTGTTTACCGGGCGGGAGAGCGAGTTGAGCCGTTAGAGCATGGACGACTGCCGGATTCAGAAGCGCAAGTAATTCGGGCACTTGTCGATCGTATTGAATCTTTAGAGCAACAAATTCAGATTCTGCAAACTCGTGATTCTTTAGCTGTTTGCTATGCGATGCCTGCGGCTGAAGCTTCTGAACCTGCTGTCGAAGAGGCTGCGGTTCAGGATGGAGAGGCTTGTCGATTGCGCGATCGCGTGATTGATGAATTTCTCGACGGCGCTGGGATTTAATTTCTGATATCGCACTCCTGTTGGATTTGTCAGATCGTGCAAGTTGGGGGAATGGGGAGCAATTTTCCCTGTTCCCCCATTTCACAGCCGATTGAGGATGGCGATAGATCACTTCTAGAGAGAGAGGGAACTTTCATTCAGATTACGACTATGAATGAAGCGGCTTTATGCTGCCCATAAATTAGACGGAATCAAGGAAACTCTCAAGATGAAAAAGTATTTAGTTCTGGCTTTTTGCGCGATCGTAGGACTTTGTTTTGCGTTTGGTAGCTCTCTATTTTCTTTGCAGGCGACGGCTCAAACTCCTCGCGTTCCTGCAACTCCGGCGCGGCAAGTGAATTTAATTGATGTGGCGTTTGTGAACGAAGCAGCACAGTCTGGCTTAGGCAATATTATGCTGGGTGAGTTGGCACTACAGAAATCGAAGAACCAAGCTGTGCAACAATTTGCTCAAGCTGAAATCAAAGAACAGCAAGGCGTAAAGGCGAATTTGACGCGAATTGCTCCTCAGATTGGGGTGACACTTCCAACGGCTACAAGTGCGAAGTTTCAAGCTGCAATGGCACGGTTATCTCAGCTTTCTGGGACTCAATTCGACAATGCTTATCTCGATGAAGGTGGGGTAAATGCTCACTTAGAGGTTGCAGCATTGTTTCAGCGAGAAGCTGCTTTTGGACGCAATCCTGATTTGATCAATGTGGTTACGAATGGCTTACCCATCATCAATCAGCATTTCACGACTGCTAGCCGCTTAACAAATTATCAGTTTGCACAAGTGGCGCGACGTTATAACGAAACGCAAAATACTTCGGCTCGGTAGACCTAAACGCGAGCGAGTGAGATCGGACTCAATCAAGTTAGGGGAGTGGAGAAATTACTCCCCACTCCCCACTCTGTCTACCCCTTCATCAGCGATTTAAGGGTAACTTCCGGAGATCGCGGATTCCACCCCAATTCTTGCCGAGCTTTCGTCGCATCTACCCGAACACAGCGATCGTAGAGATAATGCACCCGCTCATTGTCGATTGGAGGTTGCCAACCTGAGAGGCGACCGATGGGATCAAGAATGCTCGCAACGATGCGCACTAAAGCTTTTGGAGCTTCGCGAGGGGCAGGGATTCCGGTTTCTTGGCTAAAGATCTCGAACATTTCTTGGGTCGTGAGATCACCTGCTGAAATGATGTAGTACTCGCCTGATTTTCCGCGATCGACGGCAAGAATCATTGCTTCTGCAAGATCATCGACATGAACAATTCCGGTGACTCGGCTCCCTCCTGCCCATACTTTCAGCCGACCTTTTTGAAATGCACTCAAGACAGGAAGAAAGTGCGGATCATCTTTACCGAAAATGCCAGAAGGCATAACGCTAGCAATCCATAAGCCATCTTTGACTGCTTGATCAACGAGTTGTTGAGCTTCGTATTTCGTACGATCGTAAGCAGAAGAAAACTCTGCTTGAGTACGCTGAAAGGTTTCATTAATCACGTTGCCTTGCGTATCCCCAAAAATCCCGATCGTGCTGCAATAGATCATTTTTGGGACATTGACGGCTTTTGCGACTTCTAAAACAGCGCGAGTTCCTTCAACATTTACTCGCTCCATTTCAGCCGCATTCACGATTCCAAGTTCAACATAAGCGGCTGTATGAAAAACAACATCTACACCCGTCATCGCTTCAGTTAAAGCAGCACGATCGGTGATATCACCATAAAAAAATTTGACATCACAATCAGCCAGACGAGAGACATTACTAGATTTGCGAACCAATCCAGTAACTGAGTCGCCTCGGACTAGTAGTAATTTGACTAAATGAGATCCGGTAAATCCATTTGCTCCAGTTACTAATGCTCTCATAGCTGTTTTTCATACATGCGATAGGTTTTGTAGATCTTACCGCCTGATGCTTCGATCAGTTTTCTGGAGCGATCGTTGTCCTCGTACACCCAGGATAGTTCTGCTCGTTTGTAGGGTTTGCCTTTTTTGATTCCTCCTTGGAGTCCTAGATAGATTAATCCAAGCGGCACAAGTTTTCTCTGAAATTCGGGTAAGGAACAAATTGCAATCACCCGACCTTGATTAATCTGCCGACGATACCAGAGGAATTTAAGAATTCCGATCCAATTTAGCTTGCCGTTCACGTATTTCAGCGGGATGTTGTAATCAGGTAATCCCATCCAGAAGCCAATCATCTCACCGTTGTATTCTGCGATCGGAAAGACATCGGGATCGACTAAATCTTGCAGCGATCGCGCTTCGTCTAAGAATTCTTCTAACGTTCGAGGGGTAGAACTCCAATTATTTGCAAATGCTTTATTGAAGAGGTTATATAAGCTCACACAATCTTGCTCAAATTCCTCGCCTTTAGTTCTTAACGGTCGGAATGTGACTCCTGATTTACATGCAATTCTGTAGCCTTTTTCAAACTCAGGAGAAAGAGGTTTATCAAGTGGGAAATCATAGGCATAGGCATCTTTTGCTTTTGTCCAGCCGAGTGTTTCCAGATAAGTTGGATAGTAGGCTGGATTGTAAGGCATCATCACCATTGGAGGTGAGTCAAAGCCATCGACTAGAAATAAACAGTTATTGTGAGTCGAGAGATCAATCGGGCCTCGAACTTCGGTCATGCCTTGCGATCGCAACCAATTCTCTGCAGCTTCAAATAGTGCTTTTGCGACTTCAATATCATCCACGCACTCAAAGAAACCAAAGATCCCGATCGGTTTTCCTTCGCGTTCTACTAAGCGATCGTTCACCGCTGCGACGATTCTCCCGATCGCGGTGCCTCGACTAATCGCAATAAACTGTTTGAGCCTGCCGTATTGGAAAAAGGTATTTTCAGGCTTGAACTGCTTCGCAACATCGCTCCGTAAAGGAGGAACCCAGTTTGGATCTCCGGAGTACACAACCCAAGGCACATTGACAAACATGTCTTGCTCAGTTGCAGATGTCACCGGAAAGACTTCAAAGGTTGGCATGATTCTTGACCAGTTCTTCACTGCTGACTATACACTGGCAGAATCCCCGAAGCAATTTTTAGATTATGGGCTTGCATAAGTTTCCTGATTTCGCAAACTTGACGATCGCTCAATTCCCGCTATCCGATGTGCAACTCGCAGCGCTGAAGTAATGGCTCCCTCATGCAAACCATCCCCAAGGTATGCGCCAGCATGATACGTATTGTTTTCTCCATTAGTGCGGATGACCTCATCCCTATATTGAAAAGCTTCTACCGTATAGAACGGAGTATGGTGCTTCTGAATATGTAGCACCTTCGCAGGATCAATCAAACTCTCCAGATTAAACGCTAAGCTATACTGCACCGATGAGGAGATGCCGCAGAGTTGATTGAGATAAGCGTTATATCCCCATCCTCGGTCAGTTTGAAAGAAATCAAATTCTGAAAATTGCTTCACCCCATGCCGTTGATACATTGAACTATCTGTGTGCATCAGGGTTTGGGCATAGCTCTCTTTCCAATTCGCAAACCGTTGAATTTCTTCTGGCGTTGGATCACCCAGTAATTTCAAGACTTGATCAGGCGGCGTTGCAAACACGACTCTATCAAAGACCTGTGTTGCTCGATCGCTGAATGCAATTCTGACACTATTGGGTGTTCTGAGAATCTCTGTAATCTTGCAACTGGTGAAGATCTCGCCCTGAAAACGCTCTAAGATCTTTTTGATATAAGAATAAACACCGCCTTTAATTCTGACCCAATCGACGAACACATAATCTCGTAATGCTGGAATTGCTAGCTCTGCGGGAAAGTTATCGATCGAGCTAAACGGCATCGAGTAGCTATACATGCTGAGCAACTTCAGCCAATCCATTTGAATGCACGATCTCTGCCAAAATTCAGACATGGATTTCCCATGCAGTGATTGAGGTGTAGCACGGCGCGTCTTTCTCCACAACCCGATTGAGCGAGCATAAAGCAAAGTTAGGTTGAATGTCTCGATCGCACGTCGCATTCCAGTAAAATTCTGCTGAATCACACCCCTTGATAGAAAGTGCCGCCCATTCTGAAAATACAACGCAGAACCTACCTGAACAGGCTCTAATTCTACTTCTAGCTCTTGCATCAATTGCAGAAAGTTCCGAAAAGCAACTGGAAATTCTAGTACACCGCCTTCTAGTACCTGATTACAGTCAGAGCAGCTAGGCTGAACGTTTTGATTGAGCGTGCGAATGTGTCCGCCTAAAATCGACTGACGTTCAAAAACACTCACCTGATGACCTTGTTGATCGAGCAAGTAGGCAGTGACTAACCCGCTTGCTCCGCCGCCTACGATCGCGATTTTCATAGTTGTATTTCCAGATGAATCGGACGTTTTGACCTACGAATTCTTAGCCTTTCGATAAAATCACATCGCCTGATAATCGTTGATACAAAAGTGCTCCCGTCCAAAAGGTCGGAGCAAATCCGGGATATCCAGATGAAGCATTACAGAAGTAGAAGTTCTTGAGCGAGGTTTCGTGATTGAGTCTGCCGAGCGTCATGTTTTTTGGGGTTAAACTTGAGCCGTAGGAGTTCCCCTGAGGACATCCACAAAACCGTTCATTTGTCGTTGGGCTTCCGGTTACTTTGAAGACGATATGCTCTCTAAAATTTGGAACATAGTACTGCTCAACCACATCTAAAATCGAGTCTAAGATCTCTTCTTTTTTCTGGTAGTACGCTTTACGATCGCTCTCCTTCAACTTCCGAAAATACTCGTAGTTCGCAACCGTCAGAAATTCCACAATCTGACAGTCTTCCGGGCAGTCTCGGTGCGTGTCGCTCATCAATGTGGGTGTTGTAATCGCAAAGCTAGGACGAGAAAAATCATTCTTCTCATACATCTCATAGAAAGCTTCGTTTAAGTCTGGATGCTCCGTGTGAAATGTATTCCATCTTCCAAAGCCATAGTCTCGCAAATCTAAATCTTTCACCACACAGTACGCCATGTAGTTTGAAGGCGAATAGTCATAGTTCAGTTTTTGCCGAATCGATCGCGAAAACTTCTCTTCTCCAATCATTTTGGCAGCTTTCTTCGGGTCGATGTTACACACGATCGTATTGCCTGTAAATTCATGCAGTTGATGCGTAACGCGATCGAAGGTTTGCACCCCAATAACTGCATTATCCTGAAGCATAAAATTGGTAACTTCCTGATTAAGCAAAACTTCGCCGCCATTTGCTTCGATGACTTTGACGAGGGAATTGATCACATGCTCAAAATGCTGCACAGGGTAGAATGCGCCGTTTTGATACCCTGTAAACAGAATTACCCAAGCATAAAATGACAGTTGATCCGGTGGAAGTAAAAAGTCTTGCCATTGTAGAGCTAGTAGAGTTTGTGCCTCTTTCGGGAGCTTGAATTTATCAAACACATCCTGAAGTGTGCTATTGAGATAGAGCACTGTAGAGAATACTTCTCCAGAATGCTGCAACAATTCAACCGGATTGATCGGCGGCGATAATCGCTTTAAGCCTGCACTAGTCTTTTCTACTTCTAAAACAAACCGACGAATTTGATCGGTTGCTTCAGGGAAAAGGGCTGATAATCTACGAATCAGTTCTTGCGGGTCTGAAGGAATGTTTAGCTTGTAACCAGGCATCCGCATGTGGTCGAACCCATCAGGATCGTACCGATTAAAGGTGACATCCTGATCTAAGCCTAGTTTTTTTAAGACTCGATTGACGGTTTGCCCTTCTCCACAGTCCCAAACATAATGCAACTGGGCATTAAAACGATACTTCTTAGCTAAGGTAAACGTATGCCCAAACCCGCCTGGATACTCATGAGCTTCTAAAAGCTGCACTTTTTTGCCAGAGTTTGCCATGAGAGCTGAAAAGACCAATGCGGATAAACCACTGCCCACAATCAGATAATCCGTAGTCATGGGACATTTCCTGCAAGTGTGATTAACGAGTAAAAAAGCCTTGTTCGCTTGATATTGACGGATGCAATGAATTTACTCATCCATCTCTAGATAGGGGCACGATCGCGCTCTTATCTGCAATTACTGAGAAAAGAAGCCAGCCAATAGCAGAGGAACGAGCAATAGAGCAGCAGCAATCAGAAGCAATGTGCCAGGCTCAACAGTGAAAACCCACGGTTTTTTGGGATCAGACATTATTTACTCCTGAGTTAAGTAATCGTTGACAAATTGTTGACGGGTCATCGGTTGTCGCAAGATTAAACCTTCGCCGCCTAGCGGATTGTCTTCATTCAATGGTTTCCCTTCTACAGACAAGTACACTTTGGCTTGTGGATCAAGACTGGTCGCCGTATAAAGCACTTGTGCGACTCGATAGATCATCGAAGTACTGCCACCGCCTTGTGTAAATTCTTGCGACAGGTTGAGGTGAATGCCATCCGGTTTGATCTGCAAGCTTAACAATCGGGTTCCTTTGGGAATCGTACTGTCTAAGCGATCGAGCTTCGGATGCGTGAAGAGATAATTGAGTGCTTCAGTCAGGGTAGCAGTTTCAGTTCGTTGAGGAACGCGCGACATGGCAACTGGAACCATCTCAATCTGTTGTCCTCTAGCTTGTAGCCAATAAACTTGAGCAGGCGGCTCAAAGATCGGTTGGGTGACCGTTTCTTCCCCAGATGGAACCCGTTTCGATGCAGTAGGCGCAGAGGAAATTGGAGTCTTTGAGGTTGGCTGAGCTTTTGCTGTCGAGTGTGGACCTGTACTCGGAACTGTGTTTGCAGATTGCTCGATCTGAGTCGAGGGTTGAGACTGTATCACCAAGCGAGGATGGTTCGTTTGCCAGATGATCCAAGCCGTGCCTCCGGTTAAAGCTAAAAGCAGCGATAATCCAGCAATGACATCAGGATGAGGGGAACGAGGGATCTGAAGTTTCATAAGACACTCCTGTCCGGAGAATCATGGTTCAGAGGCAGGAACTGCTCTCTTAGCTTTTACTCTAAATCAAAAAATTGAGGAACTTGTGAGGATGAAACTGTATCGGCTTGTGTAACGGTTTGCGAAACTGTTTCATTGAATTTTTGTTACCAATTCTTTCTAGAAACTGTCAGCATCTTCAGACTGTCACACAATAGAAATGGCAACCTGGCTATCAAGAGGCGTTATGAGGATTCTAGTCATTGAAGATGACGAACTAACGGCTCAGGCATTGACTACGATTCTTACTGCCCACCACTATGCTGTAGAAGTCGCGAAAGATGGCAAATCCGGACTCGCACTCCTCGACAGTTTTGAATACGATCTATTAATTCTAGACGTTGGACTGCCGGACTTAAACGGGATCGAAGTTTGCCGACAAGTCCGCAGTGCAGCCCCGACCCCTGACAAACCCCACACTCCTCAACTTCCGATTCTGCTCCTCACGGCTTACCAAAGTCCTCACGATCGCGCACTTGGACTGGATGCAGGCGCGGATGATTATGTCGTAAAACCTTTTGATGAAGAAGAATTAGTCGCCAGAATCCGCGCACTGCTTCGTCGAGCGAGTTCGACAGGGACTCCGATGCTCGAATGGGGAGATTTAGAATTAAATCCTAGCTCTTGTGAGGTCAGTTACGGTTCTACACCGTTGATCTTAACGCCAAAAGAATACGGACTCTTAGAACTCTTCTTACGCAACAGTCGCAGAGTTTTTAGCTGTGGCAATATTCTCGAACATTTATGGGCTTATGATGCGCCGGGAGAAGAAGCCGTTAGAACGCATATCAAAGGCTTGCGTCAGAAACTCAAAGCAGTGGGCGCACCTGCGGATTTTATTGAAACGGTTTATGGGATTGGATATCGGCTCAAACCTTTAAGCAATGCTGCTCTACTGACATCGACGATTCCGACTTCGGTCGAGCAAGAAGTTCGATCGAAGCTCGGAGCAGTTTGGACAAGCTATAAAGAGCGGATCAATGAACAGATTGCAATTATCGAGCGCGTTGCTTGTGAGTCTGATTGGACACTACAGGCATCAGCGACTCGACAAGCCCATACCTTAGCTGGAGCTTTGGGCACGTTTGGGTTTACAGAAGGCTCACAGATTGCTCGAAACATCGAACAAATCTTGGCAGGATGCCCCTTAAAGCCAAGAGCATTGACCCAACTGCAAGAACTGCTTGCAACGCTCCGTCGAGTCATTGATGTTCCAGCTTCGAGTTCTGCTCCGATTTGTCCAGAAGTCACTCCGGCGATCGCGAATCTAGCAACTGTTCAGTTGACCTCTATCCTGGTCATCTCGCAGGATCGTGATTTTCTGGATGCGCTAGAGAGTGAATTTTTGTTGTGGAACTATCAATGCACGATCGCGACGACTGCGAAAGCGGTAATCAAGATTTGCCAAAATGATGCTCCTAGCCTTGTTCTCCTCGATCTCGACTGTTTTGATTCGATCTCAACCAGCATGGCATTGCTGACTTCGTTGCAGCAATGCTGTTCGACGATTCCAACGATTGTCCTAACCTCGCACAATGAACTGACAGAACGCCTAGAAGTTTCCCGACATGGTGGACGGTTACTTTTACAAAAAACAACCCCGATTCCACAAGTCCTAGAGGCAGTCTCTCAAGTCCTTCAACGCGCACTACCCACACCATCGAAGATTCTAGTTGTCGATGATGATATCGCTCTCCTTGATGCTTTGACAGTCTTGCTTAGTCCTTGGGGATTGAAGGTGTATACGCTCAATGATCCGCATCGCTTTTGGGAAACTTTAGAAGCGGTTTCGCCGGATGTGTTAGTGCTTGACTTAGAGTTTCCTGATTTTAAGGGGATTGAACTCTGTCAGGTCGTGCGGAACGATTTGCATTGGAATCACCTGCCTGTTGTAATTTTGACCGCTCACTCAGAATCAGAAACGATCTCTCAAGTCTTTGCTGCGGGTGCGGATGATTTTGTTAGTAAACCGATCGTGGGTGCAGAACTGGTCGCCCGGATTCTCAATCGGTTAGAGCGGGTCAGACTCGTTCGACAAATTTTAGACACTGACCCGCTGACTGGCGTGATGAATCGGCAGAAATCGACCCAAGAACTAGAAGCATTTTTACGATCGTCGGATCGGTCTCACCAATCTGTTGCGATCGCGGTAATTGATGTCGATCATTTACGCAGTGTCAATGCCCAATATGGTCATGCCGCAGGCGATGCGGTCTTGCGACAGTTTGGGCATTTACTCCAGCAATCGTTCTGTAGCGAGGACATTGTTGCACGCTGGGGTGGAGAAGAGTTTGTGATTGGCATGTATGGCGTAACGCGCGAAGATGGTGTGCAACGCTTGATGCAAGTGCTAGAGCGATTGAATCAGCAAGCTTTAACGACCGAGAACGGAGAAATCGTACATGTGAGCTTTAGTGCTGGAGTTGCACAATATCCCGAAGATGGCAAAGACTTAAAAACTCTCTATCGCACAGCAGATTTAGCGCTGCGTCAAGCGAAACGCTTGCGAGAGGAAACCCATTCTCAGCATACGATTAGCTCAATTCTCCCAGCCGAATCGGATGTCGTTTTAAAGTCTTGAGCGATCGTGCTTCCTCACAAGTTCCTCACAGTGTTTTTTTATCCTGAACTTAGAGCGATCTTCCCTCGCTCTCATCGAAAGAACGCCAGGAGGAACAGATATGTCGCTGATTCATTGGCAACCGCTGAAAGATTTGGAAACTCTGCGTCATCAGATGAATCAGATGTTTGATACGTGGACGCATCATGACACGGGAGGTGCACCGGGACGTGGAATGACTTGGACACCTGCGATCGAGCTAAAACAAACCGAAACTGATATTGTTCTCAAAGCAGAAGTCCCAGGTGTGGACGCGAAAGATTTAGATGTTCAAGTGACCGAGAATGCTGTGTCGATCGCGGGCAGTCATCACGCTGAAGAACGAACCGAAACAGAAGGCATGGTTCACTGTGAGTTGCGTTATGGTCAGTTTCAGCGTTGGGTTCCACTACCAACACCTGTCCACTATGAGCAAGCTAAAGCAGACTTCAAGAATGGCATTCTTACTTTGACCTTGCCGAAACTTGAACCCACTCAGCAACCTGTGTTCAAAGTAAATCTAGAAGACAAGCTGCGAACTACAGCCACCCAAAATCGTCTCGATGATGAACATCGTCAGCAGACCGCGCATCGCCGAGCGGAAGATGCGCTGGAAACGATGTCGGAAGGCGATTTGGATCAAGCCGTTCGAGAAACTGTGACTCAGGATCGACAACACGAAGAACATCGGCAAGACGCTGTTCATATGCGAGCAAAGAGCGAAGGCTAACTTGATTTTGAGGAGAAATGGTATGTCTACTACACACGATCGATCTCTATGGCAAACGGTGAAATCGATTCCGCATAACGTGATTCAGTTTATGTCAGGCGCGATCGTTCGGATCTTTGGCACGAGTGATGATGACTATCCTGCCACTGGGGTGCAACCGTTTGAAGGAGAACCAACCAAGGAGAAACATTTCTAACTTGGCTGTTTCTAACTTGATTATGGAAGGCTGGTGAGGAGTGACAAAAGCTGAGAGGTTTGATTACTATCGATCAAACCTCTCAAATTTTTGGTGATGAAGACGAATGCGGTTCGAGTTCTAGATAACTTAGGAATCTCTTACGAACTCAAAGAATACGAAGTTGATCCGGATGATTTGGCAGCGGAACCAGTTGCCAAAAAGATTGGGCTACCTCCCGAACAAGTGTTCAAAACGTTAGTCGCGCGCGGGGATAGAAATGGCATTTGTCTTGCGGTCATCGGGGGCGATATGCAGCTTGACCTGAAGGCACTGGCAAAATTAACGGGCGATCGCAAAATTGAAACTGTCGCACTCAAAGAAGTTCAACCTCTCACAGGTTACATTCGCGGCGGAGTCACGGCACTCGCTTGTAAGAAGGATTACCCCGTTTATGTCGATGAATTGATTGAACTGTTTGACACGATTTCGATTTCGGCAGGAATGCGCGGATTGCAGATTTTATTAGCGCCGAGCGATTATCTTCGGGCGGTAAAGGGGACGTTGGGAGCAATTGCACAAGACAAACCGGCAACTTAATTCGAGAAAAAATGGTCTTTTTGACATAAGCTAAAGCTTGCTGATTGTTTAAAATTCTCACCTCCATGATTTCTAGTGAATTGTCGATCGCGCTACCCGTAACTGTTCAACCTGATGTGTCGATCGTCGTGCCCATTTATAACGAGGTTGAGAGCATTCCGAGACTGCTAGACGCGATCGGGACAAGTGCGAGCAATGCAGGCTTGAGCTACGAAATCATCTGCGTGGATGATGGATCTAGAGATGGTTCGGATGCACTCTTAAAACAGCAGGCGCAACTGCGGAGTGATTTGAAAGCGGTGATTCTGCGCCGTAATTATGGACAAACTCCGGCAATGGCAGCCGGATTTGGGCAGGCGCGGGGCAAGGTGATTATTACTTTGGATGGTGATTTACAGAACGATCCAAGTGATATTCCGAATCTTTTGCAGAAGCTTGATGAAGGATACGATTTGGTCAGTGGTTGGCGAAAAAATCGCCAAGATGCCTCTCTGACTCGTGTTTTGCCCTCGAAGATTGCAAACTGGCTGATTGGCAAGGTAACAGGCGTACAACTGCACGATTATGGCTGTTCCTTAAAAGCGTATCGATCTGAACTGGTTGCCGATATGAATCTCTATGGCGAATTGCATCGGTTCTTGCCTGCTCTCGCGTTTATTGAAGGTGCAAGAATTGCAGAAATCCCGGTGAAGCACCATGCACGGCAGTTTGGTCAAAGCAAGTATGGACTCGATCGAACATTTCGGGTTGTGATGGATTTGCTGACGGTTTCGTTTATGCGGAAGTTTTTGACCCGTCCAATGCATGTGTTTGGATTGTTTGGATTAGCTTCGTTGGTTGCGGGACTCTCGATCGGACTTTATTTAGCATTGATCAAAATTGGCTTTGGCGAAGATATTGGACAGCGCCCGCTCTTGATTTTGGCAGTGGTGCTGTTTCTAGCAGGCTTGAATCTGTTTAGTTTTGGCTTACTCGCTGAAATTTCCATGCGAACCTATCACGAATCGCAAGGTCGCCCGATTTATCGGATTCGGGAGATTGTGGGACGCGAAGAGTAGATCCGTTAGGACTGCGATCGCCGTCTTAATACGTCTGCTAACTTTGTGAATGACTCCGGCAAAGGTGCGATCGCTTCAATCCACTCCTCGCGAGCTGGATGAATTAATTTCAGTTGCCAAGCGTGTAAAGCTTGTCCTGGAAGATTTACACCGATCGATCGTCCTGAACTATAAAGTGGATCTCCAACAATCGGATTTCCCATAAAAGCGCTATGAACTCGAATTTGATGGGTTCTTCCCGTTTCTAGCTCAAACTCTAACAGCGTATAGTTTCCCAATCGCTCTTTAATTTTCCAATGGGTAATCGCGCGTCTGCCGCCTTTTTCTTCGGGAACGATCGCTTGTTTTTGGCGATCGACAGGATGCCGCCCAATCGGTTGATCAACCGTTCCACTCTCTTGCTTGGGTGCGCCATAGACGATCGCGTAATAGTCCCGCCGCGCTGTTTTGGTTCGGAATTGCTCTTGCAGATGATGAAAAGCTAATTCTGTTTTGGCAACGACGATCGCGCCTGTTGTATCTTTGTCCAGTCGATGCACGATTCCTGGACGTTGAATCCCGTTGATGCCTGGCAAACTTTCACAATGAGCTAGTAAAGCATTCACCAATGTTCCTGAATCATGTCCAGCAGAAGGATGCACGACCATACCTGCTGCTTTGTTGACAATGATCAGCGAATCGTCTTCGTAGAGAATGTCTAATGAGATCGCTTCTGGTTTGAGTTCGAGCGGTTGAGCTTCGGGCAATTCAATCTGAATGAAATCTCCATCTGCGACCTCTGCTTTTTTCGATTGGCAGAGTTCTCCATTCACTTGAACGTAACCGGATTCGATTAATTTTTGAATCCGCGATCGCGACAAATCAGGCAGTTGATCCGCCAGATATCGATCGATGCGAATATCACTTTCTTCAACGTAAAATTCAATCATTCGTTCTAATATATTGCAAATACTCACACGCTGAAGGGGACAAATTCGACCTCTTCTAGAATGCGTTCACCAATATAAGGGCTTAAAGATTCAATAGTGACTAGATCAACGGATCGACCAAACAACTCCTCTAGGAAAAAAGAGAGACGAATGAAATTGTCGAACGTTTTTTGCTCTGGCTCAAAGGCTACCAAGATATCAACATCGCTACGATCGCTGATGTCAGTCTCTCGGACAAACGAGCCAAAAATCCCACAACGACTTACCCCAAATTGATGTAACTCTTGTTGATAGTCTCGCAAAAGCGACAATACTTGAGCTTTTGTTTGGACGGGCATCATTTTTTATGACAACGCAATCATGGCAAAGCTTCTCCATTTCTCAAAATAGTTGGAAATTGTGGACGGCACTCAGACAAAATCTCATGTAAGTTCACGACATTGCCAATTACCGCGATCGCTGGCGCACCAAAATTTGCGGCTTCCATCTGTGCAGGCATCGTCGCTAAGGTTCCAATCAATTCCTCTTGCTCCGGTCGAGTGCCCCATCTGACCATCGCGATCGGCGTTTCTAAACTCAATCCACCTTGATTTAACTGTTCAATAATCGTCGGCAAATTGTGAACGCCCATGTAAATCACGATCGTTTCTGACCCTTGAGCGATCGCGCTCCAATTGACTGCCGGACGATATTTACCTGCTTCCTCGTGCCCGGTTACGAACGTCACCGATGAACTATACGATCGATGCGTCAGGGGAATTCCTGCATAAGCAGGAGCCGCAATTCCGGAAGTAACTCCAGGAACCATTTCGACAGGCACCCCTGCATCAATTAGATCCGTCATTTCTTCGCCACCACGCCCAAAAATAAACGGATCGCCCCCTTTCAAGCGCACCACGATCGCAGCTTCTTGAGCTTTATCGATCAACAACTGATTAATCTCAGACTGTGCCATCGAATGCCGTCCGCGACGTTTTCCAGCATCGATTTTCTCAGCGATCGGATTGATCATCGCTAAAATCGGCTCACTCACTAACGCATCGTAAACAACAACATCCGCGCACTCTAACAAAGTCTTACCTTTCAGCGTCATCAAACCGGGATCGCCAGGTCCCGCACCGACTAAATATACTTTACCGATACCAGCCGAATGTGTTGTATCTACCATGAGTGTGGCGAAGTTTGCGAAGGGGAAAAACCGAGTATGGCTCAGTCTACTCAATTTAAGAGTCTACTCAATCTTAAGAAGTGATATCTACTACGTTTGAAACTGGATAATTGAAAAATTGTGAAATGATTATCTCAGAATACTAGCGGACTGCGTTGATCGCATTGCTAATTCTGGCGCAATCCATTCCACAATCAGATTGACAAGATCCTCGCAAAAGTCAAATGCACTGAGTAAATGTAAAGACGAGTCTGGATATTTCTCGGCAAGCGTTTGAACCGAAGCCGCGATCGCATCTGTTATCCCGCCTGAGAAGAGAAAGTAAGGCAAAATCACAATTTCCTGACATCCCTGCAATTCCGCCAAACGTGAATCTAATTTCGGCTCAACTGACCAATACGCAGAAACAGCATCGATCGCGGTTGCAAGTTCTTCAATGACAGCGTTTCCACCAGGGCGACGGCTTCCATGAGACAGCAGAATTCTTGCATCTGAAGGAATCTGACGAATTCGCTTGGCTAAAACTTTCTCCAATCCTGCATAACTGCCCAGATGAGGCATCACTTTGAGTTCGGCTGAAATGTTCGATCGCGCGATCGCAATCTGCTCTGGAATGTCTTCCATCACATGCACGCCAGGTAGCAAAAAGAGAGGCACAATCTGGATTTGAGAGATGTCAGGATGCTGACGGCTAAACTCCTCGATTTGCTCATGTAAGGGAGTGGGAGCGCATTCTAAAACAGCCGCTCCTACTGGAGTAGAAAGTTGCTGTTCGATGCGATCGCGCAGTTGATCGATCGCGATCTGGGGGCGAATATCCCGACTTCCATGTGTAACGAGAAGATAGGCAGAACGCAAGACTTAAGCCTCTCAAGAATTGTGAAGTTACGTAACATAATAGCGTTTCTGCTTCTGCTCTAACCGAGGATCAGAAAGATTTTAATCAAAGGCGATGAGAAAGCGACTGCTGCTATTGATTTTGGGTTTCGCATTACTGCTGACTCAACGTGCAAGTGCTTATACCCCTGCACAGCCTTACTCACTGTGGTTTTACTTTGATCGTGCTCCTGAAGCGGTGCAATTTGTGGAATGCAAATCGACAAGTTCTCTGCTCTGTGATCAGCCCAAGTTATTAATTCAGTATGGGAACTGTACCGATGTCGTCTGTTTGAAAACGCAGCCCGTTTTGCGATCTCCATACAAATTTGAATGTGCAGAAACAGCTTGTCTCTATCAGGAACCGCTTCAGAGCCAAGGTTCTAGAAATTCTATCTTTCAATTGATTGTTCAATTTTCCAATCAAGCTCGCTCCACTCCGCCTTTTACGGCTGATTTTCGTAGTCGGATTGCGGGATATCGCGATCGCCATTTCACGGTAATTCGTCAGAATCAATCGCTCCAAGTCGAACCTGACGAAGCAATGAAGCCAACCCGTTGGGAAGTGTTTGGCATCGCATTGACGATTACACAGTGCAGTGAATTCGCGATCGCGCTGCTCTGCTTGGGTGTTCTCAGATTTAATCGATCTCAAGTTGCAAGAGTGTTGCTCTGGATCGGATTTGTGAATCTACTAACCTTTCCAGTCGTGTGGTTTTTCTTTCCATCTTTGCAAGCGTTTCAGTATCGATCGACTCGCGTCTTTGGTGTATTCAGTTTATTCAATGCGCTCGGGTTTAGCCTGGCACTGGTTCATCAAAAAACAATTACGACGAAAACAATCATTAGAACTGGAATCGTCTGGTTTTTCTGTTTACCGATCGTACTAATTGCTGCATTCTTGTTCGCGGTGCTGGTTGGCTATGCAGAATTTCTACCGACAGCTTTAGGCGTTCCCAGTCTGATCACACTGATGACTTCTCAAATCTGCGTGGCGATTTGGGAAGGATGGTTATTAGCGCGATCGCAAAGTGGTCTATCGAACTATCATTCTTACTGGTTAAGTTTGTTGATCAATCTATGTAGTTTTCTATCCGGCTTAGCATTACTTCCTACATTGCAGCAGGTTGGGTGAGCGGATTATTTCGGTACCACTTTTAAAATAATCGGCGCATCTGGTACATCCATCGTTACTCTTCTCGGAGCCGAAAATGTCGCTGTTGCACTCGACGATCGATTCGGTAAAAAGGTCGCTGCTGCTTTAGTTGGAGTCAACAAATTCACGGTCACTCGCTGAGTTTTGATCGCGTCTGTACTTTCGGTGTTCAGCCACATGACTAAGTAAAAGTCACCATTCCTCTTCTGCAACAAGGTATGCCGTAAGTCTTTTACATTGCCGCTGAAATAGTAAGATAAGCTTCCAGGAGCACTGCCGCCAGACTGATCATTCAAAATCCGAATCAGATTACGTACCGCATAAAAGGCAGGTTTCGGAGTGCCATCAGCGCGAATGATGCCAAAGTTATTCTCTTGATCTGGAGCCGGACGCTGATCCATGAGTTCGTAGATAAACGTGCGTTTGATCCCACGATTGAAAAACTCCAAATACGTTCTTGGAATATACTTCGCAGAGACTTGCTCGGTCACAGCTTTGTGCGTTGTGACGCGATCGTGAATAGCATTGTGGTATCCCGTCTCGGTGACAATAATCGGTCGATCGCCTGAAAATTGTTTTGTGAGCGGCAACCAACGCCAATCAAAATCTTGCCCCGGCACACGTCCCCCTGAATAACTGTGCATATTGCCCAGTTCACTATAAGCCGCGAGCGATCCAACTTTTTTCCCATTTTCTGGTTGTGCCATGGAGGGAGCCAGCACCGGAATATTTGCCGTGGCTCGATCGCTCTTAAGCGCGCGGAACATATCCGCTTGATAGTTACGCAATCCCTCTGGAAAAGACTTACCCTTGTAGCTCATCCTTTCCGCATTCACATCCCATTCGTTCGGTCCTTCTACCCCTGCCACATAAGGTAGTGCCTGCTTTACCTGATCGACGACATTCTGCGGTGTAATGTTGTCACGTGGATCCATCACTAACGTCGATCGAATCCCCTGTGCTCCTAAGCGGCGCATTTTGGCATACATTTTGGGATCATTCCCGCCGTCACGAATGTGTCGAATCCCTAACTCTCGCAGTCGCGGTTCGACCACATCTTCAAAGCGTCCATAGCTTGTATCGATGTAGCGCAAATGCGTTGCAATCCCTATCGAATCAATAAACGTATCCGCAGGTTTTGCACGTTCTCGAACCGTATTCGCGATCGCGACCGTCATTCCATAATCTGTGCTGAGCGGCTGACCTGTAAACACCTGAAGTGCGTATGTTCCTGCACTGAAAACCGCAGCGATTGATTCGATCATAGTTCTATCAGAGGGACTAATAATATCGCTTCGCTCATTGAGCAGTTTGAGATCTAGATTATTCAGTTAGGTTATCAAGCCTGATGTCAATCGCTGTCGATTGAGCCAGATTAAACTGAATGAAAATTTGAAGCATTGATTAGACTCGATGAATCATCAATGAGGATGAGATCATTTCGTTATCTGAAATGATCATTCATCCAAACGTAAATTCGATCATCCGTCTCCACTTTGAATCTTCTGTAGGATTCGTAACGCCGTTCACGAAGCTGAACACTGAGAAGACCTGCGAGACCCTACAGAACTTGAAGATTCGCGGTTTTATTGCGCAACTTTCTTAAAAAACTCCGAAAATGTAACGGATTGCAACGTATAATTAAACCCAATTGTCGATCACAGGTTAGGTGAACAGACTACATGCGAGTAGCGATCGCCGGAGGCGGCTTAGCAGGATTAGCCTGCGCGAAATATTTAGTCGATGCTGGACACACGCCAATCGTGCTGGAAAGCCGCGATGTACTAGGTGGATTAGTTGCAGCTTGGAAAGATGAAGATGGCGACTGGTACGAAACGGGGCTTCATGCCTTTTTCGGCGCTTATCCGAATATGCTGCAATTAATGGGCGAGTTGAACATCCTCGATCGACTCCAGTGGAAAGAGCATGCTCTGATTTTTAATCAGCCTGAAAAGCCTGAAACCTATTCCTACTTCAGCGTTCCCGACATTCCCGCTCCCTTTAACGTCATTGCTTCGATTCTGAAAAACAATGACATGCTGACCTGGGAGCAGAAACTCCGCTTCGCGATCGGGCTGTGGCCGGGTGTACTCCGCGGTCAAAAGTACGTCGAAGACATGGATAAGTACAGTCTGCTGGAATGGCTACAGCGTCAAGGCATTGGCGAACGAGTCAGTTCTGATATCTTCATCGCTGCCTCGAAAGCACTGACGTTTATCAATCCTGACGAAGTTTCAGCGACGATTATCCTCACAGCACTCAATAAATTTTTACAAGAACGTTACGGCTCTAAGATTGCTTTCTTAGATGGTTCTCCTACAGAAAGATTGTGCCAACCGATCGTCGATCACATTGTTGCAGGCGGGGGCGAAGTTCACCTGAAAAAGCCGCTCAAGCAGGTCTTGTTGAATGAAGATCAGTCTGTGAAAGGCTTCTTGATTCGGGGACTAGATGGCGCACCCGATGAAGTTATTACCGCAGATAGATACGTCTCTGCTATGTCTGTGGATGTGATGAAAGTTCTGATGCCAGAGCCTTGGAAAGCAATGCCATTTTTCCAAAAGCTCGAAGGCTTAGAAGGCGTTCCGGTGATCAACCTACATCTCTGGTTCGATCGCAAATTGACAGATATCGATCAGCTATTGTTCTCTCGCTCCGACTTACTGAGTGTCTATGCTGACATGAGCATTACCTGTAAGGCGTACGAAGACCCCGATCGCTCAATGCTGGAAGTTGTCCTAGCTCCTGCAAAAGATTGGATCGACAAATCCGACGAAGCGATCATCGAAGCGACGATGAAAGAATTAGAGCGGTTATTCCCGCAACATTTAACTGGGGAAAATCCTGCTAAGTTAAGAAAATATAAAGTTGTGAAAACGCCGCGATCAGTCTACACGGCTTCTCCGGGTCGTCAGGCATACCGCCCATCGCAGGAAACGCCGATCGCAAACTTCTATCTTTCAGGAAGCTACACGATGCAGCAATATCTAGGAAGTATGGAAGGAGCCGTGCTTTCTGGTAAGCTGACAGCGCAGGCAATTACGAACGCGCCTGCTTCAACTGCCACTGAATCACCCCGATTAGTGACCAGTCAGTAGCAATTCGCACTTTGTCAACTTCCACCCTTTCCTCCGTCTTACGAATGCTGCAATTGCCCGAACAACCCTCTTCCTACCTGCGATCGCTAGCTTCTGTCGATGAGGCTTACGAACAGTGTCGCCAACTGATGGAACACTTCACGAAGTCTTTCTACTTAGCGACGCTGCTATTCCCGCTCGAAAAGCGGCGGGCAATCTGGGCAATTTATGTCTGGTGTCGCCGGACAGATGAACTTGTCGATGGCTTTAATGGCAAGCAAGCCACGAACGATACGCTTGATCAGTGGGAAGAGCGCTTAGAAAAAATCTTCGCGGGCTATCCCGAAGATGATTTCGATGTCGCACTGGTTGACACGGTGGAGCGCTTTCCGATCGAGATTCAACCGTTCCGCGACATGATTGCGGGGCAACGGATGGATCTCTATCGCAGCCGCTATGAGACGTTCGATGAGCTTTACTTGTACTGCTATCGGGTTGCAAGTACGGTTGGTTTGATGTCCACGGATGTGATGGGGCTAGCTGAGCCAGATACGACTGCGCCCTGGTATCGTCCTGAACCTAGCTATTCGCCGTTAGACGATGCGATCGCGCTCGGTGTCGCGAAACAGTTAACGAATATTTTGCGCGATGTGGGTGAAGATGCGCGTCGGGGTCGGATTTATCTACCGCTTGAGGATTTAGCGCGGTTTAATTACACCGAAGACGACTTGATGAAGGGTGTGAATGACGATCGCTGGAAAGCCCTGATGAAGTTTCAGATTGAGCGAGCGCGGCAGTTCTATGCAATGGCAGAGCGTGGCATTGGTTCATTAAATGAAGATGCCCGCTGGCCAGTTTGGTCAGCCTTGATGCTGTATAGCCAAATTTTGAACGCGATCGAGAACAATAATTATGACAATTTCAACCATCGGGCTTATGTACCCGGGTTGAAAAAAATGTCGTTGTTACCGATTTCTTGGCTGAGAGCAAAAGTCCTTTAAGCTCTCGACAACCGATGTAGCCACATAAAGTTCGGACCTTCTGGCGAAGCACAGCGCTGAATCAGATTGTAAGAATACGAGAGATTGTCGCCCGGCAAATCATTGCGATAGCCGTCCTCAAACCACTCGCCAAACGGATCATTCACGCGCAAGCCGACGCGATCGTATCCGCGCACGACTAGAATATGTCCAAAGCTCGTAAAGTATCCATGCAGAATGCAGGGCTTGCCTTCGGAGATCGCTTTACGAATATCGAGCATTCGCCCTTGTAAAGTCAGGTCATCTTTTAATCCATAATCCTCTGCCATGATCGCCAAATCATGCGGATCATGGCGGCTTAAGCCTTTATTTTCCATATAGCGATAGAGTTCATCCTCAAACTGCACCGCATTTGTTCGCTTCGGAATCTGGAAATACCGCATCACCATCGCAAAACTTGTGACATTGCAAGCTCCTTTCGGATTCTCAGCATTGTTGAGTTGCGTATGATAAGGGACATTTAAGAGCTTCGACGACGGCAGGGAAAAATTTGGCAGTCCGATGCTGGCTTTGCGCTCAAAGTTTTTCACCTGTCCGCGTTGATTAAAAATCTGAACATGCGGCTGAAAGACATACCAGGTATTGCGCGGAGGTCTGCCCAAAAACTGATCAACGAGTGCAACCCGAACATGATTATTGCCCACGGGTTTGTAAGAGTGAACGGTAAACTCCTCACCAACTGGGACACTGATTTTATCTTGAGCCGATAGCTTAGAAGAATCCGCTGTGGACTGTTTGAAAGTTGTAGATTGCAGAACTTTGAGTTTCATAAGATTAAGCTTCCCTGACGCTAGCAGTTTACTCCGGATGAGCGATGTCAACTCAGGAATCAGCAGTGAGCCGCGCCGTTTCGGATCACAACGTCTTAAAATGATCAGTCTGTATCATACTGACCGATTCTAGACTAGCGAGAAAGATCATGCCCGAAAATCTAAGAAGCCAAGCTATCACCCAGGGGGTTCAGCGATCGCCCAATCGTGCGATGCTGCGCGCTGTGGGATTCCAAGATGCCGATTTCACAAAGCCGATCGTCGGGGTTGCAAGTGCTCATAGTACGATTACGCCTTGCAACATGGGAATTGCACCGCTTGCCATTCAAGCAGAAGAAGGCATTCGGGCGGCAGGCGGTATGCCGCAGATGTTTGGCACGATTACGATTAGTGACGGGATCTCGATGGGTACGGAAGGGATGAAATATTCTCTCGTCTCGCGAGATGTGATTGCCGATTCGATCGAGACTGCTTGCACCGGGCAAAGTATGGACGGCGTAATCGCGATCGGCGGGTGTGATAAAAACATGCCGGGAGCCATGATTGCGATGGCACGAATGAATATTCCAGCGATTTTTGTCTATGGCGGCACAATTAAGCCGGGTCATTTAGACGGACAAGATTTGACTGTCGTTAGTTCGTTTGAAGCGGTTGGACAGTACAGTGCTGGCAGAATTAACGAAGCCATGCTGTATGCCGTGGAGCGAAGTGCTTGTCCGGGTGCGGGTTCGTGCGGTGGAATGTATACCGCAAATACGATGTCCTCGGCATTTGAAGCGATGGGCATGAGCTTGATGTATTCGTCTACGATGTCGGCGGTGGATCCTGAAAAAGCAGAAAATACCGCACTGGCTGGAAAGGTCTTAGTTGAAGCGATTCGCAATCAAATCCTGCCGCGAGACATTATTACGCGCAAGTCGATCGAGAATGCGATTTCAGTGATCATGGCAGTGGGTGGTTCGACGAATGCTGTGTTGCACTTTTTAGCGATCGCGCATTCAGCAGGTGTGCCCTGGACGATCGATGATTTTGAAACGATTCGCGAACGGGTTCCGGTGCTCTGTGATCTCAAACCTTCGGGTCGTTATGTGGCAACAGACTTGCATCGGGCGGGTGGAATTCCGCAGGTGATGAAAATGCTGTTGGCTCATGGCTTGCTGCATGGAGATTGTTTGACGATTACGGGAGACACGATCGCAGAACGGCTGAAAGACATTCCCGAAGAACCGCGTGCGGATCAAGATGTGATTCGTCCTTGGGATCGACCGATGTATGCGACTGGACACTTAGCAATTCTCAAAGGCAATTTAGCCACAGAAGGATCGGTTGCGAAAATCACAGGCGTTAAGAATCCGAAGATTACAGGCCCCGCTCGTGTGTTTGAGTCTGAGGAAGAATGTCTGGATGCGATTTTGGCAAACCAAATCAATCCAGGTGATGTCCTCGTCATTCGCTACGAAGGCCCGAAAGGCGGCCCTGGAATGCGCGAAATGCTTGCACCAACTTCTGCAATTATTGGAGCAGGATTAGGCGATTCAGTTGGCTTAATCACCGACGGACGCTTTTCGGGTGGAACCTACGGCATGGTTGTCGGACACGTTGCACCGGAGGCATTTGTCGGCGGTACGATCGCACTTGTCCAAGAAGGCGATGAAATTACGATCGATGCTCCCGCTCGTTTACTTCAGTTGAATGTAACCGAAGAGGAATTAGAAAAACGCCGCGCTGCCTGGAAACCCCCTGCCCCGAGATATACCAAAGGCGTGCTAGCAAAGTATGCCAAATTGGTCTCGTCGAGCAGTTTGGGGGCAGTGACGGATTTGGGATTGGGTTGATTTGAGTAGAGAGATAGAGAGAAAACTAGAATGATGCCTTAGAGGGTGTTTGAAAAGCATCAACAATTTCCTCGCTCCGTTCTAGCTCGCCCTGGAATAGAATTCCGGGCTAACCGTGCGAAGTCCTTTGAAAAGGACTGAAGACCTGACCTTGGTTGGCTGTTAGTCCCTTCAGTGGACTTCGTTCAACTAGCCCTGGACTTCCAGTCCGGGGGCGGGTGAATGCGATGAACGATACTTTTCAAACATTCTCTTACTCCTCACTCTCTACTTTCCATCTCAAAATTTCAAATTTTTTCCCAACAATCTTCTCCCCAATCTGCCCTAGCATGGAGAAAACCATTGGAATCAGACTATGGTGCGACTTCGGATTTGGCAGTGGATCGTTTTGGCACTCCCGATCGCAGTTGTGATCGGGTTTCTGCTGATTTCAGCAGGACTTCAAATCCATGAATGGGGAATCAACTGGATTTGGGCGATCGTGGCAGTAATCTTCGTCGGGTGGCGCTGGCTGCTGGTGAAATGGACACAGCCTGCACTCAGTCAAGTTGAAGCGATCGTGGCTGAACTCTCAGAAGAGACAATCGAACTCAGCGACTCTCCTGCAACCAATGCGACTCGACAAGCCGAAACCGAAGTTCAGAAAATCTTAGCTGAAGCACAATTCGATCCGCCCATCTGGCAAGACTGGAACATCTTTTGGCAACGCTGTCAGAGTTTGATTCGCGCGATCGCAAATATTTACTATCCAGATGCTCAAAAGCCGCTGCTGAATATCTATGTTCCACAAGCGTACTCACTGTTGCGTGGAACTGTGGATGACTTAGATCAATGGATGCAAAGACTTGCACCTGTCTTGAATCAAGTCACCGTGGGGCAAGCTGTTCAAGCTTATGAGATCTATCAAAAACTAGAGCCTTCTGCGCGGAAAGTGCTGCGAGTGTGGAACTGGGCGCAATGGTTTCTCAATCCTGCGGTCGCAGTTGCTCGAACTGCAACACAGAGTAGTAGTAGCAAAGCAACTCAAGAACTCCTAGGCAATCTTAGCCAAATGTTGCGAGAAGCAGTTTTGCGAAATCTCGCAAGACAAGCGATCTCACTCTATAGCGGCAAGGCTGCACCTGTTCTACCTGCGATTGAAACACCTGCAAAATTCCAAACCTTAAAAGAAGTCATTGCTCAAGCAACACCCGTCGAAACAGTCGCACAAAAGCCTGTTAGCTTATTGCTTGTCGGTCGAACTGGAGCCGGAAAAAGTAGTTTGATCAATACCTTGTTTGTGCAAGCACAGGCAAAAGTCGATGCACTGCCTTCGACGGATCAAATCCAAGATTATCGTTGGGAAACAGAGAGTGGAGAGACTTTAACGCTCTGGGATACACCGGGCTATGAGCAGGTTGAACGCTCTGATTTTCGGCAGCAAGTCCTCGATTATGCTGCAAAAACAGACTTAGTTTTACTCGTTTCGCCTGCACTCGATCCAGCATTGCAAATGGATTTGGACTTCTTGAATGCACTGAAGGCACAAGAACTGCCAACTTTGGCGATCGTCACGCAAGTCGATCGTTTACGTCCGATTCGAGAATGGACTCCACCGTACAACTGGCAATTCGGCGATCGCCCCAAAGAAGTCTCGATTCGAGAAGCGGTTGCCTATCGTCAAGACGTGTTGGGCGAAGTTGCTTCATTCGTCTTGCCACTCGTCACAGCGGGTAAACATCGAGAAGCTTGGGGCGTGGATGACTTATCGATCGCGATTCTGAACAGCCTTGATCCAGCCAAACAAGCGCGGCTCGCCCGATTTCTCAAAAACATTGATGCCCGTACTGTAACTGCCGCGAAGATTATCGATCGCTATACCTTTCAAATGGCGACAACTCAAGGCTTAACCGCATTTCTAAAAAGCCCGGTTCTGAGATTTCTGTCCACGATCGCGACAGGTTCACCCACATTAGCCCTATTACTCGCAGAACAAATCCCGATCGAGCAATTACCGATCGTCGTGGGTAAATTGCAAATGGCGTATGACCTCTACCAATTGCTGCAACCCACAACTCCGCTTGATTTTAAAGCCTTGTGGTCGATCCTGAGCGATAGCTCATCAACCCCCGATCGAGTTGCCTGGGCATTTGGACATGCGTTAACCGAATATTGGACACAAAACTTATCGATCGAAAATCTGGAAATCCGCTACCGCCACTACTTAGACGCAAAACCACTGTGAAATTTAGACAAATCTTCTGTGAAGGATTGCAAAACCCTACTGACTGTGTAATATTTATCACGTTATTAGGGATAAACAGCAATCCTCCGAGCAGTCTATGACAGCCCCCACCGTCTTTGCCTTGACGTTTGCATCTGCGGTATTACCCACACCATCGGTATCCGTTCCTCCGACTTCGCTCCCGCCAGAAAAGTTCCCGATCTCCATTACTGAACCCAGGATCGCATCTTCTCCATTGAGTTCGACGGTTTCAGTTCGACCTGAAGTGGAGATCCAGCCTGAGTTTTCTTCAGAGGTTGCCCCGCTGGTGTCTGCGCCTCGATCAGGTGGACAACTTTACCTGCAACGCCTATCTGCTTTGAAAATCGGCAAGCTCTACACCCGATTGCCCAGCGACAGTTTCCGAGAAATTTGGCAAAATTCCTCTGTTCAGCCGACGTATGAACAGTGGCGAAAATTACTTGCTCTAGAAGCGAAAGCGGTATCAAGACGCAATGGAGATCGTCAACTCTCGATTCTCCTCGGTGATTCCTTAAGTTTATGGTTTCCGGGCGATCGCTTACCTCAGTCTCAAATCTGGCTGAATCAAGGCATTTCTGGTGATACGACTTGGAATATCTTGGCGCGCTTACCGGATATTGCGAACACCCGCCCCGATCAAATTTACGTAATGGCAGGGGTGAATGATTTGAAAATGGGGGCAAGCGATACTGAAATTATTTGGAATATGCAGCGAATTCTCAAGCAGCTTCGCGCAATGCATCCTCGCACCAAGGTGATTGTCGAATCAATCTTACCGACTCGCACCCCCAGAATTCCCAGCGATCGCATTATCCATATCAATCAGCAATTGCAAGAACTTGCACGCCAAGAAGGAGCAACCTATCTCGATTTATTCGCGCAATTTGCCGACCACGATGGTCAGATCCTATCGGAATATACGACCGATGGAATTCATCTCACAGCTCAAGGCTATGCGACTTGGCAGACTGTGTTCCAGGATTCTGATACAAGGGTCGCGGCGGCTCCGGTTCTGGCAAATTGATCTGAGATTTGAGCGGGGAATGTAGTCGTCGATCGCATGAATTTTGCGGAGTGGGGAGATGGGGAGAAAGAAACCGATTTTCCTACCCCCCTATCAGATTGATGGTGATGAACTCGTCGATATGCAGCATTCAAATCACCGATCGCCCAAATCCCTGTGCGATGCTATCAGCGATTAACACAATGCCGAGTAAAATCAGCACAACTTGAAACAGAACCGGAAACCAGCGGCTTACAAATTCTTGAATGAGCGCGATCGCTTGAGTAGAACGATTCTGAGCGATGACATAGACGACCACGAGCAGAATCAACGGCAAAACAAAGATGACATCGTAAAACAGTAAGAGCAATGCTAACTCTGTCAAAGATGGATTCGTGCGAGTCATTTGTTCGATCGCAGCGAGATAAGGCAGTGCCGTTGGCGCTTCAGTGAAGGCAAGCATGAATCCAAAGAGAAACATATCGCTCGGTTTCAATGACTTTGGGCGTTTCACTGCTGTTTTCGATATCAATTTCTGAAAATTCCAGCCAAGATATAAAAGTGCAATTCCTAAAAGAAATTGCAAAATGAATAAAACCGCACCCAATTGATTGAATACTTTTGCAATTAATTGCATCATGCCGAATGCAATCAGCATTCCTGCAATCCAAGCCGCTAAGATTTCACCCAAAATAAATGCGATCGATCTCGGAACAGGCTTTGGTGTGGTCAATAGATACACCTGCGCTGCAACTGCATTCGGATTAATACTATCCAAGAGCGCGATCGCGCTAATTGTCCAAAGTAATTCACTCATGCGTCAGTTCGGATTTGAGAAAATCAACAAACTGGCGAGCCGTTCTTCCCGATCGCCCATTGTGTCGCGTCGCCCACTGTAACGCCCGAAACTCTAAATCATCTACTGAAATGCCCGCCTGCTCTGCAAGGTGATGCACAATTTTCAAATAAGTCGGTTGATCCGCAGGTTCAAACGTTAACGTTAACCCAAAGCGATCGCTAAACGATAATTTCTCTTGCACAGTATCCCAGTTGTGAATCTCATCGGCATCTCTAGGTCTAGGGCGATCGTCAAAAAATTCTCGAATCAAATGCCGTCGATTCGACGTTGCATAGACCACAACATTCTGAGGGCGAGCCGTTAAATTGCCTTCTAGAACCACTTTTAATGCCTTATACGCATCGTCATCTTCTTCAAACGACAAATCATCGACAAAGATGACAAACTTCTGAGGCAGATTGCGTAATCCTTCTACGATCGCAGGCAAATCTCTCAATTCTGACTTTGCCACTTCAATCAATCGCAGATTCTCATATTTACCCAGTAGTGATTTGACCAGCGACGATTTCCCTGAACCGCGACTGCCATACAGCAAAATATGCAGTGCAGGTAATCCAGCCAGCAAAAATTCAGTATTCCGCAACAGTTGATCGCGCTGAGACTCATACCCGACTAAGGCATCGATTCGCACCGGATCAGGAGTCGCGATCGCGTTTAATTTCCCATTCTGCCAACGGAATGCAGAGTACTCGGCAAACCTTCCAGTTCCAAACTTGCGATAGAACGAGAGTAACTCAATAAACTCACCTGCCCAATCTTCAGAAACTTCTAAGCGTTTCTGAATTCGTTCAAACTCCTGATACCGAGAACGACTATCGACCTGAATCAAATGATCTCGCCAAGGAACGAGATCCAATAACTCAGCAAATTGAGCACACCCAAGTTGATAAACCTCTTGCAGAATTCGGGCATCACGCCGAACCGCATGAATCAATTCATCGGGAATAAAACTTTCATGCGCTTGCTGAGTAAACGCATTCTCTGAAAGCAGAATTCGATTCAGCAAGTAATCTTTCCAGCCTTGCCGGAGTTTTGCTAACGCTGAAAACCAATCTGCGTAAGCCTGAATTGCAATTTCAGGGCGATCGAGATTCTCTAGTACAGTGAGAAAAGCACCAGCGATCGCATCTTCAAAGACATCGCGATACACCAATAGCGATCGACATTTCTGAACCAATCCTTTCATCACTCTACATTCCCAACACAGCCGTTAAAAACTTTGGCACAGGCAACACTAAAAGGATTAAAATCACCAACGCCATAAATCCAATCGCCTCACGCCATCCATCAACCTCAACCACATCATTTAATGTCGGTTCATTTAATGCAGGCAACAACAATAATAAAACCGCCCAAAGCAGCAGATGAGGATACACAATCGCCAACCCAAGCAATAAAAATCGCGAAATCCGACCAATTCTCGCCCCGATCCGCCGTCCAAAGATAGCATGAACCATTCTCCCACCATCAAGCTGCCCGATCGGCATGAGATTAAATGCCGTGAATAATAATCCGATCCACCCCGCGATCGCTGTCGGATGTAATCGAATCGCTGCCTCCGCGGTCAACTCTTCCCCAAAGACTAACTTACTAAACAAGGCAAGCACGATCGACAATCTTGGATCAAGCGCCCGAAACTGAAAAATTCCGGTCTGTCCCTGAACCCCGACCAATTCCGACTGCACCAAGCCCCACGCTAACAGCGGAATGCTCACACTCAACCCCAAAAACGCCCCAACTAGCCCAATATCAAACAACGCCTTGCGATTCGGAATCCGCGATGCCAACCGCGTAAAGCCCCCAATCGTCCCAACGGGGAAAAAGGGCAGTGGAATAATCGGAATAAAATACGGCAACGTCGTTGCAACCTGAAATTTCCGTGCCGTGATGAAATACCCAAAACTGCGCGCACCAAAAAACATCAAAATTGCGATCGAATAAGGAAACCCATCCTCCAATAGTGCCGGAATCGTTGGCACTCGTCCAACCACCTGCAATCCTGCCCAAGTCGTCGTAAATAGCGTGAGAAATCCTAGCACAAACGCAAATCCAGGACGCAGCGCACCCGGCTGATGTTTTGCTTCAAACGCGGGCACAGAATTCAGCACCAATTCAAAAAATGGCTCTCCTGGAAAATATTCCTGAAAAATCACATCAAAGCGATCGCCAAACTGCGCTTCAATATTGGTCCGAATGATGTCATATGCCTTTTCCGGCGCAGTTCTCAGTTGTCCACGGCAAACAACTCCCTGCGGATGATACTCCAAATGCCGCAGGTAAAAAACTGACCAAGGAAAGCAGGTTTGCAAATTCGATTCTTCGGCTGGATTGAGAGGGCGGAGGCTGGCAAGACTGGGAGGTTGCAGATCGGGAATCGGTTCGGGCGGAACTGGCTCATCGATCGGCTCTGATCGAGAAATGCGCCCTCGTTGAATCAGATACAAGTACAACACCAAACAGCCTGCAAATAAAATTGCGGTATATCTCAGGGGCATCGTCTGTCCTTGTGACACAACGGTCCAGATCAACAGAATCAAGACAGGCAGCATTGCCACCAGCCACAGTAGCCACACGGGCGTGCGCGTGAGACTTGCGACCCACTGGGTAATAAATAGATAGGTAATCAGTCCGAGCAGCAGAAGCCAAATCATGAGCCGAAAAAAAGGGGTCTAGGGCATGGAAGAGAATTGCAGGATCTGGCACAATCAACGGTGGCGGTTTGCCATATTCTTTAGTTTGAACGATTTAGAAGTTTGTGCCCCTAGAATCTTCAATTCCTTTAACACCCCAGTCACGCCCTGCAAAAGCTCCACGTCTGGTTTTGACTGAGGAAACCTGTGCGCAGGATCGTCTTGTCCCAATTTTCGCATTTCCACCGAATCGTGACACACTCGGTGGAACATCCTATCTCATTGTAGAAAAAGAGGGAAATGTGCTGATCGACTGCCCAGCGTGGGATGAGCAGTCGCGATCGTTTCTCGATGCCCAAGGGGGTGTAAAACAGCTTGTGATCACGCATCGCGGCGGAATCGGCAAAGTTCGCGACATCCAATCGGCGTTTCACTGCGACGTGATCATTCAAGAGCAAGAAGCCTATTTACTCCCGAATCTTACCGTCACTCCATTTCAGGAAAATTTAATGATCTCGCCACATCTAGAGGTCATTTGGACTTCAGGACATTCGCCTGGAACCGCCTGTGTGTATTTGAATGCGTGCGGCGGTGTGCTCTTTTCGGGACGGCATTTAGTCGCAGATTCTCAAGGCAATCCTGTACCGCTCAGGACTGCGAAAACGTTTCACTGGCTGCGGCAAATTCGCAATGTGCAAAAATTACTCGATCGCTTCGATCGCGATACGTTGAATTGGATTTGTCCGGGTGGAAATATTGGCTTACTGCGAGGTAAAACGGCGATCGATCCCGCCTACGAGAAATTAGCCCAGCTTGATTTGGAGCAGTGTGTCAAACAACAGCCTTTACTGTGATTGACGAATGGGAAGTTCGATCGTAAATTCTGTCCCCTGACCGGGTTTAGATTGGCACTTCAACCTGCCGTGATGTTGATCGGTGACAATTTGATAGCTAATTGCCAGACCCATTCCAGTACCTTTGCCCACAGGTTTCGTCGTAAAGAATGGGTCAAACATGCGCGCTTGTACCGATTCAGGAATCCCGACACCACTGTCTAGAATTCGGATTCGCACCCAATTCGCACTGATAAATTCGGTGTGAATCTCAATCACTGGCGCACAAACTTCGCTGACTGCATCGATCGCATTCGTCAAGATCTGGAGGAAGACTTGATTTAAAGAACTCGCAAAACATTCCACCTTCGGCAGTTGGTTATAGAACTTTGAAACTATGATTTTCGACTCAGCCTGATGCAGTCGGCTTTGCAGAATCGTTAAGGTACTTTCAATCCCGTCGTGAATGTTCACAGGCTTCAGTTGCGCTTCATCGAGTCGAGAAAAGTTACGCAGAGACAACACAATTTCTCGAATTCGTTCTGTTCCGGTTTGCATTGAATCAAAGATACTTTGCAGATCTTTGTAAATAAAATCGAGATTGATTTCCTCGATAAACGCTTCAATGTCTGGAATTGAATGACACTCATGAGTTTGATACAACTTAATCAACGCAACAAGATCCTGAAAGTAATTCATGGCGTGAATAATGTTGCCGTGAATAAACCCAATGGGATTGTTGATTTCATGAGCAATTCCGGCAACGAGTTGCCCCAGAGAAGACATCTTCTCACTGTGGATCAGTTGCGCTTGCGTTTTTTGAAGTTCTTGCAAGGCATTTTCTAGATCGATCGCTTGTTGTCTAAGCTTTTCTTCATTGGCTTTGCGATCGCTAATATCGCGCACAATGCTCAAAATACTGACGACTCCTCCGTTCGAGCCTCTAATACTAGACGTATTACACAACGCCCAGTACCAGTCTCCATCTTTACGTCTAGCCCGAAACTCGATCGCAGATTGCCGCTCTCCAGTTTTCAAAAGCTCCTCGATGGAAGCTTGAACAATGTGCAAATCCTCAGGATGAATAAAGTCGGACAAGGGTTTGCCGAGCAGCTCTTTGGCTAAGAATCCAGAAATTTCAAAGACTTTAGGAGAAATATAAGTAAAGAGACCCGTGGGCGAAAAGGCACAAATTAAATCATTGGCATTTTCCACAAAGCTGCGAAACCGCGCTTCACTTTCTGCGATCGCGCATTCTGCCTGCTGGCGCTGGGCTTCAAGCTGCTTGCGATCGCTGACATCAGTGACAATGCCATCCCACACGATCGCTCCATCAATTTGCAGTTCCGGCTGTGAATGTCCTTCAATCCACTTGATCTTGCCAGAAGACAGAACATTCCGCCCTGACCATTTCCAGGGTTCAAGCGTTTCTGCTGAGTGTCGAATCGATTCTTCAAATGATGCGCGATCATCGGGATGAATTTGACCGATTAGCAAGCCTGGATCTTCTTGAATTAACTCGGGTTCGACTTCATAGATGCGCTCAGAAACCCGGCTGACAAACGGAAAACTCACAGTTCCATCCGGCTCAAGCCGAAACTGATAAATCATACTGGGAATATTCGTTGCCAGACGTTGAAATCGAGCTTCGCTTTGTGTCAGTGCCTTCTCCACATTTTTTTGGGCACTGATATCGCGAACCAGGACTAAAGCTTCTGTCTCACTGTAACGGCGGACTCGAACTTCTTCGTATCGAATTTCATCGTTCCATTCGATCTGCTGTTCATACACTTGCATCTCATTCGTCGCGATCGCAGATGCAACATATTCCATCTGCTGTTGAGCGACTTCTGCTGGAATGATTTCATCTAAGCGTCTACCGTACCAATCGAATTCTCGCCCGTATGCTTTGAAGTTTTTGGGGAGGTGATAGTCGAGGCAAACCCCATTGCGATCAATCCGTAAGATTAAATCTGGGATTGCGTCTAATAAAATCTGATAATCGCGATCGCGCCCGCTGGAACTGGGGTTTGTCCACTGCTCAACACTCATTGCCTATCTTCATACAGGAATCTTTCGTAGAGTTCCCGATTTAAACTAGGCGCTTACCAATGCGATAGAATCATCCTTACGGGTGCGCTCGATCACATCGCAAGATCCTCAACGCATTGGCAGAGGCGGATTTTGAGCGATCGCTATATAATACTTTGCAAAATCCAAGATCTGCACTGGTGTAAGAGGCGTTTGAATTAATGTTGCCAAACCAAAAATCGTCTGCGCTCGGTTTTGCGCTGCTGTTAACGACTGTTGCAACGGTAAAACCCCTAGAATCGATCTTTGTTCCTCAAACTTTGGCTCAAGCCGCGCCCACAAGTTTCCCGTTTCCGTCTTCTGTGCCCTCAGGGACAACGATTCAAATTGATGGTTCGAGCAGTATGGTAACCATCAACCAGGCTTTGAAACAACGATTTGAGCAGCAATTTTCAGGCAGCACCATTAATCTCAACTACTCGGGCACGCCAGCTGGATTACAGGCATTGCGCGATGGCAAAATCGACCTCGCTGCGATCGGTCGTCCGCTCACCGCATCCGAACGCCAAGAAGGTTTAGTGCCTGTTGCCCTCGAACGCGGCAAAATTGCCATTATCACCAGTCCAGACAATCCCTTCAAAGGCGGGATCACCGTTGTTCAACTCGTCAAAATCGTTCGGGGTGAAATCACCGATTGGTCAGAATTAGGCGGCGCACCTGGAAAGATTCGGTTTATCGATCGCCCCGATCTCAGTGACACCCGGACAGCATTTCGGAACTATTCTGTCTTCATTCAACCGTCTGAGTCAGTCAGCAGCAGCAGTCCAATTCGTACCCCTGAAGACAGCACCCAAGCGGTTGCCCAACAACTGGGTCAAGACGGCATCAGTTTTGCCCCTGCCAATCAAGTTTTAGGGAATTCCAGCGTCCGGATCGTGCCCATGCACAACACGTTGCCCAATGATCCCCGCTATCCGTTCTCACAGCCGTTCTACTACGTCCATAAGGCGACGCCTTCTCCGGGAGCCGCTGCACTGTTGGGTTACATTACTTCGGATGTAGGACGTAACTTAGTTCAAACCACAGAAAGCGATCCGGCTTCACTCGCTTTAGATCCTGCGACTCTCTTTGCCGCTGGAACGGCTGCAACGGTTGCCTCATTGAATCCAGGAAATCCAGGAAATATCGGCGCAGGTGCAGGTTCTTCTCCCGCTCCCGCCCCCTCTCCTGCTGGGGCTGCTACTCCAAATTCAACTTCAGGCACAGCTCCAGATGGACAAGCCCCAGATTCAACTGCTAATGCGCAAAAGATTGCAGAACAAGCTCCGGCTGGATCTGCCAATGAACCAACGATCGTCGGGCAAGTCCCGGCTGGATCTGCCAATGCGCAACCATCGTCTAACAACGACACGAGTAACAACGATAGTGGTATTCCAGGATGGCTCTGGTGGTTACTGCCACTCGGATTGGGAGCACTGCTTTTAGGTTGGCTTTTACGCGGTCGGCGATCGACTCCCTCAACTGCTGAAGTTCCACCTGCTGCGCCCTCTCTATCCCCTGCTCCAGCAGCACCGCCTCCACCTCCGCCACTTATGACTCCGAGCGAACCTGATATCAGTCTGGCTTCTCGCGCGGAATCTGTGATCTCATCGGATCGCGCAGCGATCGCGGAAGTTCAACCCCCGACGATTCCATCGGCTGCAATGGGTGGAGCAGCCGTCATTGCGGGTGCTGGAGCCGCTGCCGCAGCATCACAATTAGGACGTGCTGATGCGGGTGACAGTCCTGAACCGATCCCACAATCCACAAGTGAAGTCGAGCCACCTGCTGAGGTTGCGGGTGCTGGAGCCGCTGCCGCAGCATCACAATTAGAGCAAGCATTAGAGCACTCTGATGTCGAGGGCGTTTCTGAATCAACGACTGCTGCATCTGCAATTGAGGTCGAGCCGACTGCTGTGCCTGAGCGCCCCTTAGTTGAAATTCGAGAGATGCCGCCGATTGAAATGACAGCACCCTCGATCGAACCTCCCGAAGCTCCGCCTGAATCCGATTTTGATCTCTCTGGTGCAGCCGCTTTAGGGTTAGCTGGATTAGGGACTGCGGCTTGGATGAACCGGACTCGATCGGGAGTCCCACCCGAGCCGGAACCCCTTGTAACGTTAGATGCGATCGAGGATTTAGACGCGCCAGAAGATGCCATACTCGACCAACCTGCGATCGAGCTGAATCTCGATGATGCACCCAGCGTCGTCGAAGCAGTTCCACAACCTTCTTACGAGCAGTTAGCGTTCGAGCAAGGCGTTGCACCGATCGAGGTAACTGACGCGACAGAACCGCTGGTCGAAAACTCAAACAATGCTCAAGGCATGATTCCAGAAATTGCTGCATTCGGTGGTGCTGCTGCCTTGGGAGTGGCAGGAATGGGGCAAGCGGGAGATAATTTTTCCGGGATTGATCCAGAACCGCAGTTAGAAGAAGTGATCGAGCCAGAGGACATCGACGAAACTCCTGCGAGTGTTGAATCTTCTGATCTAGAAATTATCGATGCTGAGCCGATCTCCGACGATGAAGCGCGCTCAATTATGGATAATTCTGAAGCACAAGTGATCGAACTTGAGGAGCCACCTATAATTGCGGCAACTTCTGAAGTCGAATCTGTAGAAGCAAGTTCTTCTATTCCAGAAATTGCTGCTTTAGGTGGAGCCGCAACAGCAGCAGGGTTAGCAGGCATCGCAGGTTCTCGCTTAGCAGATCAAGAAGCCAATCTTGAATCTCCTCAGCCAGAAGTGCCCGACACTCAGGAGACACCTGCCATGATTGATCCTTCTCAACCCGATGCAAGCGCAGCATCTTCAGACGAATCTGCATTACCCGGAATCGCCGCAGTCGGCGGAATCGCTACCGGAATGGTCGGTATGGCAATGGCACGATCGGATGAGGGTCAAACGATCGTAGAATCAGCGCGGTTTGATGTCGGACAGACCGATTTGTCGAGTGAAGCTTTAGCGGATGTGGATGAAGGCTTACCGGATTTACCCGATGGCTACGGGGACAGTCGAATTGTGCTGATGCCGCGCGATCCGCAATGGGCTTACGCCTATTGGGACATTCCTAACGAACACAAATCCGAACTGCGTAATCAAGGCGGACAGAATTTAGTGCTGCGATTGTACGATGTCACGGATGTCGATTTAGCGCATCAAAGCCCGCACAGTTTGCAGCAGTTTGCCTGTGACGAAATGGCGCGCGATTGGTATTTGCCGATTCCTGTCAGCGATCGCGATTACATTGCAGAAATTGGGTACATGAGCGGGGATGGACGCTGGTTGATGCTGGCGCGATCACACTCTGTACGCATTCCTCCAGCTTATCCGTCTGCCTGGGAAAACGATCAATTCGTCACGATCGACTGGGAAGAAGAACTCACAGGTAAAACTTTCTTGACATTAGGATCACCCGCCGCTGAAAGTGAAATAGGCAGTCCGAATGGCATGTATGATCAGATCTTCGACCTGTCACAAGGCGCAGAACTGCAACGCATGGCTGGATCGATTTTCGGTTCAATGCAGCAGGTTCCGGCTGCCGCTGTCAGTTCGTTTGTGTTCCCGTCGGGGATGGGGATGTGGGCGTTGCCAACGGTTTCGGGTATGTCAGGCATTGGCATGTCAGGAGTCGGCATGTTCTCAGGTGGTGCGATTCCGGCTCGTCCGCGCAAATTCTGGCTGGTTGCAGATGCGGAACTGATTATCTACGGGGCAACAGAACCGGATGCGACTGTCTCGATCGGCGGACAAATCATTCCGCTCAATCCAGACGGAACCTTCCGATTCCAGATGTCCTTCCAAGATGGTTTAATCGATTATCCGATCTTGGCAGTCGCGAAAGATGGGGAACAAACGCGATCGATTCATTTGAAGTTCAATCGCGAAACCCCCAGCCGCAATACGAATACCAAGGATGAAGCGATCGATGAGTGGCAATGATAACAGGAAGGGAGAATGAAAAAGTTAATTCAAGGACATCAGCAGTTTTGGGAAAGCTATGTGCCGTCTCATTTGGATCAGCTTGAGGAACTGTCGCATGGGCAGAAGCCCAGAGTGCTGTTCATTACTTGCTCGGATTCGCGGATTGATCCAAATTTGATCACCCAAGCGGGTATTGGTGAACTGTTTGTGATTCGCAACGCAGGCAATATTATTCCACCGTTTGGAGCCGCGAACGGCGGAGAAGGAGCAGCGGTTGAATATGCGATCGCGGCTTTAGACATTCAGCAAATTATTGTCTGTGGCCATTCGCATTGTGGCGCAATGAAAGGCTTGTTGAAGTTGAACAAGCTTCAGGAAGACATGCCCCTAGTATATGACTGGCTCAAACATGCTGAGGCAACTCGCAGATTAGTCAAAGAAAATTACAGTCAGTACAGCGGCGAAGAATTGCTTGAAATTACGATCGCAGAAAACGTCCTGACTCAAATCGAAAATCTCAAAACTTATCCGGTCGTTCATTCCCGTCTATATCAAGGCAAGCTAGAAATTTACGGCTGGGTTTATCACATTGAAACGGGTGAGCTTTTGGCATTTGATCCGGAGACCCATGCTTATGTGCCACCTCAAAGCCAGCTTTCGCCGCGTGAACTGGGCGCATTTTATGAGAAAACCAGCGCGCCACCCGTGGCTTGTAATTTGCCTCACAAAGAGGACAATGGCAATGGTCAGTTGCGCCAACCTGTGACGATTCGCTCTCAAGTCAAATCCGCTGAGCCTGTCCCTCAAACCGAGGTTATGCCTTGGTTGACGGCTGAGCAAGCCCAACGGATCTATCAAGGATCAAAGCGGTAGAATGCACTATTTGGGGCGGATCGTCGCCCCTTAAAAAGTTTGAGCATTGAACGCAAAGTAATGTTTTTACAATGCGCTCTTAAAGCGCTTTCACAAGCGAATCATCGTAGATAGATTTCACATCTAGCGGTTGTTGAACGACTTTGAAATCGTAAGCAGCTTTCGCAACTAGCTCGAAATTTTTAATCGCATTGTTCGGATTTTGAGGATTGAACCCGATCGTTTTGTTGCCCTCAATATCAAACAATGCAATTCCCGTAAGCTGTGCGCGCAGTTCTGAAGAGGAAGTCCCTAAACGTTGAGCAGCAAGCGCGATCGCAGATTCATCTCCGGCTTCTAGCAATTTAATTCCTTTGTCGGCTGCTTTCAGAAATGTCAGCAAATCGGCTCTGCGATCGGAAATTAACTGCGATCGTGTAACCAGCACATCTGCAATCAAATTTGTGCCCTTGGTACTGAAGAGAAGCTCTCCGCTGCCTTCCTTCAATGCCTTGGTGAGAAATGGCTCATAAGTGACAGCAGCATCTACCCGTTGTGCATTAAATGCAGCGGCAGCAGCGGCAGCAGACATATCTTTAATCTTGAGATCCTTTTCGCTCAGCCCCCCTTTTTCCAGATAAGCCCGCAGGAAAACCTTCTCAAACAATACATTTTCACGAGCTACTGTTTTGCCTTTGAGATCTGCCGCAGTCTTAATTCCACGTCCGACAATGCCATCTGCCCCATTCGAGTAATCACACAGAAAGATAATTTTCAGACTGGGATCTTTTCCAGCCATATCAATCACATCCCCTGCTGTCACCCAAGCTAAGTCCGTTTTTCCGGCTAGAAACGCATCAATTTGCTCAGTGGTTGACTGATATAAAAGGTCTTGAATTTTCAGTCCTGCTTGTCCATAAAAATCCTTTTTCATGGCAATATGATGCCCTGAATAGCCAGACCAAGGCGTTGCAGAAACAGCGAGAGGAGTCGATTGAGGAGAACAAGCAACTGACCAGAAAAACGTAATACAGGCAATGATGATCAGGCTAATAGACCGAGGCTTAAACATCTACAGATTCCTTGAAAACCATAAAATAGCGCCAGCCTCTTGCAGAACTGGCGCTGAAATAGATATTAAGCTGAGAGTATGATGCAGTTCAGAAAGCACAGGTAGAATTCAGCATTCTGGCTGACGATCGCCAATCAGTCCTCGCTCAAGCTGCAAAACTCATCAGTCGTCAGCAAAAGTTCGCCATAATCTGGAACCCAAGCGAGCCATTGATCCTCAGCCACTTGGCAAAGAAGCCGCCCCTGGTCAGAACTGTAAGCTGTCGGGGGATTGAGCAACTGCACCCACATCGATGGCGTAAATCGCGGAGCGCAGGAAATCGATTGTGCTTGAAGCATCTGCCAGCCAGCACCCGATCGATCGAACCCATAAATTTCTGAATTAAGAGACATAAGCAAACTTCTCTGAAGCGAAGAGTCAAATCTGTAGCTTATAATACATTTTTTTATCCTTCAGGGCAGGATCTGTATTAGAAAGTTACCTGAAAACCCCCAGAGGTCGCGCCTACCGACTGGGGGTTGATCAGATTCGAGTCATCTAGACGTTTGGCTTCAGATCAGCGTTGCGTTCTGCAAAGTACTTATTCAAGAAGGTACTTGCCAATGACAGAATCACCGGAGCCACGAGGAATGAAATCAGTCCGTGTGCTTGGAAACCTGGAACTAAAGCCGCCGCTAGGGTAAAACAAATACCGTTAATCACGATCGAGAATAAGCCCAACGTTACTAAGTTAATCGGCAACGTCAAAAGCGACAAAATCGGCTTCACAAAGGTATTGATTAAACCAATCACAATCCCTGCAATCATCGCAACTGCAAAGCTTTCAATATTCACGCCCGGTAAAACAATATCGACGACAAGTAAGCTCAGTGCAGTCACTAAAATCGTTAGAACATATCCCATGAGTTTTCCCTCAAATCTATCAATACGGATTTTTTCTAACCCTAATCGTGACTGATCTGCTGAGGAAATCCCCTCTCCATCCAGGTAGATTTCAATCTCTTTCGGAAGTCGCTGCTGATTCACGGGGATGTTTACTATTGCCGTCCAAACTTCCATCAACTGGAGCTAGACGTTTTGCAGGTTTTCTCAAGCGATCTTCAAATCCTTTAATCACAATATAAAGGACAGGAACAATGAACAAACTTAGGAAAGTTGCGACAACCATCCCACCGACGATCGCAGTTCCCAAAGATTGACGAGCCGCCGCTCCAGGTCCAGTTGCAATCACCAAAGGAAGTGCGCCGATCGCAGTTGAGATCGCAGTCATGAGAATTGGTCTTAACCGTTCTCGTCCTGCTGCAACGACTGCACTCGCAATTCCTTTACCGGCAGCACGCTCCTCGTTGGCAAATTCAACAATCAGAATCGAGTTTTTACTCGCCATCCCGATCAGCATCACGAAGCCGATTTGAGTGTAGACATCATTTGCAGTCCCCCGCAAGAGAACAGCTAAGAGTGCGCCCAAAATTGCTAAGGGCACAGTTAGCATGATGATCACTGGATCAATGTAATTCTCATACTGAGCAGCTAGAGTGAGGAACACAAAGACGATCGCTAATCCGAAAATAAAGAATGCTGCGCCCCCTGATTCGATTTCTTCCAGTGAAAGCCCTGACCATTCAAAGCCAAAGCCTCTCGGTAAGGTTTCTCTCGCAACCGCCTCCATCGCTTGAATCGCTTGCCCAGAACTTGCCCCCGGTGCTGGAGCACCGTTTAATTCAATCGAGCGGAATAAGTTGTAGTGGGTAATAATCGATGGCCCTGTATTTTGGGTAACTTTGACTAAGTTCCCCATCGAAATCATCTGCCCGGTTGTACTACGAACATACAGCTTTTTAATATCTTCAGGGTTCGATCGATATTGTTGATCCGCCTGAACATAGACGCGATACGCTCGGTTGAACTGGTTAAAGTCATTCACATAGGTAGACCCGAGAAAGACTTGTAAGGTATTGAAAATATCATCGAGCGGAACTTGCAGTTGATTGGCGCGATCGCGATCCACTTCTACCGCGATTTGCGGCGTATTTCCGTTAAAGTTCGGACGTAATTGAGCAATCTGAGGACTTTGCGGTGAAGGATAAGCGGTTGCACGACCGATAAATTTACCCAAAGTCTCACCCATTGCTTGGAAGCCTAAATTAGTGCGATCCTGCAAGTGAAACTCAAATCCACCAAAGTTGCCAATTCCAGAAATAGCAGGCAAATTAAACGGCAGCACAACCGCTTCCTGAATCGATGCCATCTTGGGGAACAGTCCGAAAGGTTTTGGGAAAAACCCACCAATAATCGAGTCTAAAGATTGATCTGCACCTCGACGCTGATCCCAAGGTTTCAGGGTAGTAAAGATGATTCCGTTATTCGGAGTTGCGCCACTAAAGCTAAATCCGCCGACTGCAAAAATGTTGGCAACTTCTGGTTGAGCTTTGAGAATCGCTTCTGCTTTTTCTAAAACTTTTTCGGTATAGCCAAGCGAAACCCCTTCAGGCGCTTGCACAATTGTGATAAATACCCCTTGATCTTCATCAGGGATAAAGGCTTGCGGCACAAGGTTATAGACAAAGTAGGTCAGTGCTAATGCTCCTGCAAAAAAGGTCAAGACTAATCCTTTTTTGCGCACGACGCGATCGAGGTTTCTTGCATAAGCATCACGAGTTTTATCAATGCCCAAATTCACCCGCCGGAAGAACCAGTTATTGCTAGCCGTTTGTCCACGACGCAGCAGTAACGCAGACAGCATCGGTGTAAACGTCAATGCGTTAAAGGTAGAAACTGCGACCGAAAATGTGATTGTTAAAGCAAATTGTCGATAGAGTTGTCCGGTTGTTCCTGGGAAAAATGCCACCGGAACAAACACGGTCATCAAGACCAATGAAGTTGCAATCACCACTCCAGATAAAGTGTTCATCGATGCGATCGCAGCTTCCACTGGATTCATATCTTCATCTTGAATCCGCCGAGTGATGTCTTCAATAATCACGATCGCATCATCGACTACTAAACCCGTTGCTAGGGTTAAGCCAAATAGCGTCAGCGTATTGATCGAAAATCCCAGGATCTTGACAAAGATGAAGGTGCCAAGAAATGCGATCGGAATCACGATCGACGTGATCAGTGCTGCTCTCCAGTCTTGGAGAAACAAGAACAAAATCAAGACAACTAAGATAATTGCCTGAATCAGCGAATCAACAACCTCACGCGCCCCTGCTTCAATAAAGACAGTCGTATCAAATGCTACGTCATACTTTAGTCCAGGCGGAAAGTTACTCGATAAGCGTTGCATCTCATCTTTGACAGCTTTTGCCACATCTAGCGCGTTACTGCCAAACTGTTGGTTCACTCCTAACCCAACGCCTCGATGCGTCACGCGATCTTGCGTCGTAAATCGCAGCAATGACCCATAATTCTCAGCCCCAAGCTCAGCCCGACCGATATCTCTCAGCCGCACTAAAGCGCCAGACTGTGCCGTTCGGATGACTAAGTTATTAAATTCCTCAGCTTCTTTGAGTCGTCCTTGTGCCGTGACTGAATATTGGTATTCCTGCCCGGGGACTGCTGGCGCTTGCCCAATCTGTCCCGCCCCAACTTGCACGTTTTGCTGTCTGAGCGCTTGCACGACATCTTGCGGCGTTAACGTTCGAGCAGCAAGCCGTTCTGGGTCGAGCCAAATCCGCATGGCGTAAGTTCGTTCACCAAAGATCTGAACTTCGCCTACGCCTTTCAGCCGTCGCAAAGCATCTCTCAAATACAAATCTGCATAGTTACTCAAGTACAGATCATCATAGAAATCTTGATTTTTCTTGGGGTCTTTTTCCGAGTAAATCCCGATCGCGAGTAGAAAATTATTGTTTGTTTTAGTGACCTGAACTCCAGTTTGAGTCACAGGACCAGGTAAGCGCGATTGCACAGTCGAAACGCGATTCTGCACATCAACAGCAGCTAAATCCTGATCTCGTCCTAAGTCAAACGTCAGGTTAATGTTACTTACACCATTATTGGCACTGGTCGATTTGATGAACTTAACGCCAGTAATCCCGTTCAACTCGCGCTCTAGAATGTTCGTGACAGTCGATTCAACGACTTCAGCATTCGCACCGACGTAGTTTGCCGTTACCCCAACTTGAGGGGGAGCAATGTCTGGATATTGCGCGATCGGTAACGTCGGAATACAAGCAATCCCTAACAGTGTGATGACAATCGAACACACTGTCGCAAACACAGGACGTTTAATAAAAAAATCGGAAACAGACAAAATCACCATAATAGATTCACGCCTGTGAAAGGACTATTGTGAGAGGGCTATTGCTGAGAAGACTGTTGAGCAGGAACTTGAGCAGCATCCATGATCGCAGCACAATTTTGCAGTTGCAAAATTCCAGAAGTAATAATGCGATCGTTGGCGCTCAGTCCTTCGACGACTTCTTGTTCATTGCCAATAATTCTGCCGAGTTGAATCGGCTTTTGGGCTGCAACTAACATGTCCGGATTCGCTTCAAATTTTCCGCCCCCTTGAGGTGCGGCTGGCTCTGAACACCCCGATGCACTTAGCGGAGCAGCAACAAAAATAAAATCTCTTCCCCCTAATCGAGAGATTGCTGTTGTGGGCACGAGTACGCCAGGTCGATTACTCCAAACAACGCGCGCGCGCACAAATTGCGAAGGTCGCAAGTTCCGCACATTCTCAAAGACTGCTTTTGCTTGCACTGATTGCGTAGTCGAATCAACATTCGGGGCAACAAAGGAAATTCGACCTGTCTGTACTTCTTTGCCTTGATCATCGAGCAGTTTGACAGGTAAGCCTAGCCGCAAAGCACTTGATCGCTCTAACGGGACTTGAATCTGAACTTCTAACTGCTGATTCTGAGTAATATTCAACAATTGGGAGGTCGGACTCACTGTATCACCGACTTTAATCGGGATTTCCCCAACGGTTCCAGTAAAAGGAGCAGTGATCGTATAGTACTGCAATTGAGCTTGTCCCTCTGCAATATTGGCTTGGGATTGTTCAAAAGCTCGGCGATTTCGCTCAACGACGGATTGCGCGCGGCTAATCGCAGAACGTTGCGCAGCAATATCTGCATCTGCTTGTCTCAAGGCTGCTTGAGCAGTCTGTAGAGCATTTAAACGCTGATCAAGAATTTGTTTACTGGTTGCGCCCTGTCTTTGCAATTCGACAAAGCGATCGTACTCTTTCTGGTTCAATTGCACGTTTGAAAGTGCTGTCGCACGCTGAGCTTGCAGCGATCGTAAAGTTTGCTGTTCGTTTTCAACATCTGCTTGGGCTGAATCAATGTCCGCTGCTGCCGTTTGCGATGCCGATTGCCGACTCGCAACTTGAGCACGTTGTTCGCGATTGTCAATTTGTAAAATAGCTTGCCCGGCAGTCACTTGCTGACCAGGTCTGACATAGATTTGCGAAATCTGTCCACTGACCTGCGGTTGAAGCGTAATGGATTGCCGAGAATCTAAGGTAGCGGCATAGTCAGAGCTATCTTCGATCGTTGAACTTTTCGGGTTTGCCAACGGGACTGGAGTCGGTTGAGGCTTCATCTGACTCACAATCATCAGAGGCAGAATAATCCGATTAAAGACAATCCAACCCAATCCGCCAACAACTGCAAGTCCAATTAACCCTGGAATCAGAAATTTACGCCAGCGCGGACGACGAGGCGGCAATTCTGAAACTGGGGCATCTGTCTGAGCGAATCCAGCGCGATCGGTATTTTCGCCATTCATATTCAAAGTGCTGTCAGGGGGGTTGAATGAAACGGTAGAAGGGGCGAAATCGTCGATCTCAAACTACCGAGCGGTCTTAAAGAAGCTGAGAAACAGATGTATTATTTTAGGAATTCTACCAGAGCATTTCGTACATTACTAAGAATACGAACCATATTGTCTCACTCCACAGGTAGATCTTAGCAACAAAAAAACTAGCTCCGTCTATCTTTTCGAGAGTGAGCATAGCCTTGTACCTCGATCTAAGTCTTGCCCGACTAGTAGAAGATCCTTATGATAATCTCGAACATCCAAAGGCGCAAAAAATTCCAGCACAAACAGCACTGGAATTTTTCTGTTAGCTCTCTGTGCCTACTCTATGTACCCAGTCATCCCCAAGTTGATCCGGATCGACGATGGCTTATAGCTTGGATGAGAGAGAAACTTTGGGTTCTTCAGAAATCGGAGTTTCTTCGCGTTTTGGCTTGCGATGAATCCGAATGCCTAGAAAGATGTCATAGACAAATCCTAAGAAATCTTCTTTCAAAAGCCCGATCGATTGGGGTGATCCCTTCTCATCCAAAATTGGCTTCGCTGCATAATAAGCAGCTTCATACTTATACCAAGGGACAGCAGGCCATAGATGATGCACCAAGTGATAGTTCTGACCCATAATCAGCCAGTTCAAAATCCTACTCGGATAGACTCTCGCATTCAACCAACGATCTCGTTCCTTAAATGGACGATGAGGCAAATAGTCAAAGAATAATCCCAAGATTAACCCCACGATCGCTAAAGGCACAAACCAAAAATTGAACACATATCCCAGAAAATGAAACTGGCACGCAGCGTAGATTACAAGCGCCAAAGATAGCCGTGCCAAAAACCACTCAAAGAGTTCATTTTTCTTCCATAATTTGCGCTGGAAGAAGAAGAACTCGTGATACATAAACCGTGCATTGATGATCCACAAGGGTCCGAATGTAGATACAACATGATCTGGATCGTTTTCTGGATCATTCACATGAGCATGGTGCTGAATATGAACCCTCGTAAAGACGGGGTAAGAGAAACAGAGGAGGAATGCGCTCCCGTGACCCAAAATTGCATTCATCACTTTATTGCGATGAGCCACACCATGACAGGCATCGTGGATGACTGTTCCAACCATATGTAATGCCAAGACATTAAGGCAGAAACTAATCCAATCCACCCATCCCCAAAACCAATATCCTAACGTCGAGATAATTGCGATCGCGACCGACAGCAAAAAGATCAACAACGTTGGATTAAAATCACCAGGCGCTCCCAGTAACTCCCTTGGAATCGTCAGGGGCTTCGTTGCCGCCTCCGACATCACACCGTCTCTCCTTGCGAATACTCAGAAAAGTATACGTCAAGGCATGTCTTTAAGTTAAGTAACGGCTTTCTAAGATTTTGCAATCGACCCGTTCGCTTCTCTCTAAAGGTAGATTCTTTTGCAGTTGGGAACTTCAGAAGATCAATTTAGGTCAATCCAGTTAGAACGCCGTTCAGAGTTCAAATCTTTCTAAATTAATTCACAACGATCGAGGTTGATTCCCATGTCGCTACGACCTGTAAGCTGGGCAAAAAATAAAAATAAAGTAGTTCGAGGAACGTTACTTTCGTTGAGCGCGATGATGATCGCAAGTAGTGCAGCTGTAGCACAAACGGCTCCAGGCGATGTCATCATTCCCACTGAACCCGATCGGGGCGGTTCAACCACGATTCCGGTTCCCAATCCGGACGGTTCAACTACGATTCCTTCTCCCACGGCTGCGGGCACTCGGTTTGCGTGCCGGGTGAACAATGGACAAAATACGGTGATGTATTTCCCGGAAAATCAGCCGAATCAGGCTTATCCGTGGGCAGTTCCCAGCAATATGGGTGGGGGCTGGGATGCTCTACGTCGGTGTAATGAAATCGCGCGTCGTCTTGAATCATATCGCCCTGATGGTCTGCGAGAAATGACGACTGGCGTTGAAAATGGCTACAACACGATTTGTGTCACGACGGATCGGGTGCCAAGCTGCCGAATTGTGCTGACGGTTCCCAATGGACAAGATCCGTTAGCGACCCGCGATCGTGTTTTCCAAAATCTCTCAGTAGCGGATAGTGGTCAGCAAACCCAAGGCGTTCTAACTTATGGCAGTGGTCGTTCTGATGTGCTTGACCAGTTGGGCAATCTGCTTGGAGTTCGAGGTCGTCGATCGACTGCGGTGACGAATGGTCCAATTAATCTCAAGCCCTTCCTGTCTCGTTCAGATCGAGGAACTGGGGAAAAATTAGTCGGTGGGGTGCAGACTCGGACAAATCGTCCGGCAGTTCAATCGACTCCTCGGATTTTTCAACGCCGCTAAGGGTAGGGAGATGAGGAGATAGGGAGTCAATCCCTAATCTGGGAAAAACTTTTTTCCTTCTCCTCTTTTTGCTCAAAAACAGTAAAAGGAGCGAGATTTAATCTCGCTCCTTTTACTGTTTAGATACTGGGGCGCTAGGATTCGAACCTAGGAAATGCCGGGACCAAAACCCGGTGCCTTACCGCTTGGCTACGCCCCAACGCGCTGCCTTACGTATATTAACACTAAACCCCAAGAATATGTCAAGAATTTTTAGAGACATACAAATCTTGGTATCAAGTCGCACTGCTTCCGAGTTGAGATGTTGCGTATGATGAAGAGATAAAAATCTAGTTTTTTATCTCACGCTGATTGGGAGCCGCACGATCGTGAATGCAGCAGAACAAGCGACTAGTTTAGAAACCGCAAGCAAGATTGCAACGATTACAAATTTAATTAAAACTGACTTCCCAGATGCACGAGTCGATCTCAAACCTTGGGCAAATGACCCAGACACCCGTGAACAAGTTGATCCAGACTCGATCGATATCGGATTTCATTTTCCAGGGCGTAGTCGCTTGTTTCAGTGCCGCAGTGTCCTAATTCAGATTCGCTTTCACTCAGATGATGAAACTCACATCAGACGAGCGATTGGCGTTGAGACCGCTGGATTTGATCACCAAGGTAAACAGTGGCAGATGTCTACCGTTCAGGATTGGATTGCTGAAGGAGAAGGTCAACCCGCACCCGAATCGGTGATGCGATTGAAAGAATTTTGTCAGCGAGTTTTAGAAGTCTTCAATCAAACTGCGTGAGATCCGGTTGCCAGCGATAGCGATTCAAACTCAGTTGATTCGCTTTGAAAACAATGCCTTCGGCTTCTAAACGCGATCGCTGAATATGATCCATCCCTTCTCGACGCGGCGACATCGAGATTTCTCCTTTAGCATTCACGACTCGATGCCAAGGCACAGCCAACGTGTCATCTGTGGCACGAAATAGAGCATATCCGACTAAACGCGCTTGTCTTGGTAGTCCTGCAAGCTCTGCAACTTGTCCATACGTTGCAACTTGCCCATAAGGAATTTGGCGAACGACAGAGTAGATTTTCTGATACTTCGACATTCTCTTATTGCAGACTGCAAATAAAGGCGGCGAGAGCTTTATGGTAATTCGTCTCAGGCTTCATCCACGGGTCATTGACCGTTGTATAATTGATTCTCGATCGCGTGGCAAAATAGCCCATCCGAATCGTTCTAAACTGCTGTGCTTCGCAATTCATTTCCACTCTCGAATAGGCTGCTTCCGCATTCACTAGATCGTAAATGATTTTGTCGTCAGACTTAATAATGCTATTTGTCTCAATGTAGGAAGTCCCATTTACTTCAGTGTTCGGAACAGGCTTCCAAGCTGGATTTTGCAGCTCGAAGGTTTCGGCTTGAGCGGGAGTCGCAATCAGCAATGCAGCGCTTATGAAAAGAATCGATCGCATTACAACTCCCAAACTCAACTTTTCTATTATGGGTTACTTGGGCGAGACAGACGATCGCGAATCTTTTGCAAAGAATTAGAGGTATTGATCGGCGATCGCGGTTGTGGAAGGTGACTATCAGGCCAATTAGGCAAGTCAAAACAAGGACATTCGGTAGGTGGCATCCCCAGAGATCGAGTGGGAACGGGCATTGCACACCGCGCACAAGGATTAATTTCCCAAATGGGTGAAAGTAAATCTGTAATCGTCTGAGTTGTACCTTCGATATAGCAGTCTCCGGCTTCAGGAGAAGTCACTAACTTCCAGCAAGCCTCAAACTCATCGCTATAACGATCGCCTGCAATCACAGAAGTCGGCTTGACGGCTTGCTGTCCATTATGTGTCATGAGCCGCTTTCCTAACTGTAACCAGTAGGCGAGATACTGTCTAACTTGCTGCTCAGATGCCATAAAATGAGTCACAAAAGATACCTTTAACTTTGCGAGATTTGAGAAGAATTAGTCTCAATCCCAGGGCAGGTTAAGGAGTGGGATTTTGAGACGAATGATCTACTCCTCTAGGGTATCGTGTCGCTTACCGAGTCAGTGTGAACAAAATCTTTAGAAAGTCTGATCTTTAGAGAATGTCAGTGTAATAGAGTCTCGTTGGAGCAAGCTTTTGATATGTCAGAGCTTGCAAGTTGGGGAATGAGGAAAATAGCTCCCTGCTCCCCCAACCCATATAGGACTGCGATCAATTCGCTGTGAGTTTAGTGGGTGAATTCCCTTGAGTTAGCTCTTGGATAAAAGGCTGGCTGCCAAATTGGCGGGCTAGCCTGATCGCTTTCTGGGTATCTGCTCTTGCTGCTTGGTTTTGTCCAATTTGTTCATAAGCCCGAGCGCGGTACTCGTAAGCTTTGACATAAAAAGGATTGAACCGAATTGCAGTTGAGAAATCCTCGATCGCGGCTCGATAATCCTGCATCCAGAAATAAGCAACCCCGCGATCAATGTAGGGACGCGCCGAACCAGAGGGGAGCAACTTGACAGCTTGATTGAACAAATTAATCGCCGCCCGAAAATTGCGTGCATCAATCTGCTGATAGCCTTGCTCGATCAATGTCCAGAGTTGGGAGTTGGGAGGTTGTCCTGCGGTGGCAACACGCAGTTCGAGTAGGCTCAACTCGCTCTGATATAAATGCCTGGAAGTCTGACGAGCCAAAAGTGCTGCACTTTTTTCAGTATCGAGTTTGGCTTGGCGATCGTCGCCTAATTTCGCGCGCACGAGTGCTAAACCAGAGTACGCGATCGCGGCTGTTGGATCAATTTGCAAAATGCGGTTATAGCTCTCCATGGCTTGTGCAAGCTGTCCACTTTGCAGTTGGGCAAATCCTCTGCCGCTATAGGCTTCCTTGAATTTCGGATCGAGTCGGATCGCTTGGTCAAAGCTCGCGATCGCATTTTCATAATTGCGACTTCGCAACTGCTGCAATCCGCGTTCAAAGGCGCGATCGCTTTCGCTCGGCTCCATTAATTTCGGAGCCGTCGGCGACACTTGAGCGAAAGATAACGGCTGCCAACCGCCGAGTGAGATCATCAGGCTTAAACATGTAAACAGACAAATCTGAGCACCTTGGGGTGTCTTCATAGCGGGATTTCAGTAAGGAAAGGCGACAAATTCGCAATTTTTTTACAGAACTTGTCGGTGACTTCCTTATTAGTGCCCAGTCATACTGCGTCCGATCTCATTAAAGTCGGCATTGTCAATTGAACTTTCGTATAAAAACTTACCGCCGCTAATCACAAGAATGCGATCGGACAATTTCAGCAATTCATCCAAGTCTTCACTGACGAGCAGCACCGCAACGCCGCGATTGCGGGCTTGCAGAATTTGCCCATGAATATCTTCGACGGCTGCGAAGTCTAGACCAAAGCAGGGGTTGGCTGTAATCAGCAGCTTAATGTGATCCGAGGAAAGTTCGCGCGCCAGAACAGCCCGCTGTACGTTTCCGCCCGATAAGTCACGAATGGGTGTCTCAGGCGTTGGCGTTTTAATTTTGAAACTTTGAATCAGAGATTGGGCTGCGTCTCGAATCGCTTTGAAGTAGAGCAGAATTCCTTTCGATTGGGGAGGACGATCGAAGGTTCTTAAGGCTAAATTTTCTGCCACACTCATATGCGGCACGCAGGCATTTTTTAGCGGTTCTTCAGGGAGGACAAAGACGCGATGTTCATACATTTGCGCTCGTGTGGCTTGATAGCGTTCTCCATTGACGAGCACTTCTCCCGCTGTGGGCTGTCGCTGTCCAGCTAGCACTTCCACAAATTCGCGCTGACCATTGCCTGAAATTCCAGCAATTCCGACAATTTCACCACTGCGAACATTCAGATTAATGCCCGAAACGGCTTCGAGTCCGTTATCTTTATCGGCGTGCAGATCGCGAACTTCGAGAACCGGAATCGGAGCATCATGCGTCACTTTCTCAACGGGCTTGGGTTCGCGCCGTTCGCCCATCATCATTTCTGTGATGTCGGGTACGGTGAGAACTTTCATGCTGCCTGTTCCAGCTAATTTGCCGCGTCGCAGTACGGTGATTTCGTCTGTAAAGCCTGTGACCTCACGCATCTTGTGGCTAATCAGTAAGACACTGAGTAAGCCTGCACTAACTTGCTCTCGAAGCAGTCCTAAAATTTCATCGGCTTCGTTGGGAGTCAGGACTGAGGTTGGTTCATCGAGAATCAGAATTTTGCTCTTTAGGTATAGCAGTTTCAGAATTTCTAGCTTTTGTTTTTCCCCGGCTGCCAATTGTCCAACTAGCGCATCTAACGGCAATTGAAAGGGCGAAGTTTGCATGAAAGCCGAGAGCTTTTCACTCTCTTCTTTCCAATTAATGACTAAATTTCCTCCCGATCGCGCAATCACTAAATTTTCTGCAACCGTCATCGCGGGAACAGAGGTGAAATGCTGATAGACCATGCCAATTCCGTATTTTTGGGCATCGCGCGGAGATGCGATCGTACAAGCCTGCCCGTCTAATTTCACCTGTCCGCTGGTTGGCGTATAGAATCCCATCACACATTTGACCAGGGTGCTTTTCCCGGCTCCGTTCTCACCAAGTAGGGCGTGGAACGTTCCAGGTCTGAGGGTCAATGCCACATGGTCTAGAGCGGTAAACGTTCCGAAGCGCTTCGTCATTTCCTGAATTTCGAGAAGTGGCGGAGCGTTTCGAGTCTCGATCGTAGAGGTTTCAATTTCGGTTGTCATGATTACTAATGCGGTTATCTTTGCGCTTCGGTTCCGTTGGCTGACTTATTGTTTCAATCTTCCAGTCTGCGAGACTGTCATCCTGAGACGGGAAGCCTGGCGATTTTTGGAGGTTCTTCCCGGATCTCTACCCTTCTAATTCAAAGTTCCCAATGCTCCCGGTGCTCCTGAGATGGTTCGTTTCGGGGAACAAGTCAAAATCATAATCACTAACGTCAGCACATACGGTGCTGCATTAAACAGATAATATCCCCCGTCGATGCCGACTGCTTGCAGGGCAGGGCCGACAGCTTGTGCTCCCCCAAATAACAGCGAAGCCCACAAACACTGAACGGGATTCCATCGTGCAAAAATCACGAGTGCCACTGCCATCAGTCCTTGCCCACTCGAAATCCGTTCTGACCAACTTCCCGGATAGTACAGCGACAAATACGCGCCTCCAACTCCGGCTAAAAATCCACCTGCCATTGTGCAGAGCATCCGCACTTTCTTGATCGAAATGCCCATTGCCAACGCCGCCTCTGGATTGTCTCCTACAGCGCGGATAAATAAACCCCAGCGCGTTGTTTTGAAAAACCAGGTCATCGCAGGTGCAATTAAAATTCCCAGCACAAACAATGGATTAATTTTGAAAGTCTGCTGGATTTGTGCGATCGAACTCCAATCTCCGAGTCCAATTGCCGGAAGTTGCGGCGCAGAAGGTTGAATGAACGGCTTTCCGAAAAAGAATGCCAAGCCACTGCCAAAAATAATCATGGCAATCCCCACGGCGACATCATTGACTTTGGGTTGTTGAGACAGCCACGCATGAATGAATCCCAAAAACACTCCCGAAAGTCCAGCGACAAAGACACCGAGCCAGGGAGAAAGAGCACTGCCAACCATCCCTTGTGTAAGATAAGAAACGCCATAAGCACTCATCGCTCCCATCAACAACGTTCCTTCCAAGCCGAGGTTGATCTTGCCGCTTTTCTCGGTCAAGCATTCTCCTAAGCTGACAAACAAAAAGGGCGCGCTACCTCTCAAGGTTCCCGCCACAATGGCTAAGGGCACTCCCCACCAACCGATCGCTTCTGTTGCCATATTGAATTAACCTCCTAAAACTGCAGACGCTGCGGGTACTTTCGGTGCGGGTTCTTTGAACACTCGGAATCGACCGTACAAAGATTCGCTGTACAGAACCACGAGGAACACTAACCCTTGAAGGACAAAGACAGTGGCATCGGGCATTCCTAACCGTCGCTGCAAAATGCTCCCGCTGGCGAGAATGCCGCCGAATAAGATGGCAATTAGCCCGGCTGCGATCGGGTTATTTCGGGCAACGAATGCAACGAGAATGCCAGAATAACCGTAGTTTGCGTTCAGGGATTCATTGGCTCGTCCATGAACTGCGGCGATTTCAACCATTCCTGCGAGTCCAGCACAAGAGCCTGCGAGAAAACAAATGGCGATCGCAAGTTGTCCGACTGGAAGTCCAGCAATGCGGGCAGCTTTAATGTTGCCTCCCGCCGTTCGAGCCGCGAATCCAAACGTTGTGCGCTGGATTAAGAAGTAAGCAATCACACAGGCAATAATGCCGTAGATCAAACCGTAATGCACTCTGGGAAACAGGGGGATTGTGCCTAAGCGATCAAGGTCTGGAATGGCATAGCTAGAAGGTTTATTTAACGAGCTTGGATCGCGCATCGGGCCACCGACGAGATGGTTTAACAGCGCGATCGCAATATAGTTCATCAATAAGCTACTAATGGTTTCATTTACACCTCGGTAATGGCGCAGAGCACCAACGATTGCAATCCACAATCCGCCTGCACCCATTCCTGCAAGCGCCATCATCAGTTGCGTAATCGTGGCTGGAGCTTGATTGACCGCAGAGAGTCCAACGATCGTTGCTGCAATTCCTCCGATGACCAGTGCGCCTTCATTACCGATAATCACTAGCCCCAAGCGGGCGGGCAATGCGGTACAGAGAGAAGTGAGCATCAGCGGCGCGGCGCGGATCAGGGAATTTTGGAAGGACAGCCAACTGCCGAATGCAGCTTGATAAATCGCTCCATATACTTCAAAAGGATTTGTCCCAACTGCGAAGCAGAATAGACCAAATAGAAAAAGTGAAAACAGTAGAGCGCCGATCGGAATACAGATCGCCTCTAAAGTTCTCCGCCATGTCCCGGTGGTAAGCATATCAAAACACCCTATGCTGAATAGGGCGAAGTCTACAGTTGAGAAGTCATCCTTTCATATTCACGATGTTTTCACTGTGTCTAAATTGACGTTTTGTCAGAGTGTCATAGGTTTTAATGATCTTTTTCTTTTGTGCTTTTTTGCTACTGCGAATAATATTTTGGTGGTTTGCGTTCCCGAATTCGGATGAAGCTTACTACTGGTTATGGGGACAACATCTCGATTGGTCTTACTATGACCATCCGCCTTTAGAGGCTTGGATACAAGGTCTGTGCACTTCTTTGTTCGGACGTTCAGCGTTCGTGCTCCGACTCCCGAACTTGTTCAGTAATGTTGCTTTTTTCTACACTTATTATCGAATTGTTATTTATCTTCATAAAAATCTAGAGTTTTGGAAAGTGATGCTTTTGGTAGTATCATCGCCGCTCTATTTTATATTTCTAGGTTTTGCTTGGCATGATCATTTGTTGATCACAGCTTCCCTTATATCTGCGTATTTATTGATTCGGTTTTTAGATACTTATTTGACAGATGGCAGAGGAGAAACTTGGCGGTTGTACGCAAGCGCGATCGCGCTTTCTTTCGCGTTTCTTTCTAAATACAATGCGATTTTTGTCGCGATCGGCTTTTTTGCAACGGTAATCACACATGCTCGATTACGACCGTTATTTCGCGATCGCAGGCTGTATATCGCAATTGCGATCGCGCTGACGGCTTTAATTCCAATCATCATTTGGAATGTCTCAAACGACTTTCTGTCTTTTCGATATTATGTCGATCGTAGTGTTCGCCCAGTCGATCCTGGAATCAAAATTGGTCCATTTCTAGGGTTTACATTAGTTTCACTGTTTGTTGTTCCGCCGTTTAGCTGGATTGGCTTTTATCAACTGTTGAAAACTCGCTTACCCATTCAATCGATTTATCCAACTGTAGCGTTTTGGGTGTTTGTTCCTTCAACAATTGGATTAACTATCATTTCGCTTGTTTCGGCTGCATTGTATTACTGGAACATTACAGCGTATCTATTATTATTTCCGCTGCTGCCTTTTGTGTTCCGAAATTTCAAAGCACAGGCGATCTATGGCTTGATTATTTCGGCAGTACTTGTTTTTCACTATACGGTCTTCCCGCTGACTGCCTTGATTGATCAACAGAGTGATCCAGATTCACGAATGTTATTTGGATGGAAAGAGGTTGCAGCGATCGTTGAATCTGAAGCTCGAACGCTGAACGCACCGCTGCTTGTCACTTCTGATTATCGGTCTGCTTCAGCTTTGGCGTATCAAATGAACAATCGCGATGTGATTGCAATTAGCGATCGCATTGATCAATTTGACTTTTGGCATCGGAATTTACCCAGTGGCAAAGATGCAGTAATTGTTTCGGATGATTGGTATCCGGCGGAATTAATGGTACTCTCAAAATTCGATCGTACTTCTGAGCCGATCACGATTTCTGTAAAACGCTTTGGAGTCTGGATCAAAAATTACTATGTTCGTAAAGGCTATGGATTGAAATCATGACGGATTGCATTCACTTAAGCCGAATTCGTGGCTACGGTTACATGGGCGCATTACCAGAAGAACAAATTTTGGGTCAATGGTTTGAGGTTGATCTTACTTTGTGGTTGGATTTATCCAAGCCAGGACGCAGTGATGTGTTGGCAGATACGCTCGACTATTGCAATGTGATTGACGATGTTCAAACGTTGATTAAAACTTCAAAGTTTCTTTTGCTAGAGAAGTTAGCAGAAACGATCGCAGATAAGATTTTGAACTATCAGCAGGTTAATCAAGTGCAAGTCAAAGTAGTCAAGCCAGCCGCTCCGATTCCTGGGTTTGATGGCAAGATTACGATCGACATTCTTCGCAAGAAAGGTTAACTGCTGGTTGACTCTAATTCTGCGTGACTCCATGATTTATTCAGTCAAAATCTGAGTCAAAGCTGATCACGCGTTGATCGTACCGCCGCTTTTGACGCGTAACTGACCCTTTATTAGAAGAATGCCAGAATTACCCTGCTCGACATCAATGACTTACGCTTTCATATCGCTAATACGTTCGAGATTAATTTGACTCGAAGTTGATCGCCCGTCTTCACAGTGACTCTATGTGCATTACGACTCGTTAAGGCTTCAGGTGCTCGCGTGGGATGGATTAGTCCGTATACAATCGTGTTACAAGCCTTGGACTATTGCCGGACTAATGCACGTCCTACAACCGTCCTCAAATGTGTATTGGAAGAGATGCACCGATTCCAGAGGAGCTTAAGAGCATTTTGCCTACGGTGGAACAGTTGGAAATAGGGCTAGAGAATGCGGCGGGTGATAGTGAAGCTCGCGAGCAAGAGCAGAATACAGATTAGTATCTATGGCAGCGTTACAGCCGATTGCAGCGTCAAGATATACATGCTGCCTTGAGGAATTTTGACTACAGTTGCTTTTTTGGGAGAAAGTAACCCATATACTAGCCCAATCCCTGTTCCAGCCAGTGCGCCTTTCTTGATGCCATCGACATCGTTGATATTGCCTGCACCGAAGGCAGTTCCAACCAGTCGTCCACCCACTTGACTTGCTTCACGAGCACGATCGAGTCCAGATTGAACGGTCACCGTTTGCCCTGGAATCAAGACACTAGAAGCCTGGATGGGAACAGTTCGCCCACTAATCACCAGGAAGTCTGCCATGACGGAAACGCCACCTTTGCCGGGTTTAAGCCGAGCACTGAGCAAGGCGCCTTTGGGTGCGATTTCGTTGCCTGCTTCATCGAAGATGGGTTGAGCGAGGAACAAAGTCGTCGTTTGCTCAGTATCAGCGGTGAGTGTGAGATCAGCAGGAAAAGCAATTGCGATCGCACTCATCGCAGGAATGGTGCGGGTTGAGGTGGGATTGACAGCAGGATTCGGATAAACGGCTGTTGGGGTTCCGGTGGGTTGGAGGTCTTGCGTTCCAGCGTGAGCGGGGAGGTAGGGAGGTAGGCAGGTTGCAGCAGCGATTAAAGTTGCGGAGAGGTTTGCGAATTTCATAATGAGGATTCCTTGTGAGTGTGTTGGGTGTTATCTTCTTCTACGAACAGGTCGATCGTTTTATTCACGAGTGTCTTAAAGAAGGCAAAAAAGTGAGCATCTTGATCGCTCAAAATGCTCACCGTCCAGATAGAAAACACACTCACGATCTACCAAGATGGAAACTGAAAGAAGTCCTGGGTATCAGCAGGTCTCAATTCTGTCATTTGTGAATCTGAGGGATCTACAGGCTTGGTTTCATGCTCCCGGTCGCCAGGTTCAACACAACTGTCAGGGGGTGCAACAGTTTTGCCTTCACATTGAGTACAAGCTCCACTATGAATCAAAGTCCAACCAATGCGATTTAAGCCGAGATCGGTTTTGGTTTCATAGATGCCAGAGAAGTTTTGCCGGAAACAACCTTTTTGCATAAATGCGTTTTCTTCAGCAGTCGGGGTCTCGTTGGCTTTGACAGTTGGGCTGATGGCTCCCAGTAAAAAGAGCGAGAATGCGGCTCCGAGGAAGAATTTAGATTTCATGAAATTAGTTCCTATGTGAGAAAGTGAGGACGATCTAGATTTAGAAGTTGGATCTCAGCTTCGCTTAGCCCATGAGAAGCTACGAATTGGGACATTGAGCGAAGTCGAAACGTGGCTTACCATTTGAGTAAGCTTTCAATGAATTTGTTGTTTGCTTCGGTCTTAATCGCTTCGAGCTTCCCATCTGTGGCAATCTTCACCGATTGAACTTGAGCATCGGCTTGGTAGGCTGCCGCATCTCTCGTCGCAGCCGCTTTGACAAAATCACTACAGTCTTTACCCGCAGCAGTCGGAGTCGAGGTCTTCGAGTATTCTTCGTCGCGGCTGCTATTGCGATTTGAGTTCGAGCGATCTCGTTTACCTTCATCCGAGCTTGCATGATTGTGCGAGGCAGCTTTTTCGTCTGACATATTTGCTCCGATGCCCATGAAGCTTGCCCCTCTGGAGCTTTTCTCACTGGAGGTACTGGCATCGTTGTCGGTTTTCTTCCAAGCATCATTCTCAGCAGATTGGGACATGCCATCGCGACCGGATGAGCTGCGGTGTTCGGCAGTAGCATCTTTGACGACATCATTGCAGAGGAGGCGAGGGTCAGTGGAGAGTACGCTGCTACCAGGGTCGAGAATCGAACCGCCGTATTTGTCGAGTGGACCTGCGAAAGCGGGAGTCAGGGGAGCGAGGCAGGAAGCGGTTGTGAGCAAGGTAGCAGCGATTTTTGCGAATTTCATGATTGAGACTCCTTGAAGTAGTGCGAAGTGTTTTCTGGATTGGTTCTACTCACCTTTACGATTGGGTGAGTGGGTTTATTCAGTGCAGGATGCGAGTGAGTTTTGAGTTGACTCAAATCCTTGCTACTTCTCTCTACGATGGAGAAGGCTGAGTTATTCATCTCCATTAAAAAAGCCACGATTATGATCAATCGTGGCTTCTCGTCTCCAAATATGATCAATCGTGGCTTCTCGTCTCCAAACGATATATTTTCGAGTCGAGATCGAAGATCAGATCACCAGGAGTTCATCTCGATCGATTGAACAGATCGACCCGAATGCGTTGATTTTTGAGATTTCACAATTGGTACGACAAGAGAAAAACTAACTTTGCTGGCTTTGATAGAGTTAATGATACAGAAGTCACTTCTCTGTCGCCCCTTCGTCTAGAAGTCGCACTATGACAAATTGAGAACTCCTTGCTCCCAGAACAGATCGATCTGTTAGATCAGATTCTGGCGACCTCACCCGATCAGGGTTATGTTTTCGATTGCAGAGAACGATATCTATATGCCAGCCCAAAAGGATTAGCTGAATTACGACTGGCGTAATTAACGGGTTGAATGTGAAGTGTTCAAAAGGGAGAACAGTGATGAGTATGGAGCGGCGATTTTTAACTTATAGTGCAGCGATCGGCTTGACGATCATCGCTACCCTCCTTAGCTTTTGGTTAGAGGACATTCTCTCTCGAACGACCGGAGTCTTCTTCTACATTGCAATTGCGATTAGCACTTGGTATGGGGGGCGGCGATCAGGCATCGTTACAACGGTTCTCTCTATACTAGCTCTCGACTATTACTTCATTGTCCCTACTCACCAAATTCATATCTCCAAATTTGAAGACTTTTTTTGGCTTCTTCTCGTTGCACTTGTAGGACTAGTCATCAATTTTTTAACGGCTAGCTTACAGGAAAGCAAACAAATTGCAGCAGAGCGAATGCAGTTTTTGCAGCAGGAGCAAGCAGCCCACAACGAGATGGAGGTGCTGCTACAACAATTAGAAGCAGAACGGCATCAATTGGAACAGATACTTCAACAAATGCCTGTAGGAGTGGCGATCGCAGAAGCCCCGTCTGGCAAACTCCTCTTTCATAATGAAGAAGCTACTCGGTTACTGAGGCATCCCCTAATCGAATCAAATACGTATCAGGGGTATATCCAATATGGCGCGATCCATGCTGATGGACAGCCCTACAAACCAGACGAGTACCCGATCACTCGTTCCCTTTTGTCTAGAGAAGTTGTCAAAGCAAAGGAAATGCAGTATCGGCGGGGAGATGGCACAATCACTTTATTTGCTGTTAGTGCTGCTCCAATCCTGAATCAGGCTGGACAAATTGTTTCAACGGTTAGCACTTTTGAAGATATTAGCGATCGTAAACACGCAAAACAAAACTTAGCGAAGGAACTCCTGCGGATTCAGACCCTCTTCAATACCTCCTTTGATGGCATTGTGATTTTGGATGGGCAAGGCAGAGTCATGAATGCCAATCCCCGTTTTGCTGAAATGATAGGGTACACCCTAGAAGAAACTTTAAGGCTCCGTGTCTCTGATTGGGATGCTCAGTTCACTGACGAAGAACTTCGGCAAGTTATGCAAGACTGCTTAAGCAGAAAACAGGGATTGTTTGAAACGCAACACCGCTGCAAAAATGGCTCAATCTATGATGTAGAAATTAGCTACAACGTCGTGGAGTGGGAGGGAGAGATCTTACGCTTCTGTGCTTGTCGCAATATTAACGAACGGAAACGGATCGAAGCTGAGCGTCGTCAGTTTCAGCTTGTTTTGCAAGAGAAGGAAGCTTCATACCGTCAACTATTTGAAAGCAATCCCCAACCTATGTGGGTGTATGACTTGGAGACATTACAGTTTCTAGCCGTTAATCCTGCTGCTATTGCCAAATATGGCTATTCCGAAAGCGAGTTTTTGTCTATGACCATCGCTGATATTCGTCCTCCTGAAGATGTGCCGCGCTTGCTAGAAAAAATTTCGACGGTTGAGGAAGGTTTAGACCTTGCTGGGATCTGGCAGCATCGACTGAAAGACGGTCGTCTGATTCTGGTTGATATCATTTCCCATATTCTAGAGTTTGCAGGACGACGGGCTGACCTAGTGGTGGCTCACGATATTACCGATCGTAAACGTGCTGAAGAAGCACTACAGGAAAGAGAAGCCATTCTTCAACTCTTTGCCCAAAATGCCCCGGCAGGCATTGCGATGTTCGATCAAGAGATGCGTTATGTGATGGCAAGCCAGCGTTGGACAGAGGATTATAATCAGGGGCTACTGGAATCGATCATTGGGCGATCGATTTACGACCTCTTCCCTGACTTGCCCGAACGGTGGCGACAGGTTCATCAACGCTGTTTAGCAGGGGCGATCGAAACCTGCGAAGAAGATTTGTTTGTGTGGGCAGATGGCACCCAGCAGTGGATACGTTGGGAAACGCGTCCCTGGTATACCGCAACTGATAAGATTGGCGGCATTATCATCTTTGCTGAAGATATCACCCAACGTAAACAATCAGCGACAGCCATTCTGCAATTAAATCAGGAACTCCAGCAAAAAGTGACTGAATTGCAGACGTTGTTAGAGGTGATTCCGATCGGGATTGGCATTGCTGAAGATCCAGAATGTCAGCAAATTCGAGTCAATCCCGCCTTTGCCGACGCACTCGGTATTTCGTCTACGGTCAATGCGTCGCTCAGCGCACCGGAAAAGGAGCGCCCAACCAACTTCAAGGTCTATCAAAATGGACGAGAAATGGCACCGGAAGAATTACCGCTCCAATACGCGGCGGCTCATGGCGTTGAAATTCGAGATTTAGAGGTTGAGGTTGTCTTGCAGGATGGCACAACCATCACACTTCTGGAATATGCCGCTCCCCTATTGGATGAAGCTGGACAGCCGAGGGGCAGCGTGGGAGCCTTTCTGGACATCACTGATCGCAAACGAGCAGAGATCGCGTTGCAGGAAAGCCAGGAACGATACCGCACGCTAGCTCACAACTTTCCCAATGGATCCGTGTTACTGTTCGATCAGGATTTGCGCTATGTCTTGGCAGAGGGGCAGGCATTAGCCCAAGCTGGGCTGACATCCTTAGTAGGAAAGACGATTTGGGAAGCGCTGGATGCTGAAATCTGTCGCTTGCTTGAACCCCTGTACCGAGCGGCACTGTCAGGGCAGGTTCAGACGATGGAAATTCCCTTTGGAGATCGTATCTATTTTGTTCACTGTTTACCCATTTTCGATGATCAGGAATGTGTGAATCTGGGTATGGTGATGGCTCAAGACATTACCCTGCGAAAGCAGGCAGAACAGGTCTTGAAAACGGCGCGAGATGAGTTAGAACGGCAGGTACAGGAACGCACCAGAGAACTCCAAGAAGCAAATATTCTGCTAGCTCAACGGGAACGAGAGTTTAGGACACTAGTGGAAAATACGCCGGATGTGATTACCCGCTACGATCGTCAGTACCGCTATCTTTATGTCAATCCGGCTAAAGCCAAACTAGCTAACATTCCACTGGAGTCTTACCTCGGCAAGAAGCCTTCCGAATTAAATCACTTCAAAGATATGACTCAATTCTGGGAGGCATCTCTTGAAGAGGTGTTTGCCACAGGTGAAATGCGAATCGATGAGATCACGTTCGTTACGTTAAATGAACCTAGAATCTACCACGTCTACATGGTTCCAGAACGAGATGCCAATCATTCCATTACTTCTGTGTTAACAATTGGACGAGATATTACTCAACTGAGACAGGCTGAAGCATCCACCCGCAAGTTTGCTGAAGAGTTGCAACGCTCAAATCAGGAGTTAGAACAGTTCGCCTATGTCGCCTCTCACGATTTACAGGAACCACTAAGAGCCATTACAAGTTTTACCCAACTCCTAGCACAGGACTACCGAGAGCAACTCGATGGCGACGCTGACATGTACATCGAGTTTATTGTGGATGGCGCAGCTCGAATGAAACAGTTGATCAGAGATTTGCTCGCCTACTCTAGGGTGGGTCGTTATGAACTGCAACAGCAATCCGTCGATTGCAATGCCCTACTAGAACGAGTCAAGAAAGACCTACAGATACAGATCGCTGAGAACCAGGCGATGATCACAGCAGACCCCCTGCCTATCATTACGGCAGACCCCAACCAAATGGCAAATCTCCTACAAAACTTAATTAGTAATTCCTTGAAGTACCGGAGTGAAGCAGATCCACGGATCCACCTTTCAGCTAGACACTGTACAGTAGAAGGCGCTAATGATTTGAGCCATCCTGGTTCTTCGCACTTGACAATGAGATCTGAAGAATGGTTGTTCTCTATTCAGGACAATGGCATTGGGATTAAACCTCAATATGCTAAACGCATCTTTGGTATCTTTCAGCGCCTACATACCAACGATCAATATTCTGGCACGGGTTTAGGATTAGCCATTTGTCAGAAGATTATCGATCGACATCAAGGACGAATTTGGGTTGAGTCTCAACTGGGGCAGGGAGCGACCTTTTTCTTCACAATTCCCCTATAAGAACTCACAATGACATCTCACGCCCGATTACTCAAAATTCTGCTTGTTGAAGATTCCAGAAGTGACGCTGTTCTCATCCAAAGAACGTTAAGAGGCAGTAAGCTTGTGAACGAGTTGCATCTGGTGCGAGATGGAGTTGCAGCCACTGACTTTCTCTACAGAAGGGGGGAATATGTAGACGCTCCTCGCCCTGATCTCATCTTGCTCGATTTGAACTTACCCAAAAAAAACGGTCGCGAAGTACTCGCTGAAATCAAGGCAGATGAGGATCTGATGACAATCCCCGGGTAGTGCCCTGAAGGAAAGGATGAGAATTAAAATGAAAAAGATGCTCAGACTAC
>VFQU01000063.1_pt1 | contig 163585 bp, 144 predicted proteins | sample 3512311 | NCBI WGS metagenome assembly VFQU01 (sample SAMN10412377, study PRJNA504923) | tailings metagenome | isolation source: Relicate 3 Philex TSF3 active mining site | place: Philippines: Tuba, Benguet | collected 2017-08-29 | reverse complement strand
AATGAGTTTGTGTTTGGAACTGAATTACCAACAGGAGTTTACAATGTTGTTGTGACACAAGCAAAAGAGACAAGAACCGTTAGAGTGATTAAACGATAATAGATTTTAAAATAGATACTGATTGGTTTAATCATCAGTAAGTAAAAACCCTTTCGATTACTCGAAAGGGTTTTTTGATTTTAATTATTCGTTTATTTTTTGATTTTGTACTTTTGATGACAAATGCGATATATTTATGCCTTGGTATGCTTTATACACTGAACCTAGAAATGAAAAGAAAGTTACAGAGAAACTTAAATACTTGGGAATAGAAGTTTATTGCCCTTTGGTTACACAAATAAAGCAATGGTCAGATCGAAAGAAGAAAGTAGAAGTTCCTTTGTTGCCATCTTATGTTTTTGTTAAATTAGAAGAAACAAATCGAGATGTTGTTTTTCAGGTTTCGGGTGTAGTTCGTTATTTATATTGGCTTGGTAAACCGGCAGTTATTCGTAATGAAGAGATTGAGCAAATGCAACAATGGTTGTTGAATACAATAGTAACTTCGTTTGAGGTTACAGGTATCGAATTAGGAGCCAATTATACCATTCAGTCAGGACCATTTTTAGGATTGGAAGGAACCGTTTCTAAAGTAGATAAAAATTATTTGGAGATAGTTTTAAATGAATTAGGGTTTAAAATTATTTTAAATAAGTAGAATATTTTTATAAAATAATTGTTAAAATCATTATAAAGAGTACCTTTGTTACTCGGTAACTTTATTTTGATAATGCTTGAGAATATAATTACTTCAAAAACCAGATTACGATTATTAGTTAAGTTTTTTATAAATGTAGCTAATGAGGGTTATCTTAGGGGTTTAGCGTCAGAAATGCAAGAGTCTACAAATGCAATCAGAAAGGAGCTTAATAACCTTACTGAGGCAGGTTATTTAATTAGAACAGAAGCCAATCAAAAAATTACTTATAAGGCAAACGAAAAAAATCCCTTCTTCAATTTACTCCAAAAAATAGTTCGAAAATATGTTGGACTTGATACTATTATTGAAATGGTATTGGAAAAAATGGGGACGGTAAATCGTGTTTTTTTGATTGGAGATTATGTAAATGGAGTTGATAGTGGAAAAATTGAAGTGGTTCTGGAAGGAAATGATTTAAACGAAATTTATATTTCACAATTATCAAATAAGATAAAACAAGAAATTCAAAAGCAGGTTATCTTTTATGTTACAAACCAGCACGATAACACTGGTTTGTTAGTTTTTGAGCAGGAAGCGTCTATTACATAATTTATGTAAAGGTTTTTTGCTTTTTTGTTTTTAGTTGGTTGCATGTGAATGTGACTGACCAGGCGAAGCCGTTAAAAAAGTAAGCTTTAAAATAAATTAAAATGAAGCAGCCCGGAATAATTCAATTGCCTAAAATTCAAGATCCAAGAGGAAATTTGACTTTTATTCAAAATGATGATCGTTTGCCTTTTCAAATCGAGCGTGTTTTTTGGATATATGATGTCCCCGGAGGAGAAATTCGTGGAGGTCATGCGCTAAAAACTCAACATGAATTAATCATTTCGTTAAGTGGTAGTTTTGATGTGGCTATTTTGATGCCAAACGGACAAACAGAAAAATATACACTCAATCGAAGCTATTTTGGACTTTACGTTCCGGCTAATCATTGGCGGCATATGGAAAATTTTTCCACTAATGCAGTATCACTTCATTTGTGCAGTGCTCCTTTTGATGAAAAGGATTATTTAAGAGATATGAATGTTTATTTGAATAATAAATAGTTATGGTAGCAAGTTCCATTTATGACTGTATGTTGATTACATTACCCAAAAATCATCAATTGAATGGTAATTTGACTTCTATTACAAATAGTCAGGAAGTTCCGTTTGATGTGAAACGAATTTATTATCTCTATGATGTTCCGGGAGGAAACAGTCGTGGCGGTCATGCACATAAGAATTTATATCAAATAATGATTGCTTTAAGTGGTAGCTTTACCGTAACGATTGATGATGGTCATTTAAAAAGAAGTTTTTTGTTAAATCAACCCTATCAAGGATTATTAATTCCTCCGGGATTATGGCGTGATTTAGATAATTTTTCCAGTGGCTCTATTTGTATGGTTTTAGCATCAGAACTTTATGATGAAGAAGACTATTTTAGAAACTATCAAAATTTTAAAGATTGGAAATTCTCGAAGTAACATCAAACGAGTACAGTGCTGTAATAACAAATCCGATTCAAAGATTTAATTCGGTTGTATTTAGTGAATTAAATAAAAGTAAATGCGATTCATTATTTTATTTACTTTTTAAAGATAGCAAATATCGCTTAGCAATTATTTTAGGATTACGTGATAATGTCTTGTTTTCTCCATTTTCAGCCTCATTTGGCGGATTTGAATTTGTGAGTGCTGACGTTAAATTATATCAGATAGATGCAGCATTGGAATCCTTATTTATTTGGGCAAAAAGTAAAGTATTTGAAGGGATAAAAATAATCCCGCCGCCGATATTTTTTAGTCCTGACTTTTCGGCTAAAATAACTAATTGTTTGTATCGAGCTGGTTTTGAAACCAAAAATGTAGAAGTGAATTATCATTTTGAAACTAAAAATATGAATGATGATTATCTACAAACTATTTGGTATAATGCACGAAAGAATTTGAATAAATCATTAAAAAATGATTTGAAATTTATAAAACTTGAATCTGAAGAAAGTCAAAAAGCATATGATGTTATTGCACAAAATAGAAGTGAGCGAGGCTTTCCTTTAAGATTAACATTTGAACAATTACAAGAAACGGGGAAAATAATACCAATAGATTATTTTTTAGTGACTAATGCCACCAATCAAGTTGCGGCAGCAGTTGTATTTCATTTAAGTGAAACGGTTGTCAGAGTAGTTTATTGGGGTGATTTGCCTAAATTTTCAGAATTGAAAACAATGAATTTTCTATCCTATAATGTATTTAAATATTATAAAGAATTGAATATTCCTTTTATCGATATTGGACATTCTACAGTCGACTCAATTCCAAATCACGGATTATGTGAATTTAAAGAAAGTATAGGTTGTTCTATAGGGTTACTAAATGAATATTACAAAAGATTAAATTAATGTTTGTTGTAAATCCGGATCCATACTTGTTGCCAACTTATAGAATTAGTCCATTTTCAACTCATTTTTTGACTGTAAATGAAGCTTTAGAAGACGATGATTATTGCGATTCTTATCTGAACAAAAAGTTTGCAACTACCAATTGGATTTATACTTTAAATGGTAGAGAAGCTATTGAAAGAGCTTTAGAATATTACAATTTACAAAAAGATGATATTGTCACTATTTTAACTTCGTCAGGTAATAAATATATAAGTTCTTGTGTTACAAGTTCAATAGAAAAATTCTGTAATTGGAATCAAGAAATTATTACTGAAACTAAAGTGTTGTTTGTCAATCATGAATTTGGGCATCCATTTCCTGAAATGCAGCAATTAGTAAATTTGAATATTCCAATAATTGAGGACTGTTGTACTACATTTTTTAGTCAGGATGATTACTCAAAAATTGGAAAATATGGTGATTTTTCAATTTATAGTTTTCCGAAATTTTTTCCTCTTCAAATAGGTGGTGCTTTGTTATCAAACCAAAATGAGATAGTAAAAGAAAGTTCAATATTGAATGAAGAACAAAAGAAATATATAAAGAAATCAGTTTCATTTCATTTGAGACAAGAGAATGAATTTCTCGCTAATAGAAAGCAGAAATTTGATTATGCTTTGGAAAAATTTAGAAACCTAGGTTTTTCATTGCGATTCGAAGAAAAAATAAATACAGTTCCATCGGTTTTACTTCTTAAAAATAATGGAATTATTACAGATTTGAATGCATTAAAAAGTCATTTTACAAAGTATGGAATACAAAACAGTATTTTCTATGGAGAAGATGCATTTTTCATTCCTAATCATCAAACGCTTACTTTAACAGACATTGATTACATATACAATTGTTTGTTAGCATTTATTAGAAATAATTAATTATTATGATTACATCCAATATTAATCTGGGCAAAAATATTTCTATAGATACTTCAGCATCCGTAAATAATGTTTCTATAGGAGATAATACTAAAATAGCCGGAAATGTAAAAATATTCGGTTCAGTTGAAAATCAGTTGGTTGTTGGGAAATCATGCTATTTTGGACCCAATACAATTGTGGAAGGGTTTAATGCGAAAGTTACTATTGGCGACCATGTGAGTTTTGCTCAAAATATAAATTTAATGTCAGGTTCCGGACCAAATGCTTCTGAAAAAATGCAGAAAGTATTTCCAATTTTAAAAGGAGAAGTAACCCTTGGTGATCACACGTGGATTGGCGCAAGTGCTGTTATAATGCCAAATGTAACTCTTGGAAAATATTGTGTTGTGGCGGCAAATAGTTTTGTCAATAAATCTTTTCCCGATTATTCCGTGATAGGTGGAACACCAGCAAGATTAATCAGAACCTTAACCCAAGAAGAAATCGCTTTATTAGATGAATAATATAAAATTTTTAGACCTTCAAAAAATCAATGCACAGTATGCTGACGAATTAAGGAAAGCAGCAGCTGAAGTAATTGATTCGGGTTGGTTTTTAACAGGAGAACGTGTTGCTGCTTTTGAAAAAAACTTAGCAAAGTACAATAATTCTAAGCACATTATAGGTGTAGCTAATGGACTGGACGCATTGCGTTTAATCCTTAAAGCCTATCTTGAAATGGGAATTATGAAAGAAGGCGATGAGGTTATTGTTCCTGCCAATACTTATATTGCATCGCTTTTAGCCGTTTCTGATAATCGATTAGTTCCTGTTTTAGTAGAGCCAAATAATCAAAGTTTTAATTTGGATATTGCTTTAATCGAGCAAGCCATTACTAAAAAAACCAAGGCTATTATGGTCGTTCATTTGTATGGACAGGTTTGTTGGAGTGAGCAATTGGTCAATCTGGCAAAAAAATATGATTTAAAAATTATTGAAGACAATGCACAAGCTATTGGAGCAGAATGGAATGATATAAAAACAGGAAATCTTGGTGATGCAGCCGGATTTAGTTTTTATCCCGGGAAAAATCTTGGTGCTTTGGGCGACTCAGGAGCAGTAAGTACCAATGATGACGTGTTAGCACAAATGATACGAACGTTAGCAAATTATGGAAGTCAAAAAAAATATGTTAATGAATTTCAAGGATTAAACAGTCGTTTGGATGAAATTCAGGCGGCATTTCTAGACGTTAAATTAAAATATATTGACAAAGAGAATAAGTATCGTAGAAGTATAGCTAAACGTTATTTGACTGAAATTAAAAATCCGAATATTCAATTGCCCTTTCCTGTTTCTACCACATTTTCGGTAAGCGAAAATAAAGAACATGTTTGGCATTTGTTCGTAATTCGTTGTAAACAAAGAGATCATTTGCAAAATTATTTGACTGAAAATGGAATTCAAACATTGATACATTATCCCATCCCACCGAATAAGCAATTGGCCTATAAAGAAATCAATCATTTGGATTTTCCTTTGACGAATGCTATCCATAATGAAGTTTTGAGTTTACCTATTAGTCCGGTATTGATCCATGAAGAAGTAACTAAAATAATTGAAACAATAAATTTATTTGCTATTTAGTGTCAGAAACCAAGTCATCATATGGTTCTATAATGAAAGCAACGTCCATTTTTGGAGGTGTACAGGTTTTCAATATTTTGATTACTCTTATTAGAGGAAAATTTGTCGCTATACTTATTGGAACTGCAGGAATGGGTTTAAATGGATTGTTGATTTCTGGATTGAATTTGATACAGACATTAACTTCACTAGGTATACCTGAAAGTGCAGTAAAGGATATTGCTAAAGCTCATAATTCAAATGATCAAATAAAAATCCGTACTACATTTCAGGTTTTCAAGAGGCTGATTTGGTTTACAGCTATTTTAGGAGTAGTTTCTACTATTATTTTTTCACCATTATTAAGTAAATTCGCTTTCAAAAATTACGAACATACTACTTCTTTTATTTGGTTGTCTGTTACTTTTATTTTTGGAGCTTTATCTGGTGGAATTTATACATTACTTCGTGGAACGAGACAACTGAAATATTTAGCACAAGCCAACATTTTTGGAGGAATAACAGGCTTAGTTGTCTCATTACCGATATTTTATTTTTACGGCATTCAAGGTGTTGTACCAGCAATTATTGTTACTGCTTTTGCGAATTATTTAGTATCATTATATTTTACTAATAAAGTCAAGTTTGAAGCTATTACTATTAGTTGGAAAGAAACCTTTCAGTTAGGGAAGCCTATTGTTCAGCTTGGAATTAGTTTAACGTTAGTTAATATTTTAGCAGCAGCAGTTGCTTTTGTCTTAAGTGCCTATATTTCCAAAACTGGTTCATTGTCTGATTTGGGTTTGTATAGTGCAGGTAATGCTATAGTTGGTGGTTATGTAGGAATGGTTTTTACTGCGATGTCAACCGATTATTTCCCAAGACTTTCGGGAGTAATCAACGATGAGAAACAATGGAAAAAATTAGTAAATGAACAAGCCGAACTGGTATTGATTATTCTTGGGATTGTATTGGTTTTACTTATTGCTACAACACCAATTTTGATTAGGATTTTATTGAGTAAAGAATTTTTAGCGTCTCAAAATTTTATTCAATTTGCGGTTTTGGCTATACCACTAAAAGGATTGGTTTGGGTAATTGGTTATGTTTTTTTAGCAAAAGGAAATAATAAATTATTTTTAGCAGTAGAAATTATTGCTAATTTAATTGTTCTTGGGTTTAATATACTGTTCTATCATTTATATGGTTTAACAGGATTGGGCTTGTCTTTGTGTTTTAGTTATATAATATCCTGCTCTTTTATGTTGATAATCCTCAAGAGAAAATACCAGTTTAAATTTGAGTTAGATGTTTTTAAATTTTTATTCATTAGCATGATTTCTCTATCTGTTTGCTTAGGATCAATTCACTACCTAGACACACTCTATTCATATATTGCCCAAATCAGTATAGTTTTAATAACAGTTACTTTTTTTATTTACGAATTCAATAAAAAAATCTCATTAAAATCAATACTGCAAAAAATTAAGAAATAGAAATAAATAATAAAAGTGTCAATTCTAGTTTCCGTTCCTGTTGTAACCTATAATGCTGCCGAGTTTGTTGAAGAAACCTTAGAAAGTGTTTTCAACCAAACCTATTCTAATCTTGAACTAATCGTTTCCGACGACTGTTCTAAAGATAATACAGTAGAAATCGTTACAAAATGGTGCGAACAAGATAGAGTAAAAACTCGTTTTACTACTGTTAAAATTATAACTGTTCCAAAGAATACCGGAGTTTCAGCTAATTGTAATCGAGCTATAGCAGCTTCCAACGGAGAATGGATTAAGTTTATTGCAGGAGATGATGTTTTATGGGCTAATTGCATTGAAGACAATATAAATTTTATAGCTACTAATTCTGAAGCTAATGTCATTTTTAGCCAGGTGGATGTTTATCAAGATACTTTTGAAACAAGCAGTTTCATTAAAAAAGTTCCATCAATTTTTCCAAATAATTTAATGAGCGAAAATTATTCGGCAATGGAACAATTTAAGATTTTATTACAATCAGATCGGGTCAATTATACACCATCCTATTTTTTCAATAAGTCAACTATTTTATCAGTTGGAGGTTACGATGAGAATAATGTATTAGTAGAAGATTATCCAATGTGGCTAAAGTTAACAAAGGCAGGTATAAGACTATGCTATTTTCATAAGCAGACAGTAGGTTACCGAATTCATTCCAAAGCTACCAATAATACAGGAGAAGATTTATTATTTAAACCCTCCGTTATTAATGGCCATCTTGTTAGAAAGAGATTTGCACATCATTATCTTCCTTGGTATCAAGTAATGAAAGAAAATTGGATTTATAATGTTACTCTTATTTTTAAAAAGATAGGAATAGTTAAAAAATCAACTTTTAATAGCAAGTTTTATACCTTTTGTACCATTTATTTTAATCCATTTTATTATGTGGATTTTATTAGTAGAAAGTTCTAATTTATGAATACTATTAAGTTTTCTATAATCATCCCAATGTACAAGGTAGCAAATTATGTTGCTAGATGTATTGAAAGTTTACAAAATCAAGATATAGATAAAAGTGAATACGAAATAATCTGTATTAATGATGGTTCACCGGATAATTGTCGGGAAATTATCGAAGGGTTTCAAAAAAAATATTCAAATATTGTTTTGATTAATCAGGAAAACCAAGGTGTTTCTATGGCAAGAAACAATGGTATTGCCATAGCCAGAGGGAATTATATTTTACCTATAGATCCTGATGATTATGTGATTCCGAATACTTTTAAAAGAATTTTGGATATAACTGAAAAATATGAATATGATGTACTGTATTTAGGATTTGAATTTTTTGATAAAAATCAAGTGTCTATTTGGAAAACGGATTATAGTCAAAAGGAAAATAAATCATATTTAGGCACAGAAGGCTATTTTGAGGCAAGAGGATTTCATGTAAAAGATCCTGATCGTTCTTGGGCTATTTTGTATAAGAAACAATTGTTAGATGAATATAGGATAACTTACCCTAAAGATGTACCCTATCTTGAAGACGGATTGTTTTTAGCCAAAGTGTTTGCTGTTGCCAAAAAAGTGGGTTTTGATAATCAGATATTTTACCAACGAACAACTCGTGAGGGTTCGGCAACCAATTCAAAATTGTTTTATTCTGAAAAAGCTATTAATGGTTTTATAATTGCCGTACATGATGTTAAAAAATTTGCTTCCGAAAATAAATTAGATAAAGAGCAAGGCTATTTGATAAATCACGTGGTGGCTAAGTTTGTCTTATTGTCAATATCTCCAAGTATTTCAAGATTTGATTTTAAAGAATATTTTAAAATATTAAAAATATTAAAGAGTGCTAAAATTGACTATGTAGAAACAGACGGATTACGGTTTTTATATAAAAGGCATATCAGAATGTATAATTTTTCTAAAGTATTTTTTCCTATTTACTTTATGTTTAATAAATAATAATTATAATGATAAACCGATTTAAATATAGAAACTGGAAAAAAAATGAACCTTCAAATATTCTTGAATATTTGTGTTCACCAACATCCATAAATATGAGATTGGTGAATTTTTTTTTTCAAAAGGTAATGAGGATAAATGCGGAAGTATCTTTTATGGTACACTACACCTCAACAGTTAGCAAAACAGTGATTTTAGGCAAAGGTGTTGCACAATATTTTGCTAATTCAGGCAATTGTTATATTCAAGGGATTAATAAAGTTTATATTGGAGATTATACCATTTTTGCTCCAGGAGTTAAAATTATCTCTGCTAATCATGATAAAAAAGATTATAATAGTCACGATAAGACGATTCCGCCAATCATAATTGGTAAAAATTGTTGGATTGGAGCAAATGCTGTTATTTTACCTGGTGTAGAATTAGGAAATAATGTAATTGTTGGTGCTGGAGCAGTCGTTACAAAGTCTTTTCCTGAAAATGTAATACTTGGAGGAGTGCCAGCAAAGATAATTGGTATTAATAAATAGAATTTATTAGTTTAAAATGTCAAAAAAAGTACTTATAGTTACAAATGGATTCTATCCCGAAAATTCTCCTCGTTCTTTTCGAGCTACTGAATTAGCAAAAGAATTGGTAAGACAGGGACATATTGTAAAAGTGATAACGCATCCAAGAGAAGGTGTCGAATCATTTTGTCTTCAAAATGGGCTGTTGTTTAAAAGTATGGGTAACTTAACTTGGTTAACACCTAAAGTAAAAGGAAAAGGAGTTATTCGTTTATTTTGGCGTGTTGTTACTCGTTTAAGTCAAGTCTTGTTTGAATATCCAAAAATCCAACTTGTATTTTTAGTAAAAAAAGCATTAAAAAATGAACAAGATTATGACGCCTTAATATCTGTAGCCGTTCCATATCCTATACATTGGGGTGTTGCAAGCACTTGGTCAAAAAAAATAGCTAAAGTGTGGATAGCCGATTGTGGTGATCCTTATATGGGGCAAGAAAATGATACTTTTAAGCCGATGTTTTATTTTGGTTGGATTGAAAAGTGGTTTTGTAGAAAAACAGATTATTTAACAGTTCCCACTGATAAATCAGTTGGAGGCTATTATCCGGAGTTTCATTCAAAAATAAAAGTGATACCACAAGGTTTTCGTTTTGAAGATATTAAATTATGTAATTTAGAAAAGGATAATTCCAGAATTGTTTTTGGATATGCAGGAATGTTCATTCCCGGAAGACGTGATCCGTCTGAGTTTTTAGATTATATAAATAAATTAGAACTTGATATGCCTTTTGAGTTTCATATCTATACTACTACACCACAATTTGTATTACCTTTTATAAAAGAGCATAGTTCAAGGATAGTCCTCAAAGAATTAATCCCTCGTGAAAAATTATTGTATGAATTGTCCAAGATGGATTTTGTTGTCAATTTTGAAAATGTAGGTAGTACACAAACACCGAGTAAGCTTATAGATTATTTGATTATTGATAAGCCTGTTTTATCAATTAAATTTGGTGATTTGAAGAAAGATATAGTTCAAGAGTTTCTTAAAGGTAGTTATGATAATAGAATGGTTCTTCCGAATAAAAATAATTATAGAATAGAAAATGTAGTAGCTAAATTTTTGGCACTAATTCCCTAAATGAAAAACGCATTTTTTTATTTCATTGTTTTTCCGTTTTATGGCTTGATACAAGCCATGAAAAACTATAAATTACCATGGGCCAAAAATATGGTTTGGTTGTTTGTAGTGTTTTATGGTTATACGATGTTTCGCCCTATTGGAATGGATAGTAGTCGTTATGTACTAAAATTACAAGACATAAGTGCTAATCCGAGAACGATGAACTCTTTCATTGACAGCTTTTTTAGTACAGACTCAGAGGGAAATGTTACATTTGATTTATATGAACCATTGATGACCAACTTTGTTTCGCTATTTACTGACAATGGAAATATTTTATTTGCCTTTTTTGGTTTGATCTTTGGATATTTTTATTCTAGAAACATCTGGTTTTTACTTGATGAAAGCAAAGAAGAAAAGCGGTCTAAGATATTTTGGATATTAGTTTTTGTTTTTGTAGCAGTGATTGGATTTTGGGAGTTAAATGGTGTTAGAATGTGGACTGCAGCTCATGTTTTTTTCTATGGTGTTTATAATGTGATTATAAAAGATGATAGAAAAGGGATTTTTTATATTTTGATGTCTGCTTTAATTCATTTCTCATTTGCAATGCCTATATTAGTTTTTTTCTTATATTATATAGTGCGTTTTCCTTTAAAACTAACTTTTATTTTATTTATAGCTAGCTTTTTTATAAGTTCTTTAAATGTAACTGACGTAGGTTTGTTTTTAGAAAATACTTTACCGGAAGTATTATTGCCTAAAGTCAAAAGTTATACAGGTGATGAATATGTAGAAATTATTGATAATTTAAATCAAAGTGCCAATTGGTATATTCAATATTTTGGAAAAGGACTTAATTATTCGATTGCTTTTTTAATGACTGTAATTTATTTTTCTAAAAATAATAATTATAAGAAAGAAAAATCATTTATCAATTTAATGTCTTTTTCTCTTTTAATTCTAACAGTAGGAAATTTATTGTCATCATTACCTTCTGGTGGACGTTATTTGTTATTGGCTCAGCTCTTTGGTACAGCGGTTTTAATTTTGTTTTTTCTTAAATTTTACTCTATGAGATATCAAAGAGCAGTTTATTTTTGTTCTCCTTTTCTATTACTTTTCATTCTTATTTCAGTACGAAAATCATTTGATACAGTTTCAGTAATGACAGTTTTTACAAATCCATTATTAGCCTCTATCATTGACACTCCAATACCATTGATTGATTTAATAAAATAAAAAAATTAAGTGAAAGATTTACCAATAATATTAAAATCACACTTGAGCGCATTTAAAATTAATGCTTCAGGAGGAAAGGTTAAAGAGAAATTAATCATAATAGAGTCTGATGACTGGGGTGCAATTAGAACTCCTTCAAAAGAGATTTTAAATTATTTTGGAAAAAATAACATAGACGTTTCAAAAAGTGTTTATAAAAGTGATGCATTAGAATCCCAGACTGATTTGGAATTGTTATTTGATGTTTTTCAGAAGTATAAAGGTAAAAATGGGAAATATGCTGTAATTACTGCCAATGCCATCATGGCTAATCCTGATTTTGAAAAAATAAAAGAAAGTGATTTTCAACATTATTTTTGGGAACCATTTTATATTACTTTTCAGAAATACCCCGAGCATCAAAATAATTTGTCTTTGTGGAAAAAAGGAATGGATTTGGGTGTGTTTCAACCGCAGTTTCATGGTAGAGAGCATGTTAATGTCCATCGTTGGATGACAGCATTACAGGAAAATTCAGGAAGAGTTAGAGAGTTGTTTGACTTTGGAACTACCTTTTCAGGTGTTGATGATTACAGTTTTATGGAATCTTACGATTGGAATGCAGCAGATGAAGTTGAAAATCATAAAAAAATTATAGCTGAAGGATTGACAATTTTTGAAGAAACTTTTGGGTTTAAATCCAAGAGCTTTATCGCTCCATGCTATAATTGGGATACAAAACTAGAAACTTTTTTGGTGTCAAAAGGAATAGAATGGATGCAAGGACTACGCTCTCAACTTCAACCAACGGGAACTTTTGGGAATTATAAATCAATAATACATTCGTTTGGTCAGCAGAATAACGGGCTAAAATACAATGTTAGAAATTGCTTTTTTGAACCAAGTTTGTTACCCAATAAAAATTGGGTTGACAGTTGTTTGGCTCAAATTCAAACTGCTTTTTTAATGTCAAAGCCAGCGGTAATTTGTTCTCATAGAATAAATTATATTGGCTTTATCAACGAGAAAAACCGTGATAGAGGTTTGAGAGATTTAAATGATTTACTAAAAAAAATAGTTAAAAAGTGGCCTGATGTTAATTTTATAACAACAGATCAATTATCTGATTATTTCCAAAACTAGTTTATGTTATTCAATTCTATAGAGTTTGTCATTTTCTTACCGATAGTATTTTTATTGTATTGGTTTGTTTTCAATAAAAGTCTGAATAAGCAAAATCTTTTAATACTTATTGTTAGTTACATTTTTTATGCTTGGTGGGATTGGCGATTTTTATTTTTATTGGCTTTTTCAACCTTTTTAGATTATTTCTCAGGATTAAAAATTGAGCAAGCAACATCACAGGCAAAGAGTAAATTTTGGTTAATTATAAGTATAGGTATTAATCTTGGTTTTTTGGGCTTTTTTAAGTACTACAATTTCTTTGTAAACGAAATGGCAGAAGCACTTGAAATAGCAGGAATTCATATTAATGTTTGGACTTTAAAAGTAATTTTACCTGTTGGTATTTCTTTCTATACTTTTCACGGATTATCTTATATCATTGATGTTTATAAAAAAAGAATTGTAGCAGAAAGAAACTTTGTGGAATATGCTGTATTTGTTAGTTATTTTCCACTACTGGTTGCAGGACCAATAGAAAGAGCAACACATCTTCTACCACAAGTTAAAATGCCAAGGACATTTAATTATCAAAGGGCAGCGGATGGAATGAGACAAATTCTTTGGGGATTATTTAAAAAAATAGTTATTGCCGACAATTGTGCTATTTATGCCAATGCAATTTTTAACGATAGTGCTAATCATGACGGAAGTAGCTTATTTCTAGGAGCTATATTCTTTACTTTTCAAATTTATGGAGACTTTTCAGGATATTCTGATATTGCATTAGGAACATCTCGTTTATTTGGAATAGAATTACTCCGTAATTTTGCTTTTCCTTATTTCTCAAGAGATATTGCTGAATTCTGGCGTAGATGGCATATTTCATTATCTACTTGGTTTAGAGACTATCTGTATTTTCCTCTTGGAGGAAGTCAAGGGGGAATGTGGATGAAGGTTAGAAATACGTTTATTATATTTTTGGTTAGTGGCTTTTGGCATGGTGCCAATTGGACATTTATCGCTTGGGGATTTTTAAATGCATTATATTTTATACCATTATTACTTTTAAACAAAAATAGAAACCATATTGAAGGTATTTCAACTAATTCGTTATTACCGTCAATAAGAGAGTTTTTTCAAATTTCAATAACTTTCTTTTTAACGGTAATAGCTTGGATATTTTTTAGAGCTGATTCTATTTCACATGCTTTTTCTATTCTAAAAGGTATTTTTTCAAAAAGTTTTTTTCAAGTTCCAAATTTCTTGGGAAAACATGATTTGATTTATTTGATTATTCATTGTTTAATGATAGGGTTTTTACTGATAGTAGAATGGTTACATAGAGACAAACAATTTGGATTACAGTTTAATGGAAAAATATTGAATTCAAAATTTAAGCGCTGGAGTATATATACTTTGGTAGCGTTGTTTATACTGCTATTCGGAGGTAAACAAAATAACTTTATCTATTTCCAATTTTAATTTCTTCATAATGTCAAAGTTTATAAAAAAATGTTTTTTATTTCTGGGAATTATAGTAGGACTTAATGGGGTTTATTTGTTATTACTATTAAAATTTAGTCCTGGATTTAATAAAATATATAACGTTTCAAAATTTCAAAATAAAGATTATGAATTAATTGCTTTAGGCAATAGTATGGCTCTTGACGGAATTGATGCCGGCTATTTAAATGAAAAAGGAATTAAAGCATATAATATGGCAGTTGCAGGAAATCATATATCAACAACATTAATGATGTTTGAAAGTTATTTGAAAAATAATAAAGCTCCAAAAACTGTCTTGATAGGTTTATCATCAGCTGTTGGACGTTCTTATCTTAATCCGGTTGCTTATTCTAATCCTGAAGTAGATTTTTTTTATAAACCAAGTCTATGGAATAATATAAAAAATCCACCGTTATTGAATTTTCAGTGGTTGGCGGTTGATATGTTTAAAATTTTAATTTCAAAAGAGCACAGAGAAGCCTCTATGGTTGAAGGCCAATGGCGAACACAAAAAGTAATTCCGGACTATTCTGTTTTTAATTCGACAAATTCGAAAAAAGTTGATTATTCAAATCCTGATTTGAGTAAGTTGATAAACATTTGTAAAGAGAGAAATATAATTGTGGTTTTGGTCGAAATGACAGGTTCCAATGCTTCTAAAAACGAGATGCCTTTTGTTTACGAAGTTCAATTAGCTGACAATAGCAAGAATATTGTTTACAATCTGAATAATGTTATAATAGGCTCAAAAATTATTAATGGTCAAACCGATTGGCTTTCCAAAGATCATCTGAATGTTTTTGGAGCAAAAAAGCAAACAGAATTTATTTATAACGAAATTTTAAAAAAAAACAATTTGAATTAGATTAAAAGTAATGATAAAAATAGGATTTACCGGTGATTTTTGTCCTTGGCTTCGTGTTGAAAAAGCATTCCAGTCAGATAATTGGAAACCATTATTTGAAGAAGTTCAGCCTTTTTTTGCTGAAAATGACCTGAATATATTAGATTTAGAATGTCCTTTGACGACAAGTAATTCAAAGATTGACAAGACTGGTCCGCATATTAAGGCTTTACCCGAAACAGCAGCTATACTTAACCATTTAAATTGTGATGTAGTAGCAACTGCCAATAATCATTTTAAGGATTATGGCTGGCAAGGCATGAAAGAAACCTATGAGAGTTTAAATAAACATAATATTCAATGGTTTGGTAGCGGAAAAAATTTTGAAGAAGCTTCCAAAACATTTTATTGGGAAAAAGATAATTTAAAAATCGCTTTTATCAATGTAGCTGAAAATGAGTGGACAACTACACATGATTCAACTCCGGGTTGCAACCCAATTGATTTAGTTAATGTTTTTAACCAAATTCAAGAAGCAAAACTGAAGGCGGATTTTATTGTCGTGATTGCTCATGGTGGACACGAACATTACGAATTACCGAGTCCGAGAATGAAAAAATGGTATCATTTTTTTGTTGATGCTGGAGCAAATGCTGTAATAGGCCATCACACCCATATCATTTCGGGGTATGAGATTTATAAACAAGCACCGATTTTTTATAGCTTGGGGAATTTTTGTTTTGATTGGCAAGGATTGCAAAATCTTCCTTGGAATAAAGGAATGATGGTTCGACTTCAGTTTGAAAAACAAAAACCAATCACCTTTGATATAGAGTACTTTTCTCAGAATAATAAAAAATTAGGATTGTATTTATTGTCTGAGGTTGATAGACAAGTAATGGAGCAACACATACAAAATTTGAATAGTATTATTTCAAATGATGTGCTTCTGGAACAAAAGTTTAAAGAATATATTGAAACGTGGAAACCTGTAATGAATACTTGGATCCAACCTTATAAAGGAAAGTATCTGCCAGGATTATATAAAAAAGGATTTTTGCCATCAATGCTTTCAAAAAATAAAATCTTGTTGTACTCAAATTTGATTCGTTGTGAAGCACATAGGGATATTCTTTTAGGTTCTATAACAGATAGTAAATAATAATATGTTTTCAGATTATATTAACCATGACTGTTATCGCGTAATTGGAAAAAAGGTTACGCTTGTTAATTTTTTTAAAGCTTATAGAAATCAGGGTTTTAGATATTTGTTTTTTTTGAGACTTTGTTCTTTTTATAAAAAAAATCCATTTATATATTATTTTTCAAGGATAATGATAAGGCATTATTCTTATAAATTTGGTTTTCAAATTCCATTTACTACTAAAATGGGTAAAGGACTCTATTTTAGTCATTTTGGTACTGTTGTGATAAATAAAAATGTTATAATTGGAGAAAATTGTAATATTAATCATAATGTTACTATTGGAAGGCAAAATAGAGGAAGTAAAAAAGGTTCGCCTACAATAGGAAACTTTGTTTGGATGGGAACAGGAAGTGTTATTGTAGGTAAGATAACAATAGGTGATAATGTTTTAATTGCGCCAAATTCCTATGTCAATTTTGATGTTCCTTCAAATTCAGTTGTAATAGGAAATCCTGCAAGAATAGTTGAAAAAGAAAATGCTACAGAAGGCTATATTAATCAAATACTTCTAAAATAAATATGTGTGGTTTTACAGGTTATTTTAATCTAGACAATAAAAAAGAAACGGATAATATTGCAATCCGTCAGATGATTACGATTCAAAAACACCGTGGTCCTGATGATTCGGGAATCGTCGGCATTGATACAAAAGAAAAGAATTTTGAAGAAATAAGCATTACAGCTGATGCTAATTTTGCTACCCCAAAAAATTTATTATTTGGATTTAATCGATTGAGTATTTTGGATTTATCCCCTAATGGACATCAACCAATGATTAGTCCTGATAAAAATGTCATTTTGATGATGAATGGAGAGGTCTATAACGCATTTGATTTCAAAGATGATTTAATTAAAAAAGGACACATATTTAAGAGTACTTCTGATACCGAAGTTGTTCTTCATCTTTATATGGAATATGGCATGGATAAAATGATTACTATGCTTAACGGTATGTTTGCATTGACTATTTATGATTTTGAATTAGAGACCTTATTTCTTGCTCGAGATCGTTTTGGAATAAAGCCATTGTATATTTTACAAGAGGAAAACAGAATAGCTTTTGCTTCAGAAATCAAAAGTTTTAAAGCATTACCCGATTTTCGTTTTGAGTCTGATTTTAGTAGAATCGATGAATTTCTTTTATTTAGAAATTTAATCAATACAACCCTTTTTAAAAATATAACTAATTGCACTCCTGGAACGTATTTAAGTGTTAAAGAAGGAAAGATAACAACAACTGTTTTTTATGATATTGACATAGAAGGGAAAAATGCGATTTCTTCAAATGAAGCTCAAAATATTTTGGAACAAGCATTGCAGAAAAGTGTATCTTCTCAAATGATAAGTGATGTAAAGTTAGGTTGTCAACTTTCTGGAGGCGTAGATTCTTCACTGGTAACTTATTTCGCTTCTCAAAAAGTGGAAAAAGGAAACTTAGAAACTATTTCTATTACATTCAATGATCCTAAATTTTCCGAAGAAAAGTATATAGATTATGTAGCCGAAAAACTTTCGTTAAAATCACATAAATATGAAATGGATGCGCAGTATTACTTCGATGTAATGGAAAAAGCTATTTGGCATTTTGAACATCCGTTGAATCATCCGAATACAATTGGAATTTATATGTTAAGCCAAGAAGCAAAGAAACATGTAACGGTTTTATTAAGTGGTGAAGGAGCTGATGAATCTTTGGCTGGTTATAGTAGGTTTTTAAGAGCTAAAAAAAGCTTCATTTTTGACAGAGCTTTTTTTTCAGGATTAAAACGGAATAAGAAACGAGTTTTCGATTATTTGAGTTATGCTTTGAATGCCGATAAACGTATGATAATGGAAACGGCTTTTGGTAGCATGAACGCAGCCTACAAACTAAAACCTGATTTTAATTTTTCTAAGACAATTGAAAATAGAATTAGAGTATTCAGAAAACTTTGCGGAGATACAAATCTTCGCCAAAGAAAGTATGAGTTATTAACTTATTTACCTGATTTATTGATGCGTCAAGATAAAATGTCTATGGCACACTCAATTGAAAACCGTGTCCCTTTTCTAGATAATGACATGGTTACAACATCACTAAATTTATCAAGTTCAGATGTTATTGCAAAGCATAATGGAAAATTAGAAGGAAAGAAAGTACTGAAAGATATATGTGCGGAAAAGTTTGATAAAACGTTTGCTTATAGAAATAAAAAAGGTTTTGGTATACCACTTCGCGAGTTTATTTCTACTCAGTTTTTTCAAGATAAATGGCAAAATACTATTGAGCCAAGTTTAAAAAAGAGAAATTTATTTGAATTAAAAGAAATTTCCATTTGGATAAAAAATACGAGAACAGCAACACCAGAACAATTAGACACGATATGGCTACTTTTAGGGTTTGAAATATGGGCTCAACAGTATTTAGATTAATTAAATGATAGCAATACATAATAATTTAAGAACAACTTCTTTTCAATATAGATGGGTTGACTATTGTAAAGAAAAAAACATTCCTTATAAATTAGTCGATGTTTATTCTTCTGATATTATAAAAGAGTTAAAAGATTGTAAAGCCTTAATGTGGCATCATTATCATGCTGATGCAAGGGATATAATTATGGCAAAATCATTACTTTTTTCTTTGGAACAGAGCAATTTTAAAGTTTTTCCTGATTTTAATACCGCTTGGCATTTTGATGATAAAATTGGACAGAAATATTTATTAGAACAGCTTCAAGTAGATTTAGTTAAAACATGGGTTTTTTATGATTTTAAATCAGCTACTGAATGGATAAAAGCGACCACTTTCCCAAAAGTTTTTAAGCTTCGTGGAGGTGCAGGTTCACAAAATGTACAATTAGTTAGATCTCACTCACAAGCCCAAAAATTAGTAAAAAAAGCATTTGGTAAAGGTTTTCCGGCTTATGATGGTTTTGGGAGTCTTAAAGAGCGGTTTAGAAAATGGAGATTAAGCAAAACAAATTTTTTTGATGTTTTAAAAGGGGTTGCTAGATTGTTTAATCCGCCACATTATGCAAAGGTTATAGGAAATGAGATGAATTACCTGTATTTTCAAGAATTTGTTCCAAATAATGATTCCGATATTAGAATTATCGTTATCGATGATAAGGCTTTTGGGATAAAAAGAATGAATAGAGAAAATGATTTCAGAGCTTCAGGAAGTGGTTTTATACTTTATGAGAAACAATATATTGATGAGGTTTTTGTTAAGGAGGCTTTCACTATCCATAAAAAAATAAAAGCTCAATGTATTGCGTATGACTTCATTTATGGAGAAGATAAAAAACCATTATTGATAGAAATAAGTTATGGATTTGCTAATAAAGGATATAATGATTGTGTAGGCTATTGGGATGAAGATCTTAATTGGTATGAAGGAAAGTTTAATCCGTATGGTTGGATGGTAGAAATGATGCTGAGGTCTTAAGTTTAAATAAAAAGAATAGATGAATATTGTTTTTCCACATAAACCGGGAAGTGGCGGTCCGGGAAGTTTTCAAACAAGATTTGAAAAAGTCTTAAAAGAGCGTGGTTTTGTAGTTTCTTATGCAACAGATGTTAACAATGAGTCTAATTTAGTTTTTGTTGTTGGTGGAACAAAAAAGATAGGATGGCTTAGAAAAATGAAAAAAAGAGGTGTGCCTATTTTATATAGATTGGACGGAATTAATTGGTTACATAGAACTGGAAAATATGGAGTTAAAAAATTTTTTATTGATGAGTATAGAAATTTAAACAGTAAAATAATCCACGCATTTTTTGCTGATTATATTGTATATCAAAGTGAATTTGTCCATAAATGGTGGGATAAAGTAGGATTAAAAAAAATTAAGGAGTACCATATTATTAACAACGGAGTAGATATCAACGAATTTAATGATAGGAATCAATCTCCTAATAGTAAAGATAGATTAGTAATATTGGAAGGCACAATTGATTATACTCCTTATGCTATAGAGTTGATGAATGAGCTGGCATTTGCTTTACCTAAAAATATACAAATTGATGTTTATGGACGTTTTGAAGATGTAAATAATATTCAAAAACTTAATCAAAGAATAAATTATCACGGTTTATTACCTAGAACGGAAGTTCCAGACGCTTTAAAAAATTCAATTTATTTATCATTAGATATTAATGCAGCTTGTCCAAATACTGTTGTAGAGGCTTTAGCTTCAGGATCACCAGTTGTTGGTTTTGATACAGGAGCTTTAAAGGAGTTGGTTGTACATGACTCGGGGATAATAGTAGAATATTTAGGCAACCCATGGAAACTTGAAAAACCTAATTATTCAGGATTAATAGAAGCAATAGTTACGATGTCAAATAATTATCAATATTATTCTGTTAATGCAAGGAAGTTAGCAGAAGAAAGATATGATATTAATAACGTGGTTAATCATTACATAGAGGTAATTATAAAAACAATTCAAAAGGATAAAAATGTATAATGATACCTGTTTTATATTGAATTATGCGCCACATTATCGCAAAACCATTTTTGAGAAATTGTCTAAAGAATTGAAATGCGATATTTATTGCGGTGATAAAATTAGAGTAGCAATAAAGAAAATTGATTTTAATACAATTGATTTTTCTATAAAAGAACTAAAAACAATCTGGTTTCTAAATAAGATCGCTTGGATGAAAGGACAGTTAAGTCTTTTGTTTGATAAAAAATATAAAACTTATGTCCTGACTGGTCAGCCTTTTTTTCTAAGCGATATGATATTTGTATTGTTATGTTTTTTTACTTCTAAAAAAGTAATGATATGGAATCACGGACCTAGAGGCAAAGAAAATGCTGTCAAAAGATTGTATTATAAGATCTTCTTTTTATTAATAGATGGAGCTTTTATTTATTCAGAATGGTCAAAAAAAATTTTAGTTCATAAATATGGTGTTAATCAAGAAAGATTAAATGTTATTTACAATTCTTTGGATTATAATTCTCATTTAAAAATAAGATTAAAAGCTCTGGATAATAATTATTATAGCGATGGGAAATTTTTTAAGGATACTTCGTTGCCAACCATTGTATTTATTGGAAGATTAACCACAGTCAAAAGAATAGACTTATTGATAGATACAATCAAGACACTTAATCAAGAAGGTTATTTTTTAAATCTCATGATAATTGGAGATGGAATTGCAAAAAAAGAATTAATTGATAGAGCAGAAGAAATAAAAGACTTTGTTTATTTTTTTGGAGGCTCATATGACGAACTTGAAAATGCTAAATTACTTGCTAATGCCGATCTTTGTGTTTCTCCAGGTAATGTAGGACTTACAGCAATTCATTCTATGAGTTTTGGTACTCCTGTATGTACACATGATGATTTTACAAATCAAATGCCTGAAGTAGGAGCTATTGAAGAAAATAAAACGGGAACTTATTACAGTTTAAAAGAAAATAATTTGACAGAGGTTATCAAAAGATGGTTTAAATCTGATTTTGACAGAGATTTGATAAGAAAAAATTGCTATGAAAAAATCGATAATCATTTTAATCCCAATTTTCAAATAAGTGTATTTAAGAATGGATTGGAGAAACAAAAAATATAATTTTTGTTTTACAACATTCAACGGTTTGAATTAAATTATATTTGCAAGCAATATGAGAAATTTATGATTTCTTCTTAAAAAACGAATAAAGAATAAATGAAAGTAATAATTACCGGAGGCGCTGGATTTATTGGTTCAGCAGTAGTGCCAAAACTACAATTAGAAGGATATGAAGTATTTGTATATGATAACTTGAGTTTCGGAAACAGAGAATTTATAAAAGTTGATGATAATCATTTTATTTATGGAGATATACGAGATGTAAATTTGGTAAATGAAACGTTTCAAACTATTCAACCTGATGTAATTATACATTTAGCCGCCATCCATTTTATTCCCTATTGTAATGAACATCCTTTTGAGGCTTCAGATATAAATATTAGAGGAACAATTAATGTTTTGGAGGCAGCAAAAAAAGTTGAAAATTTGTCAAAAATCTTCTTTGCTTCTACAGCAGCTGTTTATCCTATTTCAGATGAACCTGTTTCAGAAGATTATGAAGTAAGACCATTGGATATTTATGGTTTGAGCAAATTAGCAGGAGAACAACTTATGGAGAAATTTTACCTTAAAACAGGTATTGATACAATTTGCTGTCGTTTTTTCAATGCTTTTGGACCAAATGAAACGAATCCACACCTTATTCCTGAAATTGAAAAACAGCTTAGAGAAGGTAAAAGGACTATAGAACTTGGAAATCTTACTCCCAAGCGAGATTTTATTCACACTTATGATATGGCTAATGCAGTATCTGCTTTGATAAAATTAGAAAATGTAGGTTATGATACATTTAATTTAGGAAGAGGAATAGAATATTCCGTGACAGATATAGTGGCCACTTTTGAGACATTACTTAATGAAAAAATTACTATCAATATTAATTCTTCAAGGACTAGAAAAGTTGAACGAATGCATTTGTTAGCTAATGTTGATAAACTGAAACAAAGAACGGGTTGGAAACCTATGTGGAGTATTGAAGAAGGAGTTAAAGATTTAATTGCTAACTGGGAATAATGGAAATTAAGAGAAAGCGGATAGGAATTTTATATTACTTTAGCCCAAAATGGATGGGTGGAGTTATTTATACTTTAAATATAATTAAAGTACTTAACTTCTTAAAAGATGAAGATAAACCCGAGATATTCCTTTTTTATAATTCAAATCTACAACGCTTTGTTGATGAATTAGATTATCCTTATTTGCATAAAGTAGCCAGACCTTATCCATCAGTTTATAAGACTTTTATAAAGTCATTTTTATTTCGAAAGAACCTTTTTGTTGATAGTTTAATTTCGGAATATAAACTGGAAACTATTTTTCCTTTACACGATTATCCCGTAAAATCAAAATCTGATTGTAAACTAATATCATGGTATGCTGATTTACAGCATCAGCATTACCCTAATTTTTTCTCTTACGCAAAAAGATTTGAAAGATATTTAAGAGTTCAGTTTATACTTAAAAATACTAAGGATTTAGTTGTTTCAAGTTATGATGTGAAAAGTGATTTTTATCGTTTTTACAAAATACCGGATCATGTGAAATTTCATGTGTACCATTTTGTTTCGATAGTCGATAAATTTCCAACCTATTCCAAAGAAGAAGTTTGTAAAGAATTAAATCTTCCTCAAAACTATTTTGTGATTAGTAATCAATTTCATAAACACAAAAATCACAGAGTAGCTTTTAAAGCAATTGCACATCTAAAAGAACAAGGAAAAATAGTTAATTTGGTGCTTACAGGTAAACTTCCGGAAGAATCGCAGTCTGCATATATAAACGAATTGAAAAAACTTCTTAAAGATAATGATTTACATAATCAGGTTACTTTTTTGGGAGTTATTCCGAGAGATAAACAGTTATCAGTTATGCGACATGCAGATGCCATTTTGCAACCTAGTTTATTTGAAGGCTGGAGTACAGTAATTGAAGATGCAATTTCCCTTCAAAAACCGGTTATTTGTTCAAATCTTTCGGTAAATGTGGAACAGTTGAAAGAAAAGGGAACTTACTTTTCAGCTCATAATGCTGAAGAACTCGGCAAAATTCTTATTAGTAAAGATTTTTCTGCTATTCCAACACCAATATATAAAAATTATGAGGATAGAGTTACTGATGCAGCTCATGTTCTCTTGAAAATTTTAACATAAAACAAAATAAAAGATACCCTTTTACTACTATGAAAAAATTATTAGTTACCGGTTCTTCAGGATTAATAGGATCTGAAGTATGCATACATTTTGCACAGTTAGGATGGGAAATTCACGGAGTAGATAATAATCAACGTGCTGTTTTCTTTGGTTCAAGTGGTGATACACGTTGGAATCAGAATCGGTTAACATCAATTATCAAAAACTTTACACATCATGAAATAGACATTCGAGATCGTAATGCGGTTTTAGATTTAATTCAAAATGTTTCACCTGATGCTATAGTGCATACAGCCGCGCAGCCCAGTCACGATAGAGCAGCATCTATTCCTTTTGATGATTTTGATACAAATGCGGTTGGTACATTTAATTTATTGGAAGCAACAAGACGTTATCGTACAGATATTCCTTTTGTACACATGTCAACTAATAAAGTTTATGGCGATGCGCCAAATGAAATAGAAATGACAGAACTTGAGACGCGTTGGGATTATGCAGATTCGACCTATGTAAATGGAATTCCGGAAACGTTTAGGATAGATCAATGTAAACATTCGTTGTTTGGTGCTTCAAAAGTATCAGCCGATATTTCTGTGCAAGAGTATGGACGTTATTTTAATATGCCAACTTGTGTTTTGCGAGGTGGTTGTTTAACAGGTCCAAGTCATAGTGGAGTAGAATTACATGGATTTTTGAGCTATCTCGTAAAATGTAATTTAGAAGAGAAAGAATATACTGTTTTTGGCTATAAAGGTAAACAGGTTCGTGATAATATACATTCTTACGATGTCGCAAGATTTATAGAAGAGTTTATTAAAGCGCCACGTATTGCTGAAGTGTATAATCTCGGAGGAGGAAAAGAAAATACTTGTTCAATTTTAGAAGCATTTGATATTATATCAAAGATAAGTGGAAAACCGATGAAGTATAAATATGATGAGACTAATAGAATAGGCGATCATATCTGTTACTATAGTGATTTACGTAAAATGAAAAATCATTATCCTGATTGGGATATTACGAAATCATTGCAAACTACTTTTGAAGAAATTTACGATGCTTGGATGCAACGAGAAAGTATGAAATAATTGAATGTATGAATATCTGGTTGGTTTCCATATTTGAAAATACTCCTTTAGACGATAACTTGAATACTCGTTATAATAGTTTCGCTAATCAAGCGATTAAGCGTGGGCACAATGTTACATTTTGGTCATCAACGTTTAGACATAATGTAAAACAGCAACGTTATCAAACTTTTACAGAGATTATTGTCAATGAATTTTTAAAAGTAAATTTTGTACCGGCTAACTCTTATACTGAAAATATTTCTTTTTCGAGAATGTTTTCACATTATAAATTGGGTAAGCGAATGACAGAAGAATTCAATAAACAGACCATTTTACCTGATGTAATTGTTATTGCTTTTCCACCTATTTCAACTGCATATGAAGTAATTCGCTGGGCGAAAAAAAAATCAATACCAATTATAATTGATATAATTGATCCTTGGCCAGATGTATTTATACAACACATGAAAGGTATAAAGAAAAAGATGGTAGGTTTTGGCGTTTACCCTTTACAAAGAAAAGTTTCCTATATCTTCAATAATGTATCAGCAGTAATGGCAATTTCAAAACAATATATTGATTGGGTAAAGACATACAATGTTAATTTAAAGAAATGGAGTTATTTTTATCCGGCAGTTCAATTTGAAGAAATAACAAAGCAGCTTCAGATTGCTAAAACCAAAATGCTGAAAGATAATGAGATTATGACAGTGATTTATGCAGGAAGCTTAGGTTATTCTTATGATATACCAACAATATTAAGTGCAGCTAAATTATTAGAAAAAGAACAATCAAATATTCATTTTGTGATTGCAGGTGATGGACCTCAAAAGTCTCTTATACAAACCTATCAGTTGGAGCACAAAAATTTAAAATATCTTGGCAGGCTATCAAAAGAAAAATTGATGGAAGAGTACTATCTCGCTGATATAGGTTTAACACAGCATATAAAAGGAGCAACACAGTCTGTTACTTATAAATTATTTGATTTGTTGGCTTGTGGTCTACCAATAATGAATTCTCTTGAAAGCGAAATGAAATCAATTATTTTAGATAATAAAGTTGGATTTCATAATAAATCGGGAGATTTTGAGCAGTTAGCCAAAAACATACTTAATTGTTATGAAAATCCTGAAATATTGAAGGGAATGAAAGCTAGAGCATTAAAACTTACTGCGGATGAAGGTAATGCTACTATTGTTTATGATAAAGCCTTGAATTTTATTGAGCAGCAGATAACAGTTGATAGATGATACAAAAAATCAAGAAAAATATTATTCAAAACGCAAAAAACAGTATTGGTTGGAAAACCAAAAGAAAAATTATTGTCTTTTCCGTTGATGATTATGGTAACGTTAGATTGAATTCTAAAGCCGCCAGAGAAAGTATGGATAAAGTTGGAATGAAAATATATTCTCGCTTTGATGCATTAGATACTTTAGAAACCAAACAAGATTTAGAGCAATTATTCGATGTGTTAAACTCTGTTAAAGATAAAAATGGACGAAACGCAGTATTCACGCCATTTACTTTACCTTGTAACATAAATTTTGAAAATATTTTAGCTAATGATTTTGAAAATTTTGAGTATGAAACATTACCTCAAACGTATTTAAAATTATCTAAAGAACAACCGGAAGCTTATGCTGGAGCTTGGAAAAAGTGGCTGGAAGGGATTGAAAAAGGATATTTAAAACCACAGTTCCATGGAAGAGAGCATATCAATTTATCTATTTTTAATGATAAACTGAAAAGCAAAGATGAGCAATTAATAACAGCTTTAAAAAATAAATCATATACCAGTATTTCAGATGAAAACTATCCAACAATGTCAAGTTTTGCAGCATTTGACTTTTGGAATATTTCAGAAAATGAGAATTTAAAATCAATTCTTATTGATGGTTTAGCACAGTTTGAAAAAGTCTTTGGTTACAAAAGCAATTACTTTACACCGCCGGTTTTTAATATTCATCATTCTTTATTTCCAACATTAAAAAACCAAGGAGTCGATTTTATTGATTTAGCTCTTTACAGAAAAGAGCATCAGGGCTTCAATAAATATAAAAAGTCATTTAACTTTACAGGAAAGAAAACTACAGAAGGACTTACAATAATGGTTAGAAATGTAGTTTTTGAACCTACTGAAGATAGAGGAATTAACTGGGTTGATTTTACTATTAAACAAATTGAGACTGCTTTTCGATGGGGTAAACCGGCAATAATAAGTTCACATCGTGTTAATTTTTGTGGTCATGTCGATGAAGGTAATAGAGAAAAAGGATTGAAAACGTTGCAATTACTGCTTGAAGCTATCGTGGAAAAATGGCCTGATGTTGAATTTATGTCGGCAGACGAATTGGGACAATGTATTGTAAGTAAAAAATAAAATGAAGAGAATACTTTATTTAGGATATTATATCAAGAAAATGGATTGGAAAAAATTCAATCTGTTTTTGAATTATACAAAAGAACAAACAGGAAAGAGTAAATCTGCTATTTTGTTCGATGTACTGATGTCAGTTTTTAAATATAATATATCTGTTTTAGAATATTTCCAATTTAGGTTTTTTGAAAAGAATAAAGAAGAACGAAAAACATGGGCAGGAACAGGTTATATGTTTGAATACCAGTTAAAAATGAATCCGAAAAAAGAAAGAATTATTCTGGATGACAAGACAAAGTTTTATAAATTTTATAAAAAATATTTTATCCATACGGTAGCCGATATTCAGGATTTAAAACAAAATCCCGATTTGATTAAAGAGCTACTTTCTAATCCTTCGGGTAAAATTGTCTTTAAAGTTGCTGATGGAAAATGTGGCGTTGCTGTTCAAATAAAAGAAACAAGTAAATTTAATGAGACAACTTTGATTCCTTTTATGGAAAATAATAAATTTGATTTAGTAGAAGAATTTATAATACAGCATCCCGAAATTAATAAACTTTCACTTTCAGCAGTAAATACTGTTCGAATCTTCACTCAATTAGATAAAAATGAAAATGTTCTGATTTTAGGATGTCGCTTACGAATTTCTGTTAATTCATCTGTGGATAATATGGCAGCCGGAAATATGGCAGCAGTTATTGATGAAAGTACAGGTATTGTTACTGGTAAAGGTGTTTTTAGCGACATCACAAAATCCGATGAAGAAATCCATCCTGTTACTAATGTGTCAATAATTAATTTTAAAGTACCATTCTGGGAAGAGACAATTGTAATGGTAAAAAAAGCGGCTTTAGAGCATTCCCAAAATCGTTCCATTGGTTGGGATATTGTTATTACAGAAAAAGGTCCCGGATTTATAGAAGGTAATCACGATTGGTGTAAATTATTATGGCAATTGCCTGAAGGCAAAGGATTAAAGCATCTTTTAGAACTACATCTGAATTAATTTATGTATCAATTATTTTTTAAGAGATTGCTCGATATTTTAGTTTCTTTAATTGTAATGGTGCTAACTTCTCCAATTGTTTTGATTTCATTTTTTATTTTAATGTATCAAAACAAAGGAAAAGTATTTTTCTTTCAAGAAAGACCAGGATTGCATCAAAAAGCTTTTAGAATAATTAAGTTTAAAACGATGACAGACTCAAAAGATGAAGAAGGTAAGCTTTTACCCGATAATCAGCGAATTACAAAAGCTGGTAAAATTATCAGAAAACTATCTATAGATGAGTTACCACAATTGATAAATGTTTTAAAAGGCGATATGAGTTTAGTTGGACCACGACCACTTTTATTTAAATATATTCCGTTATATTCTGAAAATCAATTAAGACGCCATGAAGTCAGACCCGGAATTACCGGTTGGGCACAAGTCAATGGCAGAAATTCTATCAGTTGGACGAAAAAATTTGAATTGGATGTTTATTATGTAGATCATCTTTCCTTTTTATTTGATTGTAAAATACTTTGGAAAACATTTATAAAAGTGATCAAAACAGAAAACGTTAATCAAAGTGATTCTTGTCCAATGCAAACTTTTGACGGTAAAAATTAGAAAAATGAAAATATTAATCACAGGTGTTGGAGGACCAACACCAAGAAGTTTTGCAATAGCATTAAAAAGATATACCAAAGATAAGAGTTATGTTTTGTATGCAACAGATATAAATCCTTTATCAGTAGGATTATACCAAAAGAATTTATTCGATTTCTCCTTTGTTGTGCCGCCAGCCAATAGCCCTGATTATTGGAGTGTCATTGAAAGAATAATAAAAGAAAACAATATTGATGCGGCTGTAATACTTCCTGAATTGGAAGTTATAGAGTGGAGTAAAAGAAAGGAAAAAGGAGATTTGCCTTGTAAAGCATTGATACCGGATTTGGCTATAGCAAATCTTTTGGTCGATAAATCAAAAATGACAGAGGTTTTGAAAGATTTAGATATAGTACCACCATCTTTTTCTTTTAATAGAGAGAATCAAAATTTAGATGAAATTTTTGAATATTTAGGTGCTGATTTTTGGGTAAGGAGTACCAGTGGAACAAGTGGTTTAGGCTCTCTGAAAGTAAAAGATAAACAGGCATTGAAAAATTGGATAGAAATAAATCCAAATGTTCAAGAATTTATAGCAAGTAAGTATTTACCGGGAAGAAATTTAGCGTGTAAGATGCTGTATTTTGAAGGAGAATTGATAAGGAGTGCTTGCGCAGAAAGAGTGAATTATATCATGGCAAAAGTTTCGCCTTCAGGAATAACAGGAAATACTTCTTTTGGACGATTATTAAATGAACCTCATTTAGTTGAATTATCTGAAAAAGCATTGGATTTTTTATTTGATTATTCAAAATCAGATAAACATGGTTTTTTTACAGTAGATTTTAAAGAAGATGAAAATGGAAAACCATATATAACAGAAATAAATGTAAGACATGTTGCTTTTACTCAATGTTTTGCGGCTGCAGGAGCTAATTTTGCTTTTGATACAATGTGTTTGTTAGGTAAAGATTTAGATTTTGATTCACGGTATAAAATGTATGAATTTGAGAAAGATTTGATATTTCTTAGGGATGTTGATGCATTGCCAATAATTATGAAAGAGAACGATTTGTTAAAAAAATAGTTATTCTTTAGACATAATTTATGCCCAAGTATAATGTAACGGTTAAACGTTTTTTTGATATTATTTTCTCTATATTTATCCTGATAGTTTTCAGTTGGTTACTGATTATTTGTTTTTTAATAACAACAATCCAAACAAAATCCAATGGTATTTACATTCAGAAGCGTATTGGTCAATATGGGAAGCCATTTGCTATTTATAAATTAAAATCAATGTATTCAGGAAGTGATAGTGTTACTTCTTTCGGGAAAATTATCCGACGCTATAAGATTGATGAGTTACCTCAGTTTTTCAATGTTTTATTAGGGCAAATGAGTGTTGTAGGACCAAGACCTGATGTTGAAGGTTATTATGATTTACTTCAGGGTGAAAATCGAAAATTATTGGAGTTAAAACCTGGAATAACTAGTGAAGCATCAATAAAGTACAAAGACGAAGAAGCTCTTTTAAATCAGCAAGAGAATCCAATAATGTATAATGATACAGTTATTTTTCCTGATAAAGTTCGAATGAATTTAGATTACTATTACAATAAATCTTTTTGGTTGGATATAAAAATCATTCTAAAAACGATGGATATTTTCTGAAAATAAATTGTGATTTTGTCAAATCTCTATAACTTTGAACTCCCTAATAATTACTTGTCATGAGTGAAGCGAAAATATGGCTGTCATCACCTCATATGGGTGGTAATGAACAAAAGTTTGTTAACGAAGCCTTTGATACTAATTGGGTTGCACCACTAGGACCAAATGTAACTGGTTTTGAAGCCGATTTAGAACATTTTTTGGGAAATGACTCTCACGTAGCGGCTTTAAGCTCGGGGACAGCAGCTATTCATTTAGGATTGGTTTTATTAGGAGTTAAAAAAGATGATTTGGTTATTTGTCAAAGTTTTACTTTTTCAGCATCGGCAAATCCAATTGCATATCTCGGAGCTAAACCTGTTTTTGTTGATAGTGAACCTGAGACTTGGAATATTTGTCCGGTAGCATTAGAAGAAGCTATTGTTGATAATATTAAAAAAGGTAATAAGCCAAAAGCAATAATTGCTGTACATCTTTATGGAATGCCTTTTAAAGTGGATGAAATCAGATGGATCGCAAATAAATATGAGATTCCAATATTGGAAGATAGTGCAGAAGCTTTAGGAAGTACTTATAAGGATAAAAAGTGTGGTACTTTTGGCGATATAGGTATTTTATCTTTTAATGGAAATAAAATAATTACTACTTCAGGAGGCGGTGCTTTGGTTACCAATTCAAGAGAATTAAAGGAAAAAACAGTCTTTTTAGCAACACAAGCCAGAGACAATGCACCACATTATCAGCATTCCGAAATAGGATATAATTATAGATTGAGCAATATTTCTGCAGGAATCGGTCGAGGTCAAATGCAGGTTTTAGAAAAGCATATTGCATTAAGAAGAGAAATGCATAAATTTTATGTTGATTACTTTGCAGATATTAATAGTGCTAGCGTTTTTGAAGAATCCGAAGATAAATTCTATTCTAATCATTGGCTTTCTTGTATTGTTATAGATTCAAATGTTTTGGGTAAAAGCGCTGAAGATTTACGGTTAGCTTTAGAAGAAAAGAATATAGAATCGAGGCCATTATGGAAACCAATGCATTTACAACCGGTATTTGAAAAATGTCCATATTATGGAGGAACAGTTTCTGAAAATCTATTCAAGGACGGACTATGTTTGCCTTCGGGTTCAAACTTAGTAAATTCTGACAGAGATAGAATAATGACCGTTTTTAATCGATTTTTTGGCAAATAATAAAATAGATGTTAAAATTATCTTAAATTTGGGTATTATAAAGTAGTATATGAATAAAAATATTACCCGAAAATTAAAAGCAATTTTCTTTAGTAAAAAGTTTCAAAACATTGGCTACTTGCCACGGTGGATTATTTTTGCTATTGATGTGACTTTGGTTGCTATTGCAGTTGCGGTAACTTATTTTATTATCAGTAATCTTTCAAGCAAAGCTTTTTTTGAAAAGCCGGCAAGTGCTTTTGTTCTACTTTTTATTCATGCTTTGTTTTTTGTATTCTTCAGAACTTATGCCGGTATAATAAGACATTCTACATTTATTGATGGGGTAAAACTACTAATTGCTACGACAAGTTCTTATGTTGTTCTGTTTTTGACAAATTATTTTTTAGCTTTTGTATTTGAATCAAAACCTCTCTTTTTGTCAACAGGATTGTTTATCAATTATATTATATCATTTGTTTTATTGTTTTTATTTCGAATTTTAGTTAAGAATGTATTCGAGATTTATATCCAAACAGGTGATAGTAGTAAACTGATTAAGGCTGTAATTTATGGTGCTGATGCTAATGCAATTTCGGTTGCTAATGCATTAAAAACTGAAAAACCATCCCGATTTAAATTGATAGCATTTGTTGATAAATTTAATCAGGTAAAAACATCAAAGAGTATCCTTGATTTACCAATAGTTAATCAGGTAAAAAGTATACATGTAATTTTACGTAGTTTAGGTGCAGAAGCTTTAATTATTGCAGAAAAGAGCTTGACTAAAGAAGAAACAATAGCAATAGTTGAAGAATGTATCGAGTATAATTTTAAGGTGTATACAGTACCTTTGATAACCGATTGGGAAGATCAAAAGCAGATTTCAAATCAACTGAAAAACTTTGATATTGAAGATCTATTAGAAAGAAAGCCTATCGTTTTAGATAACAAAAGTATTTCTTCTCAAATAAATCAAAAGACAGTTTTAATTACAGGAGGAGCAGGTTCAATAGGAAGTGAAATAGTTAGACAGATTATTAATTATCAACCAAGTCAACTTATTATTTTAGATCAGGCAGAATCTCCATTACACAATTTAAAACTAGAAATAGAAGCTATTTCATCAGAAATAGACATTAGAACGGTTATAGCAGATATTAAAGATTATGCTACTCTTGAAAAGGTCTTTCAGATTTTTAGACCTGATTTTGTTTATCATGCTGCTGCTTATAAACATGTTCCTTTGATGGAAGAGAACCCCGCACAAGCTATATTTACAAACGTTGCTGGTACAAAAAACCTTGCTGATTTATCCAATCAATATGGTGTAGAAAAATTTGTAATGGTTTCTACGGATAAAGCGGTAAATCCAAGTAGTGTTATGGGTGCCAGTAAGCGAATTGCGGAAAAATATGTGCAATCCTATAATTTTCAATTATTAGGAAAATCGGATAGAACAACTAAGTTTATTACAACTAGATTTGGAAATGTTTTAGGTTCTAATGGTTCAATAGTTCCATTATTTACTAAGCAAATACAACAAGGAGGACCAATAACAATTACACACCCTGAAATCATCCGATATTTTATGACAATCCCCGAAGCTTGTCAGTTGGTTTTGGAGGCTGGAGCAATGGGTAATGGAGGTGAGATTTATATTTTTGATATGGGAAAACCGGTCAAGATAATTGATTTGGCTAACAAGATGATAAGATTAGCGGGTTTTATTCCTGATAAAGAAATTAAAATTAAAATAATCGGACTTCGTCCGGGAGAAAAACTCTTTGAAGAACTTTTAAATGATACAAGTAAAACACTACCAACACATAATGAAAAAATTATGATTGGACAGGATAAAGTTGATTACTTTGAAGAAATTAACACCTTAATAGAAGAGTTAATTATCGTATCAAGGACATCGAATAATGCAGAAATCGTGACTTTGATGAAAAAAATCGTTCCAGAATTTAAGAGCATGAATTCTGAATTTGAAACTTTGGATACACAAAGTTTTTAATAAATTAACATATTAAATTTATCTTTGCTCAAAAATAAACAAATATTAAAGATGCGTTATCTGTCATTTCTTAAAATCACTTTCATTTTTTTATTCTTAATTTTTCAATCCTGTGCTTCAAGAAAGACTGTCGCTTATCTTCAAGATATTGGTAGTAATACTAACTCGGTAAATACATTGAGTTATAATCCGGTTTTGAAGAATGATGATTTGCTAAGTATTATTGTTTCAGCAGAAGATCCTGAAATAACTTATATGTTTAACATTCCTCAAATTCAAGGTAATTATAAAGTGAGTGAAAATCAAGATGGTATAAAAACATATCTTATAAATAATAAAGGAGAAATTGAATTTCCTGTATTAGGAAAGATTAAATTAGCAGGTTTAACACGTGACCAAGCTGTAGAAAAGTTATCAGAAAAGATAAAACCCTATATAACTAATCCAACCATTAATTTGAGGATACTTAACTATAAAATATCTGTTTTAGGTGAAGTAAGTAGACCGGGAAGTTACACTATAAACAGCGAAAGAATTACGTTGTTGGAAGCTATTGCTAATGCAGGTGATTTAACGATTTATGGAAAAAGAGATAATATTTTAATCATAAGAGAAAAAGATGGTAATAAGACATATAATAGAATTGATATAACAAAATCAGATTTTATCAATTCAGATTTTTATTATTTGACACAAAATGATGTAATTGTTGTTGAACCTAATAAAACAAGAGTAAATGCTTCTGCATTTGGACCAAATGTTACAGCGATAATTTCTGCAACTTCTGTTGTGCTATCTTTACTAATATTGCTAACAAGATAAGATGAAAGATCAAAATTCTTTTCAACATAGACTACAAGACGAAAGTATTCATTTAAGAGAACAAGTTGAAAAATACCTGAAGTATTGGCCATGGTTTGTATTTTCAGTTATTGCAGCACTTTTGTTTTCGTTTATTTATCTTAGATATTCTCAACCTCAATATAAATCAACAGCAACAATATTGGTAAAAGATGACCGAAAAGGAAATCTCCAATCAGAATTAAGTGCTTTCAATGATCTTGGGTTAATGAATGTTAAGAATAATGTCGATAATGAAATAGAGATTATTAAATCTCGAAGTATTATTGAGGCAGCAGTAAAGAAATTAAACTTTAATGTTTCTTTTTATACCGAAGGAAGAGTAAAAACAGTTGAGCTTTATGAAGACTGTCCTATAGCTGTATCCTTTTTTGAGGTTAATGATGAGTTTTACAAAAAAGGGCAAGCCTACTTAATAAGTTATAAAAGTGATAACACCTTTGAGTTAAAATCAGCTAGTAATAAATCCCTTGGCATCTACAAATATGGAGCAATAATCAGATTGTCAAATGCAAAAATGGTTGTTGTAAAGAGATCAGTACCATATATTTCGAATTTAAAAGATTTTGATATAATGCTAAGAATTAGTGCTTTGGATCAAGTGGTTAGAAGCTATAAAAGTAGAGTTTCTGTTTCTCCTATAAGTAAAACAACAAGTATTGTAGAATTATCTTTAGTTGATCCTGTTCCTCAAAAGGCAGCAGATTTACTCAATACTATAGTGGATATATACAATCAGGATGCTATAGATGATAAAAATTATATCTCAAAAAACACTCAAAAATTCATCGATGAAAGATTAAAGTATATAACTGCTGAATTAGGAGAAGTAGAAAAGGAAGGCGAGAGTTTTTTAAAAAGCAATAGATTAACAAATATAGTTACCGATGCAGAAACCTTTCTTGAAAATTCAGTTGCTTATGAAAAAGAATTAATCGAGACCGAAATGCAAATTAAAGTGGTGAATTCAATGATTGATTATATGAATTCGTCGCCTAAAGATGGTATTGTTCCTAATAATATTATTCCTTCTAATAATCAAAATTCAATCAATACAGGAGATTTAATTAATCAGTATAATAGTTTGGTTAATCAACGAAATCGAAATTTAAATAGAGGAGGAACAGACAAAAACTTAACGATCATTAATTTGAATGATAAAATTGATGATATGAGAATGAGTATCAATGAAAGTCTTAAAAGATTGATAGCATCACTTAATATCAGAAAAAATGAATTGAAACGTCAGGATAATTTAGTGAATAGTAAAATATCAAATATCCCGACTCAAGGAAGAGAATTTAAAGTTATAGACAGACAACAAAAGATAAAAGAAACACTCTATCTCTACTTGTTGCAAAAAAGGGAAGAAGTTGGAATTACACTTGCTGTTACTGCGCCAAATGCAAAAATCATTGATCCGGCAATTGTTTCTAAATCTCCGGTTGCTCCGAATAAAAAACTTGTACAGATTTTTGCAGTATTGTCAGGACTGCTGATTCCTTTTTTGTTTATTTTTATTAGAGATTTTATCGATACTAAAGTTAAGAGCAGAAGAGATGTAGAAGAGATTGTTACGGTTCCTTTTTTAGGAGATATTCCTTCTTCTGAAAGTCATGATAAAATTATAGAAATCAATAGTAGATCAGGTTCAGCCGAGTCGATAAGAATGATTAGGACAAATCTTGATTTTGTATTAGGTGATTCTGCAAATGGCAATGGGAAAACAGTTTTTATAACATCTTCGATACCAAAAGAAGGTAAAACTTTTGTTTCAATAAATTTGGCAGCTACCATTGCACTTACAGCTAAAAAAGTTTTAATTGTAGGTATGGATATAAGAAACCCTAAACTAAGTGATTATATAAAGTTGCCTTCAAAAGGATTGACAAATTATTTAGCAAAGAGTGATCAGGATATTAATGACTTTATTGTTCGAGTAGATGGTTATGATAATTTATACGCATTGCCATCCGGAGTTATTCCTCCTAATCCTGTTGAATTATTGAGCAATAATAAAATAAATGAGCTTTTTACAAGTCTTAAAAAAGAGTACGATTATGTTATTGTAGATACTCCACCTGTAAGTTTGGTAACTGATACTTTATTGGTCGCAAAAAATGCAGATGCCTTTATTTATGTGGTCAGAGCAAATTATTTAGACAAACGAATGCTTGGTTTTATAGAAGATATCTATCAACAAAAGAAGTTGCCAAATCTTTCTCTAGTTTTGAATGGAACTGACATGAAAAAGTCATATGGTTATGGATACGGCTATGGATACGGCTATGGTTATGGTCTCGAACTGGAAGAAAAGTCCTGGAAAGATAAATTATTCAAGAAAAAATAGATTTTTTTGAATAGTTTTTTCAAGTTCTTTTGAATTGGTGATATTAATTTTTCTGCTAAAAGCATTCATGTGATTTTGATGATGAATGTCTGTTCCGACAAAATCATACATTTCATTACTTAATAGTTTGTCTGTAACTTTAGTAATCATTTCTCCATAATAATTCACAGTCGAGAGTAAGTTTAACTGAAAATAGCATCCGGAATTTTTGATTTTTTCATATTCTTTAAAATTGTTGTGATAAAATAAATATCTTTCAGGATGAGCCAAAACAGGTTTATAACCGGCAAGCTGAATTTCAAAAATGATGTCAAACAATTGAATAGGCGGACTTAAATAGGACATTTCAATTAATACATAATCATCTTTAAGGGTAAGCAATTTTTCAGTTGAGAGACGTTTTAAAAAATGAGAGTCAATCATATATTCTGCAGCAACATTAAAATTAGTTTTGTCAATTGTTTCTTCAATTAAATTTGCTGTTTCAGTATATTTATTAAATATAGATGTTTCAGTATTTTCCCAAACACTTGTAATGATATGTGGTGTTGTAATAATATTAGTAAAACCAATTTCTTTCATTTGGGAAATTAAAGAAACGGTTTCTTCAATATTTATAGAACCATCATCAATTCCCGGTAATAAATGAGAATGAATATCAATAAACGGATTGGGAATTAAGTTTTTTAAAATTGGTTTTTGCTTAAAGATAGAAAACATTACTTATAAAATTAATACTGCAAAAGTATAGTATTTAAAGAATATTTTCAGGTCTGATTTCGGATAACTTGTAGAATAAGTTTCTGATTAAATAAATTTGTAACCTTATTAAAATAAAGTACTTTTGAGACCTTACTAAAAGTAGAAGTAGGTAATATGAAAAATAGACAATTCGGAAAAGAGGAATGGTTGTTTGAAATAACTTCTGAAAAAAGCTTGTTTTCTCTCAATTTAAAAGAAGTATGGAGATATCGTGACTTACTTTTATTATTTGTAAAAAGAGATGTTATTACTGTTTATAAGCAAACCGTTTTAGGACCACTTTGGTATTTCATACAACCATTGTTTACTTCTATTACTTTTACAATTATTTTTAATAACGTTGCAGGAATAAAAACAGGTTCCATTCCTCCATTTTTATTCAATTTGGCAGGCATTATAACTTGGAATTATTTTACAGCCTGTTTAAATGAAACTTCAGATACATTTAAGAAAAATGCATCTATTTTCGGCAAAGTCTATTTTCCTAGGGTAATTATGCCTATGGCAACCGTAATTACTAATCTAATAAAGCTGGGTATCCAACTTCTAATATTTGTTGGAGTTTACATTTTTTATATGACAAAAGGAATGGATAGTAATATGGATTGGACTATAGTTTTGTTTCCTTTTTTAGTAGTTATAATGGGAGTTTTAGGATTAGGATTAGGAATGATCATTTCTTCAATGGTTACTAAATATCGTGATTTAACATTTCTGGTTTCGTTTGGGGTACAATTATTAATGTATGTTTCTGCAGTAATGTATCCAATGAAGTTGATAAAAGAAAAATTACCTCAGATAGGTTGGATTATTGAGTATAATCCTTTGGCATATATTATAGAAACCGCTCGTTATATACTGCTACACGAAGGAACCGTTTCGGTTTTAGGTTTAGTATATACAGGAGTGGTGACTATTGTTATTTTCTTTTTTGGATTGCTTATTTTTAATCAGACAGAAAAGAGTTTTATTGATACGATATAAAACGCAGAGTAAAAAATAAATTAATTGAAAGGACGTGTCAGAAAGCAATATCATATTAAAAGCTGAAAATATCTCAAAGCAATATCGATTAGGAACCGTTGGAACCGGAACATTAAGTCATGATGTAAATCGTTGGTGGCATAAAGTAAGAGGCAAAGAAGATCCTTATTTGAAATTAGGAGAAGTAAATGATCGAACTGCAAAAGGCAGTAGTGACTATGTTTGGGCCATAAAAGATATTAATTTTGAAGTTGAAAGAGGAGAAGTCTTAGGAATTATTGGTAAAAATGGAGCGGGAAAATCAACTTTGCTAAAAATATTGTCAAATGTAACTTCGCCTACAACCGGAGTCATAAAATCAAGAGGAAGAATAGCTTCTTTGCTTGAAGTAGGAACAGGTTTTAATCCTGAGCTTACAGGTAGAGAAAATATTTACCTGAATGGAGCAATCTTAGGTATGACTAAAAAAGAGATTGATTCTAAATTAGATGAAATTATTGAGTTTAGTGGTTGCGAAAGATACATAGACACTCCTACAAAACGTTACAGTAGCGGTATGACTGTACGCTTAGGATTTGCTGTTGCAGCATTCTTGGAACCCGAAATTCTCGTAGTCGATGAGGTTTTAGCTGTTGGAGATGCTGAGTTTCAAAAAAAGGCTATCGGTAAAATGCAGAATATTTCAAAGAATGAAGGACGGACGGTTTTATTTGTAAGTCATAATATGGTAGCAGTTCAAAATTTATGTTCCAAAGTAATATGCATGGATAAGGGGCAAATCATAAATCAAGGTAATTCAAGAGAAATGATTGAGTTTTATTTAAATTTTGAAGAGAGAGCATTTTCTAACCATTACTTTAATGAAAATTCTAACAAAGAAGTTTACATAAAAGAATTTGAAGTATTATCTGAAATTAAAACAGGACATGCTTTTGCATTTAAAGCTTTGATTAATTCAAAAATTTCAACAGTTGTGCAATTTGCTGTATCTGTTTGTTCAATAGAATCTCAACCAATTTATCAAATTTATTCGGGTCACGTAGGTGAAAGCTTTAAAATCAATTTCGGAGAAAATACTATTGAATGCCATGTCGAATCTTTACCGTTGGTTCATGGAGTATATGAAATTAATTTATGGTTAGGAACATCGGCAGTGACCTATGATTTTTTAAAGGGAATAATTAATTTTGAAGTGACAGAAGGAGCCATTAAGACGAATGGACCGGTCTCAAGTAAAAATGGTTATCCAATAATACAAAATGCTAATTGGAAAGTTTTATGATAGATATAAAATATGCCACTCATAATAGAGAACCTTTTTTTGAAATTGCAACTAATTATATTAAACCGGAATCTAAAGTTTTAGATATTGGTTCAGGAAATGGGAGTTTTCCTGATTATTGTAAAAGAGATGATTTCTATCTTTTTGATGGAAATCTTAAAACAGTAGAAGAATTAAAAAAGAAATATATAAATTCTTTTTGCGGATTATTACCAAGTTTACCTTTTGATGATAATTATTTTGATGTTATACATTGTAGCCATGTTGTTGAACATTTGACACCAGATGTTTTTTTTGAAACATTAAAGGAAATGGATCGATGTTTAAAGTCCAATGGATACTTAGTCATTTCGGCACCACTTTTTTGGAGTGGCTTTTTTAATGATTTATCACATATTAGACCTTATAATCCAAGAGTTTATCAAAATTATTTATGCGGTAATCAACTTAAATCAAGAACTAGGATAGTGGTTTCAGAAAACTATAGACAAGAAAAATTAGTCTATAGATTCAATCCTTCCAAAGGAGAAATTAACTATTCAATTAAGGAATCAGGATTCTTAAATAAATTGTTTTCCAAAATTTTAAGTCGCATCTTTAGTAAAGGTTTTACCATTTATGAAAAAACAGGCTACACCATAGTTTTAAAAAAAGAATGAAATGAGCCAGTCCTTAATTTCGATTATTATTCCAACTTATAACCGTGCACACTTAATCTCGGAAACAATCGATAGTATAATAAACCAATCATATAGTTGTTGGGAATGCTTAGTAATAGATGATGGGAGTAATGATAATACCGATAAGCTTATTGCCGAATATACAGAAAAAGATCCAAGAATTCATTATTTAAAACGACCATCAAACCTCATAAAAGGAGCAAATGCTTGTAGAAATATAGGCATTGCAAATGCAAAAGGTGATTATATTGTTTTTTTTGATAGTGATGATTTAATGACTCTCAATCATTTAGAGGTTAAATTGAATGCTATACATAAATGGAAATGTGATTATGTAATTACCCGAACAAAGTATTTTAATAAAGACAGTTCTCAAATAGATAGTTATTATCAGTTTGATAAATATGAGATTACACCACATAACTATGTTACTCAAAAAATAAATTGGCTTACCTATGATATTTGCCTTAAAACTAATTTAGCGAAGTCTGTTCAGTTTAACGAAAATTTGCAGTCAGGACAAGAATATAATTATTTCAGTAAATTAGTTTACAAATCTGTTAATGCTGTTTTTATAGATGAAGTTGTAACATTACGTCGAGATCATAACGATTCTATTCGTAGTCAATTAAAGACTGAAGCTAAATTAAATCAAAGCTTTTTTAATGCAAACTGGTTTACATATTTGGATGTTAAAGATGTAGCAAATAAAGATACGAGACGATTTTTACTCCAAAAAGTATCATCCTATATATTGAATGAAAGGCATTTTTTTGACAAATCCACTTTTCAAGTAATAAGTCTTTATCACAAAGAAATAGGACTTGGTACGATTTATTTGTTTCTATATCTATTTTCAGTGAAGCTATTTGGGAAAGGCAATATTTTCAAGAAACAATTTAAGAAACAAATTTTTTCATAAGTTATTTTGTTTATAAATTATAAGAATGGATAAACCTTTAGTTTCTATTATTATACCAACATATAACAGATCTCATCTTATAGGTGAAACACTAGATAGTATTTTGGCTCAAACTTACTTTAATTGGGAATGTATTATAGTAGATGATGGAAGTAATGATAATACAGATGAGATTGTTCATTCATATGTGGAAAAAGATAATCGTTTTCAATATTATAAAAGACCAAATGGCTATAAATCGGGAGGAAATGGAGCACGAAATTATGGGTTTGAACTGAGTAAAGGAAAATATATCAATTGGTTTGATAGTGATGATATAATGTTGAGTGATTTTATAGAGAAAAAACTCCACAATTTTATCAATGAACAAGTCCAGCTAGTTATTTGTGGAGGAAATAATTATGTAAATAATGTCATAGGTGAGCCACTTGATATTTATGAAACAGATAACTTGTTTGGAGAATATTTGCAGTGGAGATTAAAATTAATTACCAATTCTGTTCTTTTTAAAAAAAGCTTTTTAATCAATAAACCTTTATTTAATCCTGATATAAAAAGAGGACAGGAAACAGAATTTTTTTCAAGAATATTTTTTAGGCTATCACCCGATTTTTATAAGATAATTACAAAACCTTTATTTCTTTATAGACAACATGAAGATACAAAGACTTATAAAAATAAGGTTTATAATAAAGAATTTAAGGAGTCTCAAACTTATATTGCAATTGAAAATCTAAAAAGGAGTATTATAATTAATGATAAAGAACTAATAAACTATTATTACAGATCTTTGTTGACATTGTTTTTTAGAGCTTTAAATAATAAGCATAAGCATAATGTAAGATTTATTTTGATGAAGTTTACACCGCTTTTGACAAAAATCAATTTAATTGTAGCTATACAGTTTATTTTAACAGGTTGGATGATGTATTTATTAAATAGAGGGAGTTTTCGTTTAGAAAGACATTTTAAATCGTATAAATTTTAATTCTGATGAAAAATTCTCTGGTTTCTATACTGATTCCAACATATAACAGAGCCCATTCTATAGGTAAAACAATAGACAGTATTTTGGCACAAACCTATAAAAACTGGGAATGTATCATCGTTGATGATGGAAGTACAGATGAAACAGCAACCATTGTAGAAAAATATAACGAACAAGACACTAGAATCTTTTATGTAAAAAGACCACTTAATATGGTTAAAGGACCTTCAGTCTGTAGAAATATAGGTCTTACATTAGCTAAAGGAGATTATATTCAGTTCTTTGATGATGACGATACCATGTTTTTTAATATGCTTGAACATAAAATTAATGTTGTGCTTAAAGAAAAAGTAGATGTAGTTGTAAGTCCGTTGCAGTTTTTTGATGTAGAATCAAATCAAATAATAAAACAAAATACCATAATTATTAAAGAAAACTCTATTGTAGAAGATTATATTTTAGGCAATGTTTCTTGGTATGTAAGTGGTCCTTTATGGAAGAAAGATTTTTTGCAAATCTCATTTGATGAAAAAATACAGACACTTGACGATTGGGATTTTAATTTAAGGAATTTATATTTAAATCCAAAAATAGCATACATCGATCAACCTTTACAATTTTATTATATTTATCCCAAAGGACAAACTTTGAGTACAAAAGGACAAATGGGAGATATAAACCAGAAAATGTCATCTTGTTATACATATAAAAAGCATCTTTCTTTATTAGAAGAGAAAAATCTTCTTTCAAAGAAAATGGAAAAATGTCTTGTAAAAAGATTATTATTCTTATTGAATGGTTTTCTGATTAAAAAAAATCCCGAAGGAGAATTACTTTATTCTTTTATGAAAAGACATCTCAAATCGCTTGGTTTTGTCAATATGTGGAAAGTCAAAATAGGATTTTTAAGTTATAGAGTTTTTGGTATGGGACATCGGTTTTTTAAAATATAAACATGCAAAAACAAGTATCCATCATTATGGCAACCTACAATAGAGCACATTTTATTGTAGAGACTTTGATGTCAATTCAAAATCAGTCCTATACCAATTGGGAGTGTTTAATAATCGATGACGGAGGTACTGATAATACTCAACAAGTTATCACTCCTATTTTAGAAAAAGACACAAGATTTACCTTTTTTAAACGTCCGGAATCATATAAAAAAGGATTGCCGGGTTGTAGAAATTTTGGATTAGATAGTGCTAAAGGTGATTTTATTATTTTTTTTGATGATGATGATATCATTCATCCTAAGAATTTAGAAATAAGTCTGGACATTATAGAAGAAAATCAAGTAGATTATTGCCATTATAAAAAAAAAACATTCACACTTGATGAAAAGCCGGTTGTAGAAACATCAGAAGTAAAAATAAACTATTTTTTATCGAAGAATAAAATTCTGGAAGTTATTTCAAATAGAATACCAATTGCTTCCTGTACTGTGCTTTGGAATAAAAAGTGTTTTGAAAATATTCGTTTCAACGAAAATTTACAATATGCTGAAGAATGGGAATGTTATAGCCGAATCATTTCAGAAAATTATAAAGGAGTTTCTATAAATAATACACTATATTACAACAGAAAACACCCGAATTCAAATACAGGTGAATTTTTCAAAAACAATCCTGTTAGAAAAAAATCGAAAGCAGATGCAATAGAATTGGTAGTTAAAAATCTAAAAGAGAAAAAGTTGCTTTCAGACCAAATATTCCTTTATATGGTTAGCTTATCGATTAAGTTTAGTGAATATAATGTGTTCCAAAAACTTATGAAAACAGTTAATTTTAGATATTCAAAAAAAATATATTACAAAGCGATATACTTAAAACTAAGTTTTAAGAAAAAAATAAAAACCATTTTACGATGATAAAAATTACGATTGTTGCCGGAACCCGACCAAATTTCATTAAGGTAGCGTCGCTGATCAATGCAGTGAAAAAACACCAAAAAGAAGGTGCAAAAATCCAATATAGATTGGTTCATACCGGTCAGCATTATGACAAAATAATGTCGGATAGTTTTTTTCAACAATTAAATATACCTGAACCCGATGTAAATTTGGATTCCGGTGGTGGTTCTCATGCAGAACAAACAGCCAAAATCATGATTAATTTTGAAAAAGACTTAAAACAAAATCCGTGTGATGTTGTCTTTGTCGTTGGCGATGTAAATAGTACTATGGCTTGTGCTATTGTGGCAAAAAAATTAAGTACAAAAGTGGCTCATGTTGAAGCTGGAATTCGTTCTTTTGATATAGAAATGCCTGAAGAAATCAACAGATTGGTTACTGATAGTATTACCGATTATTTCTTTACGACTTCTAAATATGCAAATCAAAACCTAAAAAAAGAAGGCATTTCAAAAGACAAAATCTTTTTTGTCGGAAATACAATGATTGATACTTTAAAGAGTAATATCAAAAAGTTCAGAAAACCCGATTTTTTTGATACTCACAAGTTAGAACCTAAAAATTATTATGTTTTAACACTTCATAGACCATCCAATGTAGATGATAAAGAACAACTGAAAAGTCTTTTAACTTGTTTAGATAACATTACAGATGTTCCTGTTGTTTTCCCAATTCATCCTCGAACTTTAAATAATATAAATGAGTTTGGAATAGAGTTAAATAATATTGTAAAAACAACGCCCCAACCTTATCTTGAATTTAATTATCTGGTAAAAAATTCCAGAGGTGTAATTACCGATTCCGGAGGAATAACAGAAGAATGTACTGTGATGAAAGTACCATGTATTACCTTGAGAGATTCTACTGAGAGATGGGAAACCGTACATGAAGGAACGAATGAATTGATAGGAAATAATTTGGAACTTTTAGAAAAAGCAGTAAAACGAATAGATAGCGATGCTTGGAAAAAAGGAAAAACACCTCGTCTATGGGATGGAAAAGCAGGTGAGCGAATCATAAAAGCTTTACTTTCAATTTACAATCAGAATAAATGAAACGAATACTCATAGTATGTGAAGATTTGAGAATAAACAATACTTCTGCAGGTATTGGACGATCTAAGTTTATAAAAATGCTTTATCAAAGCGGTTATGAACTTACGGTAATTACCGAAAATAGTTTTGATTATCCCATTACTTGGTTGCCCAAAGAAGTTGTTGTTAAAAAGTTTGAAATTCCTGAGGTTAAAAAAAGTTCTATTGATTATATACCAAAAATCAAAGCCATACCGGTTTATTTATCAGGATTTTCAAAGTCATTTAAAAATAAGAAAAAATACTATAAAATTGAAATCGAGAAAGAGCTTTCAAGACAAGAATATGATTCCATTTATGCTTTAAGTACAGGAAATTCTTTTGTGTCGCATTTTGCATTGGCAGAAATGAATTTGTCAATTCCGTTTTATGTGAATATTCATGACCCATTTCCAATGCATCTTTATCCCGTTCCTTATCAAAAAAGAAAAGATTGGCTAAATTCAATTTTGGAAAAGAAGTTTAGCAAAGTCTTGGAAAAAGCAAAAGCAATTTCATTTCCTTCCAAACAATTGATGGATGATATGGCAAAAGCATTTCCTATTATTACTCAAAAAGGATTTGTACTGCCGCATATTGGAACTTCTCTTGAAAATTTACCTGAAGAAAACACGGATGATATCGTTTTAGATAAATCAAAAATAAATCTGCTTCACGCCGGAACATTATTAGGACCAAGAAATCCTAAGTTTTTGTTACAAGCTATTTCAGAATTGAATCAGGAAAATGAAGATTTTGCTCAAAAAGTTACTTTTACATTCATTGGTAAAGTAAATAAAGCTTTGACAGATGTTATTTCTCGCAACGATTTAAAAAACGTGACATTTTTGACTAGTAGAATGAGCTACAAGAAAAGTTTGCAACTTATTGAGGAAGCCGATGCTTCTTTTGTTATTGAAGCTATTGCCGATTTCAGTCCTTTTTTACCCGGAAAAGTTGCTGATATTGCTTTTGCAGAAAAGCCCATCATAGGTTTAAGTCCAAAAAAATCAGAAGTTAGAAGATTATTAGGCGATAATTATCCGTATCAAACCGAGTTGGATAATGTAGTTCAAATAAAAAATATACTGTTGAAGTTTTATTATGATTGCATAAATTCTGAAATAGATAAAACAATAATCTTAAATTTGAAGAATTATGTCTCAATCAAACATAATTCCGAAATCATAAAAAAGCAGTTGAACTAAAATGAATAAGCCTTATTTAATTGCCGAAATTGCTCAGGCTCACGATGGAAGCCTCGGAATTCTTCATTCCTATATTGATGCTGTTGCCAAGACCGGTGTTCAGGCGATTAAATTCCAAATGCATATAGCAGAAGCCGAGAGTAGTATTCACGAGCCATTTCGGGTAAAGTTTTCAAAAGAAGATGCTACGCGTTTTGATTATTGGAAACGAATGGAGTTTACATTAGAACAATGGAAGGAAATTAAATCACATTGTGATGAAGTTGGATTGGATTTTATCTGTTCGCCGTTCAGTAATTTAGCCGTTGATTGGCTCGAAGAAGTTGGAGTTCATGCGTATAAAATCGGTTCGGGAGAAGTCAATAATTTTTTGCTTTTGGAAAAAATCTGCCAAACCGGAAAATCTGTTATCATTTCTTCCGGAATGAGTAGTTATGAAGAATTAGATAAAACCGTAGATTTTCTGAAAAGTAAAAATGCAAATTTTTCAATATTACAATGTACCACGGCTTATCCCACAAAACCCGAACAATACGGACTGAATGTAATATCAGAATTAAAAAACAGATATAACGTTTCGATAGGTTTTTCTGATCATTCAGCAAAAATAGCCACCGGAATTGCTGCAGTAGCTTTGGGAGCCGAAATTCTCGAATTTCATGTGGTGTTTCACAGAGCTATTTTTGGACCTGATGCTAAAGCTTCATTGACAATCGAAGAAACAGCACAATTGGTGGAAGCTGTGTATGAAATTTATCTTGCCAGTCAAAATCCTATTGATAAAAATCAAAATGAATCTTTTAACGAATTGAAATCTATATTTGAGAAATCATTAGCTATAAATAAGGATTTATCCGAAGGTCATATCATTACTTTTGATGATTTGGAAAGTAAAAAACCAAAAGGTTTTGGAATTTCTGCTATTGATTTTCAAAAAGTTTTAGGTAGAAAATTGATAACTAAAAAATCCCAATGGGATTTTCTGAATGAAGAAGATTTAGTATGAGTAGTAAGAGAAAAATAGCGGTCGTAATCACAGCAAGACCATCATATAGCAGAGTTAAAACAGTTTTAACTGCCATAAAAAAGCATCCAGAACTGGAATTACAACTTATTGTTGCAGCTTCAGCATTGCTTGACAGATATGGAAGTGCTGTAAATTATATTGAAAAAGACGGCTTTGAAGTTACAGCCAAAGTTTTTAATGTTTTGGAAGGTGAAAATCTTACTGCTGCCGCAAAAACTACAGGAATAGGAATTTTAGAATTGTCAACCGTTTTTGATAATTTGAAACCGGATATTGTAGTTACCGTTGCCGATAGATTTGAAACAATGGCAACAGCGATATCGGCTTCCTATATGAATATTCCGTTGGCGCACATTCAAGGTGGTGAAGTAACCGGAAATATTGATGAAAAAGTGCGTCATTCCATTACTAAATTGGCCGATTATCATTTTGTAGCATCCGAAAGTGCAAAACAAAGAGTTATTCAATTAGGAGAAAATCCTGAAATGGTTTTTAATACCGGTTGTCCCTCAATCGACATCGCTTTTGAAGTAGCAAAAAAATCAGGATTGGATTTTAATCCGTATGAAAAATATGGAGGTGTTGGTTCTCAACCCGATTTGAGCAACGGTTATCTTGTAGTAATGCAACATCCGGTGACCAATGAATATCAAAATTCCCGAAAACATATTGAAGCAACTTTAAGAGCTATTCAACAAATAAATAAACCAACTTTGTGGTTTTGGCCCAATGTTGATGCTGGAGCCGATGAGACTTCATCAGGGATTCGTTCGTTTCGTGAAAAATATGAAATGGAAAATGTTCATTTTTTCAAAAATATGGAAGGTGATGATTTTCTTAATTTGTTACACAATTCTTTGTGTTTGATAGGAAATTCAAGTGTTGGAATTCGTGAATGTGCCTATTTAGGTGTTCCAACAATTAATATTGGTTCCCGACAAAACCGTCGCGATAGAGGAAATAATGTTATTGATGTCTCTTATGATGAAGACCAAATAATTTCGGCAGTGATGAAACTTCTTGAGAAAAATAACAGAGAGAAATCTGATGTATATGGTGGAGGAAATGCTGGTGAACATATTGCTCAGTTACTAACGGAATTACCATTGCAGTTTCATAAAACAATTATGTATTAATGAAAGTTTTAGCTATAATTCCGGCGCGAGGTGGAAGTAAAGGAGTTCCAAAGAAAAATATAAAACTCCTTGGAGATAAACCTTTGATTGTACATGCAATTGATTGTGCTAAGAATTCTAATAAGGTTACCAAAGTAGTTGTTTCTTCAGATTCAGATGAAATTATACAAATAGTTTCTCAAAACAATTGTCAGGTTATAAAGAGACCTGAAGAATTAGCCGAAGATACTAGTAATGTTATTACAGCTGTTGAGCATGTTTATAAACAGCTTGATGAAGTTTTTGATATTATTGTTTTATTGCAACCAACATCACCTTTAAGGACTTCAAATGATTTGGATAAGATTATTTCAATGTTTGAAGACGATGAAAAGTTAGACGGAGTAATCAGCGTTGTTCCTTTTGATGATTATCATCCGGCAAGAATGTATAGTTTGGATGAAGATTTAAAAATGAATTCGCTTCAAAAAGACGGAGAAACAACAAGAAGACAGGATTTACGACCGGTTTATTACCGAAATGGTTGTTTTTATGCCGTTAGAACTAATGTTTTTTTTGCAGAAAAATCATTTATGGTTCAAAATAAAAAAGCCTATGTAATGAATTCCGATTGGCTTTTAAACATTGATACACAAAGAGATTTTAAAATCGCCGAAGTGCTTTATGAAGACTGGAAAAATGAAATTACTAATCACTGAATCAGAAGATTTTAGTGAAAAAGCCATTCTTGAACTCAAGGAACATTTTGAGGTTGAGTTGGCAAATATATTTTCGGAAGAAGAATTTGTAGAAAAGATAAAAGAAGTTGATGCTCTTTTTGTACGCTTACGTTTTAAGTTATCAAAAGAGATTTTAAGCAAAGCAATTTCTTTACAATATATTTTGACGGCTACAACAGGACTTGATCATATTGATGTTGATTATTTTGAACAAAAAGGCGGACAAGTCATTTCTTTAAAAGGTGAAACTGATTTTTTAGGAACGATTCCTTCAACAGCCGAGCACACTTGGGGTTTGCTTTTAGCATTAATCCGAAATACTATTCAAGCATTTGATGATGTTAAGAATGGATTTTGGAGACGTGATTTGTTTAAAGGAAACAATCTCAGAGGTAAAAAAATTGGTATTTTAGGAATGGGTCGTGTAGGTAAACAAGTAGCTCATTATGCTGAAGCCTTTGGAATGGAAGTTAGATTTTATGATACTCAAAATGTTGTGTCAAAATTTAACGTATTTTCAAATGCGGAAGATTTGTTTGAATGGGCAGATGTTATTTCGATTCATATCCCGTTAAGTAAAGAAAATATTCATTTCATAAATAAAGAATTACTAAATAAATTAAATTCAAATTCTATCTTGATTAATACTTCAAGAGGAGCTGTAGTTGATGAGGTTTATTTAGGAGAACTTTTGGAACAAAATAAAATAAAAGGATATGCTACAGATGTCTTGGAAGATGAATTGAACATTTGTATTGATGAAAATAAATTAGTTGCTTTGTCAAAACAAGGTTATAATGTTATTATAACGCCGCATATCGCTGGAGCAACATTGGAGTCAATGGCGATGACAGAGAATTTTGTTGTGGAAAAATTGAATGCCATACTTAAAAGATAGTTTTAGGAAAAGAATAGGTTTAATGAAAGAAAAAAAAATATTGTTTTTAATTCCGGACGGAGTAGGTATTCGTAATTATTTGTATTCAGATGTATTGAAAAATGTAAAAGCAGAAGCAAAAATAGCTTTTTGGTCACCGCTTCCCGAAAATGCTTTTGATGAAGTAAAAATATTACATCAAATAGACATAGAATACAAATATTGTAAACTCTTACCGGAAAGTTCTTTTTCAAGAATATATAAAGAAGCAGCTACTTATGCCCGATTGAAAACGAATGCCAAAGCAGTAGATAATCCAACGATTTTAGTAAATTGGATTAAGCAAAATAAAAGCTTTAAACAAAAACAATTGTATCGATTAGCGGAGATTATAGGTTCTTGGGCTTCAAAAAAATACAGTAGAATTTTAAGTTTAGAACAAAAAGCAAAAAAGCATTGGCCAAATCAAATCATTGAAAGCTATAAGCAAGATTTAAAAGAATTAAACCCCAGTTCAATTTTTATTACACATCAACGAGTTTCAGGCTTAATGCCAATTTGTATAGCCGCAAAAGAATTAGATATTCCGGTAGTTTCTGCAATTTATTCATGGGATAATTTACCCAAAGCAAGGTTAAATATTCAGGCGGATAAATATATTGTTTGGTCTGATTACATGAAGCAGGAAATGCAACTTTATTATCCTGAAGTTGATTCGAAAGATGTTATAACAACAGGAACACCGCAGTTTGAATTTTACAGTCAAAAAGAAAGGATAATTCCTCGAGAGGAATTTGCAAAAAAATATGGTTTAGATGCAACTAAGAAATGGATTTGTTTTAGTGGTGATGACAGAAAAACGTCACCATATGACCAAAATTATCTCCAAGATATTGCAGAAACTATCTCCAAATTTGAAGATTCTAAAAAGCCACAGCTTATTTTCAGAAGATCTCCGGTCGATTTTTCAGAAAGATACAATACTGTGTTGAAAAAATATTCTGAAACTATTATATCTATAAATCCTCTTTGGAATACTCCAAAATCAAAGAATAACTGGGGAGCTGTTTTTCCTAGAACAGAAGATATTGATATGTTGGTAAACTTGGCTTACCATTGCGATTTTGTGGCAAATTTAGGTTCTACTATGGCTCATGATTTTGCGATGTTTGACAAACCTTGCTTCTATTATAATTATGACCCTATTGTTTCCGATAAATGGAGTGTAAACACAATCTATAATTTTCAGCATTTCCGAAGCATGGGGAAAATGAATGGAGTAGGTTGGTTCAATAGTAAAGAAGAAATATTTAATAAAATTAGTCTAGCTCTTCAGAGTCCTAATGAAGTTGGAAAAGACAGATTAAAATGGGTAGAGAGAATTATAAAATACCCATTAGATGAATCCTCAAATCAAATTGCGGAACTGCTTTTACAAAAATGAATAAAATCAAAATATATACAGATATAAGTAAAGCTAAATCAATTTCAAAATGGGGCTATGTTTTCCCGTTGGTTGAACTTTTAGCAAAAAAAAACCAAAATGTTTTGGAATATTATGAGATTACAGATAGTGTAGAAGTTGCAGATTTTTTGGCTCTACCTATTGCTGTCGAGTATTTATTTGAAAAAGGGGAAAAAAAGTATTTTGAGCAATACCTGAACTTAGCAAAATCCAACAACAAAAAATTAATAATATTTACAAGTGGAGATCATGGAAAAACAATTACTGATGATACTGTTATAACTGTTCGTTTGGGAGGTTTTAAAAATAAATTACCTAAGAATACTTATGTCATGTCACCTTTTATTGATGACCCTATTGAAAAATTTAATTTAGATTTTTATTTGCTTGATTATCAAGAAAAACCGTCGGTTGGATTTGTAGGACATTCTGCAAAAGGAGTAAAAAAATGGTCTAAAGAGTTTCTAATTTTTTTAAAAAGTAATTTAGACAAAATTATAAGAAAAAAAGCTGCTGATTTACAGGCTTTTTATCCGTCAAGTATAAAAAGATACAACTATCTTGTTGAATTAAAGAATATTACCAAGTTGAATACTAACTTTATATTCAGAAAAAAATATAGAGGAGGCAAACTATCGGAAGAAGAACGATTAAAAACCACATTGGAATTTTACGATAACATTCAACAAAGTGCTTATACGTTTTGCCTTAGAGGAGCAGGTAATTTTTCAGTTAGGTTTTACGAAACATTAGCTATGGGAAGGATTCCTTTATTGATAAATACTGATTGCAAGCTTCCCTTTGATAATAAAATTAATTGGAACAGAAATGCAATTATCATAAACAAAACTGACATAAATAGCATGGTTCAATCCATTGATGATTTTCACAACAAATTAAATGATGATACTTTTAAAGAAATACAATCTGAAAATCGTGAATTGTGGAAGAGTTTCTTCACTAAAGAAAAATATTTCATTAACTTTCAAGAAGAGCTGAAAAGCTTATTGTAATATATGCATATCTGTTTTATAACATCTGAATTCCCAAAGTCAGGATTTGCCCACGGTGGTGTTGGTACTTTTATAGCAACTTTGGGTAAAGCTCTAGTAGAAAAAGGAATTGATGTAAGTGTTATTGGCATTAATTATGTTGATAAAGAAGAAACGGAAGATGTAAACGGGATTAAGGTTTACAGAGTAACTTCAAAAAAAATAAAAGGACTCAAATGGTATTTTAAAACGCAAGCTATTGCTCAAAAAATTAAAAAAGTCAACAATAATTATCCTATAGATTTAGTTGAAACGGCTGAGTTGGGTTTGGCTTTTTTGCCAAAGTTAAAAGGAATAAGGTATATTATCAGAATGCACGGCGGACATCATTTTTTTGCTAAAGCCGAAAACAGAAAAACTGAATGGTGGAAAGTATTTCAAGAGAAAAGGTCATTCAATAAAGCAGATAATGTATTGGCAGTTTCAAGTTATGTTGCCGAAACGACTCGTGATTTGTTGAAGTTAGGCAATATTCCGATAAGAGTAATTTATAATCCGATAGATACAACCAAATTTTATCAGGCAGATGAAAATAAAGTTAAAAAGAATACCATCTTTTTTGCCGGAAGTATTATTGAGAAAAAAGGAATCAGACAATTAGTGCAATCATTAAACTATTTGATTGAAGATTTTCCCGATGTTCATTTATATATTGCCGGACGTGATGCTAATTTACCCGGAACAAAAATACCTTACCGACCTATTTTGGATAAAGAAATTAATGAAAAAATAGCGCCACATATTACGTTTTTAGGTGTTGTTCCTAATAGTGAAATATCCAAATATATTGAACAATCCGAAGTTTGCTGCTATCCAAGTCATATGGAAGCTATGCCATTAGCTTGGCTCGAAGTTTTAGCAATGGGTAAAATATTTATCGGAAGTATGACAGGTCCGGGACCGGAAGCAGTAACAGATACAAAAACAGGATTGCTTTGTGATCCGCACAACCCGAAAGATATAGCCGAAAAAATAAAATGGGTTTTTGACAATACGGAACATTCAAATGAAATGGGAAAATCGGCTAGAGATTTTGTGACGCAAAATTTTGATATTAATGGTATTGTAGCAAAGAATATTGAAGTTTTTAAAAAAATAATTAATGAAAACTAAAACAATATTTTTATCATTTTCGCTTGGAGAAGGTTCTGTGTCAGATTACTTTGTAGCATTAGCCAATGTTTTCAGTAAAGAATATAAAGTGGTTATTTTTTCGGATAAACCGAAGCCTGAACATTTGATTTTATCTGAAGATATTGAAATAAAACATTGGATTTCCAAACGACCAACCACATTTAAAGATGCTAAATTCCTATATCAAAATATAAAAAAATACAAGCCAACAATGTCAATTTCAATTTTTGGCTCGGTGAATATATTTTTAATAGTTGGTTTTCTTGCCGGAATTAAAAATAGAATAGCTTGGATAAGAACGTTGACGACTCAATTTCCTCAAAAAAAATCATTACTTTTCAGAAAAACATTAGTTTATAAATTAGCAACAAATATTATAGCTAATTCCAATGCAACGAAGCAAGATGCCATATTGAATTATGGTATTCCCGAAGATAAAATAAGGGTTTTGCCAAATTCAGTTAAGGATAATTATGAATTTGTACCGTTGCTAGAACAAAATCCCAAGACAATTACCTATGTTGGACGATTACATCCTTCTAAAGGAGTGGAAACTCTTATAAAATCATTTGCATCGGTAAGTAAAAATTATCCCGATTTTATTTTGGAAATTATAGGAAATGGTCAGGAAGAAGTAAAATTAAAAGCTTTAGCGACTTCATTACATATTTCGGATAGAGTGAATTTTATAGGAGGTTTACCAAAGCAAAAAGTTTTAGAAAAATTCAAGAATACCTATATTGCCGTTATTCCTAGTATTTCTGAAGCATTTGGTTTTACGGTTATTGAAGCTATGAGTATGAAAACATTGGTTATTGGAGCAAATAATACAGGAATAAAGGAAACTATACTTCATGACGAGACAGGATTTTTATTTGCGACCGGAGATGATAATGATTTGACCGAAAAAATAATTACAGCAATCGAAAATCCTGATAAGAGAAATCAATTAGCCACTGCAGGATATGCTAGGTTTCAAAAGAATTATGAAAGTGATATGGCAACACAAAGAGATTATTTATATTTCAAAACAATAATAGAAAATGTTCACTAAAATAAAATATAAGCTGGCAAAATTCATTTGTAAAGTACTTCCGCCTATTCTTTCTCAAAAGATTAGAGCTTCTTTAATTGATTTAAAAGACGGTGAGATTTTTAAAGAAGAATTTAAAGTAAGAAGTTTTACCGGAAGTTATTTCTTCGGAAATACAGCCGATTTTCATGCGTTTAAGTATAGTGTTCACGGCTATTTTGATTGGAGAAACATTATTATAGCCAATGAAGTTTTAAAAGAATTTAAAGGAAATATTATTGAAGTTGGTGCCAATATTGGTACAGAAACTGTTTCATTTTCTGATGTAGCAAAAAAATGCAACAAAAAAGTATATGCTTTTGAACCGGTTCCGGCCAATTATGAATTGGTCATGAAAAACAAAACGAAAAATGAATTGACCAATTTAGAAGTATATCCATTTTTAGTATCCGAAGTTAAAGGAAAAGCTAGTTTTAAAGTTCCAACCAAAAATGATTCGGGTTCGGGATATATTGTTGAAAGTCAACAAGAAGGGAATATTCAGGAATTTGAGGTTGTTACTTTAGACGAAATTATGAATGAAATTGATGTTTCTTTTATTTCAATAGATGTAGAAGGTTTTGAACATCAGGTTATAAAAGGATCAAGTTCGTTAATCCAAAATTTCAAACCTATTATGGTAGTTGAAGTAAATAAAAATTATTTGGAAAAAAGAGGCAATATTTCAGTACTCGATTTCTATAACAAATTGGAAGAATTAGGTTATGCTTGTTATTATATTAGCAAACTCGGAATTAAGAAAGTTGATATTAATAATTTTGAAGTAAGACCAAATAAAAATTGGGTTTGCATACCATTTGACAAAATAAAAATGGCTGATAAAATTAATAATTCAATAGCCATTAATGCTTTAAATCCATTTTTTCACCGAATTCATTTTTAATGACTTTTACTATTATTACGAATGTTAATCATTACTATGAGCAAAATGAATATTTTGCTTATGCTCCTTATGTTCGGGAGATGAATATTTGGTTAAAACATGTGGATAAAGTAATAGTTGTAGCCCCTAATGATAAAAAAGAAAAAACCAGTATTGACATTGCCTATCAGCATGAGGCAATAACATTCAGAAAAGTTAATGAATTTGATATTAAGAGTGTAAAAAGTTTACTGAAAACATTACTTAATTTACCTATACTTTTGATTGTGATTTATAAAGCGATGAAGCAGGCAGACCATATTCATTTGCGTTGTCCGGGAAATATGGGGTTATTAGGTTGTATGGTACAAATTCTTTTTCCCAAAAAACAAAAAACAGCAAAATATGCCGGAAATTGGGATCCAAAAGCCAAGCAGCCTTTGAGCTACAAGCTTCAAAAATGGATTTTAAGTAATACTTTTTTAACTAAAAATATACAGGTTTTGGTTTATGGCGAATGGGGAAACAGTTCAAAAAATGTAAAACCGTTTTTTACGGCAACTTATTCTGAGAATGAAAAAATACCTGTCCAACACCGAGATTTAACATCGAAAATAAAATTCATGTTCGTAGGCACATTATCTTCAGGAAAAAGACCTTTATATGCAATACAATTAGTCGAAAGTTTAAAAAATGCTAATTATAATGTCGAACTTTCTGTATTTGGAGATGGAGTAGAGAAAGGCAACTTGAGAAATTATATTAATGAAAAAAATATTGGTAGCTATATATTTTTAGAAGGAAATAAAGGACAAGAAGAAGTAAAAAAAGTATATCAGCAAAGTCATTTTTTAATCCTTCCTTCAAAAAGTGAGGGTTGGCCAAAAGTAGTTGCCGAGGCAATGTTTTGGGGTAGTGTTCCTATTGCTACAAAAGTTTCTTGTGTAGCCAATATGTTGGATAACGAGAAAAGAGGATTGTTATTGGTTTTGGATTTAGAAAAGGATGTTGAAAAAATAAAGAAGCATTTGAATGATTTTGATTTGTATAAAACGAAAGCTCAAAATGCTATAAATTGGTCAAGACATTATACTCTTGATTATTTTGAAGCCGAAATAAAAACAATACTTTCATGAGAATAGTACAAATTATCGATTCACTGAATGTTGGCGGTGCAGAAAAAATGGCGGTGAATTATGCTAATTCTTTGGCAAGTGAATTAGAATTCTCGGCATTGGTAGCAACGAGAGAAGAAGGTTTGTTGAAAAATCAAATTCAGAGTAATGTAGAGTATCTTTTTTTGGAGAAAAATAGAAAAATAGATGTAAGTGCTGTTAAACGATTAAAAAGCTATTGCAAAGAAAATAGGGTAAATTATATTCATCCGCACGGTTCTTCTTATTTTATCGCCTTCCTTTTAAAGTTGATTTATCCAAAAATTAAAATTGTTTGGCATTGTCATTATGGTTTGATGGAGTTTTGGGGAATGAGAAAATTATTTTTTTTAAAACTATCATCATTAAGTTTTTCAGGAATAATCACAGTTAATAACAGACTTGAAGAATGGGCAAAAAATAAATTGCATTGTAAAAATGTTATTTATTTGCCTAATTATACAAGTGTTGATTCGCCACAAACTGAAACTACGAAGCTTCTCGGTATTGAGGGTAAAAGAATTCTATGTCTGGCAAATTTACGTTACCAAAAGAATCATTTTTTATTATTGGAAGTTGCTGAAAAATTGCAAGAGTCTCATCCGGACTGGAGTTTTCATTTGGTAGGGAATGATTTAAACGATGATTATTCTGAAAAAATAAAAACAATTATAAAAGAAAGGCAACTTGGAAATGTGTTTATTTATGGAGTAAAAAACGATACTGCAAATATTATCAAGCAATCCGAAATAACTATTTTGACTTCAGATACAGAAGGTTTACCCGTAGCTCTTGTTGAGTATGGTTTATTAGCAAAGCCAACAGTTTCAACTAATGTTGGAGAAATACCATTAATGATAAAAAATAATGAAAATGGATTTATTGTTCCTGTAAAGAATAGTACTGCTTTTTACGAAGCTTTGGTGAAATTGACAGATGATGAAAATTTAAGAGTTAAATTTGGTCAAAATTTTTATAAAACAATTTCAGAGAACAACTCAGAAGAAGCTGTAATTAAAAAATATTTGAGTTGGGTAAAATCATTGTAAATGGATGCTCTAGATAAAAAATATACTAATTTAATTGTATTACATATTGTAATAGGAATTCTTGTTTATTTAGTTCCTCCAATTTCTAAATTGTATGGTTTAATAAGTCTTCTTTTAGGATTATATGTTGTTATAAAAAGTAATAATAAAAACAATGAGGTTTTATTGGTTTCAGCCTATTTAGTTGGAAGTGAAGTGCTTTTGAGAATGACAGGAGGAACGATATCTTATGAATTTTCAAAATATGGCGTTATCCTATTTTTATTTCTTGGAATGTACTTTTCCGGCTTTTCTAAAAATGCTTTCCCATATTGGCTTTTCTTAATTCTATTGATACCAAGTATTATTATTGCCACTTCTGTACTTAACTTTGATACCGATATTCGTAAAAGGATACTTTTCAATATTTCCGGTCCTTTTTGTCTGGGAATTTCTGCAATATATTGTTATAGAAGAAAGATTTCATTGAAACAATTAAATTCTATATTATTGAGTTGTGGATTGCCAATAATTTCAACGGTTATATATCTGATACTTTATACTCCGGATCTTAAGAAGATTTTAGTTAGAACAGGTTCCAACTTCCAAACTTCCGGGGGATTTGGACCAAATCAAGTTTCTACAGTTCTTGGACTTGGGATGTTTATCTTTTTTTCAAGAATTTTGTTGACATCCAAAACTAAATATTCTTTTTTATTGAACGCTGTAGCATGTGTTTTTATAACCTATAGAGGATTGATTACCTTTTCAAGAGGAGGAATGTTAACAGGATTTCTAATGATAGCTGTTTTTATGTTTTTCTTATATATCAATTCTAAATCCTCAGGAAAAAGGAAAATTAATTTGATAGTACTATTTTCGGTAATATTAATGTCATTTACATGGATGTATACATCATTAGCTACAGGAGGTTTAATTGATAAACGTTATGCTAATCAAGATGCGGCAGGAAGAACAAAAGAAAGTAATTTCACAGGAAGAGAAAAGATTGTTGGAAATGAAATAGACAACTTTATTGAAAACCCTATTTTTGGAGTTGGAGTAGCAAAAGGAGCAGAACTGAGAAAAGATGCCCAAGGAGAAACCATTGCTTCTCATAACGAAATTTCAAGATTATTGTCAGAACATGGTGTGTTGGGAATATTTGCATTTTTAATATTATTATTTACTCCAATGATTTTGTATTTCAATAATAAACAAAATATTTATATTTTTTGTTTTATAGCATTTTGGCTATTGACAATAAATCACGCAGCAATGCGAATTGCAGCACCGGCTTTTATTTATTCACTATCGTTATTAAAAGTATATTTTGATGAAGAAAATTCTGTACGTAGGGAATAAATTATCTTCTCATGGGAATACAGCAACGACCATAGAAACTTTAGGAGCATCATTGGAGACAGAAGGTTTTGAGTTGTTTTATACTTCTTCCAAAAAAAATAAGCCTTTGAGATTATTAGACATGATTCTTAAAACCTTTTTTTACTCTAAAAAGATGGATTATGTTATCATTGATACTTACAGTACGTCAAATTTTTGGTATGCCATTATTACATCTCAAATATGTCGATTATTCAATGTAAAGTATATTCCTATTTTACACGGAGGTAATTTACCCCATCGGTTGAAGAAAAATAAGTATTGGTCTAAATTGATTTTTAAAAACGCATTTGTCAATATAGCCCCATCACCTTATTTATTTGATTTTTTTCAAAAAGAAGGTTATACAAATCTACAATATATACCAAATTCTATTGAGATAGAAAACTATCCTTTCAAGCAGAGAAAATATGATTATCCAAGAATACTTTGGGTTCGCTCATTTGCAAAATTATACAATCCCATTTTAGCGGTCAAAGTTTTAATCGAACTTAAAAAGAAATATTCAAATGCTGTTTTGTGTATGGTTGGACCAAAAAAAGATGAAAGTCTTGATGAAACAGTTCAATTTGCAAATAATAATCAGGTTGAGGTTCTCTTTACCGGAGGATTAAAAAAGGAAAAATGGATTTCTCTTTCAAACGATTATAATGTTTTTTTAAATACGACTCATTTTGATAATACACCGGTAAGTGTTCTTGAAGCAATGGCTCTTGGATTGCCTGTTGTAACTACAAATGTTGGAGGAATTCCTTATTTGGTAAAACACAATAAAACGGCTTTGTTAGTAAATGATGATGATGTGTATGAAATGGTAAATCAAATCGAAAGACTTTTCCTTAAAGAAGGTTTAAACGATAGTTTAACTTTAAATGGAAGAGAATTGGTTAACAAGTTTGATTGGAATATTGTTAAAAAGGAATGGATTTCTTTACTGAAATAGTTAGATTATTTGTTTAATTTGCACTCTAAAAGCAAATTTAAGAAATGAATAAGTACAAAGACATACATTTTGAAGTCTCAGAGAGGAAAATTCTTCTTAGAGTTTTTGATGTTTTATCTGTACTTTCCGCTTTGTATTTTGTAAGCTTAGCTTTCAACTTCGATTATTTTAATATTTCGGTTACAAATTATTATTGGACTATTGTTCTTTGTTTATATCTTTTGTCATTTGGTTCTGTTTTTGAAATGTACAATTTACAGGTTGCCAGTAACCAGTATCAGATAATTAAAAGTATAATTCTAACAACTTCAACAACTGTATTACTGTATTTGCTAACCCCGATTTATACACCTATTTTACCTTCAAATCGATTACAGATTCTAATATTCTTTTTTGCCGTTTTTACAGCACTTTTTACTTGGCGAATGATTTATGTTCGCTTTTTTGCATCTAATAGATTTGTTAAAAAAGTAATTTTGATTTGTGATCAGGATCAAGCAAATGAATTAACAAGCGCATTAACACAAGTTGATCCTCATTACAGAGTTTTAGGTTTTGTTAACTCCGATAGTACTGCAGATAAAAGTACTTCGCTTAAAGTTAAAAATATTGATATAGATAAATTAGACGAATTTGTTGCTCAAAATGCAGTTTCAGAAATTGTAGTAGCCTCTCAAAAAACTGATGGAATAACAGTTGATTTATATAATAAGTTGATTTATTTATTGGAAAACGGATATATCATTAGAGAATATACTCAAGTGTATGAATCAATTACGCAACGAATTCCGGTACAATATGTTTCGCGCGACTTTTATCGTTTTTTCCCCTTTAGCCGAAGCAATCAAAATCATTTATATCTTTTGTTTGTCAGAATTCTGGAAATTATTATTTCCCTTATCGGACTTGCAATAGGAATATTGATTCTGCCAATAATACTAATAGGTAATTTAATCGGAAACAGAGGAAAACTTTTTTATACTCAAAAACGAGTTGGAAAAAATGGAGAAATTTTCAAAATTGTAAAATTCAGAACAATGGTGAAAAATGCTGAGAAAGACGGAGCAGTTTTTGCCAAAACAAATGATACGAGAATAACACCTTTTGGTAAGTTTTTACGAAAATCACGTTTAGATGAATTTCCTCAGTTTATCAATATTTTAAAAGGTGATATGGCAGTCATAGGACCTCGACCGGAAAGACCTGTTTTTGTAAAAGAAATTGCTGATATAATGCCCTTTTATGAAACGCGTCATGTTGTTAAACCAGGTTTGACAGGTTGGGCTCAAGTGAATTATTCCTATGGCGAAACCATTGATGACAGTTTAATAAAACTTCAGTATGATTTGTATTATATCAAACATCGAAGTCTTTTTTTAGACTTCAATATTATGTTTAAAACGATGAGTACGGTATTATTTTACCGAGGACAATAATTTTAAATTTACTCCTTTTAGTCGCAATAAAGAGTATAAAGTTGCAATAATAAAAGGCAATAAAAGTAGTAGATGAGGCTTGTTAATCATTATTATGCCATAGACAACTAAAAGAAATAGTGAAAAATCAATTAATTTGTTTCTGAATTTTTCTTTTATAAATGGTAATAAAATAAATAAAGGACTAAATAATAAAGCATTATAATTCCATAAAACTTCTTGATGTTCTGAGTATAATCCAACTAAACAAAGGAACATTCCTAATAATCCGCAAATAAATAGATAGCTTAAAAATAAGAAGCGTTTATTTAGTACTACGATTAGAGTAAGCAATAGTATGATGAAATAAATACTATTCACAAATGAAAATTCAACTGATTTTTCACTTCCTTTCACAATCACTACTTTAGAAGAAACTATTGGTTTTCCCGAAACAGTCGCCTTGTCTAAACTGTTTAAAAGTTCAACAGGTAAAAAAATTTTTTCGGCTCTAGTATCGGTTTTTGCTCCAAAAATGATATTGATTCCCAATTTATACCAAAAATAATCATCAAAATATGGATATAATAATTCTCGGTAAGTAATTGATTTATCATCAACTTTTTCAATCAGTTTATCCTTAAATAACCCGTTGATTTTCTCGGTAACCATTGTAGTGCAATTTCTATCAATGAATTTATAAGTGTAATATCTTTCGGCAGAGAACAAGTTAATATTTAGGCTGTCAAAAAGTTCTTGTTTTTTTTCTAAAGACAGATTTAATTTTTGTTCAATAACTTCTCTTCCATCCATTTGGTATTCCAGAATAAAATCTTCCAAAGAAGTAGCATTCATAAAATATTGCAAATCACCTTTGACAAATTTTAAGTAGAAATTTTCGGTTCTGAAATCAAAAGCACCATAATTGTAAACAACATCAAGTTGATTTTCAGTATCTTTAATTCGTAAAGCCGTATGGCCAAAAGTAGAATATAGCTGATCGCCTCGTCCACAAGTGAAAATGCTTACTTCTGTCGCAGGAGAAAGTTTTGGATTTTGTGAAAACGAAACAGTGCTGATAAGTAATAGAAAAAAGAATATTTTTTTGAACATATTTTTATCTGAAAATGCTTAAATCTACTTTAACCGAAAAAATATTAGAATACAGAGCGGCACTTTGGTCACCTAAATCAGTTAAAGCATAATCTACTTGAATGCCTTTGTATTTAAATCCTAAACCAATATTGGGTTGGAAATTCACTTTTTTTGAACCATCAATTTGCTCAACATTTTGAAAATTTCCAACTCCGGCACGAAGAAAAACTAAATCGGTATAACCAAACTCAAAACCAATTGCCGGATCAACACTTACTACATCAGAGGAAAATATATCGTTAGTTCTTGCAAATTGCATATTTAAATTCACAGCAGCCAATAAAGTGTAGTCGTAGTGAAACTCAAATTTTTTGGCAATTCCGAGTTGTGCTTTTGGTAACGTAATTTCGGTATCTTCGGGTAATTCCTGATTTTGACCTTCAACAGCATCTTTAATGTCATTGAATTTATCTTCGTCAATTGCCCAAACATTATAAGTAGTGGTAATATCACGTACCATAATTCCAAACATCCAATCGTCTTTTTGATACTGAATTCCGGCATCAATTCCAAAACCCCAAGAATTAGCAAACTCACCAATAACTCTTCGAATGACTTTAGCATTTACACCATATTGGATTTCTTTGAGCTGTGATTTTCGTGCATAAGAAAATGTTAGTGCATAATCAGCAGTTGAAAAAAGACTGATTCGGTTATAGTCAATATTTCCTTGGCTATCAATTAATTGTGTAGTATTCAGAATGTCATCGACTCCAAAACGGATAAGAGAGATTCCCCAAGCACTCAGGTCATCTACTTTTTTAGCATAAGCAACATAATCATACTGCGCAATGTTAGCAAAATAACTGGCATGCATCAAAGAAACTTCGCTGTCTTCAATTCGAAGTAATCCTGCGGGATTCCAATAACCGGAATTGACATTGCCTGAAGAAGCCGTAACAGCATTTGACATTCCTAAAGCAGCAGCATCAACACCAATATTCATAAACTCGTTAGAATATTTCCTAACCGATTGAGCATGAGACGAAATGCAACACAGCATGAGCAATGACAGTAACGTTTTTTTCAAAGCAATTTTTCTTTTTACAAATATCATATAAAAATCTCTAATATAAAACGTAGAATGCTCTAACATATTGTATTAAATTTGTAAAAAAATTAAAATAATAGAATAGAAAATGAATATCAAAGCCCAAGTTCCTAATTTCTTTACGATGCTTAATTTGTTTTGTGGTTGCGTGGCTTTGGTTTTTGTGGCTGAGTTTAAGTTTGAACTAGCATTTTATCTAGTTTGTTTAGGTATATTTTTTGATTTTTTTGATGGATTTTTTGCTAGAAAATTCAATGTTGCTGGTCCGCTTGGAGTTCAGTTGGATTCGTTAGCCGATATGGTTACAAGCGGTGTTGTTCCTGGTTATGTGATGTATAAGTTAATCATGGATAGTAAAAATCTTTACACAGCCAATTTATCATTACAAGATCAATTATTTCCTTATTTGGGTTTTGTTATAACTCTTGGAGCTTGTTATCGTTTAGCAAAATTTAATATCGATACACGGCAATCAGATAGTTTTATTGGTTTACCAACGCCTGCAAATGCTCTTTTTTTTACGAGTTTGCCTTTAGTTGTCGATTATTTTCATAATGAAATTGATTTAGGTTTTTCTTATAGTAAATGGATTTTAGTAGCACTAACTTTATTAAGCGCTTATGTGATGAATGCTGAAATTCCGTTATTTTCTCTAAAGATTAAGAATTTTAGTTTTGCTAAATATAAGTTGCAGATTTTCTTTTTAGCAATTTCGGTTTTGATGTTGATTTTTCTTCAAATTGTGGCTGTTCCGCTGATAATCGTATTTTATGTTTTACTTTCGGTAATCAATAATATAGTAAATAAAAAAGCTTCCGTTTAGGAAGCTTTTTTATTTATTTTTTGTAATCATAAAAGCAACAAATCCAAAAAAGCAAAACATTCCAATCAAAAATAAATAGGCTTTTTTGTTAGCAAAGTTTAATGTCGTACCATAATTAGGATTAGGTTTGTCAACAATAATCCGTTTGTCATCTTTGTTGAAATAGAACAAACCTTTACATTTCCAATACTTTGGATTTTTTTGCCATTCTTCAAATAATTCTTTAGATGGATTTTCCATATTGAAACATTTGTCTATCATCTATTGTCTAAAAATCTATATTCTTTTGAAATTAAAACTCCAATTTCTTTTTACGAAGTTCAAAATTTTGACCTAAATATACTTTTCGAACCATTTCGTCTTCCACCAATTCTTCCGGAATTCCGGCTTTTAGAATTCCGCCTTCAAACATTAAATAGGTTTTGTCGGTAATAGCCAAAGTTTCCTGAACGTTATGGTCGGTGATTAAAATTCCAATATTTTTATTTTTCAATTGGGCTACAATTCGTTGAATATCTTCTACAGCAACAGGGTCGACTCCGGCAAAAGGTTCATCTAAGAGAATAAATTTAGGATCAGTTGCCAAAGCACGTGCGATTTCGGTTCTACGTCGTTCACCTCCGGAAAGTAAATCACCACGATTGGTTCTAATATGTTGCAAACTGAATTCATCAATCAAACTCTCCATTTTAGCTTCTTGCTCAGTTTTGGAAAGATTGGTTAGTTGTAAAACACTTAAAATATTATCTTCTATACTTAGTTTTCTGAAAACAGAAGCTTCTTGTGCCAAATAACCAATACCATATTGTGCACGTTTGTACATAGGAAATTCTGTAATATTCATATCGTCAAGATAAATATTTCCCGAATTTGGTTTTACTAAACCTACAATCATATAAAATGAAGTGGTCTTTCCGGCACCATTTGGACCAAGTAATCCAACGATTTCTCCTTGATTTACTTCAACCGAAATACCTTTTACAACGGTTCGCTTTTTATAGGTCTTGATTAAATTTTCAGCTCTTAATTTCATACTTAAATTAGTTAACTAATGACTTTAACTTTTGCAAATGTAAGGAACAAAATGAACTGATGTTATCTTATTTTGATCCAATTTATAATTTCTGACAAAGCATTTTTATCTATTTCATACAAATTTTGTAATGTTAGTTTTGATTGTGTCAAATAGTGGTTAAGTCCATCCATTTTTTTGACAGTTATATTTTTGTTTTCAAAACTACTTAATAATGCAGTTTCAGATTCTGCATCTACATAAGTGTCATTTGTTCCAATGATGTATAAAACCGGAATTTTTATGTTTTTATAAGTTGGTTCAAAATTTTTTCTAACAATATCCTTTTCACTTGCCACAGTAAGGTAGGGAAATCTGGAATAATGCTCTTTTGTGTAACCAATCTGTTTCGATGTTTTGTCCAATTTTTTGCTTAATTTCCAATCATCGTCATTTTTATTTTCCTCAACGGTTTTGTGTAATGCCGTTACAATTTCAATTTTTTTCTCATTATCATCAAACGTCATTAGGTCTTTGAACGAATTTTGACCTGTTTTTATTTGGTATTTGAGAAATTCCCCGTGCTTTTGAACCGGAGTTGCCCATTGAATTAAAAAGTTAATAGGAAGTTCTTTTTCATACGTTTGTATAGTAACCATTCCACCTTGACTATGTCCTAAAAGGCCTAGTTTTTTATCTGATAAAGCTTGATTTCTTTTTAAAGTTTGAATGCAACTACTTAATTCTTCTGCCATTTTTGTAATGGTGTAGTTAGCTTTGTTAAATTTTCCGCCAGATTTTCCGATGCCTCTTTCATCATATCGATAAACGGCAATATTATTTTTTAAGAGTTCTTCGGTAAGGTGATAATGGCTATTTTGTGTGTCAGGACCAGAGCCGGGAATAATAATTAATACAGTATTCCAATCAGATTTTGGACTTATCAGTGTTCCTGAAAGTTGAATACTGTCTTTTTTATCAAGTACTTTGAAATTTATTTCTTGCCAATTGTAATTATCTTTATTAGAAATTTCTTTTTCATGGTCGAAAATGTTTTGACTGTGAGTAAAACAACCAATCAGTAATAATAGAAAAATAAAATAATGCTTCACAAAGATTTTTTATTGACAAATAAACAAATTATCGAATCAACAAGTCAATCTTTAACAAATATTTAGTTTCTGCTATTTACTGGTTTCTTCCAAAGCTTCCCAAAACTCATAGGCTCTTCGCAAATGAGGAATAACAATTGTTCCGCCAACCAAAGTAGCAATTCCCATAGCTTCCATCATTTCTTCTCTGGAAATGCCATGTTTGTAGCTGGTTTCCAAATGATATTTGATGCAATCATCACATCGTAAAACAGCAGAAGCAACTAATCCAAGTAATTCTTTAGTTTTTACATCCAATGCACCTTCGGCATAAGCATTAGTATCTAAGTTGAAAATTCTTTTGATAACCAAATTGTTATCTGCCAATAATTTATCGTTCATTTTTGAACGATAGTCGTTAAATTCTTGTACTAAATCAGCCATTTTTTAATTTTTGTTTTTCTACAAATACCGATAAAAATATACTTAGTTCATATATAATAAGCATCGGAATTGCAACAGTAATTTGACTTACAACATCCGGAGGTGTAACGATTGCAGCAACAATTAATACAATAACGATGGCATATTTTCTGTAGGTTCTAAGAAAATTTGGTGTTACTAAACCTAATTTGGTCAAAAAGTATATAATAATAGGTAGTTCGAAAAATAATCCGGCGGCAATTATAGAAGTTTTAATCATACCTACATATGATTCAAGATTAAATTCGTTTTTGACAATATCACTTACAGTAAATGTTGCTACGAAATTTATTGATAACGGTACAATAACCAGATAACCAAAAACTACTCCCAAAAAAAACAAAACCGAAGCCGTTATGATAAAGCCGACAGCATTCTTTTTTTCTTTTTCATATAACGCCGGACTAATGAATTTCCACAATTCATATAAAACGTAGGGAAAAGCCAAAATAAAACCAGCAGTAATGCACGTCCAAATAAACATGTTGATTTGCCCTTCCATAGAAGTGTTTTGTATAGTAAAAGGAAGTTCTTTAATACAAATATCTCCTGTTACTCCAAGCTTTTGAGCAATATCACAAAAAAAACGATAAGTGATGAAATCAGGATTCGTAGGACCAAAAATGATATCATCAAAAATGAAGTCACTGAAAGTATAGGTTACACATGCCATGATGACAACCGCAATTGAACTTCTGACTAATAACCATCTTAAATCTTCCAGATGATCAAGGAAAGACATTTTATTTACATTTTTTTTCTTTGCCATTATACAATGCCTTCTTTTAATATATCATGTAGATGTATTACACCTTTATATTCATTGTTGTCAACTACAATCAGTTGTGTAATTGAAAAATCTTCAAGAACGTTCAAAGCATCACTAACCAAATCAGTCGATTTTATTATTTTTGGGTTTGCTGTCATAATGTCTTTTGCCGTCAAACCGGAAAAGGTTTCGGTTTTATTCAGCATTCTTCGAATATCACCATCAGTGATGATACCAATAACTTTGTCATTTTCAATGACAGCTGTAACACCAAGACGTTTTTCTGAAATTTCAACAATAACATTTTTAATACTTGAGTTGGGAGAAACAAAAGGTTTTTTAGAAGTATCAAGCATTTCACTAACACGAAGTAGGAGTTTTTTACCTAAAGCGCCACCAGGATGATATTTAGCAAAATCCTCAGCAGAGAATTGACGAAGTTCCATTAGACAAACTGCAATTGCATCACCAATAACTAATTGAGCAGTTGTACTGTTAGTTGGGGCTAAATTATTAGGACAAGCTTCTTTTTCTACATAAGTATTTAAAGTGTAATCAGCTTCTTTACCTAAAAATGAAGTAACATTTCCTGTAATAGCAATTAATTTATTACCAAACCTTTTTAGTAATGGTACCAGAACTTTTATCTCCGGACTGTTACCGCTTTTTGAAATACAGATTACTACATCGTCAGGTTGAACCATACCTAAATCACCGTGAATAGCTTCTGAGGCATGAAGAAATAATGATGGAGTTCCGGTTGAATTTAAAGTGGCAACAATTTTTTGCGCAATGATGGCACTTTTTCCAATTCCGGTAACTACAAGTCTGCCTTTTGAATTAAAGATGCTTTCAACCGATTTTACAAAATCATCATTCAGATAATTTACAAGATTTCCAATAGCTTCACTCTCAGTAAGAATGGTTTTTTTTGCCGAAGCCAAAATATTTTTTGTAGTTGTCAAAATTGAAATAATATAAAATTTTGTGTTTTAAAAGAAAGTAGTATCTTTATATGGTGCAAATTTATGTAAAAATACCATTAACCAAGAATGAATTCAAACGAAATTGACATACATAAAGAATTAAAAAAGTATTTTGGTTTCTCCCAGTTTAAAGGGTTACAAGAAAATGTTATTAAAAGTATTATCAATGATACGAATACTTTTGTAATTATGCCGACCGGTGGCGGGAAGTCACTTTGTTACCAATTACCGGCATTAATAAAAGAAGGAACGGCAATAGTTGTCTCTCCTTTGATAGCTTTGATGAAAAATCAGGTAGATGCTATTCGAAGTTTATCTTCTGAAAATGGTATCGCTCATGTACTTAATTCATCATTGACAAAAACCGAAATCAATCAGGTAAAAAAAGATATTACTTCGGGAATAACAAAGCTATTGTATGTTGCTCCTGAGTCTTTAACAAAAGAAGAATACGTCGAATTTTTGAAAAGCGTTCCGGTTTCTTTTGTCGCTATTGATGAAGCACATTGTATATCAGAATGGGGGCATGATTTTCGTCCGGAATATCGAAATTTACGTCATATCATTAAACAATTAGGAAGAGATATTCCTGTCATTGGACTGACTGCAACGGCTACGCCAAAAGTTCAAGAGGACATTCTTAAGAATCTTGATATGTCAGATGCTAATACTTTTAAAGCGTCATTCAATCGCCCGAATTTATTTTATGAAGTAAGAACTAAAACCAAAAATATAGAATCGGACATCATCCGTTTTATTAAACAGAATAAAGGAAAGTCAGGGATTATTTATTGTTTAAGCAGAAAAAAAGTAGAAGAAATAGCAGAAGTTCTTCAAGTAAACGGAATTTCTGCGGTACCATATCATGCCGGTTTAGATGCAAAAACCAGAGCTAAACATCAAGATATGTTTCTAATGGAAGATGTTGAAGTAGTTGTGGCTACTATTGCTTTCGGTATGGGAATCGATAAACCGGATGTTCGTTTTGTAATTCATCATGATATTCCAAAATCTTTAGAGAGTTATTATCAAGAAACCGGTCGTGCCGGTCGTGATGGAGGTGAAGGACATTGTTTGGCTTATTACTCTTATAAAGATGTAGAAAAATTAGAAAAATTTATGTCAGGTAAACCTGTAGCTGAACAGGAAATTGGTTTTGCATTACTTCAGGAGGTTGTGGCTTATGCCGAAACATCGATGTCAAGACGCAAATTTTTATTGCATTATTTTGGAGAAGAATTTGATAGTGAAACCGGAGAAGGTGCAGATATGGACGATAATGTTCGTAATCCAAAAGTTAAAATTGAAGCCAAAGATAATGTCAAAAAATTATTGGAAGTCATTCGAGATACTAAACATTTGTATAAATCCAAAGAAATTGTTTACACTTTAATTGGTAGAATAAATGCCACCATCAAAGCTCATAGAACAGATACACAAAGTTTTTTCGGATGTGGAAAAGACATGGATGAAAAGTATTGGATGGCATTGATAAGACAAGTTTTGGTTGATGGTCTTTTGACAAAAGATATTGAAACCTATGGAATTTTGAAAGTTTCAGATAAAGGACATGCTTTTATTAAAAATCCAACATCTTTTATGATGTCAGAAGATCATGAATATAATGATGCAGAAGACGATGCGATAGTAACAGCTTCAAAATCATCCGGTACAGCCGATGAAGCTTTAATGGTGATGTTACGTGATTTGCGTAAAAAAGTAGCCAAGAAATTAGGTGTTCCGCCTTTTGTTGTTTTTCAAGATCCGTCATTGGAAGATATGGCATTGAAATACCCTATTACTATAGATGAATTAGGAAACGTTCATGGAGTAGGAGAAGGTAAAGCAAAAAAATATGGTAAAGAATTTGTTGAACTTATCGCAAGATATGTAGAAGACAATGATATTGTTCGCCCGGACGACTTGGTGGTGAAATCTACAGGTGCTAACTCGGCCAATAAATTGTACATTATTCAAAATATTGATCGAAAACTTTCCTTGGAAGATATTGCAAGAGCTAAAGGAATGACAATGGATGCTTTGTTGAAAGAAATGGAGCAAATCGTCTATTCGGGAACAAAATTGAATATTAAATATTGGATTAATGAAATTCTTGATGAAGATCAACAGGAAGAAATTCATGAATATTTTATGGAATCTGAAACAGATAGGATAGAAGATGCACTTAAAGAGTTTGATGGCGATTACGATATTGAAGAATTGCGTTTGATGAGGATAAAATTTATTAGTGAGGTTGCTAATTAAAATTGCTTTTCAAAATAGATTTTACATATTATTATAAAAACAAAAAATCGGCTACTATACAGTAGCCGATTTTATTTTGAATTGAGTTAGTTTAGTTTTTTACCTTTTGATAACCTGAATTGATTTTGTTTTTCCTTCTTGCAAAACAACTACATTATAAACTCCTGAAGGATACCCATTTCCAATTTCTGTATTTGATAAATTATTAAAAGAAATAGTTTTTTGATCAATTAGTCTTCCAATCATATCAAAAACTTTAACAGAAACATCAGCTGAATTATTAGTTTGGATATCCAATTTGAATGACTCTTTATACGGATTTGGATATGCCACAACTCTTGTTAGTAAATCTGATACAGATGGATTTGATAAATCACAATCTTCTCCGGATTGAACTGTAGCTGTAACAGGAATTCTTACTGAAGAACAAATTTCTGTAATATTCCAATCAAAGAAATAGTTATAGTAGTAAGTATCAATTGTTCCTCCATCAATTCCTCCCAAAATAGTTACAACTCCGTTTACTAATGGATATGTTCCGTTAGGCATTCCTGAGTCTGATGCTATACCATTTTCCCATGATCCGCCATCTGCAATTTCCAATGAATAATTATTCCCGGCTTCAATGCTTAAATTCAAATTTACCGTTTGTGGAGTTGTACTTGGAGACCAACCTGTGAAAGTATCTGGTGTAAATGTAACTTCAGCTCCGGGAACTTCAGTTCCGTTTTGATATAATTTTATTATTATTGGTTGAGCACCAGAACCGCTTGAACTTTGTTGCGGATATACTTTAACTGAATTCAGAATAATAGAATTTGATAAATTGAATGCTAAACCTTTTCCATTTGTTCCCGAAGCAGAACCATTTCCGGAATACACTAAACCGGCTGATGCATTTGTCGTTGTTTCAGTACCTGCATAGAAAGTTGTTGTTTCAGTAAGCTCAGGAGTGGTGAACGAACTACCTGTTCCAATAGCAAAACCACCGGTTTGTGCTGAATACCATTTTATATCGCCTGAAGATGCTATTGCTGATAATGTAGCTGTATTTGTTTCAGATAGGCAAATTGTAGCCGGTGTAGTTGATGTAATTGGGTTTTCCAATGTAATTTGAACAGCAGTAGATGCTACTGTCGAAGAACTGAAAGAGCATGTTACGTTACAACGATAGTATGTGCTTTCCGATGTAATAGCAGTACAAGTTGGTGATGTTTCTCCTTCAATATCAGTGTAATCAGTTCCGTTTGTAGAACTTTGCCATTGATAACTTATACCTTCACCTATAACAACATTTTGTAAGCTTAAATTAACAGCCTTCCCGTTACAGCCACTTGTCTCTGATGCTATAGTATTTCCGGGATTAACAACAGAACATTCAGCTTGTCTTGCGGTAGAGAAGAAACCTTTGAAGCTTTCAAAAGCTATTGGCGCTGTAGTTGAAGTTAAAGTATTTGGTTCTCCTTCTTCAAAAGTAGCGGTAATCCCAAAATCATTATCATAAACGCCTGATGCGGATGGAGCTTGAACAATGATACTATTTTCGATTGCATTAGGATCAGCTACTTTAATGTTATAATGAGTAACAATTCCGGCAGTTTTTGAAACTTCCCATCTGTTTTGGCTTAAATTAGAAATATTTGAAGATTCTGTTCCGGAATTAGTGTCAAATGCTTCAACTTTTATGTTAGTTCCAGGACTTCCAAATCCTCCACCAGGAGTTGTTACAGCAACCCAAATAGGAGTATAAGTTGATTTTCCAACCGGGAAAAAGAATTTATCGATAAACCCTGAACCATTATTAAGATCACCTGCATTTTGACCTCCACTAATGTCTTTAGCAAAAGGACCATCGATATAACATGTTGGGCCAAAGTTACCAAAGAGAGAAGCTGTATAAGACATTGCTGGCGCCCCGACAGTTAATAGACTTGTAACAGAAGTATGGATAATTCCGTCAGTCATTGTTAAACCGGAAACAACATTGAAAGGAACTTCAAACGTTACTCCTTCAGCACTTACATTATGAACTTTAAGTTGAGAAACAGAACCTGTATTTTCATTCGTATTAAGAGAAAGGTCAGGCTGAGCATTAAAAATACCGCTTCCGGAAATTGTTTGAGGTCTTGAAGTAGCTACAAACTCTCCATTAATATAGTTCCCGAATGAAGTAGTGTTGTTTATGAATAACTCACCATTGTTTATTACATTACCGCCATAGTAAGTTTCAACACCTGATCCTTTTACTCTTCCTTGTTGGATAGTAAAAGTGTTTTGGACATTCATTTTTACAATATTTGAATTAATATTGTTATTGTCTAAATATACAAAACGATTTGTCGTGTCTAAAGCATTAATTGTTAAGTTACCTAAAGATAATGTTCCTTCTGCAGCTCTGAAATTACAATTAAAACCATTAGTGGTAACAGCTCCTTTTTGAGTAGATATTCCGTCACCTATTTCCAATGTGTGATTTTCACCTGTAGCATAGTTTTCATCAGCTTCATATACAAAAGTAGAAGGTGAACTACTTAAATTATAGAAAGATATAGAAAGAGGTAAAGTTAGTCCTGTTGCAGGTAAACTTGGACTTGTGTTGATTGAACCATCAAAATTTACATTGGCAACTGTTGTTCCGGCAGGAATTCCATCACCAACAATTACTTGACCTACAGAAACATTTTCAGTAGAATCTAAGAAAATATTTGTTGGATACCAACAAAACCATCCAGTACAAGGAACGATACTACTAATAGAATGATTTGTTACTAATGTAGCACTTGCTACAGCCGGATCTATAATAGTTATTTTTCCTCCTGTTATAGTAAGTGATGAAGTAGCAATTTTAAAGAGTGTTTGGTCAATACTAGTTGTAGCATCACCATTATTATTTCCATCTACAATGATTTCACCGCTGGTTTGATTAAATGTGCTTCCACTAGAGTGAACAACATTTCCATTAACAATTAAAGAGCCTCCATTCATGGTATAAGTTCCTCTATTTGAAAAAGTAGCATTATTATTAGTACAACCCACAGTTAGGCTGTTAGAGTCACTTATTAATGTTGCTCCTGCTGAGATGTTAACTCCTGCTATGGTACTAACTGAATTTATAGTTACTGTATGTCCAGAAAGAAGCGTAACTGTATCCGTACAATCGGGAACACTATTGCTGCTCCAGGTTGCAGGATTGTTCCAATTTCCTGTTTGGACTGTTGTGATAGGTGTATCTAAAGTGGCATTATAACCAATCTGAAATACATTGTCTAAATCTGTATCAGATAAACCGATTCTATGAGCAAAAGGAGTTGTGGTTCCTGTCAAATGACTTCCGGTTACCGTTCCGTCTGCTTTTACAATTCTTGAATTACCGTTTTTGATTAAATAAGCATCTTGAGCAGAAATTGAAAGTGCATGATTTCCTGTAGGGAAAGCATAATTAGCATCTTTAGCAACAATCCATGCACTTTCAAAAATATCAGTTACAGTGTAGGCTCCATCAGTAATAGAAAATCCCGTAGAAATTCCTGATTCATCATAATAAGTTATGGAAAGTTCTCCTGATACAGCTGATGATTCAGTGTCGTTAGGTCTTGTTATAAATGCATTTCTGTTTTTTCCGTTTGCTGAAATAAAAGGAAATAAAGCATTGTTATTGTAGAAATCCGAGCCGGGACTCACTGCTGGAAAATTAGTGTAAGAATCGTACCAGCGTCCAATAGTTCCGTTCAAAAAGCCACTTTCTGTAGCACATTCTGTAGAAGCTGTTCCATAATTTCCAATTGTCATTTTATTGGTTCCTAAGTCAACTCGAGCATTGGTTAAGGATAATTTTCCTTTAATTTTAATATTGTTAAAACTCCAAATAACGTTTGGGGTAGCAGTACTAGAATTATCAATAACTAATTGATTAATAACAGCGCCGGTATTAGTATTATCAGTTAAGTATAAAGTTCCTCCAAAAGTTCCTAAACCACTAACAGTTTGAACTGATGTTCCGTTTAAATTTAAAACTCCTTCAGGAGAATAGCTTGAACCTACAGATAAATCAATTCTACCATTATTAATAATATTTCCTGAAACAGTAAGTTGGATACCTTTATCATAACCACCCCAAGACGTTTCAAAATAATAGTGTCCTTTGAATAACCCACCCGAATTTACAGTTAAATTTCCTTCTACAGAAAACTCAGAGGCAGCTTCGATACAATTTAAAGTTCCACTAATAGAAACATTTTGTGCTGTTAGTATATCATCAAGAGTTACGGTATTTCCTGAGCTAATAACAACATGGTCATCAGAAGTTGGTGCAGTTGTCGTTCCCCAAGTTGTCGGATCAGAATAATTACCCGATTGTACTGAGGTAAAGGTAGTTTGTGATTGCATACTTGTTACAGTCAAAACCAACATAGCTACCAATAAAATCATTTTTAATGAACGATTTTTTCCTTTCGCTAATTTTGTTTCGCTGTAGTTGTGTCGCAACAGATGTTTTAGAAAGTAATTTTTAGACATAATAATATAGATTGATTAGTTTACCAAATCTATACTATTTATGTATGTCATTTTTTTGTTATACTTTCAAAATTCCCGAATTTCTAAAGTAAAATATACTTTTTTATAAGCTTTTACTTTGAAATTAATTAAAAAGTTCGCCTCGATGAGGCTTTAAGGCATCACGAACTTGAATCATATTGTCGTCTGTTACGACCATGAAAGCTATAGCATGCATCTCATTTTTTATTTCAAATCCGGTTATTGTTAAAGGTAATCTTTCGATAGCAATATATTCTTTCAAATGAATTTCATGATGTTCTGCTGTTTTCGCTGAAGCCGGTCCGCGAAAATCCCAAATCAGTTTAATTTGTCTTGACATAATAAAGAAATAGTTTCACAAAGGTAACTTTTTGCTACATTTGAAAAAAGCTTAATATGAAATACCTTTATATAATAACGTTATTGGTTACTGTTGAAATTTTTGCTCAAGAATTAACGCTCCAACAAGCCAATCATTTAGCTACTTTGCCATTAAAATGTCTCCAACAAGAATATCCAAACAAGTTAGGACAATTATTGATTGATAGCACTGAAATTCAATCGCCAAAAAAACTACATCCTACATTTTACGGGTGTTTCGATTGGCATTCTTCCGTTCACGGACATTGGAGTTTGGTTTATTTACTGAAAAGATATCCTAATCTGTCTAACAGAGAACAAATTATCCAAAAACTGAAAACTAACCTTTCCAAAGAAAATATTCAGGTAGAAATCGATTATTTGAATAAAAAACACGAAAAATCATTCGAGCGAACCTACGGTTGGAATTGGTTACTAAAATTACAACTCGAACTCGAAACCAGCAACGAACCATTTGCTACTGAATTAGCCCAAAACCTAAAACCACTTTCCAATATCATCATCGAACGTTACATCGAATTTTTACCCAAATTACTCTATCCAGTTCGAGTTGGAACCCATTCCAATACAGCTTTTGGGCTAACCAATGCTTGGGATTATGCCGTGTTTTCTAAAAATGAGTTACTCCAAAAAAGCATCAAAGAAAACGCACTTCGGTTGTTTCAAAAAGACGAAAATTGCCCATTCAATTGGGAACCAAGCGGAACCGATTTTTTATCGCCATGCATGGAAGAAATGGCGTTGATGCAACGAATTTTGCCTAAAAAGGAGTTTCTAACTTGGCTTAAAAAGTTCGCACCAAACCTTTTCAAAAAGGACTACAAATGGGAAGTTGCTCGAGTTTCCGATAGAACCGATGGACATTTGGTGCATCTCGATGGACTAAATTTCAGTCGTGCTTGGAATATGTATCACCTTATAAATCAATACCCAAACGAGTTCAAACACCTGAAACCCTTGGCAGATTACCATCTCAATTTCTCGCTTCCGTCCGTGGTTGACGGCAACTATGAAGGCGAACATTGGCTGGCTTCCTTCGCTTTGCGTGCTTTCGAGGAGAAGAAATAATTTTTCATGGGCGACAATTCGTGCTATCCGTTTCAAGTTCTCGCTAAAAAAACTATTTTTGCAACAACAGAAAAGAGCTTCCGTTGGTCGCTTTTACTGTTGGCAAAAAATTAGTTTTTTTTAGCTCAAAGCTTTTCACTACTATCACGGTCGCAACCTCAAAACAAAGACAAAAATGCCGCGTCAATTACAACTACAAGTTTCTCCGGAAACCGCACATAATGAGCAACTTCTTAACGAGTATGTTGCCAAGTTGATGCAAGTTTCTGCAAAAGAAATTCAAAAAGTTGTAATTCTAAAACGCTCCATCGATGCACGTCAAAGAGCAATAAAATTCAATATAAAAGCTGATGTTTTTTTGATTGATGAAGAGTTTATACCTCAAAAAATAGAACTTCCCGATTATAAAAACGTATCCAATCAGCAAGAAGTTATAGTGGTTGGTGCCGGTCCGGCTGGACTTTTTGCCGCTTTGCAATTAATCGAATTAGGTTTAAAACCAATAGTAATCGAGCGTGGAAAAGATGTACGAGGAAGAAGACGTGACTTAAAAGCCATCAATCGTGACCATATTGTCAATGAAGACAGTAATTATTGTTTTGGTGAAGGAGGAGCAGGAACCTATTCTGACGGAAAGTTATATACACGTTCCAAAAAACGTGGTGATGTCGATAGAATTCTCCGATTATTAGTCGCTTTCGGTGCTTCGGATGATATTCTAGTAGAAGCACATCCACACATTGGAACCAATAAACTACCCCAAATCATCCAAGATATTCGCGAAAAAATCATCGAGTGTGGCGGACAAGTTTTGTTTGACACTCGCGTCACCGATTTTGTTGTGAAAAGCAATGAAATTCAAGGTGTTGTAATTCAAAATGACGATGTAATTTCAGCTAATAAAGTCATTCTTGCCACAGGACATTCAGCTAGAGATATTTTTGAATTATTAGACAAAAAGAAAATTTTAATCGAAGCAAAACCCTTTGCATTAGGCGTTCGCGCAGAACATCCGCAAGAGTTAATCGATAGAATCCAATATTCGTGTGATTTCCGTGGTGAGTTTTTACCGCCATCGCCATATTCTATTGTGAAACAAGTCAATGGCCGCGGAATGTATTCATTTTGCATGTGTCCAGGTGGTGTTATTGCACCATGTGCCACAAGTCCGGGCGAAGTAGTAACCAATGGTTGGTCGCCTTCCAAACGTGATCAAGCTACGGCCAATTCTGGGATTGTAGTCGAATTAAAATTGGAAGATTTCAAACCATTTGCCAAATTTGGAGCGTTAGCCGGAATGGAATTTCAAAAAAACATTGAGCAAAAAGCATGGCATTTGGCTGGAAATACACAAAAAGTTCCGGCACAGCGAATGATTGATTTTACGCAAAATAAAGTATCGGCTGATATTCCAAAAACATCCTATGTTCCGGGAACAACTTCGGTAGAAATGGGACAAGTTTTTCCTGGATTTTTATCCCAAATCATGCGAGAAGGATTTAGAGAATTTGGGAAAATCATGCGTGGTTATTTGACTAACGACGCCATTCTTCATGCTCCGGAAAGCCGAACATCATCGCCGGTCAGAATTCCGAGAGACAACGAAACTCTTGAACATCTTCAAATAAAAGGATTGTATCCGTGTGGCGAAGGTGCTGGTTATGCCGGCGGAATTATTTCGGCTGCCATTGATGGCGAAAAATGTGCCTTGAAAATAGCTGAGGTTTTGAAAAAATAAAAGCCCACAAATAATATTGTGAGCTTTGTGAAAATTTTCGTGTCTTAGTGGTTAAACCTACTTCTTTAATCTATCCTTAAAAACCTTTTCAAATTTTTCAATTTTAGGTTGAATTACCATTTGACAATAGGGTTTGTTCTTGTTGTTTTCATAATAACCTTGATGGTATTCTTCGGCTTTGTAGAATTTTTTCAGCGGTTCAAGTGTGGTCACGATTTTATTATCAAAGACTTCCTTATTCAAATCTTTGATTAAATCTTGAGCAACTTTTTTCTCATTTTCATTTTTATAAAATATCACCGAGCGATATTGTGTTCCAACATCAGCACCTTGACGATTTAACGTCGTTGGATCATGAACAGTAAAAAAAACCTTGAAAATTTCATCCAAATTGGTTTTAGTTTTATCATAGGTGATTTCAACCACTTCTGCAGCTCTGGTTTTTCCGGTACAGACTTCTTCATAACTTGGATTTTCAACAGTTCCGCCGGCATAACCTGAGTAAACACTTTTCACACCATCAAGATTTTCATAAACAGCTTCCACACACCAAAAACATCCGCCACCAAGAACAATTGTTTCACTATTTCCTGAATTTGTGGCAATAGCATCCGGCACAAAATCTAACGAAATCGCGTTCATGCAATATCTTTTCCCTGTTGGTTCTGGACCATCATCAAATAAATGTCCTAAATGACTGTCGCATCTTCCGCATAGTGCTTCGGTGCGTTGCATTCCATAGGAATTGTCAGGTTTGAACCAAATACTGTTTTTGTTTTCTTGTTCAAAAAAACTTGGCCAACCACAACTACTCACAAATTTTTGGTCTGATCTGAATAATTTATTTCCACAAGTCGCACAGTAATACGTTCCTTTGGTTTCACTTTTCCACATCGTTCCTGTGAAAGCTCTTTCAGTATCAGCTTCTCTTGCTACAGCATATAAATCAGGCGGTAATATCTTTTTCCATTCGGCATTTGAAACATTTAATTTTTTGGTGTCGGTATTCGAGTAATACGGATTTTCAGGTTTATTGATAACGTTTTCCATTTTATTTGAAGTAGTTTTTTTTGAGTTAGTATTGTTTTGTCCGCAAGCCGTCATTATAAATAACGGAAGCAAAAACAAGAAGTTAAGGAAAGGCTTTTTCATAGCTAAAGATTTTTAAAATCCAATACAAATTTACACTAGATATACGTTCAAAAATCTTAATTAGATTGTAAATTACAGCTATTTAAGGAAAGTTTAACGGTTGTTCGGCGAGTAAGATTCTTGAAGCTTGTTTTTTTTCGTATTTTTGACCATCACAAAAATTCTATGAAAGAAGAACAAGTAATATTAGTCAATGAGAAAGGCGAACCCATTGGTTTGATGAATAAACTCGAAGCTCATGAAAAAGCAGTTTTGCATCGAGCCTTTTCGGTTTTTGTCTTGAATGATAAAAATGAAGTCATGTTACAGCAACGTGCACATCATAAATATCATTCACCTTTGTTATGGACTAATACGTGTTGCAGTCACCAACGAGTTGGAGAAACCAATATAGAAGCAGGAAAGCGCCGTCTATTTGAAGAAATGGGTTTCAAAACGGAACTGAAAGAATTATTTCATTTTATTTACAAAGCACCATTTGACAACGGACTGACCGAGCACGAACTCGATCACGTGATGATTGGTTACTATAATGGAGAACCAGTTATTAATCAAGATGAAGTGGAAAGCTGGAAATGGATGAAAATTGAAGACATTAAAGATGATATGATTACAAATCCAAATAGTTACACGGTTTGGTTCAAAATTATTTTTGACGAATTTTATCATTATTTAGAAGATCACAAATTATAAATTTCCAATTTTTTAAATTCCAAATTCCAAAATATGAAAGTAACCGTTTCCAGAAAAGCTCATTTTAATTCCGCACATCGATTGTATCGAAAAGATTGGTCTATGGAAAAAAATGAAGCTGTTTTTGGTAAATGCAATAATCCCAATTTCCACGGACACAACTATGAGTTAATCGTTTCTGTTACCGGAGAAATCAATCAGGAAACCGGTTATGTAATCGATACTAAAATTCTTTCCGATTTGATAAAAAAGCATATCGAAGAAGCATTTGATCATAAAAATTTAAATCTTGATGTTCCTGAATTTGAAAATTTAAATCCAACAGCCGAAAATATTACGGTTGTCATTTGGCAAAAACTTCGCCCGTTTATTGAGAATGATAAAGATTTGGAAATAACACTATATGAAACGCCACGTAATTTTGTAACTTTTAAAGGAAACTAAAAATGGCACTAAAAGTAGGCGATATCATTCCTCATTTTACAGCAATCGATACCAACGGAAATGTTTTCGATAGCAAAAATTATCTTGGAAAATCATTGGTAATTTACTTTTATCCCAAAGATGAAACCCGAGTTTGTACCGAGCAAGCTTGCTCATTTCGAGATAATTATGAGGATTTTAAATCCCTTGGAGCAGAAGTTATTGGCATCAGTAGCGATTCAGATAAATCCCATAAAAAGTTTGCCTCAAAACACCAATTACCATTTATCTTATTATCAGATAGCGATAAAAAACTCCGAAAATTATTTGGTGTTCCCAACGATTTATTTGGTTTACTTCCGGGAAGAGTAACTTATGTTGTCAATAAAAACGGCATAATTGAAATGGTTTTCAATAGCATGTCCGGAAAAATCCATATTGAAAAAGCACTCGAAATACTCAAAAAATCGCAATAGTTTTTTTGTAGCGAATGGTTTAGTTACTTTTGTAAACCATTTTCCCGCTTTCCGTTATTATCGCCTAAAAAGACGATACCACTGCAATCGGGGCTAATAGAAAAACATTGTCACATTCCAGTACACTATGAAATTATATCCTTTACAGTTTGAACCCATTTTAAAAGATAGAATTTGGGGCGGAACAAAACTGAAAACCTACTTAAACAAACCAATTACTTCTGAGCTTACCGGAGAAAGTTGGGAAATCTCAACAGTAGAGAACGACGTTAGTGTTGTAACTAAAGGCGTATTTAAAGGAAAGTCACTAAACGATTTGATACAAGAGTTTCCGGAGGAAATTTTAGGGACAAAAGTATTTGAACAATTTGGAAAACAATTTCCATTATTATTTAAATTTATTGATGCTCGGGAAGATTTGTCTATTCAATTACATCCCAATGATGAATTGGCAAAAAAGCGTCATAATTCCTTTGGAAAAACGGAAATGTGGTATGTAATGCAAGCCGATGATGATGCAAGATTAATAGTAGGTTTCAAAGAGAAATCTTCTCCGGAAGAGTATATTCAGAATTTAGAAAACAAAACATTACTAAATATTCTTGATAGTAAAAAAGTAAAACAAGGTGATGTTTTCTTTCTGGAAACCGGAACTATTCATGCTATTGGTGCAGGAATTGTCATTGCTGAAATTCAGCAAACATCCGATATAACTTATAGAGTTTATGACTTCGATAGGGTTGATGCCAATGGAAACACCCGAGAATTACACATCGATTTAGCTCTTGATGCAATTAATTATGAAACAGTTGAAGCACAAAAGGAATATTTGAAGACAGAAAATCAAACAAATGAAATGGTTAATTGTAAATATTTCACAACCAATTTCATTCCGTTGAATGGTTTGTTTGCTGTAATGAGTACCAAAGAGTCATTTAGGGTTTATATGTGTATTGAAGGAAATTTTGATTTGATTTTGGGAAATGAAGAATACAATTATAAAAAAGGAGATACTATTTTAATTCCGGCATCATTAACTGATTTTCAATTAAATGGAAAAGCTGCTATATTAGAAATATACATTTCTTAACTTATATTCAAAAGTTTATATGTAATTTTGCATCAAATTTTAAAAATAGAAGAAAATGCCAAGTGTTAAGAATTTAAAAAAAGACATCAACAATGTTTTAGGAGGTATTATTGAAGCGGTTTATATCCATGAGATGACAACTTCAGGAAAGCCGTCTGAAGCTACAAATGCAATCATTGAAGAAGTTTTTTCATCATTTGATACTTTAATCACTAAAGTGAATGCTAAAAATGTAGAAAATAAAAAAACATATTTTAAACAAATTAATTCTGAATTTGAACAAACTGCTAATCAGTTGATTGAGAAAATCAACGCATTATAAGCGGAAAAAAACAATAAAAAAGTGCAAAAAAATTTTGGAGAATTAAAATTCAAATATATATTTGCACTCGAATTGAGATGCCGGTGTAGCTCAGCTGGCTAGAGCAGCTGATTTGTAATCAGCAGGTCGTGGGTTCGAGTCCCTCTATCGGCTCAATTGAAAGGAAAGCGAAAGCTTTCCTTTTTTTATGCAATAAAGTTAAAAATTATATGGAAAAGAAAATGATTGGAAATAGTGTATTGAAAGGTGTATTTTTAGTAGGACTTGGCGCAGCTAGTTATGGAATGTTAGCTACGTTTGTAAAATTGGCATATAAAGATACAAGCTCTCAAGGTTTAAATTATACGCCTGCAGAAGTTATAGTAGCTCAATTTATAATAGGAATTTTGATTGTTCTGGGAATTAATGCATTCCAAAAGCAAAGAAAAGGAAGCGATGTTGTTAAAGCTTCTTCGTCAGATATAAAAAAGTTAATGTTAGTTGGAACGTCAACGGGATTAACCAGTATATTTTATTATTTGGCAGTAAAATACATTCCGGTATCGATTGGAATTGTTTTATTGATGCAAACGGTTTGGATGGGTGTTGTTTTAGAAATGCTTTTAGAAAAAAAATTACCATCAAAGATCAAGGTTTTTGCCGTTTTGATTGTACTTTTCGGAACAGCATTAGCGACTAATTTATTTAGTAAAAGCATCGATTTAGATTGGCGAGGTGTTGTTCTTGGACTTTTAGCGGCAGCTTCATTTACTACAACGATGTTTGCGGCCAATAAAGTAGCGTTGACTATTTCTTCGGCACAGCGAAGTTTGTATATGCTTTTGGGTGGAATTGTTGTTGTTTTTATTTTCGCATTGCTCACTCAAAAAACACCATTCAATTATGATATTTTTTACAAATGGGGAATTTTAATCGCCTTATTTGGAACCGTTATACCTCCACTTCTTCTAAATGCAGGATTTCCGTTGACAGGAATAGGTTTGGGAAGTATTGTATCTGCGTTAGAATTACCTGTTTCGGTTATGATGGCTTTTATGATTTTGAATGAAAACGTAGTTTTTACTCAATGGATAGGAATTACATTGATTATTCTTGCAATTGTATTAATGAATGTAAAATTCCGTAAGAAGTAAAATCCTCTTAAAATAAATTCGTACATTTGATTTATAACCAATTAAAAATCAAAACGTATGAGAAAATTATTCGCAGAATTTTTTGGAACCTATTGGCTTGTTTTTGGCGGCTGTGGTAGTGCGCTTTTTGCAGCAGGATTTCCTGAACTTGGTATCGGATTTGCCGGAGTTTCTTTAGCATTTGGATTAACAGTTTTAACAATGGCTTATGCTGTTGGGCATATTTCAGGCGGACATTTTAATCCGGCAGTTTCTTTTGGGCTTTGGGCAAGTGGCCGTTTTTCAGCCAAAGATTTATTACCTTATATTGTTGCTCAATGTTTAGGCGGAATTGTAGCTGCCGGTACATTACTTTTTATTCTTTCAGGGAAAACAGGTTTTGCAATCGATAATACTAAACCCGGAGCTTTTGCAATCAATGGTTATGGTGCTTTTTCTCCCGATGGTTATTCAATGACAGCAGCTTTTACTGCAGAATTTGTACTGACCATGTTTTTCTTAATTGTAATTCTTGGCGCAACCGATAAGATGGCAAATGGAAAATTTGCGGGTGTTGCTATTGGATTGGCTTTGACATTAATTCATTTAGTTAGTATTCCGATAACCAATACTTCTGTAAATCCTGCACGTTCTACTTCACAAGCAATTTTTGCACAAGGTGATTCGCTGTCTCAACTATGGTTATTTTGGGTTGCTCCAATTGCAGGAGCTTTAGTTGGAGGTTTTATTTATAAAATATTGCTGGATAAAAAAGATACTTTATAGTTTTACTACACTAATTATGGGATGAAGAGAAAAGAGTGAAATTTTTCATTTTTTTCTCTTTATTTTTGTTTTATGAATTCACTTTTCCCTTCCGAAGCCATTCATTTTGAACTTCCTGATGCCGAAATTATCTATTATCCTGATTTTTTCAAAAAAGAAACTGCTGACGGTTTTTTCAAAAAATTAAAAACTGAAATTCCTTGGAAACAAGATGAAATTACCGTTTTTGGAAAAGCGTATCCTCAGCCACGATTAACAGCGCTTTTTGGTAACGAAGGAAAACTATACAGTTACTCTAATATAGTGATGAAGCCTCATGCTTGGAATTCATTGTTGATGTTTATCAAAAATGAAATCGAAGAAGTTTGTGACGAAAGTTTCACTACGGTTTTGCTTAACTATTATCGTGATGGTAAAGACAGCAACGGCTGGCATGCTGATGACGAAAAAGAGCTTGGTAGAAATCCGGTGATTGCATCAGTTAGTTTTGGAGCAGAACGAAGTTTTCATTTGCAACACAATACAATTAAAGAGCAAAAGTTAAAAATCAATCTCGAGCACGGAAGTTTATTGATTATGAAAGGCGCAACGCAACATTTTTGGAAACATCAAATTCCGAAAACAGCAAAACCTGTTGGTTCAAGAATAAATTTAACCTTCCGAATTATCAAATAGTTACTTTTACTATATTTGTGATTATGGATGAAATAATCAATTATTTTTCAACAATTCCGTCTTCACATAGGGCTTTGATTTTAGCTGGAGGAATTGCTTTATTTTGGATAATCGAAAGCGCAATTCCATTTGTGAAATTTCAATATAACAAATGGCAACATGCAGGAATAAATATCTTTTTTACGTTAACGACAATTGTTGTTAATTTTTGCTTGGCCTTCATTTTGTTGAAAACAGCACAGTGGACAGTTGATACTCAATTTGGTATTTTAAATTGGTTACCAGATATGAACGTTTGGCTATTTACGATAATCGGATTATTGCTTTTGGATTTAATTGGGGCTTATCTAGCGCATTTAGTCGAACACAAAGTGAAGTTTCTGTGGCGTTTTCATTTGATACATCATACCGATACTTGGATTGATACAACTTCCGGTAATAGACATCATCCTGGAGAAAGTGTTATTCGTTTTGCTTTTACAACCTTTGGTGTTTTAATTGTTGGTAGCCCAATGTGGATGGTTTTTCTGTATCAGACATTATCGGTTGTTGCAACTCAATTTACTCATGCTAATATTGTATTACCTAAAAAGTTGGATAAAATGATGAGCTATTTTCTTGTTTCGCCTGATATGCATAAAGTACATCATCACTATGTCTTGCCTTATACCGATAGCAATTACGGGAATATTTTTTCCGTTTGGGATAGATTATTTGGAACATTCAAAACATTAGACAGAGAAAGTTTAGTTTATGGTGTTGATACTCATATGAAGCCTGAAGAACATAACGATTTAAAAAATCTGTTATGCATTCCTTTTCAAAAACAACGCTCACCTAAAAATTAATTTTTTTCAAAAAAATAAACGGCTATTTAAAACTAATTATTTTTTTTACTAATATTGAATTATTGATTTTAAAGTTGATACCTATTTAAAAAATGCTTTTACAGAAATGAAAAAAAGTAAACGAGTAGAACTTGACAGCGAACAAATAGAAAGAGTTGTCAGTATGGCTCAAGAGGAAAGAAAACCTTTTGAAGTAATTAAGGAAGAATTTGGACTTACAGAAAATGAAGTAACCGAATTGATGAGAAAACGTTTGTCCAAAGACAATTTTGAGCTATGGAAGAAAAAAGCTGTCGGAAGTAAGCCAAAACCCAAGCCGATTGTTGACGATTTTGATGATGATTTAGATAGTAAATATTACATTAAAAATAAATTTGACTAAAGAAAGAACTCTTGTTTAACAAGAGTTCTTTCTTTTAAAAAGTTAGTATTAAATCAATTTGTTAATCATTTGTAAAAAATCAATTCTTTTGTAACGAATAGTTATTTTTGTTGACCAATTTGTTAAAATATATATCGAATGAAAAAAGTAATTCTGTCGGTTCTTTTTATAACTGCCATTTCTGTAAATGTATCGGCTCAAAAGAAAGCCATAAATGAAGAAGTAAAAGTAGCTATTGACTTAATCAATATAAAGGAAGATAAAGTTTTAGTTACAGTTCTTGTGCCTGAATTTGGATTGAACGAAGTAATTTATCAAATTCCTAAAACTGTTCCGGGAACATATTCTGCCGATAATTATGGCAAATATATTGAAGGATTTAAAGCTTTTGACAAAAAAGGGAAAGAACTATTAGAAGTTTCAAAGTCAGATGATAATACGTGGAAAATTTCTAATGCCAAATCGCTTGCAAAAATTACATATTTAGTTAATGATACTTATGATATCGAAACCGGAAGAGGTTTTGGTAAAGAAGAAGTGTTTTCGCCAGCCGGAACCAATATTTTGGCAGGGAAAAACTTTATGCTTAATAACCATGGTTTTGTGGGGTATTTTAACGGTAAAACCGATGTAAAATATAGCTTAAAAATTACGCATCCTGAAAATCTAGTAGGAACAACTTCATTGATTGATAGTGATAAAAGTGCTACAGTTGATGTTTTCAATGTTTCAAGATATTTTGAATTGACTGATAATCCAATTATGTATTCAAAACCCGATTTTGAAACATTTAACGTTGACGGAATGGAAATTTTATTTAGCGTATATTCTCCAAATGATGTTCATTCTGCAAAAAGTCTTTTACCTGATTTAGAAAAAATGATGCGTGCTCAAAAAGCATTTTTAGGTCCGGTGAACAGCAATAAAAAGTATACTGTTTTACTTTATCTTTCAGATATGGAGAAAAATGATGCTAAAGGTTTTGGAGCGTTGGAGCATCATACATCTACAACCGTAGTTTTTCCTGAAGCTATGACTGCTGATATGCTAGGTCAACAGTTGATAGATGTTGTCTCTCATGAATTCTTCCACATTGTAACACCATTGAGTATTCATTCAAAAGAAATTCAGTTTTTTGATTACAACAATCCGAAAATGTCAAAGCATTTATGGATGTATGAAGGTGTAACTGAATATTTTGCCAATTTGTTTCAAATTAATCAAGGTTTAATAGATGAAGATGAGTTTTACCAGAGAATGGTAGGTAAAATTAATAATGCCTCAAAAATGAATGATACAATGTCATTTACGGAAATGAGTGCAAATGTTCTTGAAAAACCCTATAAAGACCAGTATCTTAATGTATATGAAAAAGGAGCATTAATTGGAATGTGTATTGATATTATCATCCGTGAAAAGAGTAACGGTGAAAGAGGAATTCTTGATATGATGCAAAAATTGTCAAGTGAATACGGACCTGAAAAGCCATTTGACGATGATGAACTTTTTGATAAAATAGTTTCAATAACTTATCCTGAAGTAGGAGAGTTTTTAAATACTCATGTTGCCGGACGAACTCCTATTGTTTATGATATATATTTTGGAAAAGTAGGAATAGGAAAAGGAAAAATTCCAGTACCAATGAATCCATTTTTAAAGGATGAAACAACACCTTTAGTTACAGTAAATCCATCTACTAAAGAGATTATTATTCGTGCTGATTTGCCTTTAAATAATTTTATGAAAGCACTTGGATTAAAAGAAAATGATGTTATTACTGCAATCAATGGAAAAGAATACAGTTTAGATAATATCTATGAAATGATTATGGAGAGTCAAGAATGGAAAGAAGGTGATGCAGTATCATTAAAAATTAAGAGAGACGGAAGTGAGCAAACTATTTCAGGAAAAGTAGCGGTTACCATTGTTGAAGTTGATGGTTATAAACAAATTGATGCTTCAAAAGCAAAGCTAAAAGAGGCTTGGCTAAAAGGATAATCTTTTACATTTTTATAAAACCAAAATCCTCAATTTATAAGACAAATTGAGGATTTTTTTGTAACATTGCGACAAAAATTTAAATATGCGTAAGTCAGTAGTTTTATTTTTAAGCACATTGTTTTTGTTCTCTTGTGCCGAAAAAAAATCAGAGAAAAATTTTGTATTAACAGGAAATATTAAGGGACTTAAAAAGGGAACATTATATATTCAACGGATAAAAGACACTTCTTTGGTGGCTATTGATACAATTAGCATTAGTGGAGATTCTCATTTTACAAGTGAATTTAATTTAGATTCTCCTGAAATGTTGTATTTATTTTTAGATCGAGGTGTGACCAATTCTTTAGATAATAATATTCCTTTCTTTGCAGAACAAGGAAAGATGAATATCGAGACATCATTAGATTTCTTTACTGCCGATGCAAAAATTACAGGTTCAAAAAATCAGGAATTATATGAAGAGTATAAAAAAGTAATGTCAAGATATATTGATCAAGATTTAGAGTTGGTTAAAAAGAAACTTTTGGCATTAAAAGAAAAAAAGAATGATGAAATTCCTAAAATAAATCAACAGCAAGAAAGTATTTTAAAGCGAAAATACCTTTATACTACTAATTTTGCAGTTAATCATAAAGATTATGAAGTTGCACCTTATGTTGCTTTGGCAGAGATTTATGATGTGAATTTGAAGTATTTGGATACTATACAAAAATCAATGTCACCTAAGGTAGCAAAGTCTTTATACGGTAAAAAATTAACTGAATATTATAACGAAAGAAAAACATCGGGTAAATAAAAAAAGTGCGAGAGCACTTTTATCTTATCATAGCAAAATGTCCTCTATGAATTCTTCCGTCGTTTCTTGTTATTTGGAACCAATAGTCGTCAGAAGGAAGTTGTTTTCCGTTGTACGTTCCATCCCAACTTTCATGGTTGTTTAAAACTTTGATTAGCTTACCGTAGCGGTCAAAAATTTGAGTTACAAAATTTTCTTCAAATTGAGAGAATTTAACTTTCCAGGTGTCATTGTGTCCATCGCCATTTGGAGTGAAAAATTTAGGATAGTTTAAAAGATATACTTGTTTTTTTGCTATTCCGCATTCTTTAGTGTCTTTAACCGTTACTGTATAAACTCCGTTTGACAAACCATTAAAAACAGGACTTTCTTGAAAATTAATACCATCAATAGAATATTCATAATTGCCTAAACCAGTAACGTTAACAGTAATGCTATTTTCGAAATCTGTCCAATCAATGGTGTTTATTGAAGTGATAGTCGGTTTGTTGGACAATATTACTGAAAAGTTTTTAGTTGTTGAACAAACGGTTGAATTATGGTTTTTTGTAACTGTAATCCAGTAATTTCCAGCTTGATTGATTACTATTGATTGAGTCGTAGCATTGTTTGACCAAGTGTAACTATTAAATCCTGAACCAGCATTGACAGAAACAATTCCTGTTTCACAAAGAGTAATTTCATTAAGAATTGGAATTTCGGGAACATTTACCAATGTAAGTTGTAATTGAACAATTTGATGACAACCGTTTGAAGAATCAATTCTCACGAATATTGTGTTTACTCCTGATTGTATGGAATGATTGTTATTTAATTGCTCACTTGAGATTTGATTTTCAGCACCATTTAATGATTTATAATACGTAAAGGTATTGCCTTGGAGTGAAGTCATTAAAAAGCTATTGAATGAGGTTAGGTTTGTGATTTCGGTTCCATTATTTCCATCGTCACAAATGATAGACGAATAATCATTTGCATTTAAAGTAGAAATTAGACTAATAGTTATGGGTAATCGAGTAGTACTTTCACATCCATTTAGAGTTTGCGAAGCATAATAGGTTACATTATCAGTAAGAGAAGTTGTTAGAGGAAGTTCGGTTGTACTTATATTATCCGAATACCATTTGATAGCACTGCCGTTAATTATGACGTTATTTAATGTTGGGTTTTGAACTGTACAAAATGATTGGTTGCTACCTGTTGGAGCTGATGTGTCTTGTATTTGAATTGTAATCGGAATTCTTGAGCTTTCACAACTGTTTAGTGTTTGTGAAGTATAATAAGTCATTCCATCAACCAGAATTGTAGAACTGGAAAGTAAATTTCCTCCAGTTTCAGAGTCATACCATTTGATGTTTTGACCATTTATGATTATATCATTAATAGTTGCATTTTGTTGAATGCAGAAGGATTGAGGAGAAATGACTATTGGTATAGGTGATGGTGTTATTGTTGTATTGATGATAGTTCTTGTGCTTTCACAACCATTTACAGTTTGAGAAACGTAATAATTGGTGTTGTCTGATAATATGGTTGTATTTGATAAAAGATTTCCATTAGTCAAGCTATCGTAGAATTTTATATTCTGTCCTGTAACCAATAAATTAGATAACATAGCATTCTCACTTTCACAAAACGTTTGATTGCTGGTAATTGGCGCTGAAGGACTTTGATTGATTGTGACCATAATTGATGCTCTGGGGCTTTCAGGGCAGCTTCCAATCTGTTTTGATGCATAATAGGTTTGTCCATTTATTAGCGTTGTGTTGTTATCCAAAGAGATGCTTGAAGTTAGTGAATCGTAATACCTTATTGAACTTGAGTTTGGAGATAAATTGCTTACGGTTGGATTTTGACTAGAACAAAAGATTTGATTATTATCAGCATTCGGCATTAAACTATCACAAGGACCAAGTTTAAGAATATAGCCATCTCCATATGGAGAATTTATTGGATTTACATTAAATGTATAATCGTTTGTAGAAGGATCAAGATCAATATAGGAATGACCGAAATCGCCAACATAATATTGGTAGTCGTTGTGAATTTTAATATCTCTAGCCCGTACATTAGAACAATATGTACTGTATTGACCAAATTTAAATGCATTAACAAAATCTCTATTATTATCAAATTTAATACTAAACACACAATGATAAATATCTGAACATAAACTAGTGTTTACAAGCATAAATGTATTTGGAGAAGGATCTGCATCAAATTGAAAGTAGAAATTTCCAATTACATAAGTGTTGTTGTTTGAATCTGAGATTATCTTTGAGAAAAACATTGTTGGACCTATTCCTGGAGATGTGTAGCTCTTTGCGTCTATAAAAATTCCATTACTATCCAACCATAAAATGTATTTGGTAGGAGGAATTAAAATTTGATTTACAGATGGATCAACATCAATTTGTGGTCCATAAGAATTTTTGCCTTGTCCCGCAATAATTATATTTCCATTGTTATCGGTGTTTAAAACAGTAGGGTGTTGGTTGTCAAAATACTTTTGCCAAATTATGTTGCCGTTTAGGCTGTTTACTTTTAATACATTATATCCATAATTTGTTAAACTTTGATTGTCTCCATTTGACAATAGTAAATTGAGATTTCCGTCTGGTGCTACATTTACTCTTTCAAAATGAATATTAGTATAATTAATGTCAAATTTTCGAGCAAATATTAGGTTGCCTGTATTGTCTAATTTTAATAAAAATGAATCTTTATAGCCTGAACTTAAGTCAAACAATGGATTCGTTTCATTTAATTTTAAAAAATATGCAAAATGTCCTGTTATATATATATTATTTTGGTTGTCCAAATCAAACGAAGCAGCTGAAAAGTCCTTGTAAAATGCGGGATTGTTTAAGTTAGTCAATCTTTTTGTTAACAGGATATTACCATTTTGATTTAATTTTATGATGGTAATATAGTTGTGATAAATACTTGTTGATAAATTATATTCTCCTGTCATAGCCAATAAGTAAATGTTTCCATCTGTATCTATTTTAATATCAATTGCTTTATCATAATATGAAAATGTACCAAAACTTTGTCCCCATACAAAAGCACCATCAGCATCTAATTTCATTAAATATATAGTTTGTGACGATGTTCCTGCATTGTTTGATGTATTGTCTATGATTTGTTGGTCGTTCGTTGGGTCAATGTCAAAAAGTAAAGTAGAACTTGTTCCGAATATATAGCTATTACCATTGCTGTCTATTTCAATGGCATCTGCAGTTTCATGTTCAATTCCTTCAATATGTCTAGCCCATTGGAAATCCTGTCCGAAATTTAATATCGGAATTAGAAGTAATAGGTATAGTAATTTTTTCATTGTTATGTATGGTTATTGATTTCAAAAATAGAATAATTTTTTGTATTCCATAAGAATTATTCTGTAGGTTTAGAAATGTTAATTGAGTTATAGAAGTTTATTAAAAAACAAAAATATAAAGTATTTTTGCTGAAATTTCCAACTCTTGAAAAACATCCTTCTCATAACGCCTCCATTTACCCAACTTAATACGCCATATCCGGCAACGGCTTATTTGAAAGGGTTTTTGAATACCAAAGACATTTCTTCTTTTCAAATAGATTTGGGAATAGAAGTAATTTTGGAACTTTTTTCAAAAAAAGGATTAGAAAATTTGTTTCAAGTTTCAAGTTTTAAATTTGAAGAGTTTAGTGAAAATGCTCAACGAATTTTTTCTTTACAACAAGATTACATTAAAACCATTGATAGTGTAATTGCTTTTTTGCAAGGAAAAAATTCAACTTTAGCAAGACAAATTTGCAGTGGAAATTTTCTTCCCGAGGCTTCTCGTTTTGAACAATTAGATGATATGGAATGGGCATTTGGTTCAATGGGAATACAAGACAAAGCCAAGCATTTCGCAACATTGTATCTCGAAGATTTATCCGATTTTATAGTGGAATGTGTCGATGAAAATTTTGGTTTCAGTCGCTATGCGGAACGTTTGGGCAGAAGCGCCAATTCATTTGACGAAATGTATGCTCATTTGCAAAAGGATTTGACTTACATTGACAAAATCACACTTCAAATTTTAGAAGAAAAACTCAAATCAGTTCACCCAAAATTGGTTTGTATTTCGATTCCGTTTCCGGGAAATTTATACAGTGCTTTTCGTTGTGCACAATTTATAAAAGAGCATTTTCCGGATAGTAAAGTCTCAATGGGCGGAGGCTTTCCCAATACCGAATTGCGAGAAGTAAAAGACAAACGCGTTTTTGAATTTTTCGATTTTATTACGTTAGATGATGGCGAACTTCCGATTGAATTATTATTTAATGCAGTTTGTCATTTCGACGAAGGAGAAATCACATCATATGATTTTAAACGAACATTTCTTCTAGAAAAGAATGAAGTTGTCTATAAAAATAATACTATTCGCCACGATTATAAACAAGCTGGAGTTGGAACACCAGATTATTCAGATTTGTTGTTGGACAGATACATTTCGGTTATAGAAATTGCCAATCCAATGCATAGTCTTTGGAGCGATGGTCGATGGAATAAACTCACGATGGCACATGGTTGTTATTGGGGAAAATGTACGTTTTGTGATATTTCACTAGATTATATCAAAGTTTATGAACCTATTGCAGCCAAAATTTTAGTTGACCGAATGGAAGAATTGATAGCTCAAACAGGTGAAAACGGATTTCATTTTGTAGATGAAGCTGCACCACCAGCATTAATGCGAGAAGTAGCTTTGGAAATTTTGAAACGAAATCTTTCGGTTACTTGGTGGACAAACATTCGGTTTGAAAAAAGTTTTACTTCTGATTTGTGTGTCTTGCTAAAAGTTTCGGGTTGTATTGCAGTTTCCGGCGGATTGGAAGTGGCTTCGGATAGATTATTGGAATTGATAAAAAAAGGAGTAACGGTTGAGCAAGTTGCCAAAGTTACCCGAAATTTTACCGAAAGCGGAATAATGGTTCATGCCTATTTGATGTATGGTTATCCAACACAAACCATTCAAGAAACGATTGATAGCTTGGAAATGGTTCGTCAAATGTTTGAAATAGGAATTTTGCAAAGCGGATTTTGGCATCAATTTGCAATGACAGCTCATTCTCCGGTTGGAATGTTTCCGGAAGAATTTGGTGTTGTGCCAGAAATGAATAAGATTACTTTTGCCAATAATGATATTCAGTTTAAAGATAAAACGGGAATTAGTCACGATAAATTCAGTTTTGGGCTAAAAAAATCACTGTTCAATTATATGCACGGAATTTGTTTTGACTATGATTTACAGGATTGGTTTGATTTTAAAATTCCAAAAACAAAGATTAGTTCTGATTTTATTGAGAATAGTTTGCTAGAAGATACTTCATTTGCTGCAAAATCTTCGTCTAAAATAGTTTGGATAGGAGGAAAGCCTCAGGTTGAAGCCTTTATTAAATCCAAAAAGGGAAGTTCTTGGGAAATGATAAGGCTAACTTTTCACGATAAAAGGCAATCATTTGATATTTCACTTGAAAAAGAAAAAGCTTTATGGTTGGTTGAAATCCTTGAAAAAGCCACAATTCAAAATGATAGAAAAATGACTTTTGGTCAAATAAAAGAAAGTTTCGAACAAGAATTTGAAGATTTTGAATTATTTTGGTTTTCAAAATCAATGCAAACCTTAAAGGATAATGGGTTGCTTACGCTTTAGTTTTCTTCAAAAGGGTTTTGCTCTTCTTTTGTCTGGTTTTTATCCTTACCTTTTTTCTTTTTATCTTTTGAGTTTTTCTCTTTTAATTTTTCCAAAAGAACTTTTTGATTTTCATTGAGAATAGTCTTCATTTGAGTATTCATTTTCTCATTTGAAACTTTAAGTTTCTCAATTTTGTCCTCAGTAGTAATATCCAATCCTAAGATATATTCTCTTTCTTTCATGTTTTCTTCGATGAAAGTTTTAGTAGCAGCCTCTTGAAAAGTATCTAAATTTAACTCTTTTTTTAAATAACTTAATGACGCCTCTACAGGATCAACCTTTTTTTGAGGTCTGTTGTTTGTAGGGATTTGAGGTGTTCGTCCCATCATACCTCTGTTCATTTGAGCAAATGATATTGCTGTTATTAGAACAAAAAGAATACAGAATATTTTTTTCATAATACTTTAATTTTCAGGTTCGCCATAAAGGTCAAATTCAGTCGCATCGATAATTTTTATGTTTACAAATTCGCCTGTTTTTACATAGAATTTGGAAGCATCAATTAACACTTCGTTATCCACATCAGGACTATCAAACTCGGTTCTTCCAATGAAATATTGACCTTCTTTTCTATCAATGATACATTTAAAAGTTTTCCCAATTTTTTCTTGGTTTAAATCCCATGAAATTTGCGATTGTAAGTCCATGATTTCGGCAGCACGAGCTTGTTTTACTTCTTCAGGAACATCATCTTCTAAAGAATAGGCGTGCGTGTTTTCTTCATGGGAATAAGCAAAACAACCCAATCTTTCGAATTTCATTTCCTGAACCCAATCTCGCATGATTTCAAAATCTTCTTGTGTTTCGCCCGGATAACCAACGATTAAAGTTGTTCTGATTGTCATTCCCGGAACAGCTTCGCGGAATTCTTTTAAAAGTTTTGTTGTTTTTTCTTTAGTAGTTCCGCGTCGCATAGATTTCAAGATGTTATCTGAAATATGTTGCAACGGAATATCGATATAATTACAAATTTTTGGTTCACGCTTCATCAAATCCAGAACATCCATTGGGAAACCGGTTGGAAAAGCATAATGAAGACGTATCCATTCAATTCCTTCGACTTTTACAAGGTTTTCAAGAAGTTCGGCTAGATTTCTTTTTTTGTATAAATCTAAGCCATAATAAGTCAAATCTTGTGCAATCAAGATAAGTTCTTTTACACCATTTTTAGCCAAACCTTCGGCTTCTTTGACCAACTTTTCAATAGGTTGAGAAACGTGTTTGCCTCGCATTAATGGAATGGCACAAAAACTACACGGTCTGTCACAACCTTCGGCAATTTTCAGATAAGCATAATTTTTTGGAGTTGTAGTTAATCGTTCTCCTAGCAGTTCATGTCTATAATCGGCACCAAGTGCTTTTAGTAACAAAGGCAGTTCAGTTGTTCCGAAATATTGGTCGACATTTGGAATTTCTTTTTCTAAATCTGGTCGGTATCTTTCAGAAAGACATCCGGTTACGAAAACTTTGTCAACAATCCCTTTTTCTTTTTTATCAGCATATTCCAAAATAGTATTTACCGATTCAGCTTTGGCATTATCAATAAAGCCGCAGGTGTTTATCACAACGATATTACCTTCTTGTTCGTGGACAACATCTTTTCCACAGGCTTTTAATTGTCCCATTAGAACTTCACTGTCATAAGTGTTTTTGGAACAGCCAAGTGTTATAACGTTGATTTTGTTTTTCTTTAAAGATTTCGTTCTCATTGATTTAGAAATTGGAGTGCAAAATTACGCTTTTTATTTCAAAATTTCTCTTGGATTTATTCAAATAAAAAACCATCCCGATTTTTGAGATGGTTTATGTATTGGTTATTTATCTTAGAAATTAATAGAATAACTTAAAGTTACATTATTGTTATATCTGCTAATTCTTGCAGGATCATTCATTCCTGATGAAATTAACGCTTGGTTCATGTTCCTGTGTTCGTAGGTGTAAGCCAAATCGATACGGTTTTCACCAAAAGTATAACCTAGTCCCCCCGAATATCCTGTTAAGTCACCAAATGCTTGGTCAACTTTATACGGACTTTGGTCAAAACGGTAACCTGCGCGAAGCGAGACTTGTTTGATTTTGTATTCACCACCAACTCTTACTTCAATGGCATCGTCCAAAACATTACTCATGTATGAATTCAATCCTCTGAAATCATTTTTCGGTTTGATACGTGTTGTAGCATAATTTTTTCTGGAGACGTCAACACTTAATAATCCTTTTTTCTCATATATGAAGGCTAGGCTTCCTGTCCATTTGTCCGGAGTTTGAATTTTATATGGTTCATAAACGATGGTTGGTTGATAGGAAGCAAAACCTGTTTCAATGTTGTTGGTAATAACTCTTGTGCTAACACCTTGTGTAGCTTCGTCAGTTAAACGATACCATGTTGGAGACTCATAAGAAAGACCAACTCTAAGATAATCGGTAGGTTTTACAATGGCTCCAAGATTGAATGAAAAACCATTTCCAAGTGTGTTTATATTATTATCAAAACGCAATCTAGAAACAGTTGGGTGGTCATCATATAAAGGATTGTTATTGCTTTCATAAATAGAAAATGATCTTCGGATGTCAACAAAATGAAAATTCAAGTTAACACCAATCATTACGATGTCTTTGTAGGCAGTAGCAAAATTAGTAGTTAATTTTCCGCTATAGCCGGAAGTTACGGAGCTGTTTTCCTGATAGTAGTTTCCTCCTGTTGGTATATTTGTGTAGTAACTAGTGTTGTTATTATTATTTGGGTCAACAGCATCAAAAATATAGGTGTCATAACCTAGGTAAGCCTGCTGTTCATTGAAAAATAATTCGTCGTAGTAATAATTTTTTAAAAAATCTAAAGGAATACCTTGAGCAATGTTTACAAAATAATTACCAACAGAATTATATGGATTGGTACCGGCGATAAAAGTACTGTTGTCAAAATTATTGGTATTTTCATAGTTAACAGCTAATGAAAATTTTCGCCAATTATTATTCTCATTATTGTCTTTAAAAACAAAAACAGCACCCAATTGGTTTAAATCTAATGAACTGTCATTTCGCCTTGTTGTTGTGCCAAAATAGCTGGAAATATTTTTTGAATTGTAGTTGGAAGCGGTAATGGTTCCAAAATTATTATTAAAAAATACGGAACCTGCAGGATTTTGTGTAATGGCAGATAAATCGCCTCCAAGTGCGCCAAATGCACCTCCCATAGCTCTAAATCTTGCGGTACCGGTAATGTTGTCAACAGCTAATCGTAATGGGTCATCTATTGTTATCTGCTGTGCATGAATAAAAGGAAATGTAAATCCTAAAAGAAAGATTGAAATATATTTTTTCATAGTAACAATTATTTTTTTAAAAAGAAACCCATGAAACTTAAATTTGTATCATGGGCTTTGAGTTTATTAACGTCTTCCACCACCACCGGATCTTCCTCCGCCACCGCCATAGCTTCCGCCACCACCGCCAAATCCACCTGATGAACCGCGACTACCACCTACATTAGAACTTGATCGTGTTCCTGAGTTTGAATTTGTTCTTGGAGTTTCAGAATAATTTCGGGTAGGAGTTGTTGCTCTTGTGTTATTATTTCTTGGTTGAGAATTGCTGTAATCATAATTTCGTGTTGTGCTAACACTATTTCCGCGAGTTGTACTAACAGATCTTGTTGCTGTATTTCTAGTACCAAATGAGTTTCCTCTGGTTGTTCCAAAAGCAGTATTCCTAGTTCCAATAGTATTGCCTCTTCTTCCTTGATTGTAATAGCTATTTCTGGAATTAGAATATCTTCCCATTGAGTAAGCATAGTTGGTGCTTCTTCTTCCGTTTCCGTAATACCAATTGTGGTGATGCCAGTTATTCCATCCCCATCCTGGACCATACCAGTTGTTCCAGCCCCAGCCCCAATTAGGTCCGTACCAACTGTTCCAACCCCAACCAACATTCCATCCCCATCCCGGACCATACCAACTATTCCATGCCCAATTGTTCCAACCCCAGTAATTTCCATACCAATAATTGTTCCAATAGCCCATTCCCCAACTATTGTCGTAAACATTTACTGTAACACTTTGAGGATTGTTACCCCAAGATGAATATGATGAAGTGTAACCTTCAGTTTGAGTACTATTTTCAGGTTCCGCTTGAACAGAAGAATAATTTTCTACATCAACAAATATTTCATTCGAATCTTGATTTAAAGAACTAAAATATTCTTTGTATTTGTTGTTCGTGTCATTATTAGATTGCGAAGTATTATTTCTTGAATCGGAATAAATACCGTCGTTATCATAATAAGAGGCATTTTGATAACTTCCGCATGAATTAAATAAAAAAGATAGGCATCCAACTGCTATCAGAAAGGATGTTTTTTTAAGGAAAGAGGAGTTAGTTTTCATATCATTAGCATTTTTATTGTTGGACTATACAAAAATAGTTAGTTTTGCTGAATAAAATAGTTAAAAAAAGATTAACAATATTTGTGCCAAAATTTATTATGAGCAAAAACTTAACAAAAAGAGAAGAAGATTATTCAAAATGGTATAACGAGTTGGTAGTTAAAGCTGATTTAGCCGAAAACTCAGGAGTTAGAGGTTGTATGGTTATTAAACCGTATGGTTATGCTATTTGGGAGAAAATGCAATCACAGTTGGATAAAATGTTTAAAGAAACAGGTCATTCTAATGCGTATTTCCCGCTTTTTGTTCCCAAAAGCATGTTTGAGGCTGAAGAAAAAAATGCTGAGGGTTTTGCTAAAGAATGTGCAATTGTTACGCATTATCGATTAAAAAATGATGAAAGCCGTCCGGGAAAATTAATGGTTGATCCAAATGCTAAGTTAGAAGAGGAACTTATTGTTCGTCCTACCAGTGAGGCAATTATTTGGAGTACTTATAAAAGTTGGGTTCAGTCGTATCGAGATTTACCGCTTTTAATCAATCAATGGGCAAATGTTGTTCGTTGGGAAATGAGAACACGTTTGTTTTTAAGAACAGCAGAGTTTTTATGGCAAGAAGGACATACTGCTCATGCAACACGTCAAGAAGCTATCGAAGAAACAGAAAAAATGATGAATGTTTATGCTGATTTTGTGGAAGGTTTTATGGCAATTCCGGTAGTAAAAGGAATAAAAACTGCCAATGAACGTTTTGCCGGAGCTGATGAAACTTATTGTATTGAGGCATTGATGCAGGATGGAAAAGCGTTACAGGCAGGAACCTCTCATTTCTTGGGACAAAATTTTGCTAAAGCATTTGATGTGAAGTTTGCTTCTAAAGAAGGTAAATTAGAGCATGTTTGGGGAACGTCTTGGGGTGTTTCTACCCGATTAATGGGGGCTTTGGTTATGACTCATTCGGATGATAACGGATTGGTTTTGCCGCCAAATTTAGCTCCGATTCAAGTGGTAGTAGTGCCAATTTATAAAAATGAGGAACAATTTGCACAAATTTGCTCTGTTGTTGATGGGATTATGGATCAACTAAAAGCATTAGGTGTTTCTGTAAAATTTGATACCAGAGATACACTTTCTCCGGGCTTTAAGTTTAATGAGTATGAATTAAAAGGTGTTCCGGTTCGAATAGCAGTTGGTCCAAAAGATTTGGAAAATGGTACTTTTGAAGTAGCAAGAAGAGACAAGTTAACTAAAGAAATTGTTGCCAAAGATGTAATAGTGGAGTATGTTCAAGGTTTATTGACTGAAATTCAGCAAAATCTTTTTGATAAAGCATTGTCTTATAGAGATTCGCATATTACTGAGGTAAATTCATTTGAAGAGTTTAAAGATGTGTTGGAAAATAAGGCAGGATTTGTTTCGGCACATTGGGATGGAACTTCGGAAACTGAAGAAAAAATTAAGGAATTGACTAAGGCAACTATTCGCTGTATTCCTTTGGATAGAAAAAATGAAGAAGGAGTTTGTGTTTTTTCAGGAGGTAAATCTACTGGTAGAGTGTTGTTTGCAAAAGCATACTAATAAAAAAACAGAAAAATTTGTTTTTGCTCTTGCGGGAATGAAAAATAGTTGTATTTTTGCAACCGCATTTTAAGCAAAGATGGCCCGTTCGTCTATCGGTTAGGACGCCAGGTTTTCATCCTGGTAAGAAGGGTTCGATTCCCTTACGGGCTACTAAAAAACCTTTTTGCTTAAAACGGCCCGTTCGTCTATCGGTTAGGACGCCAGGTTTTCATCCTGGTAAGAAGGGTTCGATTCCCTTACGGGCTACTAAAAAACCTTTTTGCTTAAAACGGCCCGTTCGTCTATCGGTTAGGACGCCAGGTTTTCATCCTGGTAAGAAGGGTTCGATTCCCTTACGGGCTACAAAATTAGTTGTAAAATAGTTTTATAAAACAATGTCTAGTGTCTCAGATTTTGTTTTATTAGTTAAAACCAAAGTGATTAGTATTTTAATTGTGGGAGGTTTTTCTTTTTTAACTAATAGTTTATATAATTATTACAATTAAATTAAAAAGAAATGGCAAATCATAAGTCAGCTTTAAAAAGAATTAGAAGCAACGAAAAAAAGAGAGTGTTGAATAGATATCAACACAAAACCACTCGTAATGCTATCAAAGCATTAAGATTGGCAACAGATAAAACTGAAGCAGCTGCAAAATTATCATCAGTAATTTCAATGATTGATAAATTAGCTAAGAAAAATATCATTCACGATAATAAAGCTTCAAATTTAAAATCTAAATTGACAAAACACGTAGCTAAATTATAATAGCAATTTAGTTAAAATAAAAAAACACCCTTTTTAGGGTGTTTTTTTATGTCTTACCTTTTCTTAATATGTTCCAGTATTTCTTTACTTATAGGTTTTGAAAGAAAATCAACAACCATTGGGTATGATTTTGATTTCTCTACATCTTTTGGATCGATAGTGGAAGATAATACAATAATGCTTGTGTCAGGAAAAGTAGTGTAGAAACCTCTTTGAAAATATACATCTAGAAATTCCCAACCGCTCATTATAGGCATATTTAAATCCAAAAAAATAAGTTCAGGAATATTATCTTTAATGGTATTTTTTGTTTGGTTTTCAAAAAAGCTGATAGCTTCAGATCCACTTTGAAAAGTGGTTATTTCGTGAGCAAAATCAACTCTTTGCATTGCTTTTTTGCAAAGCATAAGTGTTATTGGGTCGTCATCTATACAAAAAACATGATGTAGCATCTTTCTTTAATTATTTTTGAACGTTAATGTAAAGGTTGTGCCTTTTCCTATGTTGCTTTCAACGGAGATAGTTCCTCCCATACTTTCAACTTGCGATTTTACTAAATAAAGACCAAGGCCTTTACTGTCGGGATGGTTATGGAATCTTTGGTATAATCCGAAAATTTTTGTTTTATTGCGTTCCATATCAATCCCAATGCCGTTGTCTTTGAATTTTATGATTAAGTCATCATTTTCAACTTTGGATGAAATATTGATTTTTAATTGATTAGTTGTAGAACGGTATTTTATAGAATTAGTCATTAAGTTCATAAAAATACTTTCCAAGTAAGATTTGTTTATATTGGAAATATATTCTTCCTCTAATTCTATTTTCAATATCGGTTTGTGTAAACTTATTAAGAAATTCAGTTGATTGAATACATTTTCAAATACTTCTTTGATATGAACTTTTTCCTTTTTAATTGAAGGATTATCTTTGATAATGATCACTTTTACTAAGTCATTGATTGTTTCGTTGAGTAAGTGAGTAGATGTACTGAAGCCTTCTATTAATTCTTTTAGTTCAGGATTTTCAATAGGAATATCGTCTATAAGGTTTAGAAGTCCTGTAAGGTTTGATAATGGAGCTCTTAAATTATGTGAAGTGATATAAGAAAATTGCTTTAAATCATTATTGTTTTTGGTTAATTCCCGAATGAGTTGCTCTCTTTCTTTTTCCTTTTCTTTGATTTCTGTAACATCACGCTGAATTGAAATCCAGTGGGAATGTTCACCGTCTTTATTGGTAACAGGTATCATACTAAAGTTTATCCAAAAAACAGAACCGTCTTTTTTATAGCATATTGTTTCTACACTACAAGCCTGATATTCTTTAATACATTTTTTTAGTTTTTCGGTTTGTTGAATATCCGATTTTTTTCCGAACAAAATATCTAAGGACATTCCTATTGCTTCATCAGTATTATAACCGGTCATGTTTTCAAATGCTGAATTAACAAAAAGAATGCTTGGCATAGCAGATTCGTTTAATTCAATACTACAAATCATTACCGAGTCGTTGGTTTGAGTAATTACCGTTTCGAGTAGTCTCAGTCGTTGTTCTTCTTCTTTTTGCTTAGTTACATCTTGGATGGCACCAATCATTCGAACAATTTTTCCATCTTTGTTTTTGACCAAAAAGCCTTTGTCAATAACATATTTATAACTGCCGTCTGCACATTGAAAACGGTACTCATCTTGCCATTTGTCAGTTTTATAATCCAAGAAAGAGTATAAACGAACCGACATTTTTAAACTATCTTCAGGATGGATTCTTTCAAACCACCAGTTGGAACCTTTGCCGACTTCTTCTTTTTTATATCCAAAAACACCTTGAATTCCTTTATTCCAAATAAAAGTATCGTTGTCAATTTTCCAATCCCAAATAGTATCGCTAGTCGCTTTGGCTACAATGTCGTAACGCTCTTTCGATTCAATAATATCTTGATTACTTTTTTTTAATTTATCTAAAACTGTTTTGTTGTATTTTTCATTCACATATAAGAAATAACGAAATAAAAATACTGAAAGAATTATGAGAATAAGGTCTTTGGTATTTGCAAATGCAGCGTTTTCAGCAAGAGAAGGAAAGTAATCAGTTAAAATTTTTTGAGCCAAAAACCCCGTCGTTATCAGGATAACAAAATAAATAAGAGTTATTTTATTAGAGTTGTTTTTCATTACACCAAATATATATAAAATTAAAGTAACTATAAAAGTTTCGGAGTGACTAATCGACGAAATGATACACGAATTTTTATATTAATTTATTTTTAAACTACTTAAACATCTGTTTTTTATCTAAAAATAAAACGTACCTTTGCACCCTGAAAAAAATCACAGATGGAATCAATTAGAAACATTGCAATTATTGCCCACGTTGACCATGGTAAAACAACATTGGTTGACAAAATTATGTATCACTGCCAATTATTTAGAGAAAACGAAAATACAGGTGACTTAATATTGGATAACAACGATTTAGAACGTGAAAGAGGAATTACAATTACTTCTAAAAATGTTTCTGTTGTTTATAAAGGAACAAAAATCAATATTATCGATACTCCGGGACACGCCGATTTTGGTGGTGAAGTAGAGCGCGTTCTTAATATGGCAGATGGAGTTTGTCTTTTGGTAGATGCCTTTGAAGGACCAATGCCTCAAACTCGTTTTGTATTACAAAAAGCAATTGATTTGGGATTGAAACCATGTGTGGTAATCAATAAAGTTGATAAAGAAAACTGTACTCCTGAAGAAGTTCATGAAAAAGTTTTTGATTTGATGTTTGAGTTAGGAGCAGAAGAATGGCAATTGGATTTCCCAACGGTTTATGGTTCGGCAAAAAACAATTGGATGTCCGATCATTGGGAAAATCAAACCGAAAACATTGAACCATTATTGGATATGGTGGTAGAACATGTTCCGGCACCAAAAGTGTCAGAAGGAACACCTCAAATGTTGATTACATCATTAGATTTCTCTTCTTTTACAGGACGTATCGCTATTGGTCGTTTAGAAAGAGGAACATTAAAAGAAGGAATGCCAATCTCTTTAGTAAAAAGAGACGGGAAAGTTATAAAATCAAGAATTAAAGAATTACATACTTTTGAAGGTCTTGGACGTAAAAAAGTAGCAGAAGTTGTAGCTGGAGATATTTGTGCTATCGTTGGAGTAGAAGGTTTTGAAATTGGAGATACTATCGCCGATTTCGAAAATCCGGAAGCATTGCAAACTATTGCTATCGATGAACCAACAATGAGTATGTTGTTTACAATTAACGATTCTCCATTCTTTGGAAAAGAAGGAAAATTTGTAACTTCACGTCACATTAAAGACAGATTGACTAAAGAATTAGAGAAAAACTTAGCATTACGTGTAAGCGAAACCGATTCTGCTGATAAATTCATGGTTTTTGGTCGTGGTGTACTTCACTTATCGGTTTTAATCGAGACAATGCGTCGTGAAGGATATGAGTTGCAAATCGGTCAGCCGCAGGTTATTATCAAAGAGATTGATGGCGTAAAATGCGAACCAATCGAAGAACTAACTATCGATTTACCGGAAAATGTTTCAGGAAAAGCAGTAGAATTCGTTTCCGTTAGAAAAGGTGAAATGCTTTCAATGGAAGGAAAAGGCGAGCGTATGATTATCAAATTCAACATTCCGTCACGTGGAATTATCGGATTGAGAAACCAATTGCTTACCGCTACAGCAGGTGAAGCGATTATGGCACATAGATTCATTGGTTATGAACCTTTCAAAGGAGAAATTTCCGGTCGTATCAATGGTTCGTTAATTTCTATGGAAAATGGAAAAGCGATCCCTTATTCAATCAACAAACTACAGGAAAGAGGAAAATTTTTTGTGGATCCAAACGAAGATATCTATGAAGGACAAGTTGTTGGTGAAAACTCTCGTGGTGACGATATGACGGTTAACATTACTAAAACTAAGCAGTTAACTAACTTCCGTTCTGCCGGAGCTGATGAAAAAAACAAAATTGTTCCTGCAATCAAATTCACTTTAGAAGAAGCGTTGGAATACATCCAAAAAGATGAATATGTAGAAGTAACGCCAAAATCACTTCGTTTACGTAAAATCTATTTGAACGAAAACGACAGAAAGCGTTTCAAAATATAAGGAGTAAAAATCCAAAACAAAAATCCCAAATTCCTAAAAAGAGTTTGGGATTTTTTTTGAAGCGAATCGTTCAGGAATTTTTGCTAACCATTTTCCTGCTTTACGCAATATCTTTTTATAGGTTTAATAAATAGGCAACTCAACTTTTGTCATCCTGAGCGCAGTCGAAGGGCTTTTTTTCATCAGAAACAAATAAAAAGGATATTTGCTTCAATCAGGGCTATTAATGAAGTCATTTTAACTTTAACAAAAATCCGTTAAATCTGTGGCAAAAGAAAATGAAAGGTTTAATTATCTCAACAACGAAAAATGACCTTTTGCTGTTCGTCCATCGCCTAACTCAATAACAAACCAATAATCATCAGCAAGCATTTGTCGTCCATTATACGTTCCATCCCAACCATTGGCAAAAGCAGGAAACTGAGTTAATAATTTGCCATATCGGTTAAAAATAGAAACAATAGAATTTACATTTGGCGTCATCGGACGAATACCTTTTATGTACCAAATGTCATTTATTCCATCACCATTAGGCGTAAAAAACTTAGGTATTTGTATCAGGTAAAATTCTTTTTGAACGGTTCCGCAACCATTTTTCACAAAAGCCGTGTAAACCAAACCAGTCAAATTCGTAAAAACCGGACTGTTTTGATAATTAACACCATCAATAGAAAACTGATAAACTCCGTTACCCGAAATAACAATTTCAGCTGAGCTATTTTCGTTAAAACCACTAATAATAATATTTTCAATAGTAGCAATTTCTGAAGCGGTTACGGTAAAAGTTTTAACTTTGGTACAACCATTAGTGTTTTCAATGACAACATTATATATTCCTGCATTTGCAACTTGTATAGAAGATGTAGTTTCTCCTGTATTCCAAAGGTAGGATTGATAACCGGCATCAGCAGTTAAAGTAGTCGGAACATTACTGCAAATGGCAACATTTTCATCCGTAATGGTGTTGTTGAAAGTATTAATATTCAATATGACCGGAATTCCGTTATAACAATTATTATTACTTATTTTGGCATAAATAGTTTGTTGATAAGGTGTTGTAAGTAAGAATGAATTAGACAAAGGTGTTGTACTGGTCGGACTGTTGTAAAAGTTTACCTGATAGTTTGACGGTAAATTCAAAAATAGGGTAGGAACAATATCGCTAAGTGTAACAGTTGTTATTCCATCCTGGACAGCATCAGTATCACAAAAGGTATAAGAAGTCTGCCCAATGGTAAGCTCGGGAGCAAAATCTAAATCTATTTCCGAAGTAGATATACAAGTAGGAGAGAAGGTTAATGTAACTGAATACGTTCCGTTTTGAGTGCTGTTGTATGGTGGGTTTAAAGTTAAAGTACTGTTGGTTTCTCCAGGAATTGGATTTCCATCAAAATACCATTGATAACTTAAAACGCCGGTAGTTGCTCCGTTTAACGTGATACTTTCGTTAGAACAAATTGGATTTTGATTAGCAAAAGTTCGGTCAGCGCCCAAATCAATTCCGGTTGAAAAGCTACTTCCTTTTAGGAAAATAGCCGAATCATATCGATAATTTCCTTCGTCGGCAATAACTAATTTGATATGATACGTTTGTCCGGGAGTTACATTGGCTTTGGCAGTTAATACTTTGGTTTGTCCGTTGAAATTAGTGGGATGTTCTAACCCGTTAAAAGCATCAAAATATTGTTCATTCTGAGCAGGACAACCTCCCGGAATAGTTGGATGAACTGTGGTTACTTTTACAGGAATATTAGTATTAGGTATTAAAGCAAGATTTTGGTAAGTAGGACTTCCAATTTCTTTTAGTAGAAAAGCAAATCCATCTGAGTAAGTACACGTGGCTGTTCCGTGATATTCTTCAGAAGAAAAAATATAATCAAAACTAATATGATTTCCTACCGGAATAAAGTCAAATTCTAAAACAGTTGCATTAAGCGAATTGTTTATGTTTAAGGCTTGATTCAAATCATTATCGCCACCCCAACCCATTCCGCCACCATCATCCGAAATGAAATCGTTTGGACCGCGCGCATTTATAATTTTTCCCGTACTCAAAATTACTCCTTCTTCAAAAGGAAAGCTGGTTCCTACGCCATTAAAATAACCCCAGCTTTTTTCACCCGATGTAAAATTTCCTCCCGATACAGAAACATTAGAAATAGAGGCACATCCTGAATTGAGAAGAACATCTTCTATCAATTGAAGAGGTGTTCTACTCTCATCTGTAGTAATGTATTGCGCAGAAGCAGTACTGAAAATCAGTCCTAAAAGAAGGTAATATTTTTTAAAAAGCATAATCTGTTAGTGGTAGTTAAACTGACGGTTATCTTTTTAGAGCAAAATGTCCCTTGGCACTACGACCATCTTCAAATTGAATAGAATACCAATAATCATCGGCAGGCATTGGTCGTCCGTTATAAGTTCCATCCCAACCATCTCCAATCGCGCTGATTTGTTTTAATAATTTTCCATAGCGGTCAAAAATACGAATGGTAGAACGAGAGTTGGAAAAAGCGGTCACTCCTTTTACATTCCAAGTATCGTGGAAGCCATCACCATTAGGTGTAAAATATTTTGGAATTCCTAAAATGGCTACTTGGAAAGGTCCTATTGTTCCACAACCATTCTTATCTCTAACGTACACATCGTGTAATCCAAAAGGAACATTAGTAAATAAATTGCTATCGCGATATGGACCTGCTGCATCATTAAGAGCAAATTCATAATTTCCGGAGCCGTTTACATTAATTAAAATTGTATTGATATCTGTTAAATCCTGAATGATTATAGAATCAAGTTCGGGAGCTTCTGAAGCAATGACTTTAATTTGTCTGGTCATTGTACAGTTGTTATTATTAGTAACGGTTACACTGTAATTACCCGCAGTAGAAACTGTAAGGGAATAATTGGTTTCTCCAGGCATTATATTTCCGTTTAAATACCATTGATAGTTATAATTTGATATAGGAGTTCCGTCTAATATTCCGCCATCAAAAGTAGCTTGAGTTTCGGGAAGACAAATATATATCTGCTCATTCAAATCAATAATAGGAGTTGGATTTACGATAAATGGAAGTATAACTTCGGCAGTACAATTGGTATTTATAGTATTTTCCACTATAACTTTTACATTTTGTGTTCCACTTCTAAAAGGGTTTGGTAAAGGACTTGGTAATGGATTATTATTTTGATCAAAATAATACACTTTCATATTAGTTTGTCCTCCTAATATAGTTGTTTCAAAATTGGTAGTGTCAAAATTTACAATACCATCTTGATACAATGGATCAGCTTCGTCATCACAGTAGGTTGTTGATGTAACGGGAACTGTAAAAGCTTGTGGTAAATCGTCAACAATAAATTGAACCTGAATTTCATCATAACAAGCTTCTGTTAAACTTGGGGTAACATTATTAATCACTCTAATGGTTATTGTTTCATTTTGATTCACGAATAGAGGATTTGGTAATGTTGTGGATTGCGTTCCATTTCCTCTGGTGTAAAGCATATTTACATTAGTTTGACCATTTAGAATAACATCTTCAATTCCTGTAGTGTTAAATCCATAAATACCATCATGGTCATCGTCACAATGACGGATTTGGTTGGTTGAATTTACATCATAGGCTATAGGTAATGCTTCTACAACAATCTCAAATGTTTTAAAGCCAAAACAAGAGTTATCAATTGTACTGTCAACACGAACCCAAATAGTTTGTGAATTTGGATAACCAACATTTCTGTAATTTGCAATGTCTGTTATGGCTAATGAATTTCCGTTAATATCAGTTTCTGCAAGAAAATCGGCTTCATTTTTATAAAAACTAATGGATACAGTTGAAGGAAGAATTGCTTGTAAATTATTTTTTATGCTTGTAAAGTTAAATGGTCCCGAAATTCCGTCACGGTCATCATTGGTTGCATCAAGATAATCATCGCATTTATGTATGTCTTGAATTACAAAACTTGGAGGAATTTGACTTACAGCAACAACTAAATTGATTTGTGCTACTCTATAACATCCGTTAGCATTTTCAACTCGTGCAAAAACACTTGTTGCAGCAGTATTATAAGCTATTGGGTCAGTTATTTGTTGAGTCGAAATTTCTCCTTCGGCAGCGGTTAAAGAGGTGTAATAGGTTATAGTTTCATTGATAGCGTTGCCGGAAATCAAATCGTTTATCTGTGTCAAATTAAAATCAGAAACACCATCCGAATCACTGTCACATTGTCTTAACATAATTGGAGTTGTTACAACGGGTAAAGCATAAGTAGTTAAAGTTGCAGCATTAGAATATAAACCACAGGAATTTCCGTTACGGTTTAAAAAGACACGGTATTGATAGCCTACCATTGTTGGCGAAACATTAGAAACTACTAAACTATCGGTATTCACTCCCGAATAAGTGGTATTGTTTGTTAAATTGCTCCAAGTCATTTCTCCATCAGTAGAAACTTGCCATTGATAGCTGTCAACTGCTGGTGAAACTACTGTAAATGTAGCTGTTTGAAGTTCACAAGTTGTTACATCTAAAGGGTGTGTAGTAATGGAAAGAGGTGCGCCAATAGTATAATTTTGATTAGGGATTCCGTAACCACTGGTGCTCAATACAGTTCCGTTAGGATTAATTAAAGTAGGTATATCATCACCTAGAATTCCATCATTATTATTATCTGAAAATCCAGCTTCAATTGTATCGAAGCAACCATCATTATCAGAGTCTGTTTCAATGTAATTCCAAATTCCGTCACTATCACTATCTGCAAGTGTATAATTTATAATACCGCTATCGGGAGATGTTTCTAAGCTGTTATGTAATCCATTTGTACCAAAGTTACCAGTCATAATTCCGGTAGTATTATTTTGGTTTCCTGGACTTCCTGATTCAATGATGTCAAATATTCCGTCATTATCAGAATCTAAATCCAGATAATCGGGGATACCGTCACCATCTGTATCAACTGCAGTTATTCCGTTTCCAAAAATATCATCAATACCGTTACCATCGTTATCTACACCAGATAAAGCTCTAAAATTTAAACCTTGTGTTTCATATAAATCAGGAATTGAGTCATTATCGCTGTCAAAATCATTTTGATCCGGAATGCCATCGCCATCGCTGTCTTTGGGGACGCAAGTTGCAATGAGCCTAAGTGTGGTACGGCTGGTATTACTGTCTGTTAAATTGATATTTGTAACTGATATTGTGTTAATCAAATTTCCTCTAATAGAAAAAGTTCCGTTTCCGGGGAGTAGTGTTACATTGTTATTCAACCTGAAACGAATTTCAAAAGAAGAGAATTGAGTAACACCGCTTTCAAAAACACCATCAAAGTTAGTGTCAATTAATAATTGATTATCAGGGTTTAATATTGTTAGTGTTTTGTCTGTAGGACATGAAATTCGAATTTCGGTATTATCGCTTAAAGCATCATTAGGATTAGCAATTACTGACGCATATTCTACAGCAAGACTTATAGGATTAGTAAAAGTTGCAGTATAATTCACGGTATTTCCTTTTCCTGTTGCAGCCTCGGTAACAAAATTTCCATTCCCATCACCTGTCATTGGAGTAGCAGAAGGAGTTCCTGTTCCTGAAGTAGTAATAATTCCTGTAAAAGAATTGATATAATCGTTGGTTTGTATTACTCCGGCAGATGTATTGGTAAAATTAAAATCGATATTACCGTATGACTCTTGGCAGTTGGTTAAGCCGTCATTATCGTTGTCCAGATCAATATTGTCATTGATACCGTCATTATCAGTATCAATAGGACAAGAGCTAACAGGAATATTATTGGACTCAATTGGTAATCCACAGCCCGAAATAGTTGCGGATACCTTATAATATCCGGGTTGTGTTGGTGTATAGAAACTATTAGTTGCTCCGGGAATTGGAGTATTATTGTAATACCATTCAAAAGTATCAAAAGGACTCAAAGTATTTACGGATAATCGTGTATTTGGAATACAAGAATCAAGAGCTACATCCAGTTTAGTGAAGGAAATTTCAGGTTCAAAAGTAAACCCTGAATAATATCCGCCAAATGTTGCAGCTTGTTCAGAACCATAAGCTGCCAGATAAATTTCTCCTGTGGAAAAAACAGAAACATTCCCGGTTAATCCGGTAATGACATAAGTTTCATAATTAGGATTTCCAACCACCGGGTTTGGACCTGTAAGAGAGAATGGAAGAGTAGTTGTAGTATAATTAGTTCCATTGACGGTAAAAGTCAGTGTTGAACCTGTTTGAGTTACTATAGTTACACGTCCATTGAATTGTCTGTTACCAACAAGATTTATTTGAGGAATATTATCAATAATTCTGGGTGTTTGACAACTTAATGGCGGAACAAAGAATAATTCTTGATTTCGCTGATCAAATGCACTGTTGTCTCCAATACTTTGATAAGCAAAAACGCGTTTACTTGCACTAATGTAAAGATTTCCGTTTGCACTAAATTGGTCGCCATTCAATGCAAGATATTGTCCGGCATTAATAGTAAAAGAAGGTGTCGCATTTCCATTGAGTGTGATTTCGGTTCCGTCTTCATCGGCAACAAGAAGTACTTTTTCTACACTATCAATTCCGGTACTCTTGATAAAAATATATTCATTGTTATTGATTCTTTCAGCCGGAACAATTTGGTCAAATCCCAAGTCTAGATTGGCAACAGCATTACTTCCTCCATAGGAACCGCAGTTTAAAGCAATAGGTTTATCTGAAGTGACTAAAGAACCAATTAATCCGTCACGATTAGCATTATTTGGACCTTGAACAGCAATAACATAACTTTCACCACTATTCAAAACCACATTGAAAGGATTGGAACCATTAGGGTTATTCACAATGGTAACTCCGGGTTTTATGCCACTGAAATTAACAGTAGTATTATTTTCGGTAGCTAAAACCGATATAAAAGTAGTGTGTATGTCTACATAGCTTGCTACTAGTGAGTTAGTTAAAGCGCCAATTCTAAAACGATTTCCTAAAGAGGCTCTTCCTTTTGATACTAATTGTCCTGCTTGATTACCCGTTGCATCAATCACTCTTGCAGATACATAAACCAAGTCTTCCGCTTCAATAATGTAGCCTTTGTTGTTGAATATATTTGAAGAAATACTGGCATCTACATGTAATTGAGAGTTAGCACCAAAACCTGCATTATAGATAACAGGGCTACTTTTAGAAACAGTTCTTGTAATGATATTTCCACCCAATTCAATGATTCTGAAATTTACTGGTGTAGTATTAGGAGTAGAAATATATAAAAATTGTTGTCCGGGAGTAACATTGGAAGAGCCGGCAAGTGGCGGTATATAGTGTGTTTTACTAAATTGTGAGTGGCAATTAATTGATAGTAATACAATTAAGAGCGAAAATAATAAATTCTTTTTCATTCGATAAAAGTAACAAATAAAAAAGAAAACATAAAATGCTATTTTCGTTTTATGTTTTCCTTAAGAATTCAATAGATTGATTTTACTTATAAGTCACGTTTTTTGATAATCAAATAAGAAGAATATATAAAAATTGCTGTCCAAACTAAAGCTATTATTATTGATGAGAAATGTACATCATAATCTTTCACACTGTTTTCACCAACAGCTCTTTGGATATTTTGAATAGCATTTAAACGGGTAAAAGGCTCAACAATCAAATTACTCATGGATTCCAATGGCATATAAGCATAGACTTCATCTACTTTAGGACTTTTGTTATAGATGTTAAATTTTAAAATTCCATAAGAAATCTTTTCTACCAAAAACCAAATAAAAAGGAAACCTAAGGCAAAAGCCGAACGTTTTATCAGTATGCCCAAAAACAAACAGAATGAGAAAAAAGCAAGTAATTTTATGAAATAGGCTAACAAATATTCTAAGTCAGAAAATACAATTCCAATTTCGGTATAAGAAGAAAAGCTATAGCCTAGAATAAGAGACATAATAAAAACAAAAAGAGTTGAAATCCCGGCAAGTAATGCTATTGTTAAAAATTTGGACAAAATCAATTCCTTTTTACTCATTCCGTCAATTAGATTCTGTTTTAATGTGCCATAACTGTATTCATTAGCCATCATTGAAACAATGACAACTGCAAGAAAGAATTTTAAAGAGGCAGCGATGTAAACATTAAAATGCCAGATAAACGGGAAATTAAAAATACCCATTTCGGCAAAGTGAATTTTAAAATTGCCTATATCAACTTTGATAGAAGCAATCAAAGCAATCAAAGAAAGAATAACAAAATAACCGATGGTTAAAATTTTACTGGCGCGATTTTTCCAGATTTTTTGAAGTTCTATGGCTAATAATCTTTTCATGATACGGTTTCGGTTGAATTGGTTAATGTAAGGAATTGCTCTTCCAAGCTTTGTTTTCTTTTTACAAGATGTTGTAAAGAAATTCCCTTTTTGAAGAAATAACTATTCAGTTCAGCAGCATCAATATGACTTCTAAAATGAACAATAAGTTTATCTTCACTTTCTTTAAACTGTTCAAATTCAGGGTGATTTTTTAAAGCTTCAATGAGTTGTTCTTTAGAATTGCTTTGTAACTCAAAATAGGCATTGTGATTTATCATTTCATCAACCTTTCCATTATATAAGATTTTACCAAAACGTAATACCAATACATGACTACATACTTTTTCTACTTCATCCAAAAGATGAGAAGCCAATAAGATGGTAGTTCCTTGTGAAGCGATCAATCGGATGATGTCACGGATTTGATGAATTCCTTGCGGATCCAGTCCGTTAGTAGGTTCATCCAATATCAGAATTTCCGGGTCGTTTAATAAAGCAGAAGCAATAGCCAATCGCTGCTTCATTCCAAGAGAAAAAGTTTTGAACTTACTGTTTTTTCGGTCGATTAGCCCAACAATTTCAAGCTTTTCATTTACTTTTTCATAATTTACTCCTTTTATTTTGCAGACTAATTCCAAGTTTTCTTTGGCCGTCATATAGGGATAAAAGTTCGGTCTTTCGATGATAGCGCCAACTTTTTTAAGTGCTTCATGTGTAGCCAGTGTTCCACCAAACCAATGATATTCTCCTGCAGTCTTATTTACAACATTTAAAACTATTCCAAGTGTAGTTGATTTTCCGCTACCGTTTGGGCCAAGAATACCATATACATTTCCTTTGTATATGTCAAGAGACACATTATTTACAGCATGAACTTTGCCATATTTTTTGTGTAGATTTTTGATTGATAGGATTGGAGTTTCCAAGATTTTTTGATTAAGGATTTAAAGTATGACGAATACAACCTTAATTTGTTACTGCTCTTTTTTGGGATAATAAAAGTTTTTTACAAATTCCTTTTTTGTATGCAGATAAGACAGTGTCTCATTAATATCTTTTAATTCAGAGGTCAGTGCGGTTTTTTGACCTATAGTATCATTTGTAGCTTGTAGTTTACAATGAGTACATTCAAATTCACTGAAGTGTAAATTTATTTTTCGGGTTTCAACAAATCGATGCCCAAAAATTGAACACACAAATTTTTTACCTAATAATTTTTCAGATAAACGATTTGGTTTCATGTTTAAGATGTTTAGATTTAGGAAGTTAAACGTATTATTTTTTATTGTTTCAACCTAAAAAAAACGATGAAGTGTTTGTTTTTAACACAAATGTTACGATATAACTTATAAAAAAGAAGTTTTCTTATTTAAATGTAACAATTCCGGGTTGTCCAATTTCATAATCAGGAAGAGATAAGTCGTTGTTTTTGAAACTGTTGGTATTGAATACATTAGTTCCTTCATAAGGTATGGAAGGATAAAAAGAAAATGAAATCTGAAAACTGTTAAAAACTAAGTAATCATTATTAATTAAAACTCCAATACTGAATTTTGATAATACTTTATTATTGAATAGCTTATCAGTTTCATTGCCTAACATTCCGAAAGTCATATTATAAAAAGGACTAAAACGGAAACCATGCCAGCTTCCGGGAACATAAGTTTGTGTTTGTAAAGCTATAGTTGCTTTGCGAATTCCATTAATCAACGGATTATTGAAACCCTGAATTCCGTTATCATCACCAAGAGTAACCCTGTCTTTAATGATTGGTGCACGATGATTTCCTAGTACCAAAGCAGGTTTTATAAACTGCCTGATTTTCCAATCACCAAGTGAAAGCAAATTGGTAAAATAATTGCCTTCTATTTTAAAAGTTGTTTCTTCGGTACAACCATTATTAAAAAAACTTCCCCATTCGGTATTGATTCCGATATAGCCAAAATCAAAATAATTCCCATAAGCAAAACGACCACCAAAATAAGCACGCTTTCGATTGTTTTTATTTTGGAAACCACCAGTTATAGAATATACTTGACCATAAGGTATATCTTCAATAATTCCAAAATTGAATAAATATTTGTCTTCAGCAAATTTTCGGGTAGTAAGACCAATACTTGCCAAATAAAGTTCTTCACTGGCAAAAAAACGATTTGGGTCTAGTTCCAATGAAGGTGTGTTAATATAATTTACTTTTTTGTAACCAATAGTAGAAACAAGATTCGTTGTTCTGTAATCTTCATTTTTTCCTCCAAAAATTTTAAAAGCATGACCAATCCAAAAATCTCGGGTTTCATTTTTAAAACTTACTATTTCAAATTCATTGGAGAAATTAGGTAAAGAATCGGAAAATGCTCTGTTTTCTAAAAATATTCCACCGGCAAAACGCGTTAACGGCGAAAAGAATAAACGTTCTACTCTAATACTTTTTGAGATGTTTTTATCTAATGATTCGTTGTAATTTAGTGTAACATTGGTAAAAGTGTTTTTAATATTTCTAATCAAATAGCGAGCATTATGCGAATTGCTTTTATCCGAAAAACGTTGTGTAAAATCGTGAGATAGTTCATGTCCGAGTCCGAAAAGATTTCTTTCGGTGATTTCAAAATTGCTTCTGGAAGTAGAAACAGCTCCGGTTGGAATTAAACTCCATGAGTCCAAAACTCTTACGGAAATGTCAACCGAATCTTTACTGTTTCCGATGGCTACAGGTTTAATAACGACACTTCTGACGAATCGTTGGCGTCTTACTAAACGTTCAGATTCTTTAGCAATAATGGAATCCAAAGGTTCATTCTTTTTAAATAATAAAATATTTCGAATGGTCCAGTTTTTTGTTTTAACATGAACGGCATTACCAAATCGTTCAAAACCTTTTTCAGGAATTTCATCTTCATTATCAGCAGAAAACCCAAAAGGATCAAGGGTTTCAATATGGATGTTGCGAATTATTTTTCCTTCATGTTTATCAAAAGCTTTTTTCAGTATGTATCTTTTGGTTGAAACTTTTTTGGAAGGCTTTGATTTTCGTGTGGATTTAAAAAGTAATCGATGTACAAATTTCCCGAACTTCGTTTTTCGGGAATAACTTTCAATGTTTTTGTAAACTCTGGCAGAGTCTTTTTCAGACGTTTGTTGTGCTGTCAAATTTTGACAACAAAAGACAAATAATAATAAAACTGTAAATAGTTTCTTTGTCATTAATTTGGAAAAAATACCGATGAAAGATATAAATAAACATTAGAAATAAAAAAATCCTCAGTTGTTTTTAACAATTGAGGATTTTTTGATAACTATAATTGAACGTTAACTTTTTTGTTCTTTATTGAAATAAACCAAGTAATAATACATTTGTTTCTCTTCATCCCATCCTTTTTCAACAAATTTTTCAGCACTTTCAGGATTAATAAAATCCAGTTTGATTTGAATGTTGGTGTCCAAATTGATTACATTTTTTATTGATTTTCTGGCATCACTCACCGCTGCATTTGCAATAGGAAAAGTAGTGATATCTTCAATACTGAATTTTTCACCTTTATCTACTTTGTAGTTTTTAAATTCCGGAATTAAATCAGGATTGTCCAAAACTTCATTCAAGAATTTTGTTTCTTCAAATTCATCGTTTTTAGCAAAATGATTAACAGCACGATTCATGAACATTACTTCTTCTTTCTTGTCTTCGGCAGGAAGAACAACATCTTTAGCAAAGCTTTGACAGAATTTCAAATACTTTTTAGTATAGAAGTTTTCGTCTTGAAAAGCATCAACCGAAAGGAAATGTTCCAGCCAATATCTTGCATCATAGCGATTGCTGTCGACGGTTAAAATTTTATAACCTTCTTCTTTTTTATGATTAAAAATCAAACAGCCTTTATCCAGTTTATTAAGATTAATTCCTTGTTGTAAAATCATTTCCAGATTTTTTTCTTTCTCTTCAAATTGAAGAAAATCAGATTTGATTTCGCTTTTAAAAACACCAATAGCATCCACTACAGTATTGTCAATCGAGACATTGGTCATGTAAGTAACATAAACTTCTCCGTTTTTGATGTGCGGATGATTGGATTGTTCAAAAAGATGTTTGGTTATTTTCTTTGAAACTTCATGTACATCGCTTGGATTGGTAAAAATTTCTGTAGCCAAATTAAACATATCGTTGTATTCTAAATCAACATCATGAGCAAATTGAAAATAGTTTTCCTCTTTTTCACGAAAAGATTTAAAGAAAAACTCTTTCAATAGCGGCATGATTTCGTCGTTGAGCTGATAAGGTTCTTCCGAAAGAAAAATGGCTTCGTTGCGGCTTTTATTTCCCACTCGATGAATGGAAAGAGTTTCTACATGGGCGTTAAATAAGTTTATCATTTTTTTTATTTTTAAGATAACAGGCAAAAAGATAAAAGACGATAGACATTTTTTGTTTGTCTATTTTCTTAAAGTCTGTTCTCTATTGTCTAATTAATTTTTAGTTCCAGTTTTCTTCAAAACCATAATCTTCGAAGCTGTCGTCACCGCCAAACATATCCAAATCGTCTTCGTCTAAATCATCTTCAAAATCAGAATAGAAATCATCATCATTGTCAGCTTCAAATTTTTTCTCGACAGCTTCAGCAGGTAATTCTCCGTGAGAGAATAACAATGCAGGATAAGTTTCTCCCGTTTCAGGTTCTTCAATAGCCGCAAGTTCAACTAAGAAAGTCCACATATTGATGAAATCATATACATAGATAATTTTTGTTTGATCTTCACTAAGCAAGTCATTCAGTTGATAATCACTCATTGTTTTTTGTTCACCCGGAACATCTCCGGAGTCAAACATAGGAATTTCGTCTTCTTGATTCCAAGTATCATCACAAGTGTAGAATGAAGCAACTTCCATTCCGTCAAAACCAAAAGCATTAACGATGGCATTGTGTAAATCTTCTAAAGTGTCATCTTCATTAATCGCAATATCTCTGAATACATCTTCTTCAGCATCAAGTATTGCTCTGAATTTATAAATCATAATCCTTTTTTTTTGAGCCAACAAAGGTAAAATATAATTTTAGGAAATTGGTTTATGAATTGCGATTTGTTGATAATAATTTTGTATAAAAAATAGTGTAAAGTTCAATTCATGCAATTACTTTTTTTTAGTGCAAATACCTATCATGTTTTTGAAAGTTTCATGAGCCGATTTTAATGTTTCAAAAATCTCTTGGTCATGGGATTTTTTTTCTACTAATTTTTGGATAGTCTTACTTTCTCTTTTTAGAGTCACCAATGCTTCAATGGTTTTGGGGAATCTAAAACACTGCGGCATGTTTTCTACAGCTATTTTTTCAGCATTCTCAGATAAAGAATCAGCGTGTTTTTTAATAAATGATAAGTCTCCTTTTTTTGCTGATTTATAAGATTTTGTAATGATATCGTGGTAGTTTTTAAGATCTGGCCACGCATCAATAATTGTTTGCGTATTGCCCGAATTCACAGAGAATATCGCAGCAAACGCAAACAGCGATTTCATAATTTTCATTTTGGTAGGTTGGTTTATGTGGTGCAATGCTAATGAAAATTATTTAATAAAAGTGTTAACATTAGAATTTTGTTTTGGTAATTTTTTGATGTAATTCGTCAACTTGTTGAAGTACAGCACTACTATACCAAAGTGTCATTTCGGCTTCAAAAATATTGGCTTTTACAGCAGGATCACTCGCAACCAATTCATTCGCTTCTTCAATTGTAGTCACATTAAATATAAAAATACCGCGATAGTTTTTATCGTTTTTCATGAATGGTCCCGCAACAACCAGTTTGCCTTCTTTTGCCAATCGGTTAATGTTATTCATATGACCTTCAAAAAGTTTAGTTCGTTCTTCTTTGGTTGCCGTAGTGTTGCTTCCGGTTTTTAAAAGACAAAACACATAGGTTTTCATGCCATATTCGTCTGCATTGAGTGATTTAGCAAGAGCTTCATCATAAACAGTTGTGGCTTCTTGTGACCAAGTAAATCCGCTGAATAATAAAAATAAAATTAGATATTTCATGATTAGACTTTTGTTATGCATTTGATTGATATAATTTTTTTCGTTTTAGAATAAAATAGGCAAGAAACGATAAATAAGGTAGCGTAGAGATAATGATTTTAAAGTTGGTACTGATAATTCCAACTAAAAGTAACATTAAAAATAGCAGTCCAACTCCTGAAGCAGCAAGAAGTACTGACCAAAATCGCGGATGCTCAGCGAAAAACATAAACAGTAAAGCGATTTGCCCCATCAGTGGAATGATTACAAAAGGATGAAGAAATGTTTCTTGAGCAAATGATTTTTCAAAAAGCAATTGATATTCAATGATACCTAAAATTGTCTTTTGATTTCCCCATTCCAAATAACCGATAAAGGAACAGATGAATAATCCGAGAATGATTTTTTTTAATAATAGCATTAGAATAGATTTTATTTACAAGGTTTTACGTGTTTTTTGATGATATAATCAGTAACAGGTTTCAGATCTTTACCGGTTATAGGATGCGTTCCGTCTTGATTAAAAAAATCATGATTTCCATGGCTTTTACCATACCAAACAACGGGTTTGTCATTAACAAAGAAAGTGGTAGTGTCACAAACGTCTATTTTTTTTAAACTAAGGGCTTCTTTATTTTTCACTTCTTTAGAAAGATTATAAAAAGAGTTTACTTCGTTTTCACAATCAACTTCTTCATAGTGATCTTCTTTCCAAACCATACATTGCTTTTCGGGGAAAGCATTCTGTTTAATACTATAGCCAACTATAAATAACCCCAGTAAAATCAAAATACCCAATCCAATTTTCTTTTTTGAATTACCGCTGGATTCATTATTGCTTTCAACAATATTTTCTTCGATTAAGTCTTTTTCTTCAAGTCTCTTTTCTGAATAACCATTTTTAATAAAATTTCCCAATGGTCTTGGTTTAAAGTCAACCATAATAGCTAAGATTTCCAAATACTCGATTCCGGCATTATAAATTTCTCGTTTAATAAAAAATTGTATGGGTTTTAAACGATCAATATCAAACTTCTGAATCCCTTTTTTTAGACTATCTTCTTTTGCAACATTAAAAAATAATCGCAATGTTTTTTCGTCCACTTTAGATAGTTCTCTATCAGCTATAATTTCACAAATGGTTCTCAAGCTAGTCAATTTAGGGTCTAAAAGGTAACTGGAAAACTCACCATCACAAGCTTCTTTTAACTTGCTTTTTATTGCTTTTGAATAATCATTATGAGTTAATATCATGACTTGAAAATGAATTAAACAGAATTTTTCGGAAATATCAGAAACATCGGAAATCCTTATCAATACTGGGCAAAAACCACTTTTACTTTGCCTCAGAATTAGTTCTTGTTCTACATCGCGATAGAACAAATGTACAAAACTGATTTAAAAAAAAGTGTGTTATACAAGACCCGAATTTTTATTCGGGAAGTATAAAAAAGAAGGTTTTGGATTAACACACTTCACTTCCCAAAACAACAATCGAGTACTCGGCAAAAATACTTTGGTATTTGCCATAGCCATGCTTTCGGGCAGAACCCGAACAGCCACAATTATGTTTAATTCTTAATGATTATTACAATGAAAAAAATAATTTTATTCTCGTTTTTTATGATGTCATGTGTTTCATTGACGTCTTGTACAGCAGATGCAATAGAAGATACTATTGCCAACCAAACAGTCAATGCAGATGGAGGAACCGGAGGTCAAACAGGTCCGTTGACACCGCCGCCGCCGCCAAAACCATAATTTTTTTTAGAATGAATATAATTCTAATTAAAAATTGAATAATTTCGGGGAATGATACTTAAAAAGTTTCTTTTCCCGATTTTTTTTATTTTACTTCTTATTTGTTCTTGTCAAAAGAATTTTGAGGTTAGTAATAGTTTTTCAGATACTCATACTTATAGTGGTAATCTAGATAAAGGTTTTAAATATTCAGGAAATCAAAAATACGATAGTGCGTTTTATTATTTTGAAAGAGCCAATTTTATAACACAAGATAGAAAGCAAAAGGCTTATGCTTTGATGATGATGGCTGATATACAGATTATCAATTCTGATTTTAACGGGGCAGAGACTACCATAACACAGGCTTATGAAAATTGTGATACATCGGAATATTTAGCATATATTTATAATACATTGGGTAGAATTTATCAAGAATTGAATAATTATGATGAATCAATTAAGTACTATAAAAAGAGTTATAATAATATTATAAGTGATGTTGATAGAGCTATCATTAATAATAATATTGCAGTAAATTATTTAGATAAAAATGAGTTTGAAAAAGCCTTAGAAGTTTTAAATGCCATTGTGCAGAATAATGGTTCACTTAAAAAAGACCGAACCAATTATGCAAAGGTGATTGATAATTTAGGATATACTTATTTTAAGCTCAATAATAATGTTATTGCTGAAACATTTTTGAAAGAAGCATTTAGAATAAGAGATAGCTTGAAAAATAATAGTGAGATTATTTCCTCACAAATGCATATGTCGGAGTATTTTCAGAAAGCCAATCCAAAATTAGCCTATCAATATGCTCAAATGGCTTACGAATCAGCACACAAAATAAATAGTATCAATGATAAACTGGAAGCTTTGAAGTTTCTGATTGAAGCAAGTGGTGCTAATGAAACAAAAGAATTAGCCCTAAAGCAAATCCATTTGTCAGATAGTATAAACAAAGTAAGGCAAATGGCTAAAAACCAATTTGCAAAAATTAAGTTTGATTCTAAAAAAGCAATAAAAGAACTTGAAAGACAAAAGCAGTTAAAAGAATATTTTATACTTGGAATAGTATTGCTTTTTGGGCTGGCTGTTTTTATTTATTACCGAATTAAACAAAGCAACCGAAAAAAAATCGAAGAAACAGCCTATAGAACCGAAACCCGAATTGCAAAAAAACTCCACGACGAATTAGCTAATGATGTACACAACGCTATTGCATTTGCCGAAACCCAAAATTTAGAAAATCCGTTAAACAAAGAAGCGTTGTTGGAAAATTTGGATACTATCTATAGCAGAACCCGTAATATTTCGGGAGAAAATAGGGATATTGATAACGGAGAGAAATACCTTGAGAAGTTAAAAGCCATGATGGCAAGTTATAACGCTGTTGATAGAAATGTGATAGTAAATGTGGATGGATTTCAGCACATAAAAACTTCCAAAGAAATTAAAGTGGCTCTTTACAGAGTGTTTCAGGAATTACTGGTCAATATGAAGAAACACAGTCAATGTACTTTAGTTGGAATTAGCATCAAAACAGACAAAAATGAAATACAAGCGAGCTATTCAGATAACGGAATAGGATGCGGAAACATGTTAAATTTAAGAAATGGGCTTCAAAATGCGGAAAACCGTATTCTTTCTCTAAAAGGAACAATTAATTTTGACACAGCACCTGATAAAGGTTTCAGAGTGAAAATTGTAATCCCTAAATAAAGCCTATGTTTAAGAAAGTTTTAGTAGCCGAAGATTTTGACAGCATCAATATAGCTGTAGAACAAACGCTGGAAGGTTTGGGCGTCCAAGAAATACAATACGCCAAATATTGTGATGATGCCATCTTAAAATTCAGAAAAGCACTTCAGGATAAAGAACCATTTGATTTAGTGATAAGTGATTTATCATTTGAAGTTGATTATCGCGAAGTCAAGATTCCATCCGGTGAAATGCTGATTGAAGCGATTAAAAAGATACAGCCCGAAATCAATGTGATTGTATATTCGGTTGAAAATAAACCTTATGTGATAAAATCACTTTTTGAAAATCAAAAGATAAATGCTTTTGTACGCAAAGGACGTCATAGCATAAGTCAACTTAAAACTGCTATAGAAACCTTACTTTATGGTAAAACATTTATTTCTCCTGAATTGGACTATGCCTTGCAAGACAAAACAGGAAAAGAAATAGATAATTATGACATTACGTTGCTTTTCCATCTTTCAAAAGGTATTCCTTTAGAAAAAATGCACATTGAATTCAAAGAACTAAATATTAAACCCAATAGTAAAAGTACTATTGAAAAGCGTGTCTCCAAATTAAAAGATTACTTCAAAGCCGGTAATAATATTCACCTGATTGCCATTGCCAAAGATTTAGGAATTATATAGTTACTTCCTTCCGTCACTTTGAGTGATTTTAAGTTGTAAAAATGCCAATTTTTACAACTTAAAATTGTATCGAGAAGTAACTCCAAACTCTCTACCCCAAACTTTTTTTCTCCTCTTTACGGATTCCCGTAAAATACTCTTAAAATCCTTTCCTAGGTTTGTTTTAATCTAAAACTATAAAATCATGGAATATAAAGTAATCCCATTTGTTGCATCAATTGATGCTAAGAAAGGAACATCTGAACATGTCGCACAACAACTTGAAGAATTAATTAAATTTCATACTAATCAAGGTTGGGAATATATAAGATTGGAAAGTGTTACCACATTTGTTCAACCTGATGCTGGATGTTTTGGTCTTGGAGCAAAACCAGGCTATACAACAACTCGTCAAATGATAGTTTTTCAAAAGTAAAATGAGAACAATACTATTATTACTAATTCGGTTGTATTGGTTTTTCATTCCAAAAAGTAGAAGAAGGAAATGCATTTTTAATAAATCATGTTCCCATTTCGTTTATGAAAAAACACTAAAAGAAGGGTTGAAGTCAGGAATTAAAGCATTGAGATACAGGTATAGCAATTGTAGATCAGGCTTTGAGACTTTCAAAAACCCTATAACCGACAAAACAGAAATGATACTCCTAAATGGAGAGGTAATCCCTAATCATGAAATTGCAAAAAGATTATTAAACCTATAAACCATGGAATTACAACCACAGCTCAAAGCACTTGCTGATAAAATCAATCAGCTTAGAGACAAAATTGAAACCGAAGAATCAACCAAGCATGCTTTCGTTCTTCCGTTTATTAATATTTTGGGATATGATACTTTCAATCCTACCGAAGTCGTGCCCGAATTCACTGCCGATTTAGGATTAAAAAAAGGTGAGAAAGTAGATTATGCCATTATTCAAAATGATGAACCTATTTTAATAATCGAATGCAAAAACTGGAAAGAAAAGCTAAGCGTACACAGCTCACAATTGTTTCGATATTTTCATGTGTCAAAAACACGTTTTGCATTGTTAACCAACGGAATTCAATACCAGTTTTTTACCGACTTAGATGAGAAAAACAAGATGGACGAAAAACCATTTTTTGAATTTGATATTACCAACTTAAAAGATAGTGCGGTCAATGAAATAGCGAAATTTCACAAATCTGGTTTTGATGTAAATAAGATATTGGATAATGCGAGTTCACTGAAATTTATTAAAGAAATCCGCAAACTGATTGATGTAGAAATTACCAATCCGTCGCCTGAGTTTGTTCGATTATTTGCTTCCAAAATCTACAATGGAAGATTAACCGAAAAAGTAATGGAAGAATTCACTGAATTAGTTCAAAAAGCATTCGGACAATTAATAGGTGAAAAAATCAACGAAAGATTACATTTTGCCCTAAACAAAGAAGTCATTATCCAAGAAAAAGACCAAATCGAAGAAGTAGAGCAAACCAAAATAATCACCAGCGATGAAGAGCTCGAAGCCTATCGTATTGTAGTAGCAATACTCAGACGGAAACTACCAACGAACCGAATAGTATATAGAGATACTCAATCCTATTTCGGCATACTGCTCGATGATAACAACCGCAAACCTCTGTGCCGATTGCACCTAAACGGAGGCAAAAAATATATTGGACTTTTTAATGACAACAAATCCGAAACCCGCCAACCTATAGAGACAATTGATGATATCTATCAGTTTGAAAAAGAATTGTTGGAGACGGTGAGTTTGTATGAAGTAGAGTGATGGGATTTCGATTTAACAAAAGAATAAATCTGGGTAAAGGACTAGGATTTAATGTCAGTAAATCCGGTATTTCACCAAGTGTCAGAACTAAAATAGGCTCATTTAGTTCCAAAGGATTTTCAGTCAAAACAGGTATTTCAGGAGTTTCTTATCGTAAATCAAATAATTCTAAAGGATGTTTATTGGTAATAACATTTTATGTGTCGTTTGGAGTCGTAATTTTTAAAATAATAAACTAAATCAATATGAAAACAATTCTTTTAATGATAATGTTAGCAGGTACTTTGTTTATCTCTAATCATAGAGAAAATAAAGTAACTTCAAAGTACAATTGTACTATACCTTCTGTTGATGAAGGCAGATGCACAGGTTCTGCATATTGTTCCGCATGCAGAAATTGCTCGAGATGTGCTCACTGTTCAAATGGAGGTAGTTGTGGTGTGTGTAGTTCCTCTTCTACTGTCAATTATGAGACACCAAAACCAGTAAAAAAATCAAAAACAATTCCACAGTCTTTTTATAATAAATCGAATGAAACGGAAAATATATTTTATAAAAACGAGATTATCACAATTTATAGTGACTTAATTAATCTTAGAGAAAAACCATCTGTAAAGGCTAAAGTTTTAGAAAAGATAAAAGTTGGTGATGAAATAGTATTTATCCAAAAAGAAGGTGAATGGTCAAAAGTTCAAGTCAAAAAGACAGGAACAATCGGATACATTTTTTCAAAACTTTTAATTAAAAATACATGAGTACAACTAGCATGACTATTGAGTTAAAAAGCCATTTCGTCAGATTATACCAAATGGCTTTAATTGATGATAACTTTGATGTTTTAGAACTTCAAATGTTATATCATTTAGCAGAAGAAAGAGGCATACCTAAAGAGGAATTGGATAAACTATTCTTAAATCCAACAGACCATACCACTAATATTCCAATTGATTTGAATACAAGAATAGAGTATTTGTATGATTTAACCCGTATAATTTGGGCTGATGGACATATTGATAATGATGAGAAAAATACTTTAAAGAAGTATTGTAAAAAATTTGAATTTCTGGATGAAAATATAGACGAACTGTCTGATTATTTGATTGACTGTGTTCAAAAAGGAATTAGTAAAGAGGAAATTATCAATCAGTTAAACGCTTAATTATGAAATCACTTAAACAATTATTCAGTCTAAAAAAGACAGAAGAAACTCCGGTTACTACTTCAGAAAATAATGAAAATGACAGAGAGCAGATAAGAATAACATATTATCAAAGTGGATTTGCAGCTTCAGTAAAAGCGACAGGTAAACCAATTGTTTTAAGAGCATGCTTGCAAAATTTGTTCAGTAGTTTTGAAGATCAATGCAGGAAGCAAGTTTTAGAACAGGAAAGACTTAAGCAACCTTATAAAGAAGAACAGGAAAAGACAAGAACAGAATTAAAAAAGAATGAAACAGGCATCACTATTTTTGAAGAGAAAGAAAAGGAAATCAATACTGTAATTGATAAAATCAAGTTTGATATAGTAGATGTAAAGGTTAATCCTCAAAACTATATTGATGAAGGTAAAGGTGGAACAGCTCAATTTTATATTGGTTTAGCACTCCTTATTCCGATAACACTTTATTTACTCGTGTTTTATGTTTCGGCATCATACTCGGCTTTTTTTAAAGAGTTTTCCAATGACAGTTTAACCGCCGCTATTTTTGATGCTGACGCTCTTAATAATGCATTTAAAGCCAGTTGGTTAGAAGGTGTTTTGGTAATAACAATACCATTTGTCTTCATGGGATTAGGTTATGTAATTCATATGATGCAAAAGGAAAAAGGCATAAAAAACACCATTAGACTAATAGCACTTTTTGCAGTAACTTTTTTGTTTGATGCACTTTTGGCATACCAGATAGAAAAAAAGATATATGAATTCAATAAAACAACAGAATCAGAACTTTATAATCTCAAAATAGCTTTGGGAGAAGCGGAGTTCTGGATGATAATTTTTGCCGGATTTGTTGTTTATATCATTTGGGGTTTGGTATTTGATTTCGTAATGAAAGAACATGAAAACAAAGACAGAATTAGAGTTTTCATTCGCGGTAAAAAAGAAGAATTGGCAAACATAGAAAAGACCAAAGCAGATAACACTGAAAAAATAAATGAGTTTAAAAATCAGGTTATTGAGTGTAATGGAAAAATAGCAGAACTTCAATCAAAAATTGACGGATTTGTTTTTCCGGTTAAAGAATACTTGAATTATCACCATCAATATAAAGAAGGATGGTATCAGGCAATAGGAACGGAGATTGCATTGCCTCATCGAGAAAAAGAAGAACTTTTAAGCAATTGCGAATTAATAGCGGTGGAGCATTTAAAGGAACTTAACCTGATTGATCCAGATTACCAACATTTAGTTTACTCAAAAATATAAAAACATGAAAAGAATTTACAATATCAGTATTTTGATGGTGATTTTCCTATTGTTGTTTTCTTGTAAAGAAGAGGAAAAAGAAGTAAAACCTGAAAAGGAAAAATTAACAAAAGAAGAAAAAAATGATTTGAATATCAGTATACTTATGGATTTATCAGATAGAATATATCCCGAAAAGTATCCAAATCCAACAATGGAATATTATTTGAGAGATGTAGGATATATTAACTCGGTTGCAGAGGCATTTAATCTTCACCTGAAGTCAAAAAGAGTAAGGCAAACAAACGATAAGCTGCAACTCTTTTTTGATCCACCTCCGTTAGATTCACAAATTAATGCTATTTCAAAAGATTTGAAAATTGAAGTTAACAAAGACAATATTTCTAAAGATTTTATCACTAAGATAAAAAATGATTATTCCGAAAAACCGCTGAAAATATACGAGTTAGCTATAAAAGACCATCATTATGTAGGTTCAGATATCTGGAAGTTTTTTAAGAATAAAGTTAATGATTACTGTATTCAGGATGGTTATAGAAATATTTTGGTCATATTGACAGACGGATATATTTTTTATAAAGACACCAAGATAAAAGAAAATAATGCTACAACCTATTTAACTCCCGAACTTATAAGATCGGGGAATTTAAATACTTCAGATTGGGAACAAAAAATGACTAACCGGAAGTTTGAATTTATCAAGGCCAATAATGACTTGTCTGATCTTGAAGTATTGGTTTTAGGATTAAATCCGGACAAGAAAAACCCTTATGAGGAAGATGTTGTTAAAGCATATTGGACTAAATGGTTTGAAGCCATGAAAGTAAAACGGTATCAAATTAGAACAGCAGAGCTTCCATCTAATATGGATAAGATTATAAAAGATTTCATCAATAAAAAATAAATCATGGCTTGGAGTTACCGCAGAAGAGTTAAAATTATTCCTGGAGTACATCTTAATTTTAGTAAAAGTGGAATCAGTACTTCTATAGGTGTAAGAGGCGCAAGTTTTACCTTAGGAAAAAATGGAACCTATTTAAATACTGGGATTTCTGGAACTGGACTGTCTCATAGGCAAAAACTATTTAATTCAGATGAACCTTCTTTTCCATCCACTCCAGTTAATGTCTATGAAGTGGAAAATGATGAAAATATAGTAAGTGCAGATGTGCAGGAAATAACAAGTCAGGATATGAAAGGCATTAAAGAAATAATTATTGCCACACATAATCAACGAATAGATTTAAAAAATGATTTGGTAAAAATTAAAACTTCAATTTTTATATCTAGGCTGAGGTTGGTTTTCAGCTATGTTTTCATGTACGGATTCATCAAAAAAGAAATAAAAGATACTATTGTTGATACAATTAAAAAGAAAAAGGCAACCTATCTAGAAGTCAAAGAGCATTTCGAAAATTGTTATGTCAGCCTTGATATTGATTTTGAACCGGAAATTGAACAACAATACCTAAACGTTGTTGAATGTTTTAAAAAACTTTGTACTTCCCATAAAATATGGGATGTTGTGAGTGCACATTATCAAGATAGAGTAGCCGCAAGATCATCAGCCAGTACGCTTGTACGCAAACGCGAGGTGAAATTTGATATTAAAGGTATTCCTGATATTAAATCAAAATACGAATCCTTATGGCTTGGAAATGCAAATGGGGCTGACCTTTACTTCTATCCCAATTTTATTGTAATGTATACATCTACAAAACGGTTTGCCGTAATTGGACTTGATGAACTGTTGTTTAGTCATTCCTATGTAAGATTTACCGAAACCGGAATAGTTCCAAGGGACAGTACAATAATTGACTGGACATGGACCAAGGTAAATAAAAATGGCACCCCTGATAGACGGTTTAAAGATAATCGTCAAATTCCTGTAGTTAAATATGGAGAGATTACTTTAACGACAGATACCGGATTGCATGAGGAATATGAATTCAGCAACTATGAACATACTGTTGCCTTTGGACAAGCCTTTGACAAATATCAAAATACAATTAAAGACATAGGTGTAATGAAGTTTTAAATAGTTAAATTATGGAATTGGAATTCGATTATTGGAAAGGAAACTTCAACGAAGTAAAAAAGTGCTTAATCAAAAGTATAAGCCAATATACAAGGTATTATAAAAGTGTAAAAATAGGAATCACTTGTAATCTTAAAACACGAATGAATCAACATCAAAGAAGAAATCCTAAATGGACAAAAATGGTGGTTAAATACGAAACAACATCTGTTAGATTTATTAATGAAATGGAAAAAATTCTAATTGATTATCATTGGGAATTTATTGTAAATGAAGCAAAAGGTGGCGGAGGAAGAAATGGAAATCCTCCGTATTATTTGTATGTTTTACTTGAATAATAGTGAAAATACTCTATATTGAGTATTTTTTATACAAAAAAGTCCCACCGAAGCAGGACTAAAGATTTTCATCTACGGCATATAGCCTTATTGTGATAAGATTAAAGATTAGAAATTTTAATCTGATACAAATATAACTTAAAATATTATATTTGCATAACGAAATAAACAATTCGAGAGTGTTTAGTTTTTGTAAATGAGACAAATTCTAATTTCTTTTCAATCAGCATTCTTTGACTGGTCATTTTAATCAAATTATTTATTAAGGACACCTTTGCAGAGGTGTCTTTTGCTTTTAATCAAATCGCAACTACTAATTGAAATATATATTTGTATACTATTCAAATAGTAGGCACAAATGTATACGTAATAATTTTATTAACCTAATTATTTGTTTGAAATTTTTAAAAAACAAATATAATTTCAATATAGTAAAAAACATTTTTATATATTTGTATATATAAATAAAAGATACAATGGCAAAAAGTTTAGGATTAGATTTAGGAACCAATTCAATTGGTTGGGCACTTGTAGACAATAGATTAAATAAAATTTTAGGTATTGGAAGTAGAATTTTTCCAATGGGAGTGGAAAATTTAGGTGATGGTGATGGAGAAATGTCCAAAAATGCCAGCCGGACTGGCGCGAGAGGTGTAAGAAGACAGTTTTTTAGAAGAAGATTAAGAAAGAAAATTTTACTAAAAGCACTTTCAGAAAATAAAATGTGCCCAATGACAGATGTTGATTTTGAAGATTGGAAAAAGACAAAACAATTTCCATCGGATAAATTAGCCACTTGGTTTGCTTTAAATCCTTATGAATTACGCCATAAAGCATTGAATAAAGAGTTGTCTCTGGAAGAAATCGGCAGAATTTTTTATCATTTAATTCAAAGACGCGGATTTTTAAGTAATAGCAGAAAAGGTGGTAGTGATGACGGAGCTATTTTTAAAGGAAATCCAAAAGAAGGAAAAATAGGGATTACAGAAACTCAGGAAAATATTCAAGATAAAACGTTAGGTTCTTATTTGTTTGAAATTTATCCAAAAGAAAATCAACCTTTTCAAGATGGTTTGGAACGAATTCGTAACCGATATACAACCCGTAAAATGTATGTAGATGAGTTTGAATTGATTTGGAACAAACAAGCACAATTTCATCCCAACCTAAATGACGATTTAAAAACACTGTTTGGTGGTAGAAAATTAGACGGTTACAAAGAAGATGGTATTTTATTTCATCAACGACCATTGCGTTCGCAGAAACATTTAGTAGGCAATTGCTCTTTTGAACCAACAAAGACCAAATGTCCGATTAGCGCTATTCCTTTTGAACAATTCAGAGTTTGGCAATGGGTAAATACATTGGAGTATAATGGGAAGAAAATTTCACAGGAAGAGAAAGAAAAGATAGTTGATTTTCTCTATACTAATGAAAAACCTGATTTTAAAAGGATTAGGAAAGTTGTTGGAAAGGAAAGCGCTGAATTCAAATTCAATTACAAAGATGATGATAAAATAGTTGGAACTCATACAATCTCTAATTTGTCAAACAAAAAATACTTTGGGAAGGCATGGTTTGATTTTTCAGAAAAAGAGCAAGAAGACATTTGGCATGTATTGTATTTTTTCGATAGTAAATCCAATGTAAAAGAATATGCTATTAAGAATTGGGATTTTACAGAAGAGCAAGCTAATGACATTTCAAAATTTAATGTAAAAGACGGTTATTCTAGTTTAAGCCGAAAAGCAATTTCCAATATTTTGCCATTTTTAAAATTAGGTTTTACTTATGACGTTGCCGTTGTGCTTGGTGGAATTAAAAATGTTTTTGGAGCCGATTGGGAACAATTATCAGATGAAAAAAGAAATTATTTGATAGATAATATAGAAGGAATCGTTCGTTCCAAAACAAAAGGCGGTTTTATTGATATTGTTAAAGACATTCTTCGAAACGATTATAACATTTCAGACAATCAACTTCGTAAATTATACCATCATTCAGCTACTATAGATGCCTTTGAGCTATTGGAAAAACTGCCAATGGGAAAAGAAGCAGACAAAGAAATTCAGGCGATCAGAAATCCAATAGTCATTACAGCTTTGTTTGAGTTACGAAAATTAGTGAATGAAATCATTGATGAACATGGCAAGATTGATGAAATTAAAGTAGAAATGGCTCGTGATTTAAAAATTTCAAAGTCGCAACGTAATAAAATCCGTAGAGAACAAAAACGATTAGAAAGAGAAAACGACAGGGTAAAAGAACGTTTAAGAGAAGAAGGACAGCGAATAACTCATGATAACATTTTACTATATAAGTTATGGGAAGAGTGTAAAAGGACATGCCCATACACAGGGAAAACAATTTCAGTAACGCAATTATTTTCAGGTGAAGTCCAAATTGAACATATTCACCCTTGGAGCCGCTCGTTGAATGACAGTTTTGCCAATAAAACATTGTGTTATGCCGATGAAAACAGACGAAAAGGAGACAAAACACCTTTTGAATTTTATGGCAATGATGAAAATAATTGGTCAGCTATCAAAGAAAGAGCATTAAAGTTATTTTCAGACAGTAAAGAATATCCAAATGCGTATCAAAAATTCAAGCGTTTTGTGCAACAAAAATTTGATGATGATTTTTCATCCCGACAGTTAAATGATACCCGTTACATTAGTAAAGAAGCCAAAAATTATCTTTCAAAAATATGTAGTAACGTTATAGTGTCGCCGGGACAAGCTACCTCAAATTTGAGACAAAAATGGGGAATGAACAATATTTTGAATGACGAAAACGAAAAAACCAGAGAGGATCATCGCCATCATGCTATAGATGCTTTAGTGATGGCTTGTACTAAAGTTTCGTATGTTCAGGAATTATCAAAATGGAACCGATACAATCGAAACTCAGAATTAAAGAATTTCCCGCTACCTTGGGAAACATTTAGAAGAGACGCTGAGATTGCTGTGGAAAGAATTTTAGTTTCCCATAAGAAAGTTTCAAATGACATTACAGTGAGAACGCATAAAGTTGAGAAAAATGGAAATGTTTATAAAAATGTAGGAGTTGCAGCCCGTGGTCAATTGCATAAAGAAACTGTTTTTGGAAAACGCACTTTTAATGGTGAAGAAGCATTTCACGTTAGAAAATCAATAGATAGTTTAGAGACAGCTAAACAGATTGACAAAGTAGTTGATGAAACTATTCGTTTCTTAATTCTAAAACGAGTTAACGAATTAGGTGGTTTTATAAAAGATAAAGTTCCGGCTAATACTTTTTTTGTTGTGGACGAAAATGGAAGTAAACAACCACAAATATTTTTGCCAAACAAAAATGGTTCACCGGTTCCTATTTTAAAAGTTAGAATGAAAGAAAATATTGGTGGAGCAGAAAAACTAAAAGAAAATGTGAATCAATGGGTAAACCCTAGAAATAACCACCACGTTTTAATTTATAAAGATGAAAAAGGAAACCCAAAAGAAGAAGTAGTTACTTTTTGGACGGTTGTAGAAAGAAAAAGAACAGGACAATCAGCTTATCAATTACCAGTTGATGGAAAAGAGATTGTAACCACATTGCATATCAACGATATGTTTTTGTTAGGATTGAAAGAAGAAGAAATCAATTGGGAAAATCCTGATTATGAATTACTGAAAGAGCATTTATATAGAGTACAGAAATTGACTTCAGGAGATTATTTTTTTAGAAAACATAAATCTTCTACAGTTACTGACGATGATTACAAACAAATTAGAGGCTTTGGAGAAGGAAAAACAGGTTGGTTTACTTTTAATCCAGTTAAAATAAATATTTCAGTATCTGGTAAAATTCAAAAAGTATAGTTTTGTCATTTCGACAAAGGAGAAATCACATAATCACGTCGGATTAGAGAGATTTCTCCTTTCTCAAAGTAGTAAAAAGATGTTCTTTGACATAAACTTTTCAAATTCTTAAGCAATCAAATTGAAATGAGTTCCTACAGCTTCTCATAAGTTGCTTAAAGATTAGAAAACACGATATTTAAAATCAAAATTATGACAACAGAAACACAGTTGTGGTTTGATTAAAGATTAGAAAACACGATATTAAACAACGTTTAACGCATCCGAAGCATTAGGTTGTGGTTTGATTAAAGATTAGAAAACACGATATTAAATCGATTTGGTTTCCGCAAAATATTTCAGTTGTGGTTTGATTAAAGATTAGAAAACACGATATTTAATGAGATAATTTTAAAACGTGCGTAATGGTTGTGGTTTGATTAAAGATTAGAAAACACGATATTATTCTTTATTTAATTTATTTCTTACTTAAAGTTGTGGTTTGATTAAAGATTAGAAAACACGATATTGAAAACGGCTTTTTCTCCCCAATAATCACAGTTGTGGTTTGATTAAAGATTAGAAAACACGATATTGCTCTGCGACGAACGTCAGCAGTATGTAGAGTTGTGGTTTGATTAAAGATTAGAAAACACGATATTTATCTCTGAATTGGAACCTTTATTGCATAAGTTGTGGTTTGATTAAAGATTAGAAAACACGATATTAAAATTAGAAAGTATTGCAAAACTCACGGTGTTGTGGTTTGATTAAAGATTAGAAAACACGATATTTCAAAGAGATACGACCGTAACAGCCGCTAGTTGTGGTTTGATTAAAGATTAGAAAACACGATATTAACTTTAAAAAGTAATAAATGTGGCAACTGTTGTGGTTTGATTAAAGATTAGAAAACACGATATTTGACGTTTTTCAAAATACACCACCGTCTATGTTGTGGTTTGATTAAAGATTAGAAAACACGATATTGTAAGCTGCTCAAACGACAATGAGCAAAAAGTTGTGGTTTGATTAAAGATTAGAAAACACGATATTATGCAGGACCTCAAAAGCACAGGGGGGTATGTTGTGGTTTGATTAAAGATTAGAAAACACGATATTACAAAGGTTAGAAAGCTCTGCGCAGCGTGAGTTGTGGTTTGATTAAAGATTAGAAAACACGATATTCTACACCAACCACCAAAATAGGGATGATGCGTTGTGGTTTGATTAAAGATTAGAAAACACGATATTATTGTTTGAATTTATCAATTGATTTTCTAAGTTGTGGTTTGATTAAAGATTAGAAAACACGATATTTACCACCTATTTAGGTAGAGGCCGCAGAGCGTTGTGGTTTGATTAAAGATTAGAAAACACGATATTAAATCATGATTACAGTTGAGCGTTTTTATAGTTGTGGTTTGATTAAAGATTAGAAAACACGATATTATTTGGAGCTGAAACAAAATGTCCAAATTCGTTGTGGTTTGATTAAAGATTAGAAAACACGATATTGAAATGCTTCCGGCAACGTTCATTGATTGTGTTGTGGTTTGATTAAAGATTAGAAAACACGATATTCAAGTTGTTCAACTATCCACTTAAAGCATGTTGTGGTTTGATTAAAGATTAGAAAACACGATATTCCAGTCAATTGAAACAATCAATGGTTTACTGTTGTGGTTTGATTAAAGATTAGAAAACACGATATTAATCGATACCGAGATGAATTCTTTGTAATTGTTGTGGTTTGATTAAAGATTAGAAAACACGATATTAATTTTTTCGCCATTAATGATCAAAATTTCGTTGTGGTTTGATTAAAGATTAGAAAACACGATATTTAGAAAAAATAGCTAAAAAGCTTGATGACGTTGTGGTTTGATTAAAGATTAGAAAACACGATATTAGGGTTTAACACCACAATATCACCACGCTTGTTGTGGTTTGATTAAAGATTAGAAAACACGATATTATTCATGTTCTTGCAAAACATCTTTAACATGTTGTGGTTTGATTAAAGATTAGAAAACACGATATTTTAGTTAAAAAGCATTTTATTCGATTAAAGGTTGTGGTTTGATTAAAGATTAGAAAACACGATATTACTTAGTTGACCAAATAGCAGAAGCGGAAGTTGTGGTTTGATTAAAGATTAGAAAACACGATATTATCCGAGTCGGATATTATAAATGTTACATGGTTGTGGTTTGATTAAAGATTAGAAAACACGATATTTAACGGAAGAAGAAACACAAGCAATTAGTAGTTGTGGTTTGATTAAAGATTAGAAAACACGATATTACGGAACGCCTAATAGATGCAGACGTACAGGTTGTGGTTTGATTAAAGATTAGAAAACACGATATTGATCCTCTTGGATCGCCAGTAGTAACTCCTGTTGTGGTTTGATTAAAGATTAGAAAACACGATATTAATAACTTTTCAATTTCGGAATTAGAACTTGTTGTGGTTTGATTAAAGATTAGAAAACACGATATTAGTGTTTGATAATCATTATAAACACAATCAGTTGTGGTTTGATTAAAGATTAGAAAACACGATATTATAAGTGTAAATTATTCGCTGAAACAGTCCGTTGTGGTTTGATTAAAGATTAGAAAACACGATATTCAAAAACGAGGAATTGTTTAGAATTAAAAGTTGTGGTTTGATTAAAGATTAGAAAACACGATATTGAATGATGGGAGATTGTTTTGCTTGGATGGTTGTGGTTTGATTAAAGATTAGAAAACACGATATTTCATATAACATGTACTTACTTTCTTGGCCAGTTGTGGTTTGATTAAAGATTAGAAAACACGATATTATCAACCTTACACTCCATTTCGAATTCGTAGTTGTGGTTTGATTAAAGATTAGAAAACACGATATTAGTTGGTGTGTTACCTTCTAATAATCAACAAAGTAAAGTGTCATATCGTGATAAAAAATGCTTCTTTTTTGCCCTGATAAAGTAAGATTGAAGCATTTTTTTATTTCAAAACAATTCCAATTGTGTCGGTTGAGGAGTTTTAGGTATTTCAGCTTTGCCCCAAAAGTTAAGAATGTTGCCAAATTGTTTGTCGGTTATTCGCAGTACACTAATTTTTCCCAATGGTGGTAATAGATAATGGATTCGTTTTTCATGAACATCGGCACTTTCGCTACTGGCACAATGACGAACATAAACTGAATATTGCATCATGCTAAAACCATCTTTTAGAAGATTATTTCTAAAACCGGAAGCATTTTTACGATCCTTCTTAGTGTCGGTTGGCAAGTCAAAAAAAACAAATAGCCACATAATTCGATAACCGTTTAGCTCCATAATTTAGGATACTTTATCTTTTTTCGTTCACCGGTATAGCATTGTTGCAATGAACTGGCTGTTTTTTGCAAGGCCACCATCAACGGACTTTTTTCTTCTTTAAAGTAAACCGTTCGTGTTAAAATTTGCAACAACTCCGATTTAATTACGGTATTGAGTTCCTGCTCGTCATATTGTTGTATTAGCTCAAATACCTTTTCATCAACAATCGGTCGAAAGGGTTCCATGATATCATCTGCCAAAGCAAAGGCATTGTATTTACTTTTATGATGAATACCTAATGTATTTAATAAACCACTTCCGGACAGCGCTCTCGCTGTTGCGGCTCTTAAAATAGCATAGCCATAGTTTAAAAAATTATTAGGATAATCGCCAAAACGTTCTCTTTTAAATTTTTGTTCAAAAAATACTTTCCAATAAAAATTGGCAGCAACACCTTCCATATTGGAACTATCACCACTCAAAACTTTAGAAGCCAGGAAATCAAAATTATTTTTTTTAGAAGTAATCTTTTCCAAAAGCATTCCTTGATTAGAGATTTTTTCTACGATAGTTTGTTGCCAAAGTTGTTTTTTTAGCGGAACGCTGGCATTGATTTGATTTTTAAAAATCTCTTGTTGAATATGGTGACTGTTAAGGTTTAGAAACATACCGTTAGGAATATGATTGGTACCACATATAATGATGGAAGCATTATGTTCTACCAATAAATTCATGGCAGGAATACTGAGGTATGTTTCGGGATGATCAATAACGATAAAACCAATATCTTCAATAGGAACAGTTCCATCTTTCGTTTCTGATTTTAAAACAAGTTGTAAATGCTTAGTAGTGATGCTGGTTTTGTTTTCTATGAGTAAGCTTCGTTTAATCATTTTTTTTACTAAAGTAAAGAAACACAATAATTTGATTTTACGGTTTTCCGTAAAAGCTTACCCTAAAAAATACAGATATTTGTATTTAAGGACTTTCAACCCCAACAACCTTGATTCCAAAATTGTTTTGCTCTTGAAATCCATAAAGAGCGCCATTAATCTCTTGTAAAAAGTGATAATGTAAAACAAAAATAAGGATAGAATGAGGATTGACGGGTAGTGTAGGAGTGAGTACGATGTCTTGAGCAGAAGCATTTTTAGGAATATAGGCAGAAGAACTGGTATGTAAAGAGGCTTTTAGAGTGTCGAAATCCATGGTTACAATGCCAAGTTGAAGTTCAAAATGAGTAGCATTTTGAGGGAAATGTAATGAGGCTGTATCAAAACCGGGAAGAGTGTATTGAAAAGTATCATCAGTAAGGAAACCATTTGTTGTAGGCAAATAAAAAGAAGTCAGGCAAAAATCAGAGAGTAACGCTTTACCTTCCGGAGTTTGTAAACCAATGCCAATGTTGCGTTTACCGCGTTCCGAAACAGTGTCTGTATTTTTAATGTTGAGAAACAACTGCATCAATCGGATTTGTAATTCCTCATTGCGTTGTTTCCCGAGAAAAGGGAACAAACTGTCTTTAAATAATTTTTTAACCTTGGAACAATGACCAAATTCAGTATTGTTTTCCCTCACACGAATCATTGTTGGGCTTTTTTGAATAGCTTTTCCGTTAAAACCGCCACCGGCTTTTCGGGCAACAGGTTTTCCTTTACGGAGGTAAAAATTAATCCCGTTTATGGTTCCTGTTAAAGAGATGATGCCAATTTGCTTTGCCATAATAATTCATTTTGGTAAAACGGCTATATATGTCGTCTTTATATTAAGTGTATATAATGTATATAACGTAAGAAATGGCTGTAAAGTATTTCATAAGTATAAAAAAGAGTGCGGAAAATAATAATGAATAGTAAAGATTTCAAGGAGACGTAAATTGAAATCATAAATAGATAAATAAAAATATAGAATTAGAACTTAAAATCAAGTGGATTTACAATGAAAACAAAGCTACTACTATTAGTCTTTTTATGGACCAACATACTTTTGGCACAAGTAAAAATCCTTACTTGGAATGTAGAAAATTTGGGCAGTAAAAAATCCGATAGCGAGGTACAATATATCGCCTCGATACTAAAAGAGTATGACATAGTAGCGCTTCAGGAAATAGTAGCAGGTTATGGCGGAGTTCAAACTGTGGCAAAACTGGCAGACGAACTCAATAGGATGGGAAATAAATGGGAGTATTGCGTAAGTGAGTCAACAGAGAGCTCGAGTTACAAAACAGAACGATATGCTTTTCTGTACAAGTCGTCCGTTGTAAAGTTGATAGGAAAACCATGGCTCGAAAAAAAGTACAGTTTGAAGATAGATAGAGAACCTTACTTCGCTACATTCAGCTATAAGGAGAAGCAGTTTACGTTGGTTAATTTTCATGCGATTACTCAGTCCAAGCAGCCCGAAACCGAAATAAAGTATTTTAAACATTTCCCGGTGCAGTATCCCAATTTAAACCTCATTTTTTTGGGAGACTTCAATTGCCCGCAATCACATACCGTTTTTAATCCGTTGAAAGCAATGGGGTACAAACCTGTTTTTCAAGACCAGAAAACATCGTTAAAGAAAGAATGTAAAGGCGGAGACTGTTTGTCTAAGGAGTTTGATAATATATGGTACAATTCGAGAATAGTCGAAGTAAAAAAAGCAAAGGCTATTCATTTCTATAAAGATTTTACATCACTCGAATTGGCTCGAAAAATTTCAGACCATATACCGATAACTGTTCAATTCGAATTCAAATAAAATTACAGATGATGAAATTACTACCAATGACATTACGGATGATGCTGTTTTTATTCATGATAACAGCATGTAAAAAATCCTCCGAGGTATTATCGCCTCAATCATTCAAAGTTGCTCCACCTCAGGAATTAACACTAGAAGAAAAGCAAACGTTTCATGTTGATACCACCTACAAATACGAATACCGAACCGGAACTTCGGGCAATTATACTTATAACTACGATGTTTCGGGATACAGCATTAATGAAGAAGAAGTAATGGGAAATATCAGTATTAATAAAAACAAAGGCATGGGAACATTAATCATTACATCAGGAGAAGAAGTAGATATACAAGTGGAATGGGTAGGATATGGAAAACTTAAAGCTATTGATATTGACGGAAACGAGTACTATTTGAAAGTAAACTAAAAGAAAAAACGCATCAATTGCTTGATGCGTCTTTAAGGTTGGGTTAGTTGTGGGGAGAGCAGGATTCGAACCTGCGAAGACATAGTCAGCAGATTTACAGTCTGCCCTCGTTGGCCGCTTGAGTATCTCCCCATTGCCAATAGCGGATGCAAATATAGAAACACTTTTGACTTACGCAAATAAAAAAGTAACTTTATTTAGCATTAAAAACATAATGCTTTCAAAATTAAGGATATAAAAAAACTCTTCACTTGAAGAGTTTTTTTATATTAAAAGGTATTATTTATTTTAATAGGGAAGCAATCTTATTTTTCAATTCTTCGCCACGTAGATTAACAGCAATAACAACCCCTTTTTCATCAAGGATAAAGGTCGAAGGAATTTCGGTAATGTTGTATTGTTTAGCAATAGGATCTTCCCAACCTTTTAGGTTAGAAAGTTGCGTCCATGTAATTTTGTCTTTAGCAATGGCTTCTTTCCATTTATCTGCTTTTTCATCAAGCGATACCCCAACGATACTTAAACCTTTAGATTTGTATTCATTGTATAAAGCTACAACACTTGGATTTTCAGCACGACAAGGTCCACACCAGCTTGCCCAAAAATCGATAATGGTTACTTTTCCCAAGTTTTCTTTTAAAGATACCTCTTTGCCTTCCGGGCTTTTTCCTTTAAAATCAGGAGCTACACTTCCTTCTTTAACAGCACCTGCTTTTGGAGAGGTAATGCTGTTTAAACCTTTTGTTTCTTTAATTTTTTCAGAAACTTTTTTACCAATTTTACTTTCTTTAAGTACTTTGTCAAGACCATTGAATGTTTTCTCAGCCTTTTCGATAGTAAATTGAGGATTACCTATCATCGATTGAGTGATTAATAAACTGATGTATGATTTTGGATGTTTATCAGGGTAATTAAACATGTAATCAGTCATTTCTTTTTGTAATGCCATGTATTCTTTACGAAGAGAATTGATAACTACAGTATCATTTTTTTGCTGAGCTTCATTCATTTTTGCCATGTTTTTCATTTGAAATTCCATGACAGCCTTTTGAGACTTCTTTTGAATTTTGCTTGATTCTGTTTGGAAAGTAAAAAACTCATCATTACTGTAAGTTCCCGAAATCTTTGATTTTTGTAAACTATCTTTATCAACTTCAATACCTATTTTACCTTCTTCTAAGATAAAAGGTACTTTACCTTGTACTTTTTCAACTTGAATAAAATACATTTCCGGTCCAACTACTTTTCCTTTGATTTCAAATTTACCATCAACCAAATCAACAGTGTCCACAGGAATAAAACCCATGCCTTCTTCGCTTTGTTTTTCTAAAACAACTTTTCCTGTTTTTAAACCTTTTACTGAACCTGCAATGTCATATTCTCCATTGCCTACATTATTACAAGAAGCTAATAAGATGGCAAGTAGTCCAGACGATACTAATTTTTTCATGTATTAAATTATGTTTTAATTTTCGAATGCAAATGTATTTAAATTTCCCTCACAACTATTTTTATTTAGTAAAAGTTTAATCTTTTGAGGAAATATAAATTTCATACAGAAGTAGTTTGATAAGTAAGGATTAATCTTATGTAAACTAGACAATTTGATTAAATAAGCGTTAATTATCAGTCAATATTGCTCTTTTGGGAATGTGATTTTTAAATTTGAAAAAATAACTACCAAAAATGATTAAAAAATTACGCTACCTTCTGTTGCTGATTTCAGCATTCAGTTATTCTCAGATTGTTATCAACGAATTAGACTCTGATACACCTTCTGTAGATGACAAAGAGTTTATAGAATTAAAATCGGCTACCCCAAATTTTTCCCTAAATGGTTATGTGTTGGTACTGTATAACGGAAACGGAAACAGAAGTTATTATGTCATTGACTTAAATGGTTTAACTACCGATATGAACGGTATTGTAACCATTGGAAACAAGCTAGTTTCTCCTGTTCCCGATAGATTTATACCGGACAATACCTTTCAAAATGGACCTGATGCTGTAGCCTTATATCAAGGTTCTCCGTCAAATTTCCCAAATAATACTTTGGCACATACCAATAATATGATAGATGTTTTGGTCTATGGTTCTAATCACCCGAATGAGACGGCACTTATGAATTTGTTGGGAGCAACTACTCAATGGAATGAAGCAGGAGCAGGATCAGTAACAATGCATTCTCTTCAGCGAAAAGCAGACGGAACTTTTGAAGCAAAACTACCAACACCCGGAGCAAATAATGATGGTTCAGGGTTTATTTATAATGGGATTGCTATCTCAACGCCTAATGCACAAGTTACCGAAGGGCAATCTACCACAATAACTTTTACAACTCAAACTCCGGTTACGGCCGATTTATCATTTACTTTTTCATTAAATAACGGAAGTTTTAATACTGCCGATTTTACAGGAAGTACATCGGTTTTTATTCCGGCAGGTTCGAGTACTTATACCGCAAACATAACATTTGTTGATGATGATTTGGATGAAGGTGATGAGGTAGCGATTATTAAGTTTGGTACTTTACCTTATGGTTATAACAGAGTTAATGATTTTGTAGAAATCCGAATTGTTGACAATGACTTCACAGTAGCTCCATTTGGAACTCCTTTGTTACCAACTTATGGAAATGTAACCAGTACAGCACCCGCGGGCTATTATAGTTCATTAGAAGGTTTAGCGGGAGCGGCTTTAAAACAAGAGCTTCAAAATATTATTGCTAATCCGGCGGTGGTAAGAGCACACACTTATGGCGATATTGTAGAAATATTAAAAACCGCCGATCAAAATCCGGCCAATAGCAACCAAGTTTGGTTGATGTATGTAGAAATACCAAGAGCAAAACTGGATTATCAAACAGGAAGCAGTAGTATTGGAAAATGGAACAGAGAACATATTTATCCACAATCACGTGGTGGTTTTGCGAATGCTACTTCGGATACGCCGGATGGCATAAATGTTTGGTTACCTTCCAATGCCAATGATATTGCTGCGGGACATTCTGATGCGCATCACCTTCGAGCGGAAGATGGTCCTGAAAATTCTTCCCGAAGCAATAAGGATTATGGATTGACCGGATACAATGGACCGAATGGGACACAAGGTTCTTGGAAAGGAGATGTGGCGAGAGCGTTATTCTATATGTCTGTGCGTTATAATGGTTTGAATGTGGTTAACGGTGATTTACCGGATAGTACCGTTGGGCAGATAGGTGATTTAGCGTCATTGTTACAATGGAATCATACAGATCCGAGTGATGATTTTGAAATGAACAGAAATAATTATATCTATACTTGGCAATATAACAGAAACCCGTTTATTGATTACCCTAATTTAGCCGACTATATTTGGGGAGCGAATGCAGGCGAGCAATGGTTTTCGTCTTTATCAAATCAACAAAATGAACAGCTTTCGGTGAAGTTATATCCAAATCCTGCTCATGAAAGTTTTGTGGTTTTTGGTATAGAAGATAATTCGGTTATTGAGCTTTATAATGCAGTAGGAGTTAAGGTATTTCAACAAAGTTTTAGAGGTGAAACGACAATTACGCCTAATGTGAGTGCAGGAATATATGTAGCAAAAATAAAAACCAATGATAGGGTTTTGGTTAAAAAAATAATTATGAAATAATACCTAAATAAGCCAAATAAAAAAGTCAATCCTTAGGATTGACTTTTTTATTTGAAATAGATGATAAAAGTAGTTCCTTTTTCCGGCTCACTTTCTGTTTCAACTTTTCCTCCCATAGCATCGATTTGATTTTTAGCCAAAAACAAACCAATTCCTTTGGCATCAGGATTATTGTTGAATGTTTTATACATTCCGAATAGGTTTTCTTTATTCTTTTTCAGGTCAATGCCAATTCCGTTATCTGTAATACTAAGTGCTTTTTTGCGTCGATCAAATGAAAGACGAATTTTAGGTTTTCTTTCAGGATGACTATAACGAATGGCATTAGAGATAAAATTATATAGTATGCTTTCTAAATAGGCTTTATTGTAATCAATCATGATGTCTTCTTCCACTTCATTCTTAATAACAGCTTGCTTGTTTTCAATTTGATTTCCTAATACTTTCAGTGTAATTTGAATGTATTCGTTCAAGTTTAAACTTTCTATTTTTAAATTAATATTGTTCTGTATGTTTACAACATCATTTAGATTACTCATCGTTTCGTCTAGTGATTTGGATACTTTTTTAAGTATGCCAATCATTTCGTCCTGTTCTTCTTTTGATTTTGATGAAGAAAGAAGAATAGAGATTAACTCAATATTACTGGTGTGTGACCTTAGATTATGAGAAACGATATAAGAAAAATTGAGTAACCTTTTGTTTTGTTCAGAAACCAATTTGAATGAGGAATTAAGTTCTTCTTCGGCTTTTTTCTTATCGGTTATATCTTCAATAATCGCAATATGACTTTTTACAGCATTGTCTTTTTTCCATAAAACTGATACATAAAGTGTAACCCAAACAATTTGTCCGTTTTTATGGATGTACCTTTTTTCGATTTGAAAATCATTAATACTTCCATTTTTTAATTCCTCCATTTTGTTGAGGTCAATGGGTAAATCATCCGGATGTGTTATGGATTGGAAATTGGTTGTTAAAAGTTCTTCCCGTGAGTAACCGGTAATATTGCTGTATTCATCATTAACGGCAATGAATTTTCCTGTAGAGGTTTCAATTTTTGCAATACCAACGGGTGCTTTATCAAAAATAGCTCTGAATTCTTTCTCTTTTTTGAGAATACTTTGTGTCTGTTTCTCAATGAGAACCTGCATTTCAGCGGGCTTTTTTAAAATTGAAAATACCCATAAACTTGAAATAACTGCTAAAAGTAAACCTAATAGAGATGATGTGTAAACTTGCTTTATGATGTCATTTTCACTTCTTAAAATAAGATATAATTTCCATTCACCGTCAGGAATGGAAACTGTTTGAAAGTGTTCGCAGTTGGGTTTGATTTTATTTGGTAGAAAAAAAACTTCTTCTTTGGTTTCCGGATTTATTTTTGAAAATTGAAAATAGTATTTAGAAACATCAACAGAATTAACTCCCGATTGTTTCAGTAAGGTCTCTAGTTTGATGATGACTGCCGAAAATCCCCAAAATTTATTGTTTTTATAAATAGGCAATCGTCCTACAACACCTATTCCGCCTTGTTTTAACTGCAATGGTCCGGCAAAAAACATTGTTTTGGACTTAATTGATTTTTCAGCTTCATATTTTATTGATGATGAGGCATTCAGAATATCATAATTCAAAGCAGCTTTGTTTTCTTCAAATGGATAAATATATTTAATCACGCCATTTGGAACAAGTTGAACAGCATCTATGGAATTATTATTGTCAACCAATTGAGCGGCTACTTTTTCGAAGTCCTCAGGAATTCCTTTGTCATTGATGGTCATTGCCATCGTTAATGCCGAAGTATAGCTGTTTTTTAAAACTTCCTCAAAGTTTTGTTTAACTATATTAATGATGTTAGACATTTCTCTGTTTGCATTCTCTTTAATGACTTTGTATCTAAGATTTACTGCCAAACCAACAAGAAAAAGCATAACAAAGAACACAATGGTTCCGGTTGTTTTAGGTCTTTTTAAAAACCAAGAAGATATTGTACTTAATTTAATGTCAAAACCCATAGGGAATTCAATAATTGTGTTGCAAAGTTATTGAAAACTAGTGAGTTTAATAGGTATTCAATGACAAAAACATAAAAAAACAAGTTTTATAGTAATAAAAGAAAAGATTTTATTCAGAAAGTTTTGTTCTAATCCTATTTTTCTTAGAACTTTTAATTTTTCGTTTTTATTATAATCATTTACAAAAAGAAATTACTTTCCGATACAGAAATTAGCGAAAATATTACCCAGTAACTCATCATTTGTAACTTCCCCGGTAATTTCTCCAAAATAGTATAAAGCTTGTTTGATGTCAATTGCCATCAGATCTGAAGATAGACCGCTGTCAAGTCCGAAACGTACTTTTTGGATTTCTTCCAATGCTTTTAGTAATGAGTCATAATGTCGTGTATTGGTTACTATGGTTTCATTATTACGCAATGCTCCGGTGTTTACAAAAGATAAAAGTTGATTTTTTAATTCATCAATTCCGATGTTGTTTTTGGCAGAGATAGTCAAAAGTCGAAAGTCAAAAGTCGAAAGTTGTACTTTCATACTATTTAATTCGTTTTCAGAAAGCAAGTCAGCTTTATTAATGACAACAACTAAAGGCTTTTGAGGGTATTTATTTTTGATTTTCTCTACTTCGAATATCAGGCTTTCGACTTTTGACTTTCGACTTTCGACTAACATTAAAACTACTTGTGCTTGTTCGATTTTTTCAAACGTTTTTTTGATGCCAATGCTTTCTACTACGTCTTTAGTTTCACGAATTCCGGCAGTATCAATGAATCGAAAACCGATTCCGTTGATGACTAATTCGTCTTCAATGGTATCGCGTGTTGTTCCGGCAATATCAGAAACAATGGCTCGCTCTTCGTTTAGTAATGCATTCAAAAGCGTTGATTTTCCAACATTTGGTTCGCCAACTATAGCGACAGGAATTCCATTTTTAATTACGTTTCCAACAGCAAAGCTATCTATCAATCGTTTTAAGACAAATTCAATACGGGTTAATAATTCTTTGAACTGTGTTCTGTCGGCAAACTCCACATCTTCTTCAGCAAAGTCTAATTCTAATTCAATTAATGAAGCAAAATTCAACAGTTCTTCTCTTAATTTGGCAATTTCAGAACTAAATCCGCCACGCATTTGTTGCATTGCGATTTGATGTGAGGCTTCATTATCCGAAGAAATTAAATCGGCAACAGCTTCGGCTTGTGATAAATCCAGCTTTCCGTTTAAAAAAGCGCGTAATGTAAATTCACCGGCTTGTGCCATTCGGCAACCTTTACGAAGTAATAACTGAATAATTTGTTGTTGAATATAAGTCGAACCGTGACATGAAATTTCAACCACATCTTCGCCGGTATAAGAATTTGGATTTTTAAAAATAGAAAGGAGTACTTGGTCAAATGTTTTTCCTTCATCAACGATATGACCAAGATGTATAGTATGTGTTTTCTGATTACTGATTTTTTTTTCTGAAACCGATTGAAATACACTTTCAGCAATAGTGATGGCATCTTTTCCTGATATCCTTATAACCGCAATGGCACCGGCACCCGAAGGCGAAGCTAAAGCAACAATCGTTTCTTGTGAAATCATATTTTTTTAATTTTTACAAAGGTAAAACTTTATAGCATAAAAAAAACCGCTTTGATTGTTGTCAAAACGGTTTTCGAATATAATAATTGGTTAGTTAGTTTTAGTTGTTCAACATTACTGGCATTACAAGCATAGTAACGGTTTCGCCTTCGTCTAAACCGTCAATTGGAGTTAAAATTCCAGCGCGATTTGGCATAGACATTTCCAATTGAATTTCATCTGAAGTTAGATTAGTCAACATCTCTGAAAGAAAACGCGAATTGAACCCAATTTGAATATCGTCGCCTTGATAATCACAAGTTAAACGTTCTTCAGCTTTGTTTGAGTAATCAATATCTTCGGCAGAAATATTTAATTCAGCTCCAGCAATTTTCAAACGAATTTGATGTGTCGTTTTATTAGAGAAAATCGCAACACGACGAACAGAACTCAAGAACATGTTTCTGTTAATCATTAATTTGTTTGGATTTTCTTTTGGAATAACGGCTTCATAATTTGGATATTTTCCATCAATTAATCGACACGTTAATACGTAATTGTCAAAAGAGAAAGTTGCATTAGAATCGTTGTATTCAATTGTAACTTCGCTATCGGTTGCTCCAAGAATACTTTTTAAGATATTCAAAGGTTTTTTTGGCATAATAAAATCGGCTACTTGCGACGCTTTTACATCGGTACGAGCATATTTTACTAATTTATGAGCATCGGTTGCAACAAAAATCAAACCTTCTGGAGAAAATTGAAAGAAAACACCGCTCATAACTGGACGTAAATCATCGTTTCCAGCGGCAAAAATGGTTTTGCTTATAGCTGTTGCCAAAACATCAGCAGGAATAATTGTTGATGATGGTTCGTCAAGATTTACCGATTTTGGAAATTCTTCTCCTGGCGCATAAGCAATAGCATATTTTCCAGAATTTGAACTAATTTCAATCGTGCTGTTTTCTTCAACGGTAAAAGTTAAAGGTTGCTCCGGAAATGTTTTTAGTATATCTAATAAAAGTTTTGCCGGAACAGCTACACTTCCTTTGCTGTCTGACTCTAATTCAAGAGTGGCAGACATTGTTGTTTCCAAATCAGACGCAGAAACGGTTAGCGTTTTGTTATCCAATTCAAATAGAAAGTTATCTAAAATAGGTAAAGTGTTACTACTGTTGATAACACTACCTAAAACTTGCAATTGTTTTAATAAGTATGAACTCGATACAATGAATTTCATCTGAATTTTTTATTTTTTACAAATATATCTTAAACTAATAGATTTCAAAAAGTTTTTTATTAACATTACTTGCTATATTTTCTTTTTCTCAAAAAGGTAAATGCAACTCCAAATAATAACAGAATAATCAGCGGTAAACCAACGGTTATAACTTGTGACTGTGTGTATTCTGAATGTACTTTCTCTTTGTCCAACATTGGTAAATTAACTTCTTTGCTTCGGATGTTGATAAGTCCATTGTCATTTAGCAAATAATTTACGCAATTCATCAAAAATTCTTTGTTGGCGTATAGATTATTTGTCCATTTGTCATAGCCTAATTCCAACGGTTGAAAGTTTTTATCCAATTGATTTTTGATTACATCACCATCTGAAATTACAATCATTTTGTTGTCTTTTCCACTACTTTTAAAAGTATCATCTTTAAAAGCTAAAATTCTGTTTTCAAAAACGGAATGAAATTTCCCTTCCAATAAAACAGCAACCGGATAATTACCACCACCAACAAATTCCTTTTGTTCCGGACGATCTTCTACCATACTCAAACTTATTTCAGAAGGCGTTCCGATGAGTTTAGAATACTTGGAAGACGTCAATAGAACCGTTTTGTTAATGTCGTTTTTTAAGAGTTCAATCGGATTCGTAAATTCAAATTTTATAATATCAAGATTGCTCACAATCGGGTTTTTCGATTCACTGTAAATAGCCGGAGAAAATAACCATGGAAATTGCGTGTATTGTGTTGCGCTTCCTTGTTGGCCTGTTGCTAAAGCGATTGGCGTTGCCATAATGTCTTTAATCAAATCGGGACGAATGCGGATGCCATATTTAAAGAACATATCATTCAAATTCAAATCGCGAGGAAAAGCTATGTTAGCGCCGGTTTCATTGTATAAACTATCCATATCCATACTTACTTGATCCATTAACCATAATGTTTTTCCACCGTTAATCACATACTGATCAAGTACTTGTTTCTCAGAATCAGTAAAAACTTGAGTAGGTTTTGCTACGACTACTAAGTCATATTTTTTTAGATGTTTCAGTGTTTCATTAGGTTGTTTTGAAACAGAATCCAAAGTAAAAGGAGCAATGAAATAATTTTCTCTGACCGATTTGATAAAATCAGCAATGTATTTGTCTTCCAATTCACCGTTACCATTCAGAATAACTATTTTTTTCTGTTTCTCTTTTGAAACGGTATTGATAGCATTCACAAAAGCATATTCAAGATGTTGAACCGAACTGATTACTTTTTCGGCAGTCGATGCGCCCATCATATTTTTTAATAACGGAACTTTTACACTTTTATCACCACATGTAGCAATTGCCCATGGAAAAACTACTTCTTGGGTTTGTTGACCTTTATCGTTTACAGTTACATTTACGGGAGTTAAACCGCGTTCTAAAAAGGATTTTATAGTTGCGTCACGATTTTCTTCTTCTTCCAATGGATTTACAAATTGGAAGATAACGTTAGAGTTTTCGGCTTTAAACTCCTCTAATAATTGTTGGGTTTCGGTTTGTAGTTTTTTGAATTCTCCCGGAAAATTTCCATCCAAAAAAACGTCTATATAAAGAGGTTCTGCTACTTCGTCAACAATTTTTAACGAAGTATTGGATAAAGTATAACGTTTGTCTGCTGTTAAATCAAATCGCTTGAAAACAAAATGTCCGGCAATATTTATTCCAACCAAAACAGCCAGAATAACGATGATTTTTTTAAAATTATGTTGTACTGTTTTCATTAGGACTTCAACGATTTTAAGTTAAGAACAGTTAGAAATAAAAATAAAAAGGCAACGCTTAAAAAGTAAAGAACATCTCGCGTATCAATTACGCCACGTGCCATACTTTTAAAATGATAATCCATTCCAATTCTTGAAATAATGTCTGATTGTGATTTAATTAATGTGGTCATACCTTCAAAACCATAATAAAATAGAAAACACAAGAAAACCGAAAGTATAAATGATACAATTTGGTTTTCGGATAAAGTGGAAGTGAAAATCCCTATAGCAGTGTAAGCGGTAACTAAAAATAGCAATCCAAAATAAGAACCCATTGTGCTTCCTAAATCAATATCACCATCCATTCCTAAAGAAGAAATGACATAAACGTAAATTAATGTTGGAATGATTGCAATAACTATCAAAAGAAATGCGCCAAGGAATTTTCCGTTGACAATTTGCCAAATAGATAAAGGTTTAGTCAAAAGAAGTTCGATTGTTCCTTGCTTTTTTTCATCCGAAAAACTACGCATAGTTACAGCGGGAATCAGGAAAATTAATATCCACGGAGCTAATGTAAAGAACGGACTTAAATCGGCAAAACCGCTTTGTAAAATATTGTATTCTCCGTCAAAAACCCAAAGGAATAATCCGTTGAGCAAAAGAAAAATGGCAATGACCAAATAACCAATTGGCGAACCAAAAAAGGATTTAATTTCTCTTAATGCGATTGATTTCATTTATTTCTTATTATTACTGAATACTAATTACTGCAAACTGGCAACTTTATCGACACTCCAAGCTTCGGGTTTGTCATTGAATAATTTTTTGGTAAATGTCCAAACTTCATCAAACAAAGCCGATTTTCTGTAATTTTCCAAATCTTCTTCGGTTTCCCAAAAACTATACGTGAAAAAGATTTCAGGGTTGTTTTTATCCTGATACAATTCTAGATAACGGTTTCCGGGCGAGTTTCGTATTTTTTCTTTGATTAAATTGAAATTTTCCAGAAACTTTGAAATGTTTTCTTCGTGAAAACTCATTTTTACGATACGGATGAACATAAGTAAGGGTTAATTTTTAAATTCAATTAAAACAGTATCACGATAATTTAAACCTAATAATGTATTGGCAGTTCCAACAGTTTCAGGGTTGCTTCTAAAAATAGCAATTTCCAAGAAACCGGCTTCGTTGAAAATTGCCAGTTTTTCTCCTTCATAATCTTTTATCGAATATTTATCGGAAGTAACAATATCTGAATATTTTGGTAAAATGGTTTTGATGGTTTTGGTTTTGAACCTAATTTCATAAGGACGACCTTTACCGGTTTCTAAAAACAGTTTTTTAGAGATGTTAGTAACGACATTACCGTAATGATCAATGTATATTACATAACCTTTTATTTGGTTTTCCGAAATTGTAGCTTGTAATTCGGTTGTTTCTTTTATCGAAAGAATTTCTTTCCCAATAACATTAAGTAATCCGCCTTTTGCTATATGACAAGCGACTTTAACGAATACATCCAAATCTGTTGCATCACTATGTAATCTGTCATGAATATTAATGGAAACCATTTTTTGTGGTACAATTTTTTGAATTAAAATACTCAAAATACCATTATCGGCACAAATAAAGTAATGATCGTTCCATTGTATGACAATATGTTGATTGTCGTTGTTCAATTCTATATCAACACCTATTAAATGAACTGTTCCTTTGGGAAAACTGGAATAGGCAGAGCTAATAACATAACTGGCTTCAGCAATATTGAATGCGTCAATGTCATGAGAAATATCAATAATGGTTGCTTCAGGAAATTCAGAGAGAATTTTACCTTTTAATGCACCAACAAAATGGTCTTTTAATCCGTAATCTGTTGTAAGAGTAATTATTGACATTAATTGTTTATAACTTGATAGAAATCTGTTCCAAAAATAGGAAAACCTATCATCTATTTTGATTAAATTTGAATGCAAAGCTAATTTATTTTTAGCTAAAAAATTAATTTAATACTATTGCTTTTGAACGAACGTATCATTGAATTACACGACATCGCTCCAAAAGAATTTTGGGGTGCACAAGATGCTCATCTTGAAACGATAAAAAAATATTATCCAAAACTAAAAATTGTTGCCCGTGGTACAACCTTAAAAGCATTTGGTGAAAAAGAAGAATTGGATGAGTTTGAAAATCGTTTCAACCGATTGATGTTGCATTTTACACGATATAATAATATTGACACCAATGTTATTGACAGAGTTATCCAAAGTAACTCCAGTGAAGAACAACGTATGCCGGATCATGACAAGATTTTGGTACACGGAATTGGCGGAAAACTTATCAAAGCATTAACGCCTAATCAACAGAAATTAGTTGATTTTGTTTCCAAAAACGATATGGTTTTTGCAATTGGTCCGGCAGGAACAGGAAAAACCTATACTGGAGTTGCATTGGCAGTGAAAGCATTGAAAGAAAAACAAGTCAAGCGAATCATATTAACTCGTCCTGCTGTTGAAGCCGGAGAGAATTTAGGTTTTCTTCCCGGTGATATGAAGGAAAAACTAGATCCATACATGCAACCTTTATATGATGCGTTGCGTGATATGCTACCGCCACAAACATTAGAAGATTATATTTTAAAAGGAATTATTCAAATTGCACCGTTGGCTTTTATGCGTGGACGAACGCTGGATAATGCATTTGTAATCTTGGATGAAGCACAAAATACAACCCATTCGCAGATGAAAATGTTCCTTACACGTATGGGAAAAAATGCCAAGTTCATTATTACAGGTGATCCTGGACAAGTTGATTTGCCACGAAGAACAATTTCAGGACTGAAGGAAGCTATTTTGATTTTAAAAGATGTAGAAGGAATTGGAATTTTATATCTAGATGATAAGGATATTGTTCGTCACCGATTGGTTAAAAAAGTAATTGACGCCTACAAAAGCATCGAAAATCACGATTAATATTATAAGCCTGGCACAAAATGTCAGGCTTTTTTATAGTTTTAATTGTTTTTATTTCAGTGTTTTAATGTGTTTTTAGGTGTAAAAAGCATAATAGACTTCAATTTTGGCACAAAAATTGAAAGTAACGGATTGTTAAATAAAAATTTATAAAAATGAAAAAAGTAATTTTATTGTTTGCTATGCTGATTGGAACAGCAACTTTTGCTCAAGATGTAAACATCAATGCTAAAAATTCGTGGTTAAAATTAGGACTGAATGCAGCTTTACCTGTAGGTGATGCTTCTGATGTTTCATCATTTGCTTTAAGTTTAGACTTAAGAGGTCAATATTTAGTAACGCCTCATTTTGGTATCGGATTAACTTCTGGTTACAATCATTTCTTTGGAAAAGATGGTGCTGATGATTTTGGATTAATTCCGGTAGCAGCTTTTGGAAGATATTATTTCCAAAACGAAGGTGTATTTTTAGGTGCCGATTTGGGTTACGGATTCCTTACCAATGTTGATGAAAATTCAGGAGGGATTTATGTTAATCCACAAGTAGGTTACCATAATTCAAACTGGAATATTTATGCTTTCTTCCAAAATACATTTGCAGAGAATGATACAAATTTGCAAGCAGTTGGTGTAGGAGCAACCTATAATTTGAAATTCTAAATTGGGTTTTTTAATAATGAAGAAGAGCGGTTTTTTAACTGCTCTTTTTTTATTTGTATTCCATAAACTATTAGTTACTTTTGCACCACAACATTTATCCTAAGTTTAACTAAGGACATACAACAACACTACTAAAATGAGCACAATTACAACAACTGATTTTCAGTTTCCCAATCAAAAATCCGTTTACAGAGGAAAAGTAAGAGAAGTTTATAACATCAATGATGAACTTTTGGTCATGATTGCTACCGATAGATTATCTGCTTTTGATGTCGTAATGCCAAAAGGAATTCCTTATAAAGGACAAATTCTAAATCAAATTGCTACTAAGTTTATGCAATTGACCGAAGATATTGTTCCAAATTGGTTGATAGCAACTCCCGATCCAAATGTAGCGGTTGGTCATCTTTGTGAACCTTTCAAAGTTGAAATGGTAATTAGAGGTTATCTTGCAGGTCATGCTGCTCGTGAATATGCTTCAGGTAAAAGAACATTGTGTGGAGTTAATTTAGCCGAAGGATTGAAAGAAAATGATAAACTTCAGGAACCAATTATTACGCCAACAACTAAAGCCGATAACGGCTCACATGATGAAGATATTTCTCGTGAAGCTATTTTGTCAAACGGAATAGTTTCAGAAGAAGATTATTTGGTTTTAGAAAAATATACTCGTGCATTATATCAGCGAGGAACAGAAATTGCAGCATCAAGAGGTTTGATTTTAGTTGATACTAAATATGAATTTGGAAAAACAAAAGATGGCAAAATCGTTTTGATTGATGAGATTCATACACCTGATTCGTCTCGTTATTTTTATGCTGATGGTTATCAAGAACGACAAGAAAAAGGCGAAGAGCAAAAACAGTTGTCAAAAGAATTTGTTCGCAGATGGTTAATTGAAAACGGATTTCAAGGAAAAGAAGGACAAACTATTCCGAATATGACTGAAGAATATATTGAATCGGTTTCTGAACGTTATATTGAATTATACGAGAATATCATTGGTGAAAAATTTGTAAAAGCCGATATTTCAAATATTCACCAGCGAATAGAAAACAATGTATTGCAATTTTTAAATAGATAAGTTAGAAAATATATTTTTTAAGAGCCACGGTTTTCGTGGCTTTTTTTGTTAAGAATGTTAAATAAATGTTATAGTTAACTATTTGTTGTAACGTAGATTATATTCCGTCGTCTATTGTAGTATTAATCAAAAAAATTTAATCATCATGAGAAAATCAATCATTTATTTAGGACTGGCTTGTTTAGCTTTTGGAAATGTTTCATTTGCTAACGAATTGACAACTTCAAAAACTCAAATGGAGTGGAAGGAAAATACGAATACACCGCTTTGCAATGCAATTACTAAAGGTGATTTGCAAGCAGTAAAGAAATTTATTGAATATGGTGTAGATGTAAATCAAAAGTCAAATGGTTTTACTCCTTTAATGTTAGCAGCAAGATACAACAAAGTTGATATTCTGAAAGTGCTAATAGAAAGCGGAGCTAAAATCGATGCAAAAGATGAGAATGGAAAAACCGCACTTCAGTATGCCATTTTATCGAATGCTTCTGATGCTGTTACTTACTTAAAACAGGTTTAGATTATTTCAAAACAACGCTTTACAATTAAAGCGTTGTTTTTCTTTCAAGATTAAATATTTGATAAATAATAAAAAAATGTTAATTTTATGTTAAATTTAAGTACTATGTAATACAAGGTATATTGTTTTAGATATATATTTGCATAGGATATTAATAACAATACCAAAAAAATCATCATCAATCATTAAAAAATTAATCATCATGAAATCATCAATCAAAATTTTAGCAATCGTAACATTAGGTTTTGTTACTGTTAGTAAAGCTTCTGTAAAAGAAGTTTTTGAACCACAATTAGAAAGCGAGCAGTTAATTGCAACTGTAGTAACTGAAAAACATTTTGAAGATAGTTTGACACTAAATGTTGAAACATTTTATTTCAGTCCGTCGAATGTTTTATCTGCGTACAATTCAACAATTGAAGAAATTGTAAAAGAAAATAATGAAATTATTGAGGCAAAAAAAGAAGAATACCAGCCATTGTACTTAGACAGAACAATATTGGACATTATTGCTGAAGATAATCAAGTTATTGAAAGTACTGTTTCAACAGCGAGTTATCCGTTGGATTTTGAAAAAATTAATAACAATGTAAATAGTTTTCCTCAGTTTCAAAATAAAGCTTCGTTAAAAACCGAGGAGATAAAATTGTAAATATTGTTTTAGTTGTAATTTGTTTTTGGGTTAAAAGAAAAGCATCATTGAAAAATGATGCTTTTTGATTTTTATTTGAAATAAGAAAAATTGTGATTGTTTTCTATTTTTAGCAAACTTTCATAAATAAGTTTAATCACATTTTCAACATCTTCTTTATGGACCATTTCTACAGTAGTATGCATATAACGTAACGGAAGCGAGATTAATGCCGAAGCAACTCCACCATTACTATAAGCAAAAGCATCGGTATCAGTTCCGGTAACTCTTGAAGTAGCATGTCGTTGAAACGGAATTTTATTTTCAACGGCAGTATCAACAATTAATTCTCTTAAAATGTTTTGTGTTGCCGGAGCATAAGCAATCACTGGACCTTTTCCCATTTGAAGATCGCCTTCAATTTTTTTATCAATCATTGGTGTAGAAGTGTCATGACAAACATCGGTAACGATAGCAACATTTGGTTTGATAGTTTGGGTAATCATTTCAGCTCCGCGAAGCCCAATTTCCTCTTGAACAGAATTTACAATGTATAAACCAAAAGGTAATTTCTTTTTGTTCTCTTTCAACAAGCGAGCAACTTCGGCTATCATAAAACCGCCCATTCGGTTGTCAATTGCTCGACAAACAAATTTATTCTCATTTAAAATTATAAATTCATCTGGATAGGTAATCACGCAACCTACATGAATGCCTAATTTTTCAACTTCTTCTTTAGTAGAACAGCCACAGTCAATAAAAATGTTGTGTAAAGTAGCCGATTCCTCTTTACCGCGATTTCTGGTATGAATAGCAGGCCAACCAAAAACACCTTTCACAATTCCATTCTTAGTGTGAATATTAACTCTTTTTGATGGAGCAATTTGATGATCGCTACCGCCGTTTCTTATTACATATATAAGACCATTGTCAGTTATGTAGTTAACATACCACGAAATTTCATCCGAATGTCCTTCAATAACGACTTTAAAATCAGCTTCAGGATTAATAACTCCAACAGCCGTTCCATAAGTATCCGTGATAAAAGTATCAACATAAGGTTTGAGATAGTCCATCCAAATTTTTTGCCCTTCCGACTCATATCCGGTCGGAGAAGCATTATTAAGGTATTTTTCCAAAAAGGAAATAGAACTCTTAGAAAGTATAGATTTAGTTGCCATAATTTTTTTTCGCTAAAATATAAATTTGGCATTAGAGTTGTAATGAATATCCATATTTTTACAAATAATTTTGACTAACTATGAAGAAGTTTAAATTTATCGCTTTCTTGATTCTTTTGAATCTGAGTGCAAATGCTCAAATAAAAACAGATACAATTCAAAGAGAAACTGTTCGGTTCGAAATAGACTCAACCTCTTCCGATACAATAAAACTTCCTGATCTATTCGTTTATCGCGATAATATGTCTGCACAAGAAAAAAAAGACTTTCTTCTACTTCAAAATAGAGTCTATAAAGTGTATCCTTTCGCAAAAGTAGCGGCAGACAGACTTACATTTCTAAATAAAAATTTAGAAAAACTAAAAACTAACAAAGAAAAAAAGAAATACTTCAAGATAGTGGAAAACTATATGGAGAATGAATTTACAGGACAATTAAAAAAATTATCTAGAAAACAAGGACAAATATTAGTCAAGTTAATTTATAGACAAACCGGGTTTACTACATTTGAATTAATCAAAGACTATAAAAGTGGTTGGAAGGCATTTTGGTCAAACAACACAGCGAAACTATTTGATATAAACCTAAAATCAAAATATCTTCCTTACGAAGTCAACGAAGACTTTTTAATAGAGACTATTCTCGATCGTGCATTTACACGAGGAAGATTAGTGAATCAAAAAGCAGCTACTCCTGTTGATATTGATGAGCTTACTGAATTCTGGGAAAAGAAAGCAGCAAAAAAATAAACCCTACATATATAAGTATAAAAAATAGTAGCTAAAGCTTTGTTGAATATTTGCCAACGATATTCCCGCTGTTGCTACAATCTTTTTTGTTTTTTGGGGTGTGGAATGGGAAAAATGGATGTTTGAGGGATAAAAAAGCAAAAAGGATTTGGCTACCCTCGGGGGTAAAAGATATTCGAAGTTGATGATTTGTAAAGTTTTTTCGATTTATAATATGTAAAATCAGGCAGTTATAAAAAAGACAAAAAAAAGGGTAAAAAAGATTTGGAAAGGGAGAAAAAAGGTTGTTATATTTGCACCCCGCAAGAGAGGAAGTTCATTGACTAATTGAGGAAACAAGTTTTAAAAAAATAATTCAAAAATATTTTCAAAAAAGCTTGTCAGTTAAAAAAGAAGTATTACTTTTGCACCCGCTAACCGAAAGAGAGGCGAAAAAATAAAGAAAACGTTCATAGACATATTGGATTGACAGCCGTCTCGTTTTAAAGACGAGACAAAATAAGAGAGTAAGAGAATCGATAAAAATCGAGCTAGTCTTTGTCTAAAATAATTAAAAATATACGATGAAGAGTTTGATCCTGGCTCAGGATGAACGCTAGCGGCAGGCCTAACACATGCAAGTCGAGGGGTAGAGGAAGCTTGCTTCCTTGAGACCGGCGCACGGGTGCGTAACGCGTATGCAATCTACCTTGTACAGAGGGATAGCCCAGAGAAATTTGGATTAATACCTCATGGTATTATTGAATGGCATCATTTGATAATTAAAGTTCCAACGGTACAAGATGAGCATGCGTCCTATTAGCTAGATGGTAAGGTAACGGCTTACCATGGCTACGATAGGTAGGGGTCCTGAGAGGGAGATCCCCCACACTGGTACTGAGACACGGACCAGACTCCTACGGGAGGCAGCAGTGAGGAATATTGGTCAATGGGCGCAAGCCTGAACCAGCCATGCCGCGTGCAGGAAGACGGTCCTATGGATTGTAAACTGCTTTTGTACGGGAAGAAACATCTCTTCGTGAAGAGACTTGACGGTACCGTAAGAATAAGGATCGGCTAACTCCGTGCCAGCAGCCGCGGTAATACGGAGGATCCAAGCGTTATCCGGAATCATTGGGTTTAAAGGGTCCGTAGGCGGCCTTGTAAGTCAGTGGTGAAATCTCCCGGCTCAACCGGGAAACTGCCATTGATACTGCAGGGCTTGAATAATCGGGAAGTAACTAGAATATGTAGTGTAGCGGTGAAATGCTTAGATATTACATGGAATACCAATTGCGAAGGCAGGTTACTACCGGTTTATTGACGCTGATGGACGAAAGCGTGGGGAGCGAACAGGATTAGATACCCTGGTAGTCCACGCCGTAAACGATGGATACTAGCTGTTGGGAGCAATTTCAGTGGCTAAGCGAAAGTGATAAGTATCCCACCTGGGGAGTACGTTCGCAAGAATGAAACTCAAAGGAATTGACGGGGGCCCGCACAAGCGGTGGAGCATGTGGTTTAATTCGATGATACGCGAGGAACCTTACCAAGGCTTAAATGTAGATTGACAGATTTGGAAACAGATTTTTCTTCGGACAATTTACAAGGTGCTGCATGGTTGTCGTCAGCTCGTGCCGTGAGGTGTCAGGTTAAGTCCTATAACGAGCGCAACCCCTGTTGTTAGTTGCCAGCGAGTCATGTCGGGAACTCTAGCAAGACTGCCAGTGTAAACTGTGAGGAAGGTGGGGATGACGTCAAATCATCACGGCCCTTACGCCTTGGGCTACACACGTGCTACAATGGCCGGTACAGAGAGCAGCCACTTCGTGAGGAGGAGCGAATCTATAAAACCGGTCACAGTTCGGATCGGAGTCTGCAACTCGACTCCGTGAAGCTGGAATCGCTAGTAATCGGATATCAGCCATGATCCGGTGAATACGTTCCCGGGCCTTGTACACACCGCCCGTCAAGCCATGGAAGCTGGGGGTACCTGAAGTCGGTGACCGTAAGGAGCTGCCTAGGGTAAAACTAGTAACTGGGGCTAAGTCGTAACAAGGTAGCCGTACCGGAAGGTGCGGCTGGAACACCTCCTTTCTAGAGACTAAAAAAGATTAGTTAAGATTAAAGATTTTATTACTCTCGCTGTTGGTTCAAAAATATAAGAAAGCAAAATACAGAGTCTCGTAGCTCAGCTGGTTAGAGTACTACACTGATAATGTAGGGGTCGGCAGTTCGAGTCTGCCCGGGACTACTGATTTTACTTAAGAGGAAATTCTAGAGGTTGAAATCCTTATTTTTTTTGGAATTTGGAATTTAAAGATTTGGAATTTAAAAAAAAACGGGGGGATTAGCTCAGCTGGCTAGAGCGCCTGCCTTGCACGCAGGAGGTCATCGGTTCGACTCCGATATTCTCCACAGATGTTGAAACAAGTTCAGCATAAAGTTCATTGACATATTGAGATAAGAAAAAATAACAAAGTAGAAAGAACACGTCTCGTTGCTTGCAACGAGATTAAAGTACAATAAGCAAAATAAGGGCGTATGGGGGATGCCTAGGCTCTCAGAGGCGAAGAAGGACGTGATAAGCTGCGATAAGCTTCGGGGACTGGCACATACAGATTATATCCGAAGATTTCCGAATGGGGCAACCCACTATGTTGAAGACATAGTACACCGATAGGTGGGCAAACCCGCTGAACTGAAACATCTAAGTAGGCGGAGGAGAAGAAAACAAAAGTGATTCCGTAAGTAGTGGCGAGCGAACGCGGATTAGCCCAAACCAAAGTTGTTACGGCAATTTTGGGGTTGTAGGACCACGACATTCTATGTAAACTGAACTGGAATTACCTGGAAAGGTAAACGATACAGGGTGATAGTCCCGTACAGGTAAGGAATATAATAGATAGTGGTATCCTGAGTAGGGCGGGGCACGTGAAACCCTGTCTGAATTTGGCGGGACCATCCGCTAAGGCTAAATACTCCTGAGAGACCGATAGTGAACCAGTACCGTGAGGGAAAGGT